>Ga0316622_100000084_pt1 | contig 42270 bp, 44 predicted proteins | sample OWC_Aug_OW2_C1_D_FD_207646 | JGI IMG/M metagenome (GOLD analysis project Ga0316622, IMG submission 207646) | Wetland soil microbial communities from Old Woman Creek delta, Ohio, United States - OWC_Aug_OW2_C1_D5_C | ecosystem: Environmental > Terrestrial > Soil > Wetlands | place: USA: Ohio... | reverse complement strand
GCTCGCGGCCCGTGCCGACGTGTTAGTCGAGAATTTCAAGGTCGGCGGCCTCGGCCGCTACGGGCTCGCCTATCCGGATCTCGCGGCGGACAACCCGCGGCTCGTGTACCTGTCGATCTCCGCCTTCGGCCAGGACGGCCCCGACGCCGCGAAGCCAGGCTACGACGCCATGATCCAGGCCATGGGCGGGCTGATGAGCCTTACCGGAGTCCCCGATGGCGAGCCGGGCGCGGGACCGCAGAAGGTGGGCGTGGCGGTGGCCGACCTGATGTGCGGCATGTACGCGGTATCGGCGATTCTCGCGGCGCTGTACGAGCGCGAGCACTCGGGGCGGGGGCAGTACATCGACCTCTCGCTGCTCGACACGCAGGTGGCCTGGCTCGCCAACCAGAACCTGAACTACCTCGTCACCGGCCGGCCGCCACAGCGCCGGGGTACGGCCCATCCGAACATCGTGCCGTACCAGGCATTCGCCACGTTGGACGGCCACCTGATGCTCGCGGTGGGCAACGACGCGCAGTTCGCGCGTTTCTGCGCCGCTGCCGGTGCCCCGCGGCTCGCCGCCGATCCGCGATACGCGACCAATGCGGATCGCGTGGCACATCGGGTGGACCTGGTGGCGGCGGTGGCCGGACTGCTGCGCGCGCGATCCACGAAGAACTGGCTCGACCTGCTCGGGGCCGCCCAGGTGCCCTGCGGTCCCATCAACGATCTGGCGCAGGTGTTCGACGAGCCGCAGGTGCGACACCGTGGTCTGCGTCTCGAGCTGCCGCATCCGCTCGCCGGCACGGCCCCGGGCGTGCGCAATCCCGTGCGCTACTCCCGCTCGGCGCTCGAGTACGGGCGCGCACCGCCGCCGCTCGGAGCCGACACCGCCGCCGAGCTGCAGTCGCGGCTCGGGCTCGACGCGGCGGCGCTCGCAAGCCTCGTGGCCCGCGGCGTGATCGCGTGAAACCCGTCCTGTGCAGGGCCCGGCGGGCAGTCCATAATTTCAGCGGTTAAGACTGCCGAGTTCCCTCATGCCGACCCGCACCATCCGTTCCAGCCCCGGCCTTGCCAACGTCCGCTACGAGATCCGCGGCAAGCTCGCCCGTCGCGCCCAGGAAATGGAGCGCATGGGCTACGAGATTACGTCGCTCAACATCGGCAACCCGGGCGCCTTCGGCTTCCGCACGCCCGAGACGATGCGTCTCGCCATGATCGAGAACCTGCGCTCTGCGGAAGGCTACTGCCACCAGAAGGGCATTTTCCCGGCGCGCGAAGCCGTCGTCATGCAGCAGCAGGAGCGCGGCGTGCGCGGCGTCACGGCCGACGACGTGTTCATCGGCAATGGCGTGAGCGAGCTGATCGACCTCACGCTGCGAGCGCTGCTCGCGGCGGACGAGGAGGTGCTGGTCCCGAGCCCGGACTACCCGCTGTGGACCGCGGCGGTGAACCTGAATCGCGGCCGGGCGGTCCACTACCCGTGCCGCCCCGAGCGCGGCTTCATCCCCGACCCGGAGGAAATCGAATCGCTGATCACCAAGCGCACCCGCGCCATCGTCGTGATCAACCCCAACAACCCCACCGGCGCGGTCTATCCGCGCGCCGTGCTCGAGGCCGTCGCGCGCATCGCCGAGAAGTACCACCTGGTGGTGCTGGCCGACGAGATCTACGACCAGATGACCTACGACGGCGCCGAGTTCGTGCCGATGGCCACCCTTGTGAACCAGACGCTCTGCGGCACGCTGAGCGGATTGTCCAAGGTGTATCGCGCCTGCGGTTACCGCGTCGGCTGGGCCGCGTTCTCGGGCGACGTCGAGCACGCGCGCGAGTACCTCTCGGCGCTTGAGCTGCTCTCTTCGCTGCGACTGTGCAGCAACGTGCCGGGCCAGTGGGCCGTGCAGACCGCGCTCGGCGGCTACCAGAGCATCCGCGAGCTCGTGACGCCGGGTGGGCGCCTTTACGAGTCGCGCAAGGCGATCCTCGAGTCGGTGAAGCGCAGCCGCTACCTGCACCTCACGCCGCCGATGGGTGCGATGTACGCATTCGTCGGCGTGCAGACCGACGTGCTGCCTGAGTTCGACGACCAGCAGTTCGCGCTCGACCTGCTCGAGCACAAGCACGTGCTGGTCGCGCCGGGCTCGAGCTTCAACGTGCCCTACCGCAACCACTTCCGTATCACCAACCTCCCCGAGCCGCAGCGCATCGCCGAGGTCTTCGGGCGCATCGAGGAGCTGCTGGGCAACTACGCGGCCGGCGATCAGCCGGCCTCGCGGCCGAACGCGGCCCTGCGGGTGGTGGACGCTGTCGGCGCCAGCTGATCGGGCCGCGCCGCCGCCGGCCCCGGCACGCGTCGATCCGGCCCGCGGCCTCCTGACGCAGGTCACGCCGACGCGCCGCCTCGCGCATCACCTGCGGGCGCGACACGACGCCGACTGCCTCGAGCGCGGACTCGAGGTCTGGAACACACCGGACATCGTCACCTGGGACGAGCTGATCGAGCGCATGTTCGCGCTCGACCGGCAGGCGGGGCGGCTGACCGGGCGCTGGCTGCCCGCTGCGGCGTCCCAGTTGCTGTGGGCGCGCATCGTCCGCGACGATGCGCAGCGCAGCCCGCTGGTCTCGCCCGCGGGCGTGGCGCGCGCGGCATTCCAGTCGTGGCAGCGCCTGCACGCCTACGAACTTCCCATCGAGGCACTGGACGACGCGGATTCACAGGAAACGGCCGCCTTCGCCCGCTGGTGCCGGCAGTACCGGCAGGCGCTGGCGGACCGCGGCTGGGTGGACGGCCCGCAGGCGCAGTTGCAGGTGCACGCCGTCGCGGCCGCGCCCGGCCTCGAGTTCGTCGGGTTCGACCGCCTGACGCCCCTCCAGGAGGCCCTCCTCGCGCGCTGGGCAACGACCGGCCTCGTGCTGCGGCACGTCCCCAGCGCAGGCTCCGGGGGCTCTGCGCGGCAGGTGGGTCGCGTGAGCTGCGTCGATGCGGCCGCCGAGATCGAAGCCGCCGCTCGCTGGGCGGCCGCGCAGCTCGACGGCCGGCGCGATCGTCGCATCGCAGTCGTGGTGCCGGATCTCGGCCGGTGCCGACAGTCGGTGCGGCGGATCTTCGAGCGAGTGCTGGTGCCGGCAACCGGGCTGGCCGGTGGGCCGGTCCCGGAATCGCAGGCTTTCGAACTGGCCGCGGCGCGCCCTCTGGCAGAGCAACCCGCGGTGGGTGCCGCCCTCGACCTGCTCGAGGTGTTCCTCCGACCCCCGGACCTGGCGGCGTTGAGTCGTCTGCTGCGCAGCGCCCACGTTGCCGGTGCGGCTGGCGAGGCCGCGGCCCGGTCGCGGCTCGATGCACGGCTCCGTCGGTTCGAAAGTGCAGGCTTCGGGCTGCCGGCCCTGGTGAGACTAGCCGCCGAGCGGGGCTGTCCGGCACTGGCGCAGGCCCTCGCGGCAGGGCAGGCCATCGTATCGAGTTGGCCTGAGAAAGAATTTCCAAGTAACTGTTCTAAATATATTTTTAGCCTGCTTTCGGCGGTGGGTTGGCCCGAGCCCGATGCCGATGGTACCGAGTACCAGGCAGAGCAGCGCTGGCGTTCGCTGGTCCGCGAGTTCGGAGCCTGCGACGAGTTCACCGGCCGCGTGTCGCGTGCCGAGGCGGTCGGCCTGCTGCGGGAGATGGCCGGCCGGGTCCTGTTCGAGCCGCAGGAACTGCGCGCACCGCTGCTGGTGATCGACCCCGAGACCAGTGCCGGAATGAGCTTCGACGCGCTCTGGGTCTGCGGCCTGGACTCGACGGCGTGGCCCCCTCCGGCTGCCCCGGACCCGTTCCTGCCACGGCACGCCCAGGTGCGTCACGGACTGCCGTGCGCGACGGCCGCCCTCGCGGCGCAGCAGAGCCGGCTCGTGTTCGAGCGCCTGCTGGCGAGCGCACCGGAGGTGATCCTGAGCGTAGCCGAGGTCGAGCGTGACGCGCCGCTGCTGCCCAGTCCGCTGCTCGCGGGAATCCCGGCGATCGATGTGCCCGCGCTCTGGTGCGAGCCGCGCTTGGCGGTGGACCAGTACTCACGCCGTCCGGCACTCGAGGTGCTGGCGGATGCGACCTTGCCGCCGGTCCAGGCCGGGGAGGGCGCACGCGGCGGGGCTCGCCTGCTCGAGTTGCAGGCGGCATGCCCGTTCCGGGCGCAGGCCGAGCTGCGCCTCGGTGCGCGCGCGCTCGATGAACCTGCGGTCGGGGTCGACGCCGCGGATCGTGGCAACCTCGTCCACACCGCGCTCGCGTACCTGTGGCGTGAGTTCCGCGACCAGGCGACGCTCCGGGCGCTCGACGACGGTTCGCGCCGGTCGGCCGTGAAGCGTGCCGTTGCCGCGGCCCTGGCGAAAGTGCAGGACTCCGCCGACGAGTTGCTCAAGCACCTGCTCGTGCTCGAGGCGGACTGGCTCGAGGCCCGCGTGCTCGAGATGGTCGAGGTCGATCTCGGGCGACCGCCCTTCGTCGTCGCGGCGCTCGAGGAGCCGTGCACGGCGCGAATCGGTGCGCTCAGCCTCGAGCTGCGCCCGGATCGCGTGGATCGTTTCGAGGACGACTCGCTGGCCGTGATTGATTACAAGACGGGAGCCAGCGCCGAGGTGAAGTCGTGGCTCGACGAGCGCCCGCGGCTGCCCCAGCTGCCGGCCTACGTGCAGGCCCTCGGGGCCGACCGCGTCAGCGCGGTGGCGTTCGCGCGCGTGCGCAGCGGCTCTACCGGCTATGTCGGCGTCGCACGCCAAGAGGAGCGGATCCCCGGCCTCAAGGTGCCGGGCACGCGGGGCGGACCGCGCGGCTGCGACAGCTGGGAGTTGTTGCTGGCGGAGTGGCGGCGGCGGCTCGAAGCGCTGGCTGCCGAGTACGTCGCGGGCGACGCGCAGCTCGCCCCGGATCCTGCGCGGGCCTGCGAATACTGCCACCTCGGGGCGCTGTGCCGGATCGCCGAGACGCGTGCGTCGGTGCAGGGCGAGGAGTGGAACGATGAATGAGCTGCGCGCCGCCGACGCACGAGCGCGGGAGCGCGCGCTCGAGGTCGGACACAGTTTCATCGTCCAGGCGCCCGCCGGCGCGGGCAAGACCGAATTGCTGGTGCGCCGCTTCCTCGCGCTGCTCGCGACCGTCCAGGAACCCGAGTCGATCCTCGCGATCACCTTCACGCGCAAGGCCGCAGCCGAGATGCGCGATCGCATCCTGGGCGCTCTGCGCGCGGTGCACGCGACTGACCCGGCGCGCCCGCTGCAGGAACGCACGCTCGAGCTCGCGCGGGCGGCACTCGAGGCCGACCGCGCACGCGGCTGGGAGTTGCTAGCGCAGCCCGGCCGGCTGCGCATCCAGACCATCGATGCGCTGAATCTCGGGCTGGCGCGCCGCCTGCCGCTGCTGTCGGGCCTTGGCGCCGGTCTCGGCGTGGAGGAGGACGCGCGCGACCTGTATCGGCTGGCGGCGGAGCGCCTGCTCGAGCAGCTGCCGCAGGGCCTGCCGCGCGACTCGGCCGCGGTGGCGACGCTGCTCGCCCACCTCGACAACCGGGTCGAGCGCTTCGTCGAGCTCGTGATCGAGATGCTGACCCGGCGCGAGGCGTGGCTGCCGGTCCTGCCGGCTGCGGCGGAGGAAGCGGAGGACGAAGAACGCCTGCGGGGACGGCTCGAGCAGGCGCGCGAGCAACTGCTGCGCGCGCACCTCGAATCGCTCGCGCGGGCGTTTCCGGACGAACTGCTGCGCGATGCGGGCGGGGTCGCCCGGATCGCGGCTCGCAACCTGGCGACGGCGGGGCAGGAGTCCGCGATCTTCGCGTGGCATGAGGCGGCGGCGCTGCCCGACGATGCCCTTGCGAGCACACCGCTCTGGCAGGGCCTCGCGCAACTGCTTCTCAGAGACGATGGTGTGCCGCGCGCCCGCTTCGACAAGAACCAGGGATTGCCGCCGGGGCCGGCAGGTCAGGAACTCAAGCACCGTGCGGGCCTGCTCGCTGCCGCCCTCGGCGACCGGCCCGAGGCCGTGCAGTTGCTGCGCGGCGTGCGCGGCCTGCCGCCCGCGCGCTACGACGCCTCGGAATGGCGGGTGCTGATGGCGGAGTTCCGCGTGCTGCGGCTCGCGGTCGCCGAACTCGAGCTCGTGTTTGCCGAGAAGCACGTGGCCGATTACGCGCGCTTCGCATGGGCTGCCCGGCAGTCGCTCGGCAGTCCGCAGGAGCCCACCGACACCGCGCTCGCGCTCGACGCGGAGTTGCGGCACGTGCTGGTGGACGAGTTCCAGGACACCTCCGAGGCCCAGGTGAAGCTCCTCGAGTCGCTGACGGCCGGCTGGCAGCCCGGCGACGGACGCACGCTGTTCCTCGTCGGCGACCCGATGCAGTCGATCTACCGATTCCGCAACGCCGAGGTGGGACTGTTCCTCGACATCCGCGATCACGGACTCGCGGGTCTCGGCCTCGAGCCGCTGACGCTCGCGGTGAACTTCCGCTCGACGGTCCCCGTGGTCGAGTGGGTCAACGCGTGCTTCGCCCAGGTGCTGCCGGCCGCGGACGACGTGGTGCGCGGTGCGGTGAGCTATGCGCCGAGCATGGCGCGCCCGGATGCCGGGAGCGACGGCGGCGTACGCGTGCACGCGCTGCTCGGTCGCAGTCGCCTGTACGAGGCGGCGCAGGTGGCAGCCATCGTGCGCGAGCGGCTCGCGTCGGATCCCGAGGCGCGCATCGGAATCCTCGTGCAGGGCCGCAGTCACCTGGTGGACGTGGTGGCGGAGCTCGCCCGCCAGGGTATTGCGTTCCGGGCCACCGACATCGATCCGCTCGGCGGGCGGCCCGCGGTGCTCGACCTGCTGGCGCTGACGCGGGCGCTCGCACACCTCGCCGATCGCCCGGCCTGGCTCGCGGTGCTGCGTGCGCCGTGGTGCGGACTCACGCTCGCTGCCCTGCACACACTCGTGGGCGACGATCCCGAGGCCACCGTGGTCGAGCTGCTCGGCGATCCCGCGCGCCGGGCCCGGCTCGAGGCTGCGGACCGTGCGCGTCTCGAGCGCGCGTGGGTCGTCCTCAGAACGGCTTGCGGCGAGCTGCGAGGACTCGGCTTGCGCGACACGGTGGAGCGCGCCTGGAACGCCCTCGGCGGGCCCGCCACGCTGGCGTCGGAACGTGAGCTCGACGAGGCCGAGGCCTATTTCGACGCGCTCGCCGGTTTCGAGGCGCGGGAGGGCGGGCCGGCGGACCTGGCGCGCCTCGCGCGGGCGCTCGAGTCGCTGTACGCGCCATCGCTCGAGCGCGCCGACGTGCGCGTCGAACTGCTCACCGTGCACAAGGCCAAGGGCCTGCAGTACGACACGGTGATCGTGCCCGGACTCGAGCGGCTGCCGGGTCGCGACACGCAGCGCCTGCTGCAGTGGCTCAAGCTGCCGCTCGCGGGGCGCGACGAGCTGGTCGTTGCCCCGGTCGCACGCGTCGGCGAAGACGCCAATCCGCTCTATGCGTGGGTGGAGGGACTGGAGCGCGAGAGGCTGATGCAGGAGCGCCGGCGCCTGCTCTACGTCGCCGCGACTCGCGCCGAGCGCTGGCTGCACCTGTTCGGCAGCGTGCCGGTGCAGGACGCGGACGATCCGCCCACGGTGCGCCGCCCCCCTGCGAATTCAGCGCTCGGCCTGCTCTGGCCCGCCGTGGGTCATGAATTCGCCGCGAGGCTCGCGACGACCGGTCCCGGCCGCGGCGAGGATGCGCCCGAGCGGACGCGTGACCCGCCGCTGCGCCGGCTGCCTCCCGACTGGCGCGCCGCCGACCTGCCGCGTGCACCGCAATTCGACTCGCACTTGCTGCCGCGCGCCGCGGCCGAGCCCGCGGTGGAATTCGACTGGGCCACCGAGACCGCACGCCACGTGGGCACGGTCGTGCACCGCGAGTTGCAGAGCATTGCACGCGGCGGCCTGGGTCCAGGCAGCGGGGACGATCCGCAACGGCGCAGTCGCTGGATGGACGAGCTGGCCGAGCTCGGAGTTCCCGCGGCGTTGCGCGCGGCCGCGGTGGAGCGGGTCGGGAGTGCCATCGTGCGCACGCTGGCCGACGCGCGCGGGCAGTGGTTGCTCGACGCCCGCCACCGCAATGCGGCGACGGAACTCGCGCTCACCGGCCGCCTCGGCCGCGACGTCGTGCGCGTCGTGATCGACCGCAGCTTCGTGGACGCGGCGGGTGTGCGCTGGATCGTGGACTACAAGACCAGCCGCCACGAGGGCGCGGGCCTCGACGCATTCCTCGACAGCGAGCAGGAGCGCTATCGACCACAGCTCGAGCGCTATGCAAACCTCATGCGCCGACGCGGCCCGGAACCCGTCCGGCTCGGACTGTACTTTCCGCTGCTGTCGGCCTGGCGGGAGTGGCCGGCCGAGGGCTAGAGCGTGCCGCTCACGCTGACTGGACGGCGGCCGTCGGCATTGGCCGGTCCGAGCAGTTCGAGCGAGCGCAGCAGCGGGGGCGGCGTCGCACCTCGCGGCGCGAGCATGCCCTCGAGCAGGAAGCTGCGGTCCGCGCCCAGCGTGAATCGTCCCTCGAAGGAGAACGGACCCTCCTTGTCGGTGACCCGCGCCGTCAGCGGGTCGTTCCCGGCGTCGGGCGCCGCCGGATCCGGGATCTCGACGTGATAGCTGCCGATCGAGATGTTGCGCGGCTGCGGCGCGATGAGTCCGTCCATGTCGAGCGTGCCGCGCAGCGCCGTCGGCCAGCCACCGCTCACCTCGATTTCCTCGAACCGGCCGGACAGCCGGCCACGCCAGTTGCGTGGCATGCCGATGGGCAAGGTGGAGAGCATCTCGACCGGCAGATCGGCCTGCACGTCCTCGAGCCGCAAAGTGCCGCCGAGCGACACGCTGTAGCCGGCGCGCAGCGATCCGTCGGGGCGGCCGAGCGTGATCTCACCACCGATCCTTCCGCGCAACAAGGACCCGGGCGAGATGGACCAGTCGAGGTCGCCGAGCGGCGCCGATCGCCAGGACAGGCCCTGGGCTCGACCGTTCCACACCGAGCCCCACAGGGCGCCGGCCTCGAGTCCGCCACGCGACAGCGGTCCGGCAAGCAGGCTGGCGGGCAGCGTGGCGACCGCGAGCAGCAGCGCCACGGCGAGGCCGAGCGCAATCAACCACCAGGGACGTTTGGCTGAAGCCGGCGCGTCGGGCGCCGGCCGCTCACGGGCCCGCGGCTGTGCCATGAACGAGCGTCAGGCTCGCATTGACGAGTCCCGGGGCAGTGCCTGCGTCGATCGTCGCCGTGTCCACGCTCACACCGTATTGCTGCTGCAGCACCACCAGCCAGGTGACCAGCACGTCGAACGAGGCGGCCTCGAGCCGCAGCCGCAGTCCGTGCTCGCCGCTCGGGCTCTGGTCGCGGATCGCGCTGCCGAGGCCCGCCTGGCGCCCGGTGCGATCCACGAGCACCACCAGCGACTCGTCGCTGCCGGCCGCGCCGCCGCCGGCCGCCGCAGCCGTCATCACCTGCGGCGCCACCTGACGCATCCACGCCAGATCTGCCGCCTTCTGCTCGACGCGCGCCGCACGTTTCGCGGCGCCCGATGTCACCGGCAGCACCAGCGCGAAGTAGACGACGGCCAAGGCCAGCAGGACCGACGCGAGGTAGACGAGATTGCGCTCGCGGGCCGACAGGCCGCCGAGCCACTGGCGAAGTTCATTCATGCCTGGCCGAGCCTCACCTGCAGACGCCCCTCGACCACGCCGCCTCGCGGCGTCGCCGACTGCAGTTCCGCCGTCATGCCATCGCGGGTCATGGTCTGCTTGATGCCGTCGAGCGACTCGACCGTCGGCGCCGTCAGGCGCAGCTCGAGAGCGTTGCCGCGAAAGCTCATGGCTTCGATGCGCGCCGAGGGGGCCTGCGCCATGGCCTCTGCGAGTACTGTCAGGACGGGCAGCAACCCACCGCCGCCCGCGCCGCGCGCGCCCAGTGCACCCTGCATCTGCGCGCGCGGATCCACGACCGGCTGGCCGGGCAGTGCCTGGGCGAAGATCTCCGAGATCTGTGCGTCGAGAGCGCGCTCGGCACGGCTCATCTGCCACCAGCCGACGGCCTGGTTGGCGACGAACAGCAGAGCGACGGCCGCGGCGAGCGAAGCCGGCAGCCGCCATTCGCGCAGGCGCGTGCCGAGCGATGAACGCGCGCCGAAGGCGCCCTGCAGCAGGTTGACGCCGGCGCCGGTCGCCGCCTGGGCCGCGAGCAGCGGCAGGGCTCCGTCAGGAAGCAGCTTGACCTGCAGCGCCGCGGTGCGCCCGCGCAGTCCCTCGATCGTCTCGCCGTGCCGCTCGTACCCGGTCGTGTCGGCGTAGAAGGTGACGTTCTCGCCGGACTCCGGGCCCGCTTCCGGCGAGCCCAGCGCGAGATCGAGCGCCGCAGCAACGTCCGTCGCGTCGAGCACATAGGGAAGCGCGTCCGCGCGGCGAACGTAGAGCAGGGTTTCGTCGAGCAGCAGCGTGCAACCGGTCGTGCCCACCGGCACGGCGGCCGAGTCGGCGTAGGCGGCGTCCGCGTGGAGGCCGGCCGCTTCGCACTGGTCGAACCAGCGTTGCATCAGGCTGCGGGCGACGATCGCTACGGGCGTGCCCACGGCGCCGGCCGTGCGCGTGCCGACCGCGAAATGCAGGGTGTCCACGTCCGAGGCGAGCTGCTCCTCGAGCGCGTAGGGCACGACCTGGGCCAGGCGCGCACTGCTGCGCAGGGGGAGTTCGGGCTCGGCCAGCGACACCTCGGTGCCGGGCACCAGCAGCACGACGCGCCGCCCGGGGGCAAGGTTGAGTGCGTCGGACACCGGTCCGCTCTGCAGCGGACCGGAGCGGGCGCCGTTAGCATCGACGACGAGCCATGACGCCGGCGCCTCCTCGGCGGCGCGCAGCCGGATCACCAGCGTCTCAGACATCAGACCTCGGGAGAATCATTCGCTGCCGAAACTGCGCAGGACCGGGCGCACCGAGCCTGGGCTGCGAGCGAGCAGACTGTACAGGGTGAACTGGGTGGTGCCAATAGTGACCCAGGCGGTTGCGCGGAAGTAATTGCTCGATTCTGTGAGCGAGTTCTTGAGCTCGTTGTACGCGGCGTCGCCGAGCGCGCCGCGCAGGTCCTCGAGCGTGGGGAAGCAGGCGTCCTTGCGACGGGTCTCGAGGTCCTGCGGGTTGAGTCCGAACTCGCGCGAACCCTCGGAGAGCGCGTCGAGCACCATGCCGGGCGCCGTGCACACGTTGAGCGGCGTGCCGACCGGCAGCGCCGACAAATAGGGACGCACCCGCAGGTAGCGCTCGGCACCGAATCCGGGCAGCACCATGATCTCGCTCACCCGCGTCACCGGCATGTTGGCGGCGAGGTGCGGCGGGCTCTGGCCGGTGTACACGCTGTCCTCGGCGCCGTCGGGAAAGCCCGGCTGCGTGTCGGCATCCAGCCAGTCCGCGACGGCGCTCGCCCACGCCGGTTCGATCTCGAGCATGGCGAAGAGGCGCTCGAGTTGCTTGACAGCCTCCGGGTTGGTGGTGCCGTCAGGGTTCACGAGGTTGTTCAGGTTGAAGCGTCCCTGCATGTCCTCCAGGCGACCCTCGACCGAGCCGCCGTCGATCGGCAGCGGCGGCAGCGGCCGTGCCCAGATCTCGCCGAGGTGGTCCGTCTGCGAGTCCTGCAGGTCCTTCTTGAGGAAGTCAGCTGCCCAGGCTTCCGCGCCGAGAGCCACCTGCAGGGCCTGGTCCATTGCGAGCAGCGTGCCGCTGCGGCGCTGGTCGAGGAACCCGCGAAAGCCTACGTCGACGGCCAGCATCGTGGCGAGCGCCACCATGAGCACGGCGGTGATCAGTGCGACGCCGCGCTGCCTGCCCCGGTGCCGCCTCGCGTCGTACGTCATCCCGGCACCTCGACCAGTCGGCGCAGTTCGCCCCAGTCCTCCAGTTCGAGGATCACCTCCACGGCGGCAGGGCGCTGGCGATTGTCGGCGCCCGGCAGGCCCTCGCTGACCGGCCACCGCTCGACCCAGCTGCGTTGCGGGGTCATGAAACGGATGCGCACCGAGCGCACGCCGCCCAGCAGCCGGACGCGGACCGGTTCGAGTGCAAGCGTCCGGTCGAGTGCGTTCCAGTGGTCGCGCCACAGCCCGTCCTGGTCGAGGCGATAACCGACGCGCTGCAGCGTCGGCCGCTGCAGGCCGCCGGTGTTGCTCCAGCCTGATCGCGTGAACTGCAACCGGTACTCCGCCGCGTCGTCGGCGAGCACCGCGGGAAGGAGAGATTCGCCGAGCGGCTCACGGATCGGCCTCGGCTCGATCTGCGCGAGGTCCTGGCCGAGCGTCTGCATGGCGCGCTGCACCTCGCGCACGCGCTCGAGCCGCTGCTCGGCGTACTCGCTCTGTCGCTGCAACTCGACGTAGCCGGTCATCGCGAGCGAGCCGAGAATCGCGAAGATCGCGATCGCGACGAGGAGCTCGAGCAGCGTGAAGCCGCGGCTCGCGAGTTGCCGGCCCGCGCCGTTCAATCGGCCTCCTCGGCGGTTTCGTCCGTCGGGGGCTCGGGATCGACCGGCTCCGGATCGGTCGTATCGGTGGAGGGCGGGTTGTCCGGATCGGCCTCGTCGTCGTCCGGCCCGGCGCTGCTCTGCGTACCCGTCCAGTCCAGCGTGCCGCCGCCGGCTGGTCCGATGGCGGCGCCGTAGAAGCCCGTGACCGTCGCGAGCGCTGAACCCTCCGGGGCGTCGTCAGGGCGCACCGACACGTCCATCCGTCGCAGGCTCTCGACCTCGGTCTGTGTCACACGCAGTGTCCAGCGCCATCGCCGGCCCGCGAACTCGACCTCGTCGGACGTCTCGGACACCTCGGGCGGCGAGGGCGCCAACCGCCGCTCGGTAATGAGGTTGAGGCCGATCCAGTGGGCGAGCGTCTTCTCGCGCAGGTAGGTGCCGTTGCGCGCGGTCTGGGTGACGGCCTGGATCACGCCGAGCATGCCGAGCGCGACGATGACCAGCGCGGCGAGCACCTCGATCAGCGTGAAACCCCGGTGCCGCGGACGCATGGGCCGGCGCTCAGCGACGCTCGACCGCATCGTTCTTGAGGATCTCGAACGTGCCCTCGGTGCGACCGTGGATGGCGCGCAGCTCGTTCGTGCCGGCGCGCTCGAACCTGACCTCGAACGGCACCAGGTCGCCCGAGGCCATGAGCACGACCTGCGGCGAGGCCGGTATGAGCTCGGTCGGTGCCGCGCGCGCAGCCAGCTTGACGGGGCGCGATTCGAGCCAAAGCGCCGCCTCGAGGCCCTCGGGCAGCGTGCGTTCGCGCAGCAGCGGGTCGTCCGCGGCGAGGTCCCACCGCTCGTTGCGGCTGTCGTAGAGCAGGAAATCATAGCCACTGGCGTCGATGCGCAGTCCGAGGTCGCGGCCCTGCAGCATGGCTTCCTCGCGCGCCTGGCCGAGGACCGCCACCAGGCGCTTGGCCTCCTGGTCCATCTCGTGGTCGCCGCCGAGCACGCGCGTCGAGACGGCAGCCATGCTGGCGATGATGCCGATGATGACGACGACGACCAGCACCTCGAGCAGCGTGAAGCCCGAGGCCCGGCGACCGGCGCGCCCGAGGGCGCGGCTACTCGATGTTCCAGTTGCCGATGTCGGCATCAGGGCCTTCGCCGCCCGGCTTGCCGTCCGCGCCGAGCGTGTACAGGTCGTACTCGCCTCGGGTGCCGGGGGCGATGTAGAGATAGTCGTTGCCCCACGGATCCTTCTTGAGTCCGTCGACGTAGCCGCCTTGCTTCCAGTTGCGGATGTTCGGATCGGTCGGCTGCTTGACCAGGGCCTCGAGCCCCTGCTCGGTCGCGGGATAGCGGAAGTTGTCCATGCGGTAGAGGTTGAGCGCCGTCTCATAGGCGCGGATGTCCTGCTTCGCCTTGGTGACGCGCGCGTCGTCCACGCGGCGGATCACGTTCGGAGCCACCAGTGCCGCGAGGATGCCTAGAATCACCACCACGACCATGATCTCGATCAGGGTGAAGCCGCGCTCGGTGCCGCGCGTGCCGCACGGCGTGCGCGCCGTGCCCGGGTCCCGCAGGTGAATCATCGCGCGTGTTGCTCTGTGCCTGTACATTCGACGCATCATAGCAAATCGGGCTCCCCGGCCCGTTGGTCACGGTTGCGCAATCGCCCCGACACCGTCCCGTCCGGACCCTGGCGCCTGCCGGTGAGCCTCGCGGCCGCACTGGTGCTGGTGCACCTGGGGGGCCACGCCAGGTTGCCCGCGCTTCGTTACGAGCGCGCGGCGGTGCTCGACGGCGAGGTGTGGCGGCTGGTCACCGGTCATCTCGTCCACGCGGACCTGGGTCATCTGGCCTGGAACGTGTTGGGTGTGCTCATCGTCTGGGGGCTGTTCGCGCGCGACTTCACGGTGCGCCAGTGGGTGGTCATCCTGATTGCTTCGACCGCCGCGACCAGCCTCGGGTTCCTGCTGCTCGAGCCCGGGCTCGAGTGGTACGTGGGATTCTCCGGCGTGTTGCACGGGTGCATGGCGGCCGGACTCGTGGCGTGGCTGCGTTCGGTGCGCGATCCGCTCACCTGGCTGGTCGCGGGGCTGTTCGCGGCCAAGCTCGCCTGGGAGCACTCGGTCGGCGTGCTGCCGTTCACCGGGGGCAGCCTTTCGATTCCGGTCGTGCACGAGGCGCACACCTACGGCGCGGTCGGCGGGCTGCTCGCCGCGACCCTGCTGTCAGTTCGGACGCGGCCCTCGGCTGCGTCGCTATAATCGGCCGGCCGGACGGGGCCGGCATCCCAGGGGTCGCATCGCATGTCGCTCGCGTTCGTGTTTCCGGGCCAGGGCTCGCAGTCGATCGGCATGCTTGCGGCGCTTGCGACCGCCGAGCCGGTCGTGCAGGAGACTTTTGCGGAAGCGTCCGCGGTGTTGGGCTACGACCTGTGGGCGCTCTGCCAGCACGGGCCGGAGGCCGAGCTCGGCAGCACCGAGCGCACGCAGCCGGCCATGCTGGCCGCGGGCGTGGCGACGTGGCGCGCCTGGCTGCAGCACGGTGGTGCGCGACCGTCGGCCATGGCTGGGCACAGCCTCGGCGAATACACCGCGCTGGTCTGCTCGGGTGCCATCGACTTCCGGGACGCCGTGGACCTCGTACGATTCCGCGGGCAGATCATGCAGGAGGCCGTGCCGCGCGGGACGGGCGCGATGGCTGCCGTCCTCGGGCTCGACGACGCCGAGGTCGTGTCGGCCTGCGGCGAGGCGGAGCAGGGGGAGGTCGTGCAGGCCGTGAACTTCAACGCGCCGGGTCAGGTCGTGATCGCGGGGCATGCAAGCGCCGTCGCACGCGCCATCGAGGTCGCGAAGTCGCGCGGAGCAAAGCGCGCCGTGACCCTGCCGGTGAGCGTCCCTTCGCACAGCCGCCTGATGCTGGGCGCTGCGCGGAGGCTCGCGGAGCGACTCGCCACGGTGGAACTGCGCATGCCCGACGTGCCCGCCGTGTACACCGTGGGTGTGACGACGCATGCGAGCGTGGACGGTATCCGCCGCGCGCTCACGGATCAGCTCCACGAGCCGGTCCGCTGGGCCGACACCGTGCGGGCGATGCTCGCAAGCGGGGTGACGACGATCGTGGAGTGCGGACCCGGCAAGGTCCTCACGGCCCTCAACCGTCGCGTCGAACGGCGACCGGACCTCACCATGCTCGCGATTGAGGATCCGGACAGCCTGGCCGCGGCGCTGGCCGCCTGCGCGGAGAAGACCCATGCCTGAACCCACTCCGGACCTGGCCGGCGAGCTTGCGGTCGTCACCGGCGCATCGCGCGGCATCGGTCGAGAGATCGCCCTCGAACTCGGCCGGCGCGGCGCCCGCGTCGTGGGTTCCGCGACCAGCGAGGAGGGCGCTCGCGGCATCGACGAGGTGCTGGCAGCGGCGGGCGTCGCGGGTCGTGGCGTCGTCCTCGACGTCGCGAGCGGCGAGTCGGTGGAGGCGTGCTTCAAGGCGATCGAGGCGCGCGAGGGTACGGCGTCGATCCTGGTCAACAATGCCGGAGTGACCCGCGACGGGCTCCTGCTGCGCATGAGCGCGGAGGACTGGCAGACGGTCATCGAGACCGACCTGTCCGCGGTTTACCGCACCAGCAAGGCCGTCCTGCGCGGGATGATGAAGGCCCGTCGCGGCCGCATCGTCAACATCGCCTCCGTGGTCGGCGTGATGGGCAATGCCGGCCAGGCGAACTACGCCGCCGCGAAGGCGGGCATGATCGGCTTCACCAAGAGTCTCGCGCGCGAAGTGGGCTCGCGCGGCATCACGGTCAACGTGGTGGCGCCGGGCTTCATCGTCACCGACATGACCGATGCGCTCGGCGAGTCCACCCGGGCCGCGCTGCTCGGCCAGGTGCCGCTCGGACGGCTCGGCACGCCCGAGGACATCGCGCATGCCGTGGCCTTCCTCGCCTCGCCGCGGGCCGCCTACATCACCGGCGAGACCCTGCACGTGAACGGCGGGATGTACATGATCTAGAACGGGTTCCGGGTCCATTGGACCCCATCCGGCCCTTAACTTAGAATACGCGCCCCATGCCGGGCGCCCACCTTGAGGGGCCGGCAGGCTTCGTATTTCACATAGGACTCCAAAGACAATGAGCAGTATCGAACAGCGGGTGAAGGCGATCGTTGCCGAACAGCTGGGGGTCAAGGAAGAGGAAGTCACCAACGATTCGTCCTTCGTCGACGATCTCGGCGCCGACTCGCTCGACACGGTCGAACTCGTCATGGCGCTCGAGGAGGAGTTCGAGACGGAGATCCCGGACGAGGATGCCGAGAAGATCACCACCGTCCAGCAGGCGATCGACTACATCAACGAGCGTCGCAGCCAGGCCTGACCGCTCGGCCCCGGCCCGCCACGGAGGGCGGTCGCGGCCAATTCTCACCGTGCCCAGCCAGGGGGACGCAGCTTGACGAAGCGCAGGGTCGTCGTCACGGGACTTGGCATCGTTTCCCCGCTCGGCAGCACGGTCGCCTCCGCCTGGGACGCCGTTTCGAACGGCCGAAGCGGTATCGTCACCCTGACCAAGCTCGACACCACGGCCTTCCCCGTGCACATCGGCGGTGAAGTCGTCGGCTTCAATGCCGAGGACTACATGTCCGCCAAGGACGTGCGCAAGTTCGACCCGTTCGTTCCGTTCGGATTCGCGGCCGCGGTTCAGGCCATGACGGACTCCGGCGTCGAGGTGAACGAGGCAAACTCGCCGCGGGTCGGCGTGGCCATGGGCGCGGGCATCGGCGGTCTGAGCACCATCGAAGAGACCACCGCCAAGTGGCTCGAGTCGCACACGCCGCGCAAGATTTCGCCGTTCTTCATCCCGGGCAGCATCATCAATGCGGCGGCCGGACAGGTGTCGATCCACTACCGCATGCGCGGGCCGAATCTCGCGCTGGTCACCGCCTGCACGACCTCCACGCACTCCATCGGCGTCGCCGCGCGCACGATCCAGTACGGCGATGCGGACGTCATGGTGGCGGGCGGCTCGGAGATGGCGTTCACGCCGCTCGGGCTCGGCAGCTTCGGTCAGGCCCGGGCGCTTTCGCTGCGCAACGACGCGCCGGAGCGCGCCAGCCGGCCGTGGGACCGCGACCGCGACGGCTTCGTCATGGCGGAGGGTGCCGGCGCGATCGTACTCGAGGAGTACGAGCATGCGCGGGCGCGCGGCGCGCGGATCTACGCCGAGTTCGCCGGCTTCGGGATGAGCGGCGATGCCCACCACATCACCGCCCCGCCGGAGGACGGCGAGGGCGCGCGGCTTGCGATGATGAATGCGGTGCGTGATGCCGGCGTCGCGGCCGCGGAGGTGGGCTACATCAACGCGCACGCGACCTCGACCGAGCTCGGCGACCGCGCCGAGACGGTGGCGATCAAGCGCGCCTTCGGGGATCACGCCCATCGGGTCGCCGTCAGCTCCACGAAGTCCATGACCGGCCACCTGCTGGGCGCCGCCGGCGCCGTCGAGGCGATCTTCTCGATCCTCGCGATCCGCGACGGGCGGCTGCCGCCGACCATCAACCTCGACAATCCGGATCCGGTCTGCGATCTCGATTACGTGCCCCACACGGCGCGAGAAGTGCCGTTGAACGTGGCCCTGTCGAACTCATTCGGCTTCGGCGGCACCAACGGCAGCCTGGTGTTCCGCGCGTTGCGGTGAGGCGCTCGCTCGGCGCCGTGGCGCCGGACCTGCTGCTTCGTCTGCACGAACGGCATCCCGATCGCTACCCCGCACTGCTCGAAAGCGTCGGCGGCGCCCCTCGGCTCGGTCGATTCGACGTTCTATTCGCTTTGCCGGGATCGCTTCTGCAGCTTAACGCGGACGGGTCGCTCGCGGGACGGCGCGAGTCCGCGGGCTTCAGCAGTTTTCTAGGGGCCCTGGATGCGTGGTGGTCCTCGGAGCGGACCGAGCCGCCCGCGCCGGACCTCGTGCCCTTCGCAGGCGGCTGGTTCGTGTATCTGGGCTACGAGCTCGCCGGGGAGATCGAACCACGCCTGCGCATGCGCCGGTCGCAGCTGCCTCGCGCCCTGGCCTGGCGCATGCACGGCGCCGTCGTCCGCGACCGGCTGACGGGCGAGGGCGTGGCCTGTGCCGAGCGCCAGGAACTCGCGCCGCTGAAGGAGCAACTCGACGCCGACATTGCGGAGGTCACCGTCGCTGCGCCTCCGGCTGCGCGGCCGATGGCGCTGGAGGTGGAAGAGGACGAGCCGCATCGCTTTCTCGAGGGTGTCGGGTCCATTCTCGAGGCGATTGCCGCCGGAGACGTGTACCAGGCCAACCTGTCGCGCGGTTGGCGAGCAAGGCTGCCGCCGGGCGTCGACGTCGGCGGGATCTACCGGCGGCTGCGCGAGGCGAACCCGGCGCCGTTTGCAGGCAGCGCGCGACTGCCCGGCTTCGCGGTGCTGAGCTCCTCGCCCGAGCGGTTGCTGCGGATCGAGGGAAATACGGCGAGCTCGAGGCCGATCGCCGGCACCCGCCCGCGCGGCGCCACCCGGGCGCGCGATGCCAGCCTGCGGGCTGAGCTCGAGCTCAACGAGAAGGAGCGCGCCGAGCACGTCATGCTGGTGGACCTCGTGCGCAACGACCTGGGGCGCATCTGCCGCGGAGGCACAGTGCACGTGGACGAGTTCATGACCATCGAGAGCTACGCGACCGTGCACCACATCGTGTCGAACGTGAAGGGCGCGCTGCGCACGGGCGTCACTCCGGGCCAGGCCGTGGCCGCGGTGTTCCCGGGCGGGACGATCACCGGCTGTCCGAAGGTGCGCTGCATGGAGCTGCTGGCCGGTCTCGAGCAGGAGCCGCGCGACGCGTACACCGGCTCGATGGGTTACCTTGGCCGCGACGGCACGCTCGATCTCAACATCCTGATCCGCACGCTGACACTGCACGGTGACGCGATCGGGTTTCGCACGGGAGCGGGCATCGTCGCGGACTCGCGTCCGGAGGCTGAATTGGCGGAAACTCGCGCCAAGGCCCGCGGGCTGCTGCGCGCACTTGGGAGCGAGACATGATCGGACGGCGACTGGTGAACGGTGTCGAGGCCTCTGCCATCTCGGTGGACGATCGCGGGCTGCAGTACGGCGACGGCCTGTTCGAGACGATGGCGGCGGCGAACGGACGGGTGCGCAATTTCGCGCGGCACATGGAGCGCCTCGCCGCGGGCTGCCACCGGCTCGGCATCCCGATGCCGGACGTCGTGCTCCTCGACCGGGAGTGCGAGCGTGCGCTGACCGGCCTCGGGACAGGGTCCGTGAAGATCGTGGTCACGCGCGGGCCCGGTCCCCGCAGCTACCGGCCGCCGGCCGAGCCCGCGGTGACGCGCATCGTGGTGTCGTCGGGTCCCCGACCGCGCAACGACCCCGACACGGGCATCCTCGTGCGGCTTTGCGAGACTCCGCTCGGCCTGAACCCGCGACTTGCGGGACTCAAGCACCTCAACCGTCTCGAGCAGGTGATGGCCTGCGCGGAATGGAGCGATCCGTCGATCGCCGAGGGCCTGATGTCCTCCGTGGACGGCCGGTTGGTTTGTGCCACGGCAGCCAACTTCTTCCTGGTGCGCGACGGACGACTCCTGACGGCGGACATTCGCGACTGCGGAGTCGCAGGCGTCATGCGCGGCATCGTGCTCGCCGCGGCGCAGGAGCTGGGCCTGCCGACGGAGGTCACCGACCTCGACGCGGCGGACCTGGACGACGCCGACGAAATGTTCCTCACCAACGCGATCACCGGCGTGCGGCCGGTGGGCGAGGTGGTCGGGATCCGTCGCTACGACGCGGCCGGTGTCGTGACGCGCGCACTGCTCGAGCGGACGGCGCGAGCCGGCGAGTGAGCTGGCGCAAGCTCGGCGCCCTGTTGCTCGTGGCGGGCGCCCTGGCCGCCGTGGCGGGCTACGTGGCGTTCGCGGGCTGGCTGGACCGCCCGCTCGCCGTCGGCGAGGCACCGCTCACGGTCGAAGTGCCGAGTGGTCAGCCGTTCGAGGCAACCGCGCGGGATCTCGCAGTGCGGGGGGTTCTCGACCATCCGGACTGGCTGCGGGCCTACGCCCGGTTCACGGGTGCGGATGGACGCGTCAAGGCGGGTGAATACGAGATCGCGCCCGGTACGACCCCGCGCGAACTGCTGCGCCTGTTCGAGTCGGGCGACGTCGTGCGCCACGCCGTCACCATCGTCGAGGGCTGGACCTTCCGCAGCCTGCGCGACGCCCTCGAGCGCAGTCCGTACCTCGACAACACGCTGGCGGGGCAGGACGACGCGGCCGTGATGAGGGCGCTGGGCGAGTCGGGCACCGAGCCCGAGGGGCTCTTTTTTCCGGACACCTACGTGTTCGGGAAGGGCACGACCGACGTCGAGATCATGCGGCAGGCGCGCGGGCGCATGCAGCGCGAGCTCGAGGCGGCCTGGGGCCAGCGCGCCGATGGCCTGCCGATCACGACGCCTTACGAGGCGCTCATCCTCGCTTCCATCGTGGAAAAGGAGACCGCACTCGCGACCGAGCGCGCCCGCATTGCCGGCGTCTTCACGCTGCGATTGCGGCGCGGCATGCGCCTGCAGACCGACCCGAGCGTGATCTACGGCCTCGGCGCGGATTTCGACGGCAACCTGCGTCGTTCCGACCTCGAGCGCGACGGACCCTACAATACCTACACCCGTTCGGGGCTGCCGCCGACGCCGATCGCACTGCCTGGCGCAGAGGCGCTGCGGGCGGCGGTCAATCCGGACGAGCGCGGCGAGCTGTTCTTCGTGGCGACCGGCCTGCCGGACGGCAGCCACGAATTCTCGCGCACGCTGGCCGAGCACGGGGCCGCGGTGCGGCGCTACCTCGTTCGATACCGGCAGCGGCAGGCGGAGCGTTAACGTGCAGGGTCGATTCATTACGTTCGAGGGTGGAGAAGGCGCGGGCAAGAGCACGCAGCTCGCCCGCGCGGCCGAGTGGCTGCGGGATCGCGGGGTGGACACCGTGGTAACGCGCGAGCCAGGCGGGACACCGCGCGCCGAGCGGCTGCGCGAGTTGCTGCTGGAGCGCGGCGAGGAGCCGATGCCGCGCTCGTGCGAACTGCTGCTGATGTTCGCCGCTCGCGCGACCCACCTCGAGAACCTCGTGCTGCCGGCCGTGCGCCGCGGAGCCTGGGTGCTGTGCGACCGCTTCACGGACGCCACCTACGCCTACCAGGGCGGTGGCCGCGGGCTGCCGGTGGAGCAGATCGACGCGCTCGTCCGGATCGTGCATGCCGGCGTCCAGCCGCACCTGACGTTCCTGCTGGACCTCCCGGTCGAGGTCGGCCTCGCGCGTGCCCGGCATCGCAACGGTGCGGACGGCCCCGACCGATTCGAGACCGAGCAGCGCGAGTTTTTCGAACGGGTGCGCAACGCGTACCTCGAGCGAGTGCGCTGCGACCCAGCGCGTTTCCGGGTCGTCAACGCGAGCGCGGTCGTGGACGAGGTGACGGCGGCGATCCGCGGAAGCCTCGGACAACTGCTGGAGTCCTCGCGGTGAGCGTCGTTCACGATCCGGAGGTCGCGGCCGCGGTGTCGCTCGAGTACCTGCCCTGGCATGCGAGCGCGCGCGCGCGTCTGGCCGCTGCGATCGCCGGTGGGCGGATGCCGCACGCTTTACTGCTGCACGGCGCCGAGGGCCTCGGCAAGGAGCGATTTGCAGCCACACTGGCTGCAGGCCTGCTGTGCATTCGGCCGGGTCCCGAGCTCATGCCGTGTGGCAGCTGCGCCGACTGCTCGCTGAGTCGCGCCGGGTCGCACCCCGATCTGCACTGGTTGCGCAGGCCCGAGGACCGAAAGTCGATCGGGGTCGACGCGGTGCGCGACGCCTGCGAGCAGCTCGGCATGACCAGCCTGCGCGGCGGTTACCGGGTCGCGGTGGTGGCACCGGCGGACCTGATGACCTCCAACGCGCAGAACGCCTTCCTCAAGACGCTCGAGGAGCCGGCGCCACGCACACTGCTGATCCTGGTCACGGCTCGTCCCTCGCGGCTGGCCGCGACCCTGCGCAGCCGCTGCCAGCGGATCGAGATCCCGCGGCCGGGCACGCACGAGGCGCACGAATGGCTGCGCAAAGAACTCGGGTCCGACCCGCCGCCGGGTCTCCTCGGTCGCGCGGGCGGTGCACCGCTGCGGGCCGCGGCGCTTGCCCCGCACTTCACCACCCTGGAGTCGCAGATGACGAGCCTGCTCGCCGACCTCCTTGGGGGACGCGCCGAAATCACGCGCGCGGCCGCGGACCTGGTCGGCGAGGGCCTCGGCGCACGCCTGGACTGGCTGGAATCCTGGCTTTCGACCCTGTTGCGCAGTCGCCTGTGGCAGGATGCGACGCGCGTCGAGATTCCGGACGGCCCGCTGTTGCAAAGGGCGGCCGGCACAGTGAACATGAGCGCCGCGTTCCGGTTCGTGGACCGGTTGCGCGAAAGCCGCCGGCTGCTCGAGGGCTCCGGGGCGCCGCAGCTGGTCGTCGAGGCCCTGCTCATCGAGCTGGTGGCCGCGTTCCGGCGAAAAGGAGTCGCCTGATGGGTCCCGTGACACGGCAACCAAGCAAGCCCGGGTTGCTGACGCTGACGATCAAGGACAAGAGTGCCCTGTACCTGGCGTACATGCCCTTCGTGAAGAACGGCGGGCTGTTCGTGCCGACCAGCAGCAATTACCGCCTCGGGGACGAGGTGTTCATGCTGCTCAACCTGATGGGCGAGGACGAGAAGCTGCCGGTGGCGGGCAGGGTGATCTGGATGACCCCGAAGGGCGCCCAGGGCAAGCGTACGGCCGGCATCGGCGTCCAGTTCAGCGAGCAGGATCGGGGCGCAACTCAGCGCAAGATCGAGGCCTACCTGGCAGGTGCTCTCGGCGGCGACAAGCCCACTCACACGATGTAGCGCCCGCACGCCACACGCGGGCGTCCGGTTCAGCCGCCGTCGCCCGGCGAGTTCAGCGCCTCGGCCAGGTCCGATTCCGCGATTCCGCCGCGCAGCACGCAGGTGTCGAAGCCTCGCTCTCCGAGGATGTAGGCCGCGGCCGAGCTTCGACGTCCGTTTTCGCAGCACACGACGTAAGGGACGGCCGGGTCCAGCGTCTTGAGCTTCAGGCGCACGAAGTACAGCGGCACGTTGATGGCGTTCTCGAAATGGCAGTGCTCGAACTCGCTCGGCAGCCGCACGTCGAGCCAGCGCCCGCCCGCGGCCACGACCTCGCGGGCCTCCTCGCAGTTCACCCAGTGCAGCATCGGCTCGTTGAGCAGTGTGTTGAAGTCTTCCTTGCCGAGCCGCATGAGCGTGCCGTCCGTCGTCATGGTGACGGTGGCATTGCGCTTGGCTCCCGAGATCAGCGACTCCTCGCCGAACGTGTCCCCCATGCCCAGCTCGGCGAGCTTAATGCCCTCGCGATTGAGCGGCGTCTCTCGCGTGACCATGCAGCGTCCGGCGACGATGGCATAGAAGTGCTCGCCCTCGTCGCCCTGGCGCACCACGGTGTCGCCGGCGACGTAGTCCATGCGCTGCATGCGCATGAATACCGCCTGCAGGTTGGCCGGCGGAATCTTGTGGAATGCGCGGCTCTGCAGCAGCAGGGTCATCCAGTCGTCGCCGGCCGCGCCGCCGGCATGCAGCTCGCCGACCTCGTAGGTGCCCGTCTGGTCCCAGGTGATCAGGACGTCGAGCAGGTCGCTGTCGATGGAAAGGTACTCGACGCGATCCGACGCGGCGCGCGCGGTGCAGCGCCGAGGCAGGAGGGGCGCGACCGGATGGCGGGCCTCGGGCGTGCCGCCCTTCACGGTACCCACCACCCGTCCGTTCGTGAGCAGGTCGAGCGTCCCCGACACGAGATAGAAGGTCCGCTTGTCCGTGTCGCCTTCCTTGAACAGCACCCGGCTCTGGGCCAGGTCCCGGATCGTGGTCTTGCGCGCGAGCGCACGCAGGTTCTCGCCCTTCAGTCCGTCGAGGGGGGAGAACGATCGCAGCAGCTTCAGGTCCGGGATCGCAGGCTCGGTCATCGTGGGAAGGTGCCTTGGACGATGCGCACGCTCTTGGGCGCGTGACTAGACAAAAATGGTATCACAGCACACCTTCTGCGATTGCGGTCCGGCGGCGGGCCGGCGGGTAGCCGGACGGTGCCTCAAGCCGCGGCCCGGGCTTCGCCGGTCACGCGGAAATCGCAAACCAGCGGTCGGTGATCGGAGAACGTGACCTCGGGCACGGAAAACGATTCGATCTCGATGCCGCGGGTGTGCAGGATGAAGTCGAGTTCCATCCGCGGGCGACGTGCGGGATAGGACGGCAGCCGGTCTCGATTCGCGCTCTTGAGGCCGGCCGCCTCCATGAACAATGCCATCTCGTGCTCGCCCCAGAAGGTGTTGAAATCGCCCGCGACGATGACCGGCTTGGTCGTGCGCCGGACCAGTTCAAACAGGTGGCGCAGCTGAACGTGGCGGTGGCGGAACTTGAGCGACAGGTGCACCAGGAAGACGCAGAGGTCGTCGAGCTCGAGTTCGATGATCAGCCTCTTGATGCCCGTCTCGAAGTAGTGGAATCGCTCGCCCTCGACGCGCGGCGCCGCGAGAAAAGCGTTCGCCTGCTTGTTGACGATCGGAACCAGGGTGTTGAGCGAGTCCGTGCCGTACTTGCACTGGTACGTCGAATAGTGGCCGAGCGACTCGGCGATCACCTCGGCCTGGTTGACGCGGCCGGTGCGGATCGAGCCTGTGTCGACCTCGACGAGACCCACGATGTCGGGGTCGACGCCCTTGATGAAGCGCGTGATGCCTTCGAGTACGCGCGGATTGCTGCGCAGGTAGCCGGCGCCCGGAATCGGCAGGTGAAAGGCGGCGCCCGTGCCGGTCGCGTAGCGGATGTTATAGAGCAGAAAGCGCATGCGTGGACGATTCTAATGTCCGTCGGGATCAACCGGGAGGCGGAGGCCTGAGCTACACTAAGCGGGGCCGTCCCGTACGCCGGCCTGCAGAACGGAGGATCCGTGAGCAGCGTAACCCAGAAGAACCCGATTCGCCTGTTCGTCTGTCACGTCTGGCAGAAGGACGACGACTACCTCCGCATCTTCGAATATCTCGAGAGCGTGGACAATTTCTTCTACCTCAACACAAGCACGCCCGACCGTCGTCCGCCCGGCGATCGGGAGGTCCTTCGCGAGGACCTGCGACGCCAGATCAAGGAGGCGGAAGTGGTCGTCCTGCCGGCCCAGATCTATCGCAAGCACCTCGACTGGATCGAGTTCCAGTTGCATTGCGCCAAGGCTTTCGACAAGCCCGTGGTGGTGCTGGAGCCGTTCGGCACGCACGAGACCCTCGCGCCGGCTGTTCTGGAAATGGGCGACGAGATCGTGCCCTGGGATCAGCGGCAGCTCGTGGACGCCATCAAGCGCCAGGCGCGTCACGAAGAAACGACACGCTTCGACGTGATCGAGTTCAAGCTCGATTGAGGAACGCCGGCACGTCCTGCTCGTCGGGCACGGCGCGCAGCAGCGTGGCGGGCCGGGTCGCCGGCTGAGTCTCGTTCAGGCAGCCGAACATCCGCACGACCGACTGGGCGTGGCGACATGCTTCCGCTTCCGACATCTTGAGGACGCTGGCGGACACCGCGTCCAGGGTGCCGGTGCGCCGGGTGCTGTGAAACGCGGCCGCGAGCGTCGCGTAGGCGTCCCGAAGATCGCGAGGCAGCTCGTCCGGGGCAAGGTGGTCGAGGTGCTCGTGAAAGGCCAGTAGCAGTCGTTGCTTGACCGGACCGGCTCCCACCAGGACCAGCACGGCGTCGCGGAAGTGCTCCAGAGTCGTCTGCATTGAAATGCCCCGTCGTCTCGGAAACTTTTCTTATTCTTTTCAATAAATTGAGCGGCTAATCTTCAAGTCAAATCAACATTCGGCGCCGCATGAAAACCTGCGTTCAATCATGGGGCTACGCCAGGAATATACGCCGCCGATGAGAGAATTCAATGATCGATAGGATCGCAGGGCCTTTGGAGGAACGGCAGGCGGTGAAACTGCGGATGGCGCTCGTCACGGCACGGCGTGCTCTCGAGCTCGACCCTGACATGCCGGTGCTGGTGGCCGCGTTGCGGGACGCGGGTGCGGATGTCGAGACCCCTTGCTGGGATGATCCGGACGTTGACTGGACGCGGTACGGAGCGGCACTCCTGCGCTCAACCTGGGATTACGCAGATCGAATCGACGAGTTCCTTGCCTGGTGCGACCGCTGCTCCCACCTGACGCGCCTGTTGAACGCTTCGAGCGTCGTCCGCTGGAACACAGACAAGCATTACCTCGCCCATCTCGCGCGCGTCGGGGTGGCGGTGGTGCCGACACGCTTCGTCGAGCCCGGCGCCTGTGCCCGCACCGAGCTGGAGGCCTTCCTCGCCGGCGGGCCACAGTCCCTGACGATCGGCCGTTCGGAGGGCTTCGACGAGTTCGTGGTCAAGCCGGCCATCGGCGCGGGCTCACGCGATGCGGCCCGCTACCAGCGCAGCGAACTCGCGCGCGCGATCGAGCACGTTGACCGCCTGATCGCCACAGGCCGCAGTTTGCTGTTGCAGCCGTACCTGTCGCGGGTGGACGAGGACGGCGAGACGGCCGTTCTTTACCTCGGCGGGCGGTTCAGCCATGCGATCCGCAAGGGACCGCTGCTGCGCCGGGGCGCGGCGATGGTCGAGGGGCTGTTCGCGCCCGAGGAGATCCGGCCGCGCGAGGCGGGGCGGGAGGAGCTCGACGTCGCCGCCGCCGCGTACGCAGCCATTCCCTTCGCCGCGCCGTGCTATGCACGCATCGACCTGTTGCGCGACACGCGGGGCACTCCCGTGGTCCTCGAGCTCGAACTCACCGAGCCGTCGCTGTTCCTCGCGCACGCGCCGGGCGCCGCGGCCGCCTTCGCCGCTCACCTCGTGCAGCGCTTGAGGGAATCGACGGCAACGGGCTGATTCGCGCCGCAGTCGCGGCACGGCGGCAAACGCGGGGTCAGTACCGATGCCGCTTTCGGCCGCGGCTCCGCTAAGATCCGCCCGTTTGATCTCAAGGCGGAATGTGCCGTGGCCAGGATCCTGCTGCTGTATCACGGGGTGTACGGGCAGACTCGCAAGATCTGCGAACGGCTGCAGGCCGAGCTAGGTTCGCTCGGCGATCGGGCGGACATCGTTCCGCTGCTCGACGGAGGTGCAGACCCGGCCGATTTCGACGCAGTCGTGATCGGCGCGAGCATTCGTAACGGCAAGCACAACCCCGCGGTGCTCGAATTCGTCCGCCGGCACCGCGAGCTGCTGGAGTCGAAACCGAGTGCGTTCTTTTCGGTGAATCTCGTCGCGCGCAAGCCGGCCAAGAACAAGCCCGAGACCAATCCGTACGTGAAGGCCTTCGTCGCGCGCTCGCCGTGGAAGCCTGTGCTCCTTGGAGTGTTCGGCGGAAACCTGGACTATCAGCGCTACCGATGGTCGGACAGGCACATCATCCGCTTCATCATGACGCTCACCGGCGGCCCGACCGACCTCGCGACCAACGTCGAGTACACGGACTGGGACGAGGTGCGGCGCTTCGCAGCGCGCATCTCGGCCCACGCGGCCGGCCGGCCGGCCTGACGGGGAGATGCCTCTGCTGCCCCCGGATCGGTCGTCGAACCGACCGCACTTCGCAGTGGCGCTGCTGACCGTCTGGCTGCTGCTCACCAGCCCGTGGGTCTCGATGTTCCGCCGTATTCCGCCGAGTGCAGGCTGGCTCGACTACGTCCACGTGGTGGCCGGATTACTGGCGCTGGTGCTCGGCGTGGCTTACGCGTGGTCGTGCACTCGCGGCGGAGGCTGGCGCCTGTACTTTCCCTGGTCTCCGTCACTGCTCCCGGGCGTCGGTCGCGACCTCGCCGGTCTGCTGCGCGGTCGCGTGCCGTCGGCGGAGGGTGGGGGCCTGATCGGGCTGATCGAAGGACTTCTGTTGGTGTTCCTGGTCGCGACGGCGTTGACGGGCTTCGCCTGGCTTGCCACGCAAGGGTCGGACGTCGCACTCGCCTGGCGCGGATATCACGCCGTGGCCGCGAAAGGATTGATCGGCCTGCTCGTGCTGCACGTCGCCACGGTGTCGCTGCACCTGCTCGATCTCCTGCGTGACTGAGTGCACCGGCGGGTCGGGCTGCCCTCAGTCCTGTGAACGCAGGAAGTCCTGGACGACCCCGAGATAACCTGTCGACGCGTCGAGCGTGTTGTGAGTCGCACCCTGGACGATCACCCTGCGCACCTGCCCGGGCGTGAACGCGACTGCGAGCGCCTCGGAGCGCGACCGCGAGATGACCTCGTCCTCGGCAGCGATCACGATCAGCACGGGCGCGTCGACCGCGCGTGCGAGTCCCGCTGATTCGTAGCGATCCTTCAGCAGCAGGCCGACCGGCAGCCACCCGAAGTACTCGCGGGCGACCTCCACGAGGCTGTCGTAAGGTGTGACGAGAACGAGCCAGTCCACCGGGCGTTTACTGGCGAGCGCCACGGCCACGCCACTGCCGAGGCTGCGGCCCATGACCGTGATGTCGCGGTGCGCCTGCTGCACGTGGTCGAAGACCGCCAGCGCATCGGCGTTGAGCCCGTCCTCGGACGGTCGCCCGGTGCTGCCGCCGTAGCCGCGATAGTTGACGAGGAACAGGGAGTGTCCGGGGAATGCGGCGGCGAACGACTCGATGTTGCCAGAGACGTCTTCGGCATTGCCGCCGAAGTAGATGAGCGCCCGGCTGCCGGCTCGCGCGACGTGCCAGACCTTGATCCGGCCCGCGTCATTCTCCAACCAGAGGGCCTCGGCCCCCGGGTGCCGACTCTCGGGGACGGGGAAGTAGATCTGGCCGCGCTGTGTCGTATAGACCCAGACCACCAGCCCCAGGTAGGCGAGCGCGGCGAGGGCGAGCAGTGACAGAAGGGCGCGCATGCGTCCTCCGCAGTCTCGGGCACTTGGGCAACGATTGCGAGGGGCAACGGCTGACCTGCGGGTACCGTGGCCGGTTGGATTGCATCCCTTTGGTATGCTGCCGTCCTGCGTTCGCCGAGCAACAGTGCCCATCGCCAGGAGTGCTTGCCTCATGCCCCCGCGGACGTCGACGCATTCCCGCCCGCGCATCGTGATCGTCGGAGGCAACTTCGGCGGACTGACCGCGGCGCGGCACCTCGACCGCCGTTATGCGGTTACCGTCATCGACCGCTCGCCGTCGTTCGAGTGGTTGCCCAACATCCACGAACTTCTGTCCGGCGTGAAGCGCCCGGCCGACCTTCGCCTGTCGCTCCGCCGTCTGGTGACACGGGCTGGGCATCGTTTCATCAGGGCCGAGGTCACGGGCATCGATGCGAGGGCAGGGCGGGTGGCAACCTCCGACGGCAGGGACTTTGCGTTCGACGCCTGCATCGTCGCGGTCGGTGGCGTCAACGACACATTCGGAGTCAAGGGCGCGGATCGCCACGCGATGCCTTTCAAGAGCGTGGACGACTGCGCCGCCATCGGCCGCCGGCTGGGCTCGCTGGTCCGGCAATCCGGCGAACGGTCGGTGGTCATCGTCGGCGGCGGGCTCGAGGGTGTCGAAGCGCTCGGCGAAGTCCTGCGTCGCCGAGGGCCCCGCGAGTCCCTCCACGTCAGCGTGGTGGAGTCCGGTCTGCGCCTCCTGTCCGGCGCGCCGCCGGCGCTGGATGCCGCGGTGCGCGCGCACAGCGCAGCGTGCGGGGTGCGCGTCTGCACCGGCTCGCCGGTGACCGCCGTGACCCGCACGCAGGTACGGTTGCGTTCCGGCGAGCGACTTCGCTCTGATCTCACGATCTGGACCGGCGGCGTCACCGCGCCGCCGCTGTTGCGCGCATCGCGCCTGGCGGGAAAAGCGGGGCGCTGGGCGCCGGTGACGCCCGCGTTGCAGAGCAAGCAGTTCGAGAATCTGTTCGTCGTCGGTGACGCGGCCGCGTTGCCGCGCCCGCTCCCCAAGCAGGCGTACTTCGCGATGCAGATGGGCGCGTGTGCGGCCGACAATGCACGGCGCTGGCTCGCCGGGCGGGCCCTGCACGCCTTCCGGCCGGCGCCGAAGCCGATGCTCGTCGCGTTCGGGCATCTCGACACGTTCCTGGTGCGCGGCCGTTCGGTGATCGCCTCCCCCGCGCTCGCCGTGCTCAAGGAGGCGGTGTTCCAGACCACGATGGCGCAGATCGATCCACCGCTGGATACGTCGGCCTTGCGCGACCTGAGGGCCAGGCTGCGGGGCACGGCGAGAAATCTTGCGCTGCCCACGCTCGCATCGCTTTTCCGCTGATCATCACGCCGCGACGTGGACGGCTCGTCGCCAAGGCCACTGACGGCCCTGCCGGGCCGGGTCTACGGGTCGGCGGCCGACTGCGCCCGCCGCGCGATTTCGGACTCGAGTCCCTCGACCTGCCTGGCAACCTGGCTGCGCATCAGCAGCGGCCCGATGAGCGGCGGTACCCAGAACCCGGGCTCGATGTCGGCCTGGTAGTCGATCGTGCAGTGCGCCGCGTCGCCTGCGACCAGCCACCGGCCCTGCATCGTTTGCAGGTTTCCCGCCACGCTGCGGAAGGTGATCTCCCGCGGTGCATCGAGCTCGACGGCCAGGGTCACGTCGAAGGTGTAGTCCGAGAGCGCGAGCTGGGTCCGGCCGACCTGTCGCAGGCGCAGCGGCTCGCCGGGCGGGCTGACGATGCGGCTCGACACCATGCCTGGAACGAAGTCGGCCAGGCGATCGAAATCGGTGAGCACCGCGTAGCAGAGGTCGATCGAGGCGCTGGCTTCGATGGTCGCGCGGATCTCGAAGATCGAGCCCCGCCGGCCGACATCGGCGTCCGCGCCTGCTGCCGTGCCGACGCCGAACGCCAGCGGCAGAATTGCAATCGCGCTCGCGATCCTCGGCAACGTTCTCTCCGCTGAATCCAGAGGGCGTCGAGGATTCTTACATGTGTCGGGACGGCCGTCGCGACGCCGGAGACGACAGGACGGGCGCGCGTGCGAGCGCGCCCGTCCCGGAGTGGCAACAGCTACTGCTTCACGGCCTCGAGCGCGATGCTGATCGTCAGCTCGTCGCCGACGTTCGGGGCGTACTTGCCGGCGTTGAAGTCACTGCGCTTGATGACGACGCTGGCGTCGGCGCCGATCGCGTCCTTCTTCAGCATCGGGTGTGGCATGTTGACGAAGTTGGTGACCTTAAGGGTCACGGGCTTCGTGATTCCCTTGATCGTCAGGTTGCCGTCGATGGACACCGGCTTGTCGCCTTCGAACGTCACCTTGGTCGACTTGAAGGTGGCGGTCGGGTAGCGCCCCGTATCCAGGAAGTCCTCGGCCTGGATGTGCTCGTTGAAAGTCGCGTACCCCGTGTCCACGGACGTCGTGTCGATGACGATGTCCACCGATGCGGTCGGGGCGGTCTTGTCGAGAACGACCGTTCCGCTCGTGTTGTTGAAGCGGCTCAGCTGCGTGGACAGGCCGAAGTGGCTGTAGGAGAAGCGCGGGTAGGTGTGCGTGGGGTCGATCACGTAGGTCTCGGGAGCGGCGAGCGCCGGCGCGACGAGCCCCGAGGCGAGGATGACGACGGCGGAGAGCTGGGCGAACTTGTTCATGGGTGTTCCTTGCTGTGGGTGAGTTGGTGAAAAACTACTGGCCCAGGGCGACCAGCCGAAAAGTGACCTCGACCTCGTTGGCGACGATGTCGAAGGCGGACCAGGGCCCCTCGCCGATCGCGAAGTCGCCGCGCCGGAGGGTGAAGCGGCCGGCGAAGGTGCCGCCGTTGCCCTGAGCGGAGAAGGTGGCGGGGACGACGAGGTCCCGGGCTTTTCCCTTGATGCTCAACTTGCCGGCGACCGTATAGTGATCGCCGGGTCCGGGCGTGACGGCGGTGGACGTGAAGCGGGCGACGGGAAAGGCCTTGATGTCGAACCACGACTGGCCGGCGGCCTCCGTGTCGAGCTCCGGCGTTCCGGTGTCGATGCTCGCGAGATCGACCTCGATCGTGACACGGGCCTCGGCGGGTGCGGTCGGGTCGAATCTCAGCTGGCTCGCGAACTTCCCGAAGCGTCCTGCCATAGGCACGCCCATCTGCGAGAAGCTGAAGGAGATGCTGCTCCGGTCGGCCTGGACCCGACTGAATTCGGCTGCATGAGCGAGCGGCGGGAGCAGGCCGAGCAGGGTGAAGGCGACGGCGAGGTATTTCACGAGCGGTATTCCGTGGAGAGAGAGGTGCCCGCGGTGCGACCGCGGGGTGACCACATGCGTGCGAGGATGGCGGTGCGATCGACGAACTGACGCTTGAGTGCCGCCAGGACGTGAACGCTCGCGACGACGATCAGGGTGAGATTCAGGTACTCGTGAACGGCGCGAAGCAGATCCCCAAGCACTGCGTCCTTCGCGACGAGGTCCGGAATCGGCAGCACGCCGAACCACACGGTCTGGAAACCCTTTGCCGAACTCATCAGCCAGCCCGAAAGAGGCACTGCGAGCATCAGGGCATAGAGCAGCCTGTGGCCCACCTGGGCCGCGCGGCGCACGGCCTGCGAGGTTCCGGCCGGCAAGTCCGGCGGTCGGTGCGTCGCCCGCCAGGCCAGCCGCGCGAGCACCAGCAGGAAGGCCGTGACGCCCGCCCACTTGTGGTACGAGTAGAGCTGCAGCTTCAAAGGCGACAACGGCAACCCGTGCATGTAGAGCCCGAGCGCCACGAGGCCGATCAGCAGCGCGGCCATCAACCAGTGGAGGGCCTGTGCGGTGCGGGTGTAGCGCGCACTCATGCCGTCGCTCCTGCACGCGTCGTGAACGTGTAGGCGTCCATGGCGAGGACGTAATCGTCGATGCCGGCGTGAATGCGCTCGGCCGCGAAGTCGTCGCCAGCGGCGCCCACTGCGACGTACAGGGGCAGCAGGTGCTCCTCGGTCGGATGGGCGCGGGCGGCGTCCGGTGCACGGCGGCGGTAATCGAGAAGTCGGTCGAGGTTCCCCTCGACGAGGCGCGCCCAGACCCAGTCGGCGAACGCGCGAACGTAGGCGGGCGTGCCGCGCCCGTCACGGGCTGCCTGGACGTAGTCGCCGAGGTTGTGGGTGACGTTGCCCGAGGCAACGACGAGAAATCCCCGCTCCCGCAGCGGCGCGAGCGCGCGACCGAGACGCAATGCACCGGCCGTGCCGTTCCGCGGCTGGATCGACAGGGAAATCACCGGCACGTCGGCGTCGGGGAACATGAGGCGCAGGGGCACCCAGGCGCCGTGGTCGAGGCCACGCTCGGCGTCGAAGGCGACCGGCAGTTCGGCGTCCGCCAGCGCGCGGGCGACCTCCCGCGCAGCCTCCGGGCAGCCCGTCGCCGGGTAACGAATCGCATACAGTTCCGCGGGAAAGCCACTGAAATCGTGGATTGTTTCAAACTGGGTGGCCAGCCCGATGGTCGGGGCGGCCGTGGTCCAGTGGGCGCTGGCCACCACGATCGCCCGCGGGGGCAGCAGGCGATCAGCCAAGCGCTCGAGCGCGGCTCCCGCCGCACCAGGCTGCAGTGCGAACGTCGGCGCACCGTGCGGAACAAAGAGGGCAGGCTGGCGGAACGGGCTCATGGGTCACCTCAGATCGAGCCGAGATCGTAGTCCGACAGTTGTTCCAGAAATACAGGACAAACCAGGCAAGTCTGTTGCAAAATTAGCAACAATGGATCGGCTGGACGCAATGCGCACGTTCGTCCGCGTGGCCGAGCTCGGCAGCTTCACGGCCGTGGCCAGGCAACTCGGCGTCGCGCGCTCAATCGTCACGCGGCAGGTCGCGGGTCTCGAGGCACATCTTGGGGCGAAGCTCCTGGTCCGTAGCACGAGGAGCCTCTCGCTGACCTCGGCCGGCACGGCCTACCTCGAGAAGTGCCGCGTGATCCTGAACCTGGTCGATTCGGCCGAGACGGATGTCGCGGAGGAGCGGGCCGTCGCGCGCGGCCACATCCGGATGGGACTGCCGCTCAGCTTTGGCCTGCGCCGGCTGGCGCCGCTGCTGCTGGAGTTTGCCGAGCTGCATCCCGCGGTCAGCCTCGCGATGGACTACACCGATCGTCGAGTGGACCTCGTGGAGGAGGGCTTCGACCTCTCGATCCGCATCACCGCCCGCATCGGTCCGGCGGATGTCGTGCGCAAGCTCGGGTCCTGCCGTGTGCTGGCAGTGGCGGCCCCCGGTTACCTCGCGCGCCACGGGCGACCGCGACAGCCCTCCGACCTCGTCGGACACGAATGCCTCGCGTATGCCGGCGACGCGAGCCCGGGTGCTTGGTCATTCGGTCGCGGCGACCGGCTCGAGACGGTCGATGTCCGCAGTCGCTTCAATGCCAACAACGGTGACGTCCTTGCTGAGGCGGCGGCCCACGGACTCGGGATCACGCTCGTGCCGGACTTCATAGCCGAGTCCTACCTGCGGGACGGCCGACTGGAGCCGGTCCTCGGCGAGTTCTCGCCTCCGGACCTTGGCGTGTACGCCATACTGCCCGGTGCGCGACACTTGCCGTATCGGGTGCGGGCACTCATCGAATTCATCTCGGCCCGCGTGCGATCCGCCGCACCCGCGCCTGTGTAACACTGGTCATCGTAGACGTCTCCGAGGTCGCAGGGCGTGATGCCGATTCGATTCTTCATAAGGCTGCTGGGCGGAACACCGGAGACGACGCCGGTGAAGCCTGTTCGGCTCCAGCTCGGTAAGCGCGAAGAGTCTCCGTACCGCGCGATCAGCGTCTGGCCGGGCGAGCCGAGTTGCCAGGGCGCACGCCAGATTGCGCCCCTCCGTTTCCTCTACCGGTCGGTGCCGCGCCTGCCCCTGCCGGAATGCGATCTCGCCGAGTGCAACTGCACCTACGCGCATTACTCGGACCGTCGCAGTGGTGCGGATCGCCGATCGGCGTCCGCCGTCCTCCGGCCCGGCCAGGTGGAGCGCCGGTCCGGACAGGACCGGCGACGTTCCAAGGCGAAATAGCGGAACCGTACTCAGGTCTTCGAGGCCTGGTAGATGCTCTCGATGGCCTGGTCCAGCGCCGCATCGAACTCGGCGTCCGACTGCTGGGCAGTCAGGCCCTCGGTCAGCGCGCGCGAGAAGCTCGCCACCATGCCGCGCTGCCGCGCGAGCCGCTTGTTGGCCTCCTCGCGCGAGTAGCCGCCCGACAGTGCCACTACCTTGAGCACGCGCGGGTGCGCGATCAGGTCGGCGTACAGGTTGTCCTGGGTGGGGATCGTGAGCTTGAGCATCACCTGCTGGCCTTCGGGCAGCGCATCGAGGCGGGCCTTCAGGGCAGCCTTCAACAGGTCCTCGGCCGCGGCCTTGTCGGGGCAGTGGATGTCCACCTCCGGCTCGATGATCGGCACGAGTCCCGCGGCGAGAATCTGCCGTGCCACCTCGAACTGCTGCTCCACGACCGCGCGGATGCCCGCCGGGTTGGCCTGCTTGATGACCGAGCGCATCTTGGTCCCGAAGATCCCCTTGGCCTTGGCCCGGGCCAGCAGCGCTTCGAGGCCCGGCATCGGCTTCATCAGCTGTGCGCCGTCCGCCTCGGCCTCGAGGCCCTTGTCCACTTTCAGAACCGGGACGACCTTCTTGACCTCCCAGAGGTACTCCGCCGTCGGTCGGCCCTTGATGTCGCGGTCCATGGTGGCTTCGAACAGGATCGCCGCCAGGATCCGGTCACCGTTGAAGCTCGGACTCGTGACGATGCGAGTGCGCATGGCGTGCACGAGATCCATCATTTCCGCCTCGCTGCTCCATCCGGACTCCGGGATGCCGTAGAGCTTCAGGGCCTTCGGTGTGCTGCCGCCGCTCTGGTCGAGCGCCGCGATGAAGCCCGCCTGGGTGCGGAATTTCGCCTGTTGTTCATCGAATTTGCCCATGGCCGAGACCTCATTCAGTTGACGGTTGAGATACGTAATTCTAGGCAACGCGGGCGAGTAGCGGTGAACGCAATAACCGAAGCACCCGGCGACGGTCGCCGAATTCCCGTGCAATGCGACACTGACCGGCCCCCAAAGCGAGGCTAGACTCTGCTGATGAAATCCCGCATGGATCCGGCCGGGCTTTTCTGGGTGATCGTCTGCGCCTGCCTGTGGGCTTCGGCCTGCGCGCAGCGTGAGCCGGCGGCGACTGTCTTCGTGGAGGACCGGGCCGGGCTGCTTTCGGAGGACGAGGAGGCGAGCGTCGCCGGCTGGCACGCGGCGCTGCTCGCCCAGCACGACATCGACTACCGGGTCCTGACCGTCGCCGGCCCCACGGACCTCTCGGCACTGGCGCTGCGACACTTCGATGAAGCAGAGGTGGGCCGTCATTCGCGGACCGGCCGCGGCCTGCTGCTGGTCATCGATGCGGACTCCGAGCGCGTGCGACTCGAGGTCGCCCGGGAGCTCGAGAGCGTGTTCGTGGACTCGTTCGTCGCATACGTCGAGCGTGAGCAGATGGTGCCGTTCCTTGCCGCCGGACGCGTCGGCGACGGTCTCGTGGCGGCCAGCGAGCTCATCGCGGGCCGGGCGGAAGAAGCCATCGCGAGCGAGGCCTTGGATGATCGCGCAGCGATCGCCAGCACGGCGGGCGGCGGGGCGGAGAGTCGGGCAGGGGTCGGCCACGGCTATGAGCGGCCCACCGCGCGTGCCGAGGCCGGCGGGGCCGCGCAGACTTCGCCGCTCGAAACGGTCGCCGCCTACCTCGCGGCCATGGCGGCCCACGAGGCATCCCCCGACCTCGACCTGTACACGCCCGAGACCCGGGCAATGCTGTCGGGCCACGTCGTCACCCGCGCCCAGATGGACAACCTCGTGCGCACGTATCGGGACTGCCCGGCGGCGCAGGTGAGCGAGCAGGGGGGCTTCGCGGTCGTGGAGCATCCCGGCGATTCCGGCCGATGCGCGCCGTGGTTCCTGGCGCGCGGCCCGGATGGACTGTGGCGGCTCGACCTCATGGTCATGCAGCGCGCCGTCCGCTTCGACACGCGCAACCGGTGGCGCGTCGCCGCTCCGGAGAACCTCGGCGACTTCGCGTTCGACCGCTGAGGGGACGCTGCCGCCTACGACTCCAGGCCCTGGGCGTCGAGGTACTCGTCGTAGCTGCCGGTGAAGTCGTTGAAGCCGCCTTCGGGACGCAGCTCGATCACCCGCGTGGCGAGGCTGGCGACGAACTCACGGTCGTGGGACACGAACACCAGCGTGCCGGGATACTTCTCGAGCCCGATCTGCAGCGACTCGATGGTTTCCATGTCCATGTGGTTGGTGGGCTCGTCCATGAGCATGACGTTCGGCTTGGTGAGAATCAGCTTGCCGTAGATCATGCGGCCCTTCTCGCCGCCCGACAGCACCTTCACGGACTTCTTGGTCTCGTCGCCTGAGAACAGCAGCCGCCCGAGCGTGGCGCGCACGAGCTGGTCGTCGTCGGCCTTGCCGGTCCAGACGGACATCCAGCTGAACAGATCCATCTTCGACTCGAACTCGGCCTGCGGATCCTGCGGCATGTAGCCCGGCTGCGCATTCTCCACCCAGCTGATGCGGCCCTGCGTCGGAGTCAGATCGCCGGCCAGGCAGCGCATCAGCGTCGTCTTGCCGATGCCGTTCGGGCCGATGATGGCGACGCGCTGTCCCGCCTCGATGGTGAAAGAGAGGCCGCCGAACACGTTGGCCTCGCCGCCGGGATAGCGAAAACCAAGCCCTTCCACAGTGACGGCCGAGCGGTACAGCTTCTTGCCCTGCTCGAAGCGGATGTACGGGTTCTGTCGCGACGACGGCCGGATCTCCTCGATCTTGATCTTCTCGATCTGGCGCCGCCGTGAGGTGGCCTGCCGTGCCTTGGAGGCGTTCGCCGAGAAGCGGCGCACGAACTCCTGCAGGTCCGAGATCTGCGCCTTCGCCTTGGCGTTCGAGGCTTCGACCCGCTGCCGCGCCTGCACCGAGGCCAGCATGAAATCGTCGTAGTTGCCGGGGTAGATCTTGAGCTGCTGGTAGTCGAGGTCGGCGACGTGCGTGCACACTTGGTTCAGGAAGTGGCGGTCGTGGCTGATGATGACCATGGTGGCGTCGTAATCGTTCAGCGCCCGCTCGAGCCAGCCGATCGAGTGGATGTCGAGGTTGTTGGTGGGCTCGTCGAGCAGCAGCACGTCCGGCTTGGAGAACAGGGCCTGGGCGAGCAGCACGCGCAGCTTCAGCCCAGGCGGCACCTCGCGCATCGTCAGGTTGTGGCGCCACTCCTCGATGCCGGCGTCGATCAGGATCGCGCCGGCGCGTGCCTCGGCGGTATAGCCGCCGTACTCCGCAAACTTGCCCTCGAGTTCGGCCGCCTTCATGTAATCGGTGTCGGTCGCGTCCGGGTCGGCGTAGATCCGGTCGCGCTCCTGCATCGCGTGCCACATCTCCGCATGGCCCTGCATCACCACGTCCAGCACGCGCTGGTCCTCGTAGGCAAACTGGTTCTGGTTCAGCTTGCCCATCCGCATCCCGGCCTGGAGCACGACTTCGCCCGCGCTGGGCTCGAGCTCGCCGCCCAGGATCTTCATCAACGTGGACTTGCCGCAGCCGTTCGCGCCGATCAGACCGTAGCGGTTGCCGTCGGAGAACTTGACGGAGACGTGCTCGAAGAGCGGCTTGGCTTCGAACTGGATGGCGAGATTGGTGGTTGAGAGCACGGTGATCCGGGGCGCAGAGGCTGGTAATCCCGCAGCCATGAGCTCGGGATCGTGGGGGGATGCAGGGGAGGGGCGGCATTCTAGCGGAGCCCGGGTCGGCCGGCAGCGCTTTCGGGGCGGGCACCGGCGCCGTGGCTATACTCGTGGGCGACCGACGCCCGATGGTCACTACCGGAGCCCGCTTGCGACTGATCGCCACCTGTCCCGAAGAGACCAAGGCGGCCCTCCTGCACGAGCTCGAGGCCCTGGGGGCGAGGGATCTCCTCCCCGGCTTCCGGGCCGTGAGCTTCGAGGCGACCGAGGAGCTGTTCTACGAGCTGCACCTGAAGCTGCGGACGGCGAGCCGCATCCTGCGCGTCATCAAGGACGTGCCGGCGAAGAGTCCGCAGATGCTGTACTCGCAGGCCCGGCGAATCCACTGGCGCGACCTGTTCGACGTCCAGCACGGCTTCAGGGTGGAGAGCCTGGGCGCGGACGCGGAGGGCGGCGGCATGCCGCCCCGGCAGGTCATCACGCAGGTGCGCGAGAGCATCCGCGACGTGTTCAACCGCGAGCAGGGTCGCGCGCCGCCCGTCGATCCCGCCGAGCCCAGGGTGGTCGTGGTGGCCCACCTCGCGAACGGGCGCTGCATGCTGAGCCTCGACACCTCGGGGAAGTCGCTGCACAAGCGCGGCTATCGCGAGCCGGGTCACCCCGCGCCGCTCAAGGAAACGCTCGCGGCCGCGATCCTCATCATGGCGGGTTACGACGGCAGTGAGGCGTTCATCGACCCGATGTGCGGCAGCGGCACGCTCGCGATCGAAGCGGCCATGATCGCGGTCAGGAAGGCACCACGAATTCACCGCAAGAAGGGGGAGTTCTACTTCGAATGGCTGAAGGGCCTCGATCGCCCGCTTTGGCGAACCGTGCAGGACCGCGTGCGCGCCGAGAAGCTCGAGGGTCCGCCCGCACCGGTCGTGGCGTCGGACATCGACGCCGGCCATGTCGCGATGGCGCAGAAGAGTGCACTCAAGGCCCGCGTCGAGAGGTACATGCGCTTCTCGACGCAGCGGTTCCAGGACGCCGAGCCTCCGGCCGAGCAGGGCCTGCTGGTGACCAATCTGCCGTACGGCGACCGCATCGGCAGCCGCGAAGGCGACATCCGCCTGCTCTACGAGGAGGTCGGCGACACGCTGAAGCGGAACTTCGCCGGCTGGCGGGCCGCCCTCCTGGCGGCCGAGTCGTCGCCGTTCAAGGCGATCGGGCTCAAGCCGAGCCGGACGATCGCCCTCATGAACGGCAGCATCCCCTGCCGATTGCTGATTTTCGAGCTCTACGCGGGCAGTCGTCGAGGGAGCGCTCGGGCCGATCGGTGCTAGCCGTGACTTGCGGTCGGACGCAGCTCAGGCTGCACGCGACTGCGCGCCCAGACCTGCTCGAAGTGCTCGATGTGACGGCGGTCGATCCCTTGGTCGCTGTACTCCACGAAGCCGATCCAGCGCGTCGCGTTCGGGCGATAGGCGATCGCCTTGTTGTCGGCCATGATGTAGGCGCAGGGTTGGTCGCGGTGCTCGCCGGGCACGCTGCGCAGGGCAATGCAGCTGGACAGGCGGCTGGCCATCTGCATGAATCGATGCCCCTCGCGCGCTGCGCGGATGGGCTCACGGATCAGCACCCGCACTCGCCCATGGCTGCGTGCCAGCAGGAGTCGTTTCACGGGCTCCAGGAAGCAATCCTGGTCGTAGAGCAAAGGCTCGAGGTCGGGCGTGAAGATGGACAGGCAGAGCCGCGCACCGTTCGTGACCTCGCAGACGGCGGAGCGGTAATCCTCGAGGGTCGATACGACCCGCCTCATGCCCGTGATGTCCAGCTTCATGCTCATGCCTGGTCAGGTCCTGCGGCGTGCGTCAGATCGGCTGCGGCGGAATGCCGCGATCGGCGTCGCGGCCCAGCCTCGGGCAGACCTCGGGCACCGCGTCCGGGCCGCAGTCCTCGAGCACCTTCGCCTAAGGCGCAGGCTGTTCATGGTCCCGGCTCATGGTGAGCGCGGCACTGTAATGGCGCGCCGCTGATTCCGCTTGTCGCGGGGCGGCATTCTTTGGTCCGGACGCGTCAGGCGTCGCGGCACGTTGCTGAATCGGCGACCGCCATTAAGATGGGACGCGAACGGACCCCTCGAGCAGGCGAAATGCTTAACAATCCAACGGCCCTGGCCATGACGATGGCGCCGCTCAAGGAAGCATTGCCGGAGTACGGCATTGACTTCGCGGAACTGGCCTGGCGCGTCGGCATCGATCCCGAGCTGTTGTCGCGCCCGGATGCACGTTGCTCCTCCAGCCGGATCCAGAAGCTCTGGCGCCTCGCGGCCGAGCAGTCCGGCGACCCGCTGTTCGGCCTGCGGGTCGGACGGCATGTCCGGCCCGGCATCTTCCACGCGCTCGGCCTCGGAATCGTCAGCAGCACCAGCGTGCTCGCGGCGCTGAAGCGCCTCGAGCGCTACAGCAGCGTCGTGAGCACCAACGGGCGGTTCGTCCTGATCCAGCACGAGGGGTTGACAAGCCTCGAGGTGCGGTCGACGGAGCACACGGTCGTGCCGATTCCCGAGTACCTGGACGCGACGGTCGTAGCCGTGTGCCGCGTGCTTCGTCTGTGTGCCGGGCCCGCGGCGACGCCACTCGAAGTCCGCCTGCCGGACAGGCACGACGCCCCGGCCGCGGCATACCGCGAGGCGCTCGGCTGCCCGGTGAAGTTCGGCGCCGCGAACGTCGCGTTGGTCTACGACGCGCAAGTCGCGGCCCGACCGGTGCTGAGCGGCAATCCAGAGCTTGCCGCCGAGGCGGACAAGATGTCGCTTCGCTACCTCGAGGGACTGTTGCCAGAGTCAACGGCCGCGCGCGTGCGTGCGTTGCTTCTGGACTCCATGCCGTCCGGGGACATCGACCAGGAGGAGATCGCGCGCGCGCTGCACCAGAGCCCGAGCACGCTGCAGCGCCGGCTGCGGGAGGAGGGCACGAGCTACCAGCAGCTGCTCGACACCACGCGGCATGAACTTGCGCTCGACTATCTTCGCGAAGGCCAGCACAGCCTCGTCGACATCACGTTCCTGCTGGGATTTTCAGACCAGAGCAATTTCACGCGGGCGTTTCGACGCTGGACCGGAAGGACGCCGCGGGAATTCCTGTCCTAGGCCCAATGGCGCTT
>Ga0316622_100000083_pt1 | contig 42361 bp, 30 predicted proteins | sample OWC_Aug_OW2_C1_D_FD_207646 | JGI IMG/M metagenome (GOLD analysis project Ga0316622, IMG submission 207646) | Wetland soil microbial communities from Old Woman Creek delta, Ohio, United States - OWC_Aug_OW2_C1_D5_C | ecosystem: Environmental > Terrestrial > Soil > Wetlands | place: USA: Ohio... | reverse complement strand
GAGGGGGGCGAGGGCGGAACCGTCGCGCCACGGATCTCGGGGATGCGCTCAACGCCCGCCCGGAAGGCCTGCGCGGCACCCGGACCGGCGGCCGCGCCCGCCTCCCCACTCTCGCCCGGCTCCCGCGGCCGCCACTCGGCGTACGCAAGGGCGGCGAGAACCGTCGTAACTTCCCGGCGCAGATGGCTCAGCGAGGAGTAGGCGACCAGCTTCGGGCGCCGCCGCTCGCGCACGAGCCGCCAGGACAGCAGCCAGTGAAGGGAGAACTCGAAGAGCGTCAGACTTTCGTCCACCCTGATCAGCATCTGCACGCGGCCGAGGAAGCGGTCGATCTCCGTTGCGGGAAGCTGCTTCAGGGCGGGCAGGGCGAGATCGACGAGCGGCAGGCGGGACCGGCGGGGCAGGCCGCCCACGAGCGGATAGGTCGCCGCGAGAAGCGCGATGTCCTTGGGCGGCATGATGGGTTTCAACGCGGCCCATTGGCGCTCGCGCTCCCGCTCGTCACCCGCGAGGAGGAGGGCGAGCATCACGAATGATGCCCGCTCGGGAGAGGAGCCCGCCTCCCGCACGGCCGGGGACAGCTCGCTCAGGAGCGCCTCGCTTGCGAGCAGCGTGGCGTCGTTCAGCCGTCCGACCTGGTGCAAGATCCGCGAAGGGTCCCGGCCGAGCTCGGCCGCGGTCTTCTGCGCGCTCTCCCTCGTCGCCGCGGCCGCTCCCAGCGCGCCGGCCGCGGGTGCCTCGTCGAGCCGCGACCAGCGCGCGGCCTCCTCGTCGCTCAGCCGCGCTTCGATGCGCGGGAAACGCCCGTCGAAGCTCGGGTCGATTCGTTGGATGCGCTCGAGGAGAGGCGGGTGCGTCGCGAGCAATCCCCCGAAGAAACCCAAGGCGCGGCCTGGGCTGAAGAAGATGTGGCGGGCCTGGTCGGCCTTCGGCGTCTCGATGCGCGACCCGAGCGCGTAGCCGCCGATCTTCTTCAGCGCGCCGCCGATCCCGAGCGGGTTGCGGGTGAACTGCACGGCCGAGGAATCGGCCAGGAACTCGCGCTGGCGCGAGACGGCCGCCTGGATGAGCCGGCCGACCAGGGTGCCGATGTAGCCGATCAGGATGAGGAACACGCCGGCGAGCGCGATCGCGCCGCCGCTGCGGCGGCCGCGCCCGCCGCTGCGGGCGAGGATCCGCCCGAAGATCCCGATCGCGAGGATGCCGAAGATGATCCCGATGAGCTGGATGTTCAGGCGCATGTCGCCGTTCAGCACGTGGCTGAACTCGTGCCCGACCACTCCCTGCAGCTCGTCGCGGTCGAGCAGGCGCAGCGTGCCGCGGGTGACCGCGATCGCCGCGTCGCTCGGGCGATGTCCCGCCGCGAAGGCGTTGATCCCGCCCTCGCGCTCGAGCAGGTAGACCTGCGGGACGGGCACCCCGGACGCGATCGCCATCTCGTCGACCACGTTCAGCAGCCGTCTCTCGGCCGGATCGCGCGTGTCGCGCGCCACGAGCCGTCCGCCGAGCATCTCGGCGACCGCGCTGCCTCCGCGGCGCAGGGAGGCGATCTTGAAGGCGCTGGCGACGGCGATGAAGACGATGACGACCACGGCGACGCTGACGAACACGCCGGAGTCCCAGAAGACGAAGTCCGCCGTGCGCATCTCCTGCCCGTCGTGCAGCTCGGCGTACTGCATGGCGAAGCGCACGGCGACGTAGACGGCGCAGACGATTCCCAGGACCGCGATGCCGAAGAGCACCGCGAGAGTCGCGCTCTTGCGCCGCGCGCGAGTCTGCTGCTCGAAGAAGTTCATCCTGCCAGCATCAGCTGAACGAAACGCGCGGCGCCTGCCGTTCCTCGGGCGTCTCGGTCGCCTGGAGCTGCTCGGCCGGGCCGAAGTTGAACATGGCCGCGACCACGCTGCTCGGGAAGGTCTCGCGCGAGATGTTGTAGGTCATGACGGCATCGTTGTACGCCTGCCGCGAGAAGGCGATGCGGTTCTCGGTCGAGCTCAGCTCCTCCATGAGGGCGAGCATCGTCGTGTTCGCCTTCAAGTCGGGATAGGCTTCGGCGACGGCGAAGAGCCGGCCGAGCGCGCCGGCCAGCCCCGCCTCGGCTTCCGCCAGCCCGCGCATCTCCGCGGGGCCGCCCGGCCGCGCCGCGGCCCGGTTGCTCGCGTCCACGGCGACGTTGCGCGCCCGGATCACGTTCTCCAACGTCTGGCGCTCGTGGGCGAGATAGCCCTTGGCGGTCTCGACGAGATTCGGGATCAGGTCGTAGCGCCGCTTGAGCTGCACGTCGATCTGCGCGTAGGCGTTCTTGTACTGGTTGCGGCGCGAGACCAGGCCGTTGTAGATGCCGATGATGGCGACGATTCCCAGGAAGAGCAGACCCAGGATCACGAGCAGCACGATCATGTCGATACCCTCCGGCAGCGCCCGTCCAGCGCGTGAGAACGCGCGACAACGAAGATCATGTACGCGCGGCGAGCCGCTGCGGATGCCGGTTGAAAGGCCGGTTCATGTCGGGGCGAACCTTAACGAGCGGGATCGGAGGGGTCAAGGCCGCGCGGCGGAGGCGGGGCGGTCCGGCCTTCCTGCGGCAGGGCGGAGAGCCGGCTCATGGCCGCATCCCGCGTTTCGGGGAAACGGGCGGCGACCTCGAGCCAACGGCGCGCTTCCGCGGTCTGCCCCAGGTCGGCGAGCGCCGCGCCGAGCAGCAGGTAGGGGCGCGTCGTATACGCGGTGGAGCCGAAGAGCGGGGCCACGTGATCGACCGCGGCACGCAGGGAGACGACCGCTTCCTCGATCCTTCCCTGGGCGTGCAACGTGGCACCCAGGTTCATGTAGGCTAGGTGCTTGAGCGGCATCGTCTCGCAGGCGCGCTGGTACGCCTCCTCCGCCTCCGGCCACCGCTTCGCCTGGCGGTAGAGGTTGCCGAGGTGGTACCAGGCGTCCCCTTCCTGCGGGCGGATCGTGACCGCCTGCTCGAGGTGCTCGAGCGCCTCCGCGTGGCGGCCCTCCTTCTCGAGCAGGAGCCCATAGTTCAGATGCGCGCCCATCGTCGGCTCTCCGGCCGCAAGCGCATGCGACCAGAGCGCCGTCGAGTTCTGCCAGATCCTCGTCTGCCGGGCGGTCGAAGCGAAGAGGAGGGCGAGGACCAGGAGCGCGACGCCACCGACGGCCAAGCAGGTCATCGCGCCCCGGCGGCTCAGGCCGCGTTCCCACAGATGGAGGCAGGCCGCGCCTCCGAGGACCGCGAAGCTCATGCAGCTGAAGTAGGAGTACTTGTCCGCGACGAGTTGCGGGCCGCTCTGCGCGAAACCGAGCACGGGAGCGAGAAAGACGGCGTAAGCGGCCGCGGCGGCGGCGAGCGCCGGCAACCGGCGGCGCAGGAGGACGAGGACGACGACCGCGGCGGCGACGATCGCGTAGCTGAGCAGGTACCGCGCGGAGAAGGGATCGAGACGCGCGGGCAGCTCGTAGAGCGGCACCAGGCCCGACGGCCAGAGGGTCTTCCACGCATAGAAGGCGAGACCGTAGAAGGCCTGCGCGATGCGCGCGCCGACGCCCCATTCCGCGAGGCTCTTCATCGTCTGCAGAGCGCCGCCCTGGCTTGCTCCCGCGACGATCGCGGCCGCGACGCCGAGCGCGAGGTAGGGGAGCTTCTGCCGCCAGACGGGACGCGTCTCGGGCGACCACCAGCGACTGCGCCCCACTCCTTCCCCGGCCGGGCGGCCTCCTCCCGGCAGCGGCAGGCGGCGCAGCGGATAGAGATCGAGCAGGAGAGCGATGAGGAAGAACGACATGCCCCACGACTTGGAGAGCAACGAGAGGGCGAGAGCCACGATCGAGATCACGTACCAGCGGCGCGAGGCGAGACGCGCGGTCGCCGGGCGGACGGAGGCGAGATAGGCGGCGCCGGCGAGCAACAGGAAGAAGCCGCTCAGCACGTCGCGCCGCTCGCTCGCCCAGGCGACGGATTCGACGCGCAAGGGATGGATGGCGAAGAGCAGGGCGGCGACCGCGGCGGACAGGTGCAGGGAGAGCGGCCACGAGCCGGGAGCGAGCGGCGAGGTGGCCCCCGCCGGCGCTCGTCCGGCCGGAGCGGAGCGCCCGGCGCGCGCGGCGGCCATGAGGGCGCCGGCCAGCAGGTAGAAGAGAACCGCGTTCAGCGCGTGCAGGATCAGATTGTTGCGATGGTAGCTCGAAGGGTCCATCCCCGAGATTTCGTGGTCGACCGCGGAGCTGAGCCAGGTGAGCGGCTGGTAGTGGCCCATGAAGGTCGTGGTGAACATCCAGCGCAGCTCGCTCTTTCCGAAGGACCGGTACATCGGGTTCGTCGAGAACAACCGGTCGTCGTCGTAGTTGACGAATTCCGCGTCGAGAGCCGCGGAAAAGGCGAGGAAGGTAACGATCGCGAGGAGCAGGGCGAGCAGCCAGGGGAGGAAGCGCGGCGCCGCTTCGAGGCCGGATGCGGAGCCGGGCCGGCGGTCGAGCTGGGGGCGCGTGGCCGCCTCTGATGTGGATGACGAGATCATGGATGGGCGATTCTAGGTCCGCGGAGAGGGAGGTTTCAAGAAGCAGGTCGCCGGCGGCTGTCCGCCCGGCCGACGCGCGCGTCCCCCCCGCGTTGCCCGTGTGGCGCCCGTGCGGCGCGCGTGCGCCCCGTCGCCCGCGGGGTAGCCCGCCCGCCGCTTCGCATGCTAGGTTCCGCTCCATGAAGACGCCATTGCCCGCAGTCGGCAAGGTCTCGCCGGAGATCTTCGACGAAGTCATCCTGCCCCGCCTCGGCCGGCGGCGGAAGGAGGTGCTGATCGGCCCGCGCAACGGGGTCGATGTCGCCGTGATCGATCTCGGCGACGGCCGCGTGATGGTCACGACGACCGACCCGGTCTTCATCGTCCCGCCCTACGGATGGGAGCGCTCGGCCTGGTTCGCGGTGCACATCCTCGCCTCGGACGCGGTCACGTCGGGGCTCGCCCCGCAGTACCTGACGATCGATCTCAATCTGCCGCTCTCGATCGGCCGCGACGACCTCGAAATCCTCTGGGAGACCATCCACCGGGAGTGCGACCGGATCGGCATGGCGATCATCTCGGGGCATACGGGCCGCTATCACGGCTGCGAGTACCCGATGGTGGGCGGAGCGACCGTGATCGCGATCGGCTCGCGCGACCGCTACGTGACTCCGGCGATGGCGCGCCCTGGCGACCGGGTCATCGTGACCAAGGGGGCGGCCATCGAAGCGGCCGGGCTGTTCGCGGTCACCTATCCCGACCGGATCGCGGCCGTTCATGGGGAGGCGTTCGCCCGCGAGGCGGCGAACATCTTCTGGCAGATGTCGGTCGTCGAGGACGCGCTGACCGCGGTCTCGGCCGGCGTGCGCGACGACGGCGTGACGGCCATGCACGATGCGACCGAGTGCGGCGTGTGGGGCGGTCTCGTCGAGATCGCCCAGGCATCGGGGGCGGGCATGGTGATCGAGAAGGAAGCGATCCCCGTCCAGGACGCGGTCGCGAAGATCTGCGCGCTCTTCGAGATCGATCCGTACAGCTCGATCAGCGAGGGGACACTGCTCCTCACCTGCCGCCCGCACAAGGCCGCCGAGGTCCTGCGCCGCCTGGGCGACAAAGGCATCGCGGCGAGCGCGGCCGGGGAAATCGTCGCTGCCGCGGAAGGCCTGCGCTGCTTCTCGAACGGCCACGCGCAACCGCTCGTCCATCCGCGCGTGGATCCGTTCTGGGCGGCGTTCGGCAAAGCCGCCGAGGGACGCTGACGCTCGAGCGGGGGGACGCACGGCGGGGAGCCTGTCCTGGCGCGGCTTCCCCCGCCCGGCCGGCGCTCAGAGAAGTTCCCGCGAGGCGTTTTCAGGATCGCAAGCGTCGAATCGCACGAGAGCGAGCTCCGGGCCGTCATGCCCCGCGCCGAAGAGGAGCGTCCGGCCGATGCGGTCCCGCCAGGTCCCGGTCAGGCGGGCCGATTCGTGCACATGGCCGTGCAGGCAGAGACGCGGCCCGCGCTCCTCGATCAAGCGGCGGACGGCCACGCTGCCGACGTTCACGTCCAGAGGGACATGGTCGACCTTCCGGCCGTCCAGTGCCGCGCGATCGAGGTTCGTGCGATAGGGCGGGGAATGGATGAGGAGAATCGAGCACTCGAGATCCTCCTCGCCGGTCAAGCGTTCGAGGTCCTTCTGGATCGTCGCGTAACGGATCTCCTGTTCGTCGACTTCCACCGTGCGCCGCCCCTCTTCGGGCGACACGCAGCCCGGATCCACGAAGCGCGAGACGTCGTAGCGTTCCCAATCCTTTAGCAGGAAGGGGGTTGGCGGAACGCAGGCGTAGCCGAAGACCGGAAACCCGGCGAGCCGCGCGCGGCGGACGTGGAGGTACTCCCAGACGCCCCCCTCGGCCGCCGCGAGGACGCGCTTCTCGCAGGCGCGGGGATCGTCATTGCCCAGGATGAGGAAGATCCGGGGAGGATCGGGAAACAGCGTCTCGCGCAGCCGGGCGAAGCCGGGGACGAGAAAGTCGACGATGAAGTCTTCGCCCGGAATGCATCCCGTCCAAGCCAGGTTCCAAGTGTGGGGGAGCAGATCGCCTCCCAGGAAGACGGCTCGCGGGCGTTCGGCCGCCACGGCGGCGAACAGTTTGCGATAGCGCTCGACGCTGCCGTGCAGGTCGGAGACGAAAAAACAGGGCAACAAGAGCACCTCCCGGACGTGCGGATCGAAGGCACCGTGCCAATCGGTACTCACTCTCGAAGCTCGAGGCAAGATGGAATATGCATGCCGGCCGGCCGGCGGGTGGTTCCCGGCGGGCGGGCGCCTCACTTGCCGCTGGACGTTCTCCCGCCCGGTCTGTCAACCTGAACCCCGCCAGCCGGCGGCGCCGGCCTGCGACGCCGGGCACCCGGTGATGCCGCTTCTCTCTCACTGGTGAAGCGAACTCCTGCGGGCAGTGCGTACCGTGCGCGGGCCGAGAGGAGGTCGTCATGAGCGGTTCCTCCGCTCCTCCCAATCTGCGCTACGAACGCGACTCCCTGGGCGAGGTCGCCATTCCCGCCTGGGCGTACTGGGGAGCCGAGACGCAACGCGCGATCGAGAACTTCCCCGTCTCCGGCCTCGGGCTGCCCGACGAATTGATCGGCGCCCTCGCGCTCATCAAGCTGCACGCGGCCGCGGTGAACGAGGAGCTGGGGTTGATCCCCGCCGACCTCGCCCGAGCGATCGCGCAGGCGGCCGGGGAGATCGTCGCCGGCCGGTGGCGCGAGCACTTTCCCGTCGACGTCTTCCAGACCGGCTCGGGAACGTCGAGCCACATGAATGCCAACGAAGTGATCGCGAACCGGGCCAACGAGATCCTCGGCGCGCCCTTGGGGGCGCGCCGTCCCGTGGACCCGCACGATCACGTGAACCGCGGGCAGTCGTCCAACGATGTCTTTCCTTCGGCGATCCATCTCTCCGTTCGCCTGCGCGCGGTGCTGCTCCTCGATGCCCTGCGCGAGCTGGAAGAGGCCTTTGCGCGCAAGGGCGCGGAATTCGCCGGGGTGATCAAGCTCGGCCGCACGCACCTGCAGGATGCCGTGCCGATGACTCTCGGCCAGGAATTCTCCGCCTACGCGGCGCAGATCGGCCAGGGGCGGGCGCAGGTCGTGGCGGCCTGCGGCCCGCTCGAGGAGCTCGCGTTGGGCGGGACCGCCATCGGGACGGGCCTGAACGCCGACCCGCGCTTCGCGCCGCGCGTCATCCTGCGCATCGCGCAGGCGACGGGCATTCCCTTCCGTCCGGCCGCGAACCGCTTTGCGGCTCTCGCCGGGCGCGAGGCGCTCGTCGGCCTGACGGGAGCCTTGAATCAGACGGCAGCGAGCGTGATGAAGATCTCGAACGACCTTCGCCTGCTGGCGAGTGGCCCGCGGGCGGGAATCGGCGAGATCGTCCTGCCCGCGCTGCAGCCGGGATCCTCGATCATGCCCGGCAAGCTGAATCCCGTCGTTCCGGAGATGGCCATCCAGGTGGCCGCGCAGGTGATGGGCAACCATGTGGCCGTGACCATCGGAGCTCAGCACGGCCCGCTCGAACTCAACATGATGATGCCGATGAGCGCCTACAACACGCTTCAGTCGGTGGACCTCCTCGCCGCGGCCGCGCGCCTGCTCGCCGGGAGGTGTGTCGACGGCATTCGCGCGAACGAGGAGCGCTGCGCGGCGCTCGTCGACCAGAGCCTCGCCCTCGCGACTCCGCTCGCCCTGCGCATCGGGTACGACCGTGCGGCCGCCGTGGCGAACCGGGCCTGGCGGGAAGGGCGGACGATCCGGGAGGTCGCGATCGAGGAAGGGCTGCTGACCGAAGCGGAGGCGCGGGAGGTGCTCGATCCTCGCCGGATGGCGCATCCGGAAGGCGCATCTGGTGTCTGAGGGTCGGGGTGGTGCGATGGAGTGCGCCAGACGCTACCCGGGCGCTGCGGGCATCCGCCATTCGTTCCCGCGTCCGTGAGCGCAACGCGCGCTCACTCCCCCCAGCGCACGAGACGCAGTTCGTGGGGGTGGAGAAGATCTTCGTGCCACGGCAGCACCCGGATGGCGAAGGCCTGCTGGCCGCTCCGCCGGCACACGAACTGCCCCTCGTACAGGGAGCTTCCCCCCCGGCCGGCCGGCGAGGCCGCTCGATCGGACTGCTTGGCGCTTCCGGCTGCGGGCGCGGCCACGGGAGCGCGTTCCGGAGCGACCGCCTCCATCGCCACCGTCTGCGGCGCGTCCAGCCCGCCGCGCTCGTTCAGGCGTCCGTAGTAGATCTGCACCGCGACATCCTCAGGAGCGAGGCCGCCTAGAGCGACTTTCGCCCGCACGGTCACGCGATCGCCCACCCGCGCCTGCTCGAGGCCTTCCGCCCCCGCCTCCTCGACGCGCACGCCCGGCCAGGCCGCCTCCACGCGCGCGGTCCAGGCGGCGAGCGCGCGGGCCCGGGCGCAGCCGTTCGCGGTCATCCGGTGCCAGCGCTCGGAGGCGGGCAGGTAGTAGTCGTTCGTGTACTCGCAGACCATGCGGTTGCTGCTGAAGCGCGGGTTGAGGCGCCGCATCGCTTCCTTCATGCGCGCCGTCCAGCCGCGGGGAGTGCCGTCCGAGGCGCGCTCGTAGAAGAGCGGCACGATCTCGTTTTCGAGCAGATCGTAGAGCGCGCGGGACTCGACCATGTCTTGGTAGGGCTCGTCCTGGTACTCCTCGCCGTGACCGATCGCCCAGCCGATGTCGCGCTGGTAGGCCTCGTCCCACCAGCCGTCGAGCACGCTCAGGTTGAGCGCCCCGTTGGCGCTCGCCTTCATCCCGCTCGTGCCGCTCGCTTCGCGGGGCCGCCGGGGGGTGTTCAGCCACACGTCGACGCCCTGCACGAGATAGCGGGCGACCATCATGTCGTAGTTCTCGATGAAGACCGCGCGGGTGCGGATGCGCGGATCGCGCAAGCGGGCGATCAGATCGCGAATGATGCTTTTGCCCCGCTCGTCGCTCGGGTGGGCCTTGCCGGCGAAGATGAGCTGCACGGGCCGCTCCGCATCGCTCAGCAGGCGGACCAGGCGTTCGAAGTCGTGGAAGAGGAGCAGCGTCCGCTTGTAGGGCACGACGCGGCGGGCGAATCCGATCGTGAGCGCCGCCGGATCGAGGAGCTCTCCGGCCAGATCGACCTCGCTCGCCGGCGCCCCGCGGCGCTCGAGTTGCGTGCGCAGCGTGCGGCGCACGAAGGTGACCATGCGCTCCCGCCGGCGCTCGTGCGTGCGCCACAACTCGGCGTCGGGGATGTCGGTCACGCATTCCCAGACGGCCTGGTCCTCGGGGGCCTCGTCCCAGCGCGGGCCGAGGTAGCGATCGTAGAGCGTGGCCGTTTCGTAGGAGATCCAGGAACGATCGTGGACGCCGTTGGTCACGTGCCCGATCGGCGACTCCTCGTCCGGCAGTCCCGGCCAGAGAGGCCCGAACATGCGGCGCGAGACCTCCGCGTGCAGGCGGCTCACGGCATTCACACGGCTGGCGAGGCGGATCGCGAGCACCGCCATGCTGAAGGTGCCGTCGCCCGGGTCCTTTCCGAGCGCGAGCAGCCGCTCGACCGGAATGCGCAACTGGGCCGCATAGGGACGCAAGTAGCGGCTGACGAGCTCCGCCGGGAAGATGTCGATGCCCGCGGGGACCGGAGTGTGGGTCGTGAAGACGGTGCCCGCCTCGGCGGCGACGCACGCTTCGTCGAAGGTGAGCTTGTCGCGCTCCATGATTTCGCGGATGCGCTCGATCGCCAGGAAGGCCGAGTGGCCTTCGTTCATGTGGCAGACGACCGGCTCGCGGCCCACCGCGCGCAGGGCGCGCATGCCTCCGACGCCGAGGAGCAGCTCCTGCTGGATGCGCATCTCGCTGCCGCCACCGTAGAGCTCGTCGGAAATGTCGGAGTCGGGCGAGGCGCCGTCCTGGATGTTGGTGTCGAGGAGGTAGAGCGGAATGCGGCCGACCTGCGCCCGCCAGATCTGCGCGGCGACCTTGCGCTCCGCCATCTCGACTTCGACGGTGAGCGGGCGGCCCCGCTCGTTGCGCTCGAGCACGATCGGCAGCGTGTGGAAGTCGTTGATCGGGTAGCGCTCCTGCTGCCATCCGTCATTGGTCAGATACTGCTCGAAGTACCCCTTCTGGTAGAGCAGACCCACCCCGGCCAGCGGGATGCCGAGCTCCGAGCAGGATTTCAGGTGGTCTCCCGCGAGGATCCCGAGCCCGCCCGAGTAGATGGCCAGGCCCTCGGTGATGCCGAATTCGGCGGAAAAGTAGGCGATCGTGTCGCGCGCGAGCGAGGGATGGGCGCGCTCGCACCATCCCTGGCGCGTCAGATGATGGTGCAGGTCCCCCGCCACCCGGTCGAGGTGCACCAGGAAACCCTCGTCCTCGGCGAGCCGCTCGAGCTGCTCCTGATCGATCTCCCCGAGCATGCGGACCGGATTGTGGCCGACGTCTTCCCAGAGTTGCTTCGAGACGCGCCGGAAGAGCTCGATACTGTCGTGGTTCCAACTCCAGCGCAGGTTGTAGGCGACGTCCATCAGGGGCAACAACTTCGCGGGGAGCGCGGGGGCGACCAGGAACTTCTGGAGCTTCATTCGCGGCCTCCAGGGGAGAGAATCCGGCGCGCAGTCGACAGACCAGAGGAGACTAGCGGACCGCAGGGATATGGGTCAACGCCGGTGGGCGGGGATGGACGAGCGCTCGGCGGCAGTCGGGAGTTGGCATCGGCATCCGCGTGCCTCAGAATCGCCCGGTGCGGACACGCCAGGAAACGGGGCTCCCGGATGGCGCTTCGGCGGAGACGACGCGCTTCCGCGCAACGCGCGTGATCACGATCGGCGCGGTGCACGCCGTGCACGACACCTACACCGGCTTCCTGCCCGCGCTGCTCCCGGTCTTCCTCCAGCGACTGCTGCTCTCGAAGACCGAGGCGGGGTTGCTCACCGTCTTCATCCAGGCGCCTTCGTTGCTGCAACCCGTGATCGGGCACCTGGCCGATCGCTTCCAACTGCGCCCGCTCGTCGTGTGCGCTCCGGCCGTGAGCGCGATCGCCATGAGCCTGCTCGGCGTCGCTCCCGCGTATGGCTGGATCGTCCTCCTGCTCATCGTCGCCGGCCTTTCCTCCGCCTGCATCCACTCCGTCGGGCCGGTCATGGCCGGACGGCTCTCAGGAGCCGCGCTCGGCCGGGGCATGGGCGTCTGGATGGTGGGCGGCGAGCTCGGGCGTGTCCTCGGGCCGATCGTCATCGTGAGCGCGCTCGAGGTTCTCTCGCCGGTCCGCGTCCCGTGGCTCATGGCCGGCGGCATTCTCGCCTCACTCCTCCTGCATGCCCGCCTGCCGGCCGTTTCCCACCACCGGCCGGGCCACGCAGCCGCGCTGCCGTGGACCGACGGTCTCAACGCGATGCGTCCCCTGCTCACCCCCCTGATCGTGATCATCCTCGCGCGCGCGTGCGTGCTCGCCGCGATCACGACCTACCTGCCCGCGCTGCTGACGGAGCGGGGGAGCAGCCTGTGGATCGCCGGGGCGGCCCTTTCGGTCGTCGAGGCGGCCGGCGTCGCGGGGGCGCTCGCGGGCGGCTGGCTGAGCGATCACCTCGGCAGGCGAAGCGTGCTCTCCCTGGCCTTGCTCGCAACGCCGGTCTTCATGATCGCCTTCAGCCTCACGACGGGAGCTGCGCAGGTCGTCTTCCTCGCCCTGATGGGCTTCACCGGCCTCTCGCTCACCGCGGTCATCATGGCCCTCGTCCTGGAGGGCTACCCGGATCACCCGGCCTTCGCGAACGGCATGTACATGGCGCTCAGCTTCAGCCTGCGCGCGGGCGTCGTCGTCGTCTTCGGGGCGGCGGCCGACGCCTTCAGCCTGCGGACGGCCTTCCTCGCGAGCGCGCTCCTCTCGCTGGGCGGCCTGCCCGCGGTCGCCAGGTTGCCGCTCGCCGCTCGCCGGCCGGCGACGCCGTCCGGCGGGCCGCTCGATTCGCGCGGCCCGCGGAGAGCTGCCGGCCGGGCCGGGCCGGCGGACGCACCCGCAGAGCCGCACCCGCTTGCCGGTCGCGATCCAAACCCATAGAATCCCGATCCGCTGTTCCCAGGCCGTGGAAAGGAGGTTCTCTCAGCCATGCGAGCCCCGGCTCTTCTCACCGGCTTTGCGGTGGTCGCGGTGGCCGTGCTCGGGACGGTCGCCATCCCTGCGCGCTCGGCCGCGGCCCCGGCGGGCGTCTTCCCGTACGAGCACCGGACGGAAGTCCTGCCCAACGGCCTGAAATGCATCCTGGTCAAGCTCGACAATCCCGACCTCGTCGCCTACGTGACCGTGGTGCGGGCGGGCAGCCGCGACGAGATCGAGCCGGGCCACACGGGCTTCGCCCATTTCTTCGAGCACATGATGTTCCGCGGAACGGAGCAGGTCTCGGCCGAGGAGTACAATCGCATCCACATCGAGATGGGCGCCGACGACAACGCGTTCACGAGCGAGGACGTGACCGCCTATCATCTCGTCTTCTCGAAGGAGCATCTGGAGACGGTCATCGCCACCGAAGCGGACCGCTTCATGAACTTGAGCTACGGCGAGCCGGCCTTCCGCACGGAGGCGCTGGCGATCCTCGGAGAGTACAACAAGAGCGCGAACGATCCCGACTTCCAGCTCGAGGAGAAGTTCCTCGAGACCGCCTTCGACGTCCACCCCTACGAGCACACGGTGATGGGCTTCCTGAAGGACATCGAGGACATGCCCAACCAGTACGCCTACAGCCTGCAGTTCCACGACCGTTTCTACCGGCCCGGGAACTGCGTGGTCCTGGTCGTGGGCGACATCGACTACGAAGCCACGCGCGCCTTGCTCGAGAAGCACTATCGCGACTGGCAGCCGGGCGCGTACCGCGCCGAGCGTCCCGTCGAGCCCGAGCAGCGGGGCGAGCGCACCTGTCACGTCGCCTACGCGGGCGCGAGCCTGCCGATGCTCTGGATGGGGTACAAGGCGCCCGCCTATGCTCCCGACAATCGCGAGTTCGCCGCCCTCCGTCTGGCGGGCGAGCTCGTCTTCGGGGAGACCTCGCCGCTCTACCGGGAGCTCGTTCTCGAGCAGCAGACGGTCGAATCGCTGGGCGCGGGAGTGCGCGCCCACCGGGACCCGAACCTGTTCATGATCCAGGCCCAGCCGAAGCGCGCGGCCGATCTCGCCGCCGTGCAGGCGCGCATCGAGCAGGCGATCGCCGAGGCGGCCGCGACACCCGTCGACGCCACGCGGCTGGCCGCCATGAAGTCGAATCTCAGGTACTCGTTCCTGATGCGTCTGAACTCCACGCGCGCGACCGCGCTGAGCCTGGTCGAGATCGTCCAGCTCACGGGGGGCGTCGAGGCCTTGGACACCTGGTATGCCACGCTGGACGCGGTCGGCCCGGACGACATCCGGGCGGCCGTCGCGCGCCATCTCGTCCCCGAGCGCCGCACCGTGGGCACCCTCACTTCCGCGGAGGTGAACTAGGATGCGCACCCGCATCGTCCTCGTCCCTGCTGCTGCCGCACTGGTCGCCGCGTATGCGTTCCTGTTCGCCGGCGCAATTCCGGCCGGGAGCGCGGCGGCCGCGGACGGACCGGAGTTCGTGCTTCAGGCCGACCCCGCCTCGCCGTTCGTCTCGTTTCGCATCTGGGTCCGGACGGGGTCGGCGCACGATCCCGCCGGGAAGGAAGGGCTTGCCTGCCTGACGGGCAGTCTCATCGGCCGCGGCGGCACCGTCGCGCGCTCGTACGACGAGATCCTCCAGGCGCTCTTCCCGATGGCCGCCGGCTATGACGTGACCATCGATCGCGAGATGACCGTGCTCGAGGGCACGGTCCACAAGGACCACCTCGGCACCTACTACGAGCTCATCCGCGACGCGCTCCTCGCGCCGGCCTTCCGCGAGGACGACTTCGCCCGGCTGCAGGCCGAGCAGGTGAACACGCTGCGCACCCGCCTGCGCTACGGCGACGATGAGGAGCTGGCCAAGGCGGTGCTCACCTGGGTCGCGTTCGCGGGCACGAGCTACGCCCATCCCGAGGAAGGCCTCGTGCAGTCGGTCGAGAAGCTCGCGGTCGAAGACGTGCGCGAGTTCCACGGCGCGCATTTCACGCGGGACAACATCGTAGTCGGACTCGCCGGCTGCTTCGGCGACGAGTTCGTGGCGCGCATGCGCCAGGACTTGGCCCGGCTGCCCGCCGGCCCCGCGCCCGCCTTCGTGCCGCCGGAGCCGCCGAAGCGGGCGCCCGGCCGGCGCGTCTTCCTGATCGAGAAGGACACGCGCGCGACCGCGATCAGCTTCGGCCATCCGATCGCGATCACGCGCGCCGCCGACGACTTCTATCCGCTCATGGTCGCCAATTCCTGGCTGGGCGAGCATCGCTCCTCGGCGGCGCATCTCTATCAGGTCATGCGGACCGCGCGGGGTCTGAACTACGGCGACTACAGCTACATCGAGTACTTCGACCACGGCTCGCGGCGCCAGGTGCCGGCGCCCAATCACGCGCGCCACCGGCAGATGTTCGAGGTCTGGATCCGTCCGGTGACGAACGCGAACCGTCACTTCGCGCTCCGCCAGGCGGTCCGCGAAGTGACCCGGCTGGTGCAGACCGGCCTGCGTCCCGAGGAGCTGGAGCTGACCAGGAACTATCTGCTCAACTTCAGCCGCAACTACGCGACGACCGAATCGATGCGCCTCGGCTATGCGCTGGACGATCGCTTCTACGGCCTGCCCGAGAGCCATCTCGACCGCCTGCGCAGCCGCCTTGCCGCAGTGGAGATCGAGGAGGTGCGCGGCGCGCTGCGCCGCCACATCCGCCCCGGCAGCATCGACATCGTCATGGTCACGCAGGACGCGGAAGCCTTGAAGCGCGCGCTCACCGCGGATGCCTTCTCGCCGATCCGCTACGCTTCGCCTGCCTCGCAGGCGATCCTCGAGGAGGACGAGCTCATCCAGGAGTACCCGCTCGGCGTGGCGGAGGAGAACGTCGTCATCCTGCCGGTGGAGAGCGTGTTCGAGCGTTGAGCCGGGCGGGTCGATCCAAGACCCCTTTCCGAGGCGCCGTCCGGGGGGCCGGAGTGAAAAGCCCGCCGCGGCTGGGGCAATGACGGAAGGGGAAAGAACCGAGGCCGGCGGCCTCGCGCAGCGATCTTCGCGATGCCGGCGGCGGGGTCGAACGTTCCTCGGCCCGCCCGCCCGCATTCCCCCAGTCCATGTCGATCCGTTTCGATCAGAATCACCAGGCGCGAGCCGCGCGCCTGATGAGGCGCGGCCAGGCCCGGCGCACGATCGCGTCGCCCCTGGCTGCGCGCATCACCGAGGCGCGCGTGGTCTGCATGGCCACCCCCCGGGGGGCGCCGGGCTCGCCCCCTCGTGATCCGGCCGCGATGCGGCCGGGCGGGATAGGGAAGGAACCGAGGACGATGGAATTCTCGATGGACACCTTGGGCTGGACGCCCGCATGGGCCCAAGCCTTCGCATCTGCGACCGGCGACGGCCGGGACGGCCTGCTCCCCGGCCGCGTGGCTCGCGAGGACCGTGATCTCTACCAGGTATTCACCAACCGGGGGGAGCTGGTCGCGCGCCTCTCCGGCCGCCTGCGTCACGCCGCTCGCGAGCGTGCCGCGCTTCCGGCGGTGGGTGACTGGACGGCGCTGGCTCTCGCCCGCGATGGTGCGCTCGCCCGCATCCAGACCGTGCTTGCGCGCAAGAGCTGCTTCTCGCGCAAGGCCGTCTTCGGCGGAGGACCCGCGGGTGGGGCGGGCAAGACCGCAGAGCAAGTGCTCGCTGCGAATGTGGACTTCGCGTTTCTCGTGAGCGGGCTGGACGAGGACTTCAATCCGCGCCGCATCGAGCGCTACCTCGCGATCGCCTGGGACAGCGGGGCGCGCCCGGTCATCGTCTTGAACAAGTCGGATCTGTGCGGCGACCTCGGCGCGAAGCGGATGGCGATCGAGCGCAGCTCGGCCGGCGTCCCGATCCACGCCGTGAGCGCCACGTCGGGCGCGGGAATGGAGGACCTCGCGCCATATCTGTGTCCCGGCTGGACCGTCGTCTTTCTCGGCTCTTCGGGGGTCGGGAAGTCGAGCCTGATCAACCGCCTGCTCGGAGAGGAGCGCCAGAGGACGCGCGGCGTCCGCGAATTCGACGGCCGCGGCCGTCACGTGACGACGGCCCGGCAGATGTTCGTGCTTTCCGGAGGTGCGTTGCTGATCGACACGCCGGGTCTGCGCGAGATCCAGCCATGGGAAGTCGAGGAGGGCGTGGGGACGGTCTTCGACGACATCGCAGCGCTCGCGGAGGACTGCCGGTTTCGCGATTGCCGGCATCTGAGCGAGCCCGGCTGCGCGGTCAAGCAGGCGGTCGCGGAGGGACGCCTCGACGAAGGGCGGCTGAGCAACTACCTGCGGCTGCAGCGCGAGGAGGCGGCCCTCGCCGTGCGGCGCAGCCTGCGGGCCCGGATGGTCATCGACCGGCGCGGGAAGCATCTGCGCTAGGAACGAGAGGCGCAGGCGACTCGTCCTGCGCCTGCGCCCTGTCGTTCAGGCACCGCGGCCGGCCTGCAGGCCGTGGCCCGCTTGGGCCGCGCCCGCCTGCGCCCTCTCGTCCATCTGCCGCTCCGCATCACCCGCGCAGGAACGCCTCCATCGCCCGGGTCATGTACCACGGGTCGAGGGCGCCGCCCATCTCGCGGATGCTGTGCATGGCGAACTGCGGGCTGCCCACGTCGACCGTGGGAACGCCGAGCTGCGCGGCCGTCATGCTGCCGATCGTGCTTCCCGACTTGGCGTCCGCGCGGTTGACGAAACGCTGGAAGGGCACGCCCGCCCGGCGGCAGGCGAGCTCGAAGAACGCGGCCGCGTAAGCGTCGGTCGCATAGGCCCGGCTCGCGTGCGCCTTGATGACCGGCCCGCCGTTCAGCCTCGGCGCATGGTGCGGCTCGCTGCGATCCGCGAAGCCGGGGTGCACGGCGTGCGCGTTGTCCGCCGAGACGAGCTGCGAGAGGGCGAGCGCGGCGAAATAGCCCTCGCGGTCGTCGCCGAGCGCGAGCGCGATGCGCTCGAGCACGTGGGGGAGGAGCGTCGAGCGCGCGCCGGCGGTCGTCTGGCTGCCCACTTCCTCGCTGTCGTAGCAGACGACGACGCGCGTCGCCGCGGCGGCGTCCCCGCCGCCCGTCCGCCGCGCCGGTCTGCCCGCCGGCCTTTGCGCCCGTCCCCGCGCCGGGTTCCCGCCTTCCGCGCCGGCGAACCCGATCAACGCGCGCACGGCCGCGTGGCACATGGCGAGATCGTCCTGATGCCCGCCGAGGATGAACTCCTCTTCCCAGCCGGCGAAGCAAGCGGGCTGCGTGTCGTAGAGGTATGCGTCGAAATCGACGATCCGCGCGGGGGGAACGTTCAGCAGCTTGCCGAGGACGACGCGCAGGGCGTCTTGCTCGGGAAGCCGCGCGGCGGTCCCGAGGATGGGGGCGAGCTGCGTCTGCGGGTTGACCTTCAGCCCCTCGTCGTTCACCGCGCGGTTCATGTGGATCGCGAGATTGGGCATGCCGACCACCGGGCGGCCGCTCGCGAAGAGGCGCATCTCGAGATTCGCGTCCGGGCGCACGGCCGGCGGAGCGCTCTTCGCGCGCCCACGCGGGCGGGCTGGCGTTCGTTCGTCCGCGTGCAGGATCGCGCGCCCGCACAGGCCGAGGTCGCGGTCGAGCCAGGTGGCGAGAAGCGGCCCGCCGTAGATCTCGATGCCCAGGTGCACGATGCCCTGGGTGACGATCTCGGGACGCGGCTTCAGCTTCAGGGCGGGGCTGTCGGTGTGCGCGCCGATCATGCGAAAGCCGCCCGCCGAAGGAGGCCGGGCACCGGGGATGAACGCCGCCAGAGCCGATCCGTGGCGTTCGACCATGTAGCGCCCGCCGGGTTCGATCGCGAACGGCTCGTCCTCGTGCAGCTCCGCGAAACCGGCCGCTGTCAACCTGCGCTTGAGCGCCGCGACCGCGTGGTACGCGCTCGGGCCGTCGTTCAGCAACCGTACCAGGTCTTCGGCTTCCTCTCGGGCGCGCGCCCGCTGCCGGGCGTCATTCGGTCGGGACGATTCTCGCCTGCTCATCGCCACTCCTTCTTGGCTGCCGGCTCCGCCGCCGGGCATGGCGGCCGGCGTTCGTGCCCGGGTGCGTTCGGCCGCCCGAACCCGCTTCCCGATTGCGGCCCCTCTCGGGATCGACCAGAATGATGCCACATTTTGCCGAGCGTCGAAAGCGCGCGCGGGCTGCGCAGGAGCCGCGCAAGATTCCCGGCCTGGCTCGGCGACGAATGCGGGCGGCGCGGGTGACATGGATGAGCGTCGGTCGCGCAACCGATCCGCCGGCCGCGGCGAGGACGACTGCGCGACCGCCCGTAGCGAACGGCCGCGGCGCGCCCGTGGGACCGCTTCACCGAGGAGGGAGACCCATGCGATCGAAGGAGACGGTCGTCGTCTGCATGTGCCTGGTCCTGCGCGCGCCCGCCGCGCTGGCGGACGACCCCGTCCCGCCGGGCGGCTGGAAGGCCACCGCGGACGTCGGCTTGAATGTGAATCAGGCGAGCTATAGCAGCTCTTGGACCGGAGGAGAGGAGGCCTCGGTCGCCTGGACGCTCGCCGCCAACCTGATCGCCGAGCGGCAATTCAAGCCGACCTTGAACTGGCGCAACACGCTGCGGCTCGCCTTCGGCCAGTTCCATCGCGAGAGAGAGGACGCAGCGGGCAATCGCAGCTGGGAATCGCCCGAGAAGTCGTCCGATCGCGTCTTCTTCGAGTCACTGATGCGCTTCACCTTGGGCGGCTTCGTGGACCCGTACGCCTCCGTCACCTTCGAGAGCCAGTTCTACGATGCGACCGACGCGCGTCTCACCCGCTATCTCAATCCCATCCTGCTGACGGAATCCGCGGGTATCGGGCGGACGTTCATCAAGAACGAGCGCACCGAGTTCTACTCGCGCGTCGGCGCGGCGCTGCGGCAGAACATCGTGCAGACGGTCGTCGGGGAAGATCCCGACCTCGACCGGGAGTTCGACTCTTCGCTCGACGGCGGCGCCGAGTGGGTGACCGACATGCGCCATGCCATCAGCCCACAGCTCAACTACACCGGCCGGCTGCGGGTCTTCGAAGCGGTCTTCTACTCGGAGTCCGACAAGTTGGAAGGGCTCCCCGAGGAGGACTACTGGAAGACGCCCGACGTCGCCTGGGAGAACACGCTTTCGGCCGCGGTCGCCAAGTACGTTCAGGCCTCGCTGTTCTTCGAGCTGCTCTACGACAAGCAGATCGACCTGCGCGGGCGGTGGCGCGAGATCCTCGGGCTGGGGATCACCTACAAGTTGTTCTAGCGGAGGAGCCGGCCCTCGGCTTTCGCTCGTGGTGTCTCGTCGATGAAAGGATGTCGGCGAGAGGTTTCGCCAGTCAATCAGGGAGGGTAGGGAGATGCTCAAAGAGTTCCGTGAGTTCGCCTTGCGCGGCAACGTCGTCGACATGGCGGTTGGAATCATCATCGGGGTGGCCTTCGGCGCGATCGTCTCGTCCCTCGTCGCCGATGTGCTCATGCCGCCGATCGGCCTGCTCCTCGGGAACGTCGACTTTTCGGAAGTCTTCGTCGTCCTGAAGGGCGCGACCCCCGAAGGCTTCCATACGCTGGCCGACGCCAAGGCGGCCGGGGCGGTGACCCTCAACATCGGACTCTTCGTGAACGCGATCATCAAGTTCGTGATCGTCGCCTTCGCCGTCTTCCTGCTCATCCGTTCGCTCAACTCGCTCAAGCGGAAGCAGGAGGCGACGCCCGCGACGACCAAGGACTGCCCGCATTGCGCGACGGCGATCCCGATCAAGGCCAAGCGCTGCCCGCACTGCACCTCGGCGGTCGAGGCGGCGTGACCGCGTAGGCAAGGGGAAGCGGCCGCCCGATTCGCGGGGCGGCCGCTTCCGTCCCCCCTCCTGGAAACCTGGCGCGAGTCGGCCCGACCACCCCATCGGCTTGTTACCGACCTCCCTTTCGGATCTCCTCTCCCGTCACCCCGCGGATCTGCAAAGAAGTCGTCCGGGTTCATCCACCGGACTCGCCGAGGCTCGCTCGCGTCTGCGCCGGCGCCCGAAGGCAGTCTGGGCCGGCGCAGGCTCGTGAGAAAGGAGGCATCCCATGACGAATCAGAGTAGAGGCAAGACTTCGACGATGACCAAATCTCGAGAGAAGGTCCGCGGAGCGGCGACAGCGATGCGCCATGAAACAGGCGTCACGCACTTCACGACTCCAACGGATCGTGAGCTGGTCGCCATTCGCGTGGTCGACGCTCCGCGTGCGCTCGTCTGGAAGGCCTGGACCGACCCCCGGCACGTGCCCCATTGGATGCTCGGCCCGGACGGTTGGACCATGCCGGTCTGCGAGATCGATCTCCGCCCGGGGGGCAAGTGGCACTTCGTCTGGCGGCAGGCCGACGGCCAATCGATGGAGATGCAAGGGGTCTACCGGGAGGTCGCTGAGCCCGAGCGCCTGGTCAGCACCGAGAACTGGGGCGGCGAGTGGCCCGAGACGGTGAACACCATGGTCCTCAGCGAGGAGAACGGGCAGACGACGATTGAGGTGACCGTCCTCTACGAGTCGAGCAAGGCGCGTGAAGCGGCGATCGCGACCGGCATGAAGGACGGCTGGTCGAAGAGCTACGATCTGCTCGACGAGTACTTGCGGTCGATGCGTTGAGGCAGCGCGCGCTTCACGGGCGATCGATGAGACGGGGAAGCCCGGCGAGGGCGACCGTCCGAAGGCGAGCTTGCTCGGGCGCGGACCGTCTTGCGGAGTGCGCAGGCCCGCTCCCAGGCTCGCGGCGCCAGCCACCCCGGGCTTCTACATTGCTGCAGCTTCGAGCGCCCGGCGCACGCCCAGCGCATAGCCGGGATCGGCCTTCGCGAAGTGGGCGAGCTGGCGTTCGACGATCTCGCGGGGCACCCCCCGCATCGCCCGCGCGATCGCGGCATGCAGACGATCGCGCTGCTCGGCCGACATCAGGCGATAGAGATTGCCGGCTTGGGTGTAATCGTCGTTGCCCTGGCGATGGTCGTAGCGGTCTGCGTCTCCGGAGATCCGCAGCGGCGGCTCCTTGAAGGCGGGATCCTCGCGCGGGCCGCCAAAGCTGTTGGGCTCGTAGTTGACCGCGCCGCCGTAGTTGCCGTCCGCGCGCATCTGCCCATCCCGGTGATACGTCTCCGTCGCGCAGCGCGGCCGGTTCACCGGCAGGCTCATGTAGTTCACGCCCAGACGATAACGATGCGCGTCGGCATAGGAGACGACCCGGAACTGAAGCATCTTGTCGGGGCTGTGTCCGATCCCGGGGACGACGTGGCCGGGTGAGAACGCCGCCTGCTCGACCTCGGCGAAGTAGTTCTCGGGATTCCGGTTCAGTTCCAGCGTGCCGACCTCGATCAGCGGATAGGCGCCGTGCGGCCAGACTTTGGTGAGATCGAAGGGGTTGTACGGCGTCCGCTCGGCTTCGCGCTCGGGCATGACCTGGACCATCATGCGCCAGCGGGGGAAGTCTCCCTTGGCGATGGAGTCGAAGAGGTCGCGCTGATGGCTCTCCCGGTCCTCGCCGACGATGCGGGCGGCCTCCGCGTCGGTCAGGGTCTGGATGCCCTGCAGGGTCTTGAAGTGGAACTTCACCCAGAAGCGCTCGTCCTTCGCGTTCAGGAAGCTATAGGTATGGCTGCCGTATCCGTTCATGTGGCGGTAGCTGCGGGGCAGACCGCGGTCCGAGAAGAGGATCGTCACCTGGTGGAGGCTCTCCGGCGAGAGCGACCAGAAGTCCCACATCGCGGTCGCGCTGCGCAGGTTCGTGCGCGGATCGCGTTTCTGCGTGCGGATGAAGTCGGGGAATTTGTAGGGGTCGCGCACGAAGAAGACCGGCGTGTTGTTGCCCACCAGGTCCCAGTTGCCTTGATCGGTGTAGAACTTGAGCGCGAAGCCGCGGACGTCGCGCTCGGCGTCGGCCGCGCCGCGCTCGCCGGCCACGGTCGAGAAGCGCTGAAAGCACTCGGTTCGTTTGCCGATCTGCGCGAAGAGGCTCGCCTTGGTGTAGCGGCTGATGTCGTGGGTCACGGTGAAGATGCCGTGCGCCCCCGATCCCTTGGCGTGGACCACCCGCTCGGGAATGCGCTCGCGGTTGAAGTGCGCGTGCTTCTCGAAGAGCTGCCAGTCCTGCACGAGCAGGGGACCGCGTTCGCCCGCGGTCAGGGAGTTCTGATTGTCCCCCACGGGGATTCCCGCGGAAGTGGTCAACGTGCGCTTCTTCATCGGTTGGCCTCCCTTGCGGATCGGATCGAGAACCGTGACGTCTTCGTTCGGTGCTGCCGCAGGCCGGAGAGGAGGTCTTCCAGCGCAACGCAGACTAAGTCCCGAATCGGGACGCGATCAACCTCGAAAGAAACGTGCGCGAGGGCGACCGGACCGCGGCGGCACGTGGGTGGGGGGATCTCCCGAACGTTGCCTGGGAGCCCGCCCCTGGCTCAGCCGCGCGCCTCGGCCGCGGGCGTTTGTCGTCGGGCGCGAAAAGGGCGAGCCGGGGGCGACCGTCGGAGCGGGCGATCGTTCCCCTTTTCGAGATTGCGCTTGCGGTCGGGCGAGTGTCATTGCGAAGTTACCAGCCGGGAGAAGCCTTTCTTGCCGGTGACCGGACCAGGAGAGCCGGCCGCCCCCCCGGGGTGAGCGGGGGTCCGCAAGAAGCGGCTTTCGATCAACCGAAAGGAGCGCCTGATGAAGACGTCCATGTGCGGGATCGTTCTGTGGGTGATGACGGTCACCCTGCTCGGAAGCCCAACCGTTCTCGCCCAACCACCGGCGGACCGGAACCCCGATTTCACCGCCCAGCCGCCTTCTCCCGACGTGCTGGAGAAAGGCATGGCGCTGTGGATGGACCTCGCCAAACCCTCCATCTATCACCAGCGCTTGAGCTACTTCGTGGGGGAATGGGACTTGGTCGCGCGCATGTGGATGCAAGGTCCCGACGCGCCGCCCCAGGAGTCCTCCGGCCGGGCGAGCTATCGCTGGCTGATGGATGGCCGCTGGCTGGCCGAGGATTTTTCCGGCGACATGATGGGCATGCCCTTCACGGGTTTCAGCCTCATGGGCTACGACAACTTCCGCCGGGAATACGTCGGCATCTGGATCGACAGCATGAGCACGACGATGGCGACCATGGCCGGCCGGCTCGACCAGAGCGGGAAAGTGATCACCATGTACGGCGAGATGGACGAGCCCGCGACCGGGGACCTCGGCAAGATGGTCGCCTACGTGACCCGCATCGTGGACGACCACACCCACGTCTTCGAAATCCACGATCTGGGCATGGGAGGCCCGAACACGAAGATGATGGAGATCACCTATACGCGCAAGCCGTAGGCGCGCGCGCACTCGCTTGCTTGCCCGCCGGCCGCTCGCTAACCGGGAGCGGCTCGCGGGCCAGCTCGGCCGATGACAGCTCCATCTCCTCCACCAGCATCGCCGGCGTCACGATCGTGACCGGATAGGCGTAGCCGGGCAGCGGAGAAGGCTGGCGTAGGTTGATCACCGCCGCCTGCGCTCCGAGCGCGGCGATGTCGCGCAGGGTGCGAATCGAGATCTCTTCGAAGGCGAGCCCGCGCACCGGCTCGCGCCGTCCGTCGAACGCGTACACCTTGTAGACGCCGATGGGCGCGGAGAGGAGCTCATCGTCGTCTCCCGGTCCGAAGGATTCCGTCCAACTGTACTCAGCGGACGTCTGCCGGTCGGCGAGCCGCGTGATCAGCATGCCGTACTCGTTGCCCGACTCCTGGCACAGCCGGCGCAGCTCCGCGACAAGATCTTCGACCGGGCGGTCGCTGGCGACGAAGAGATTCGTGATCCCGGAGATCGTCCATTGATTGGGCAGGAGCACGGCGTGGCCGTTCGACCGGCGGAGCTTCTTCGACGGCAGCCGCGACATCGGCAGGTCCACCAGACGCCCGGCGCGCACGAGAGTCAGCTCGCCCGCGGGCGTTCCCTCGTCGTCGACCTGCTGGCGGCCGGCGAGCCGGATGCCGTTCCACTCGTCGCGGGCCGGCTGATCCGTGATCGTCACGAAATCGGGCATGACCCTTCTCTGCAGCCGCGCGGGCAGCTTGGCGGAGGGGGCCTGGGAAGCGATGTGCTCGTCCGCGTACAGCGGCTCGCGCACGGGGGCGAGCTGCGCGACGAAGAGCTGCGAGAGCACCTGCGCCGCCGCGTAGTCGGTGAAGAGCACCGGCCCGGCGTACTCGTCCAGCAGCGGCGCCGCGGCCATCGCGGTCAGTTCTTCGGCCAGCGCGCGAATCTCGTCGGCCAGATGCTCGCCCGCGAGGGGCTCCTCGTCACGCGAGGTGAACTTCAGGCAATCGGACAGGCGCTGGCCGTCCGGTGCCTGCGCGGTCGCTGAGACGTCCAGGTAATGGTAGACCGCGCCCTTGTGATGCCGGCGGCCCTCGGAGTTGAGGTGCCGCTTGTTCACGGCGACCGCGTAGTAGCGGACCCTCCAATCCTGCAGCGCCGGATAGGCGGCCAGCACCTTGCCGGCCGCGCGGATCTCCTTCGTCCAGCGCTCCGCGTCCACGTTCAGCCGGACGGGTTCCTGCACGAGGTCGAGCCGGTCGCTCGGCCCGAAGTCGGGGACCGTGTCCCGCGCCGGGTGCGCCTGCAGGTATGCCTGCTTGCGCGCCAGCGACTCGAGCGCGTTCTTGTACGCGACGTCGGTGTGCAGCCAGAGCTGGCGGCGCAGACCGATCAGGTCGTCCTCCTCGCTCAGGCGCTCGCGCATGCTGTAGAGATCGTCCCAGCCGCCGACGAAGCCGGTGTTGTCCATCTCCGGCGAGCCCACGCGCACCTGCGAGCAGAGGTAGCGCTCGCGCGCGCGCGAGGTGTCGACGAGCGCGCCGTACCGCGCCTCGATCGTCAGCGTCTCGTTGTCCTGCACCCAGTAGGCCATGAAGTAGGGGGCCGGCATGCCGGGGAGGACGAGGTGGCGCATGGAGCGATCGATCTCCTCCTGCATGGCGCGAAAGACCGGGTCCTTCCCGGTGTCGGCCCGGGCCCGGTCGCTGGCCGACGCCACGAACTGCGCGCCTCCATGCAGGGCAGCTCCGCAAAGCGGGTCTGGGCAAAGCGTGCCCACGGGAAGCGCGCCGCTGAGAAGCGGGGCCGCCAGGAGCGCGCCCGCGATCACCGGCGAGACGAGCGCCCGGCGCGAGGCGCGTCCCCGGAATGTCCCGAGAGAGCAGGCGTTCTTCATCGCTCGATCTCCCCCCAAGCGTCCTCGTGCCCCGGCGGCGGCAGGATCGGCGGCTTGTCCTGGCCCTTGGCGCGCTTCTCGACCTCGATCTCCGAGACGAGGATGCTCGGCGAGATCGCCGAGACGGGCACCCAGCCCGATTCCGCGCCACAGGTGCCGTTGAAGACCGCGTCGTCGGTGGCGGTCAGGATGATCTTGCTGAAGCTGGTGAGTGGGGTCCCGACGATGTCCACGCCGCGGACGACCTCATCCGGGCGTCCGTCGGCGTAGACGCGATAGACGTACAGGGGATTCACCTTGAAGGCCTGCGGTCCGCCGCGGCCGGTCATGGTGAAGCCGCCCGAGATATCCTCGAAGACGAGCCCGTAGGGCTTGCCCTGGCGAAGGCATTCGTCGACCAGCGCCCTCCGAAGCTCGGGGAACGGCACGGAGATCGTCGACTGGACGATGAGATTGCCCTGCCGGCCGACGATGTCGTTGCCCGGTTCGCGCCGTCCGTGGCCGTTCGAGAAGGGAAAGTTCTCGATCGGCGAGCGCGTCGTGAGGAAGTTGCGCAGGATCCCGTTCTCGACCACCGTCACGCGCTGCGCGGGGGTGCCCTCGTCGTCGAAGCGGTAGTGGCCGCGCAGGTCGACCCCCTTGAACTGCGCGAGCGTTGGATCGTCGTAGACGCTGATGAAGGTGGGCAGGATCGGCTGGCCGACCTTCTTCGTGAACGTCTGGCCCTCGGATTCGCTCTTCTGCCGGTGCCCTTCGATGCGATGGCCGAAGATCTCGTGGAAGAAGACCCCGCTCGCGCGATTCATCAGGATCGCCGGGCCGATGTAGGGCTCGACGATCGGCGCGTCGATGAGCGCGCGCAACTCGCCGACGAGCCGCTCGGCATCCGCGAGCACCTTCTCCGCGGAAGGCAGGTTCTCTTCACTCGCCGCATCGTAGCCCTGCGTGCGGTCGAGACGCATCCCGTCCGCGGCCATGCCGTTGATGTTCATCCGCAAACGCAAGTAGTGATGATCGTGCTGCAGGCGGCTGCCCTCGTTGTTGACGAGGAAGACGTTCTGATCGGTGACCGTCAGGCTCACGTCCGATTGCTGCACGAAGGGAAACTGGGTGAAGTGGTCGGCCACGCGATTCAGCAGCGCCGACCAGCGCGCTTCGTCGATCGCCGAGCGGGCGGAGGGTTCGCTGAAGGCGAGGGCCTGCCCGGTGGAGAAATCGGCCGACTGATCCTCCTCGGCCACCTTGACCTGGCGGTTGGTCAGCACCTTCGTGTAGCGCTCCTGGGCCTTGCGGAAGTGATACTCGGTCTCGTTCCACAAGGCCGCGCGCACGGCGGAGGGATCGTTCTCGAGGGGGAAGGCGACCTGGCGGCGCGCGGAGAAGTTGTCACGCCAGCTTCCGCCGCGGATCTCGTGGGTGTTGTCGAGGTCCAGGGCGCCCACGCGCAGATCGACGTCGAGGGTGCGCCGGCCGTTGCGTGCCGGAGCAGCCGCGGCCCCGTCGTGGACGGCGAGCGTGAGCTGATGTTGATCCGTCACCTCGTAGGCGAGGTAGTAGAGCGGTGTTTCGCCGCCCGTGAAGTGCTCGACCGAGCGGGCGAGCTCTGCGGCGAGCAAATCGAGCAGCTCTCCGTCCGCCTGGGCGAGCCGTCCGGTCGACGGCCCGGCCAGCGAAAGCAGGAGAACACCGGTCAGGCAGGCCCGCCCGAGGGCCGTGCGCGTCCTGGTCGCCATGAATCCTCCTCCTCGATCGGTCGACGATATCGTCGCGGAAAAAGCCCGCGGGCGCGCCGTCACGCCAGGAAGCGCTCGACCCGGGCTCGCAACGCGGGCAGCGGCAGCACGCCGACGATGCGATCGACCTCGATGCCGCTGCGCAGGAGGATGATCGTCGGGATCGAACGAATGGCATAGCGGGCAGATAGGGTCGGGGACGTCTCGGTGTTGACCTTCAGGACGAGCAGACGTCCCACCAGTTCGGTAACCAGCTGCTCCAGAATCGGCTCCTGCATCTTGCAGGGCGCGCACCACTCGGCCCAGAAGTCGGCCAGCACCGGAAGCGGGCTGTAGCGGGCGACGAGATCGAAGCGGCCCTCGCTCACTTCGACGGGCGTCTCGGCGAAGAACGAGCGGGCCGGCAGGTCGGCATGGCAGCGTCCGCACCGTCCCCGGGCGGCCACTTTGGACGCCGGGATGCGATTCTTCGCGCCGCAGGCGGGACAGGCGGTCAGAAAGACGTCCTGGACCATAGGATCTCCGTACGGTCAGGCGGCAGTCTACGGCAGGGCCGCGGCCCGAGACAAGCCGGCGCTTCGTCGTCTCGCCTTGGCCTGCCGCGTATCGCCTTGGCCCGGGCCTCCCCGTGCCGGCTCGCCGACGTCCGGCGCCGCGCCTTCCTGCCGCCGCCCGCGGTCTCCTTGACCCTGCCTCACGCCTGCCTATACTCCACTGCCGAAATGCGGCCGGGGTCTCCTCGGCGCGCAACATTTGTGGCCGATCGGTCGTCCCTGCCCTCGTGCCGCACGCGATTTCAGCCGTGCGGGCCGCCGGGATCGGATTCGAGAGGAGGTACGCCCATGACCGAGGGACACGAGACGCCGCCCGCCGGCAGCACGCCGCCCGGACCGCCGCCGCCTCCGGCCGGCAGCCCGCCGCCGTCGCCGCCCGCCACGCCTTCGCCACTCCCCGGGAGCGTGCCCTCGCTACCGCCCGGCAGATTTCCTCCTCCGCCGATGCTCGAACCGGTCGTCGAAGAGGCGCGTGGCACCGCCTGGCTGTCCTACCTCTTCATCCTGTGGCTCGTTCCCATGATCGCGTTTCCCGACAATCCCTTCGCCAAGTTCCACGTCAAGCAGGGCATCATCCTCACGCTCTACGGGGTCGCGATCACGATCGTCATCCCGATCCCGATCCTGGGCTGGTTCCTGATCGCCCCGCTGAGCGTGCTGCTCTACACGGTCCTCGGCATCGTCGCGATCATTGGGATAGTCCAGGCGTTGAACGGCAAGTACTGGCGGGCGCCCTTCGGGATCGCCACGCTGGCCGAGAAGTGGTTCAAGTTCTGAGTCGCTCGCCGGACGGGAGTCAGCTCCGCACAGAGCGATTCGGCGGCGGGTCTGGCCCGCTCGCGGACCCGGCGCGAGACGCTCGCCCATCTTCGCGCAGCGCCGGTTCGCCCGGATCCACGCATCTCCAGTTCCTTCCCCACGTCGGCCGAGGAACCCGGTCCGAGAAGGAGAGTAGACAAACTCAGCCTCTGCCGGTATACATGGAGTTGCATTCGTGCGGCGCAGAAACCACGCCGCGGCAGCCGGGATCGCAGACTCCCGGCCATGCGCCGGCAGCTCGGCGCGGCCTGCGGATACGGACAATGGGGTCAACGAACGCGCTCGCGTTAGCGCAAGGAGTCTCGCCATGACGTGGCATCGCCGTTTCGGAGGAATGATCGCGCTCGTCGTCGCCCTCTCCCTGGCTGCGACGACAGGGTGCGGTAGCCGGGCCAAGAAGGGCGCCGGAATCGGGGCCGTAACCGGAGCCGTGGCCGGTGCGGTGGTCGGCCATCAAACCGGGCACAAGACCGAGGGTGCAGTGATCGGGGCCGTCGTGGGTGCGGGGATTGGCGGAGCGATCGGGCATCGCCTCGACAAGCAGGCCGAGGAGTTGGCGCGGATCGCCGAGACCCGTCGTACCGAGCAGGGCCTCATCGTCAACCTCTCCTCGAACACGGTCCACTTCGCGGTGAACAGCAGCCAGGTGAGCCCCGAATCGCGCGACATCCTCGTGGAGCTGGGCAACGTGCTGAAGAACTACCCCGAGGACCAGATCCTGATCGCCGGCCATACGGACAGCGACGGCGCAGCCGATTACAACGAGCGCCTCTCGCAGATGCGCGCTCAGGCGGTTGCTGACGTGCTCGTTCTCCAGGGCGTGCCCGGCGACGTGATCACCGTGCACGGATACGGCGAAACCCAGCCGTTCGTCGCCAACGACACTCCCGAGAACAAGGCCCTCAACCGGCGCGTCGAACTCTCGATCACGATCGACGAGAGCAAGGTGCCGGAGGAGTAGCCGCGACCGAGGCCGGCCCGCCCGCGCGGGCGACGGTCACGGCATCCAAGGAGCCCCGAGGCCCGCGACTTCGATGGTCGCGGGCCTTTTCGTGCGGCGCGCCGTGGTCTCACCGGTTGTCGCCCGCCCGCCGTCGCCGTACCCTGCGCCGGCCGGTCGCGCCCGAGGACCGAGGCTCAACGGCAGACGATCAGACAGCCGCCCTGCGTGGCGCTGCCCCGATTCTCGAGCCACCCGAAGTACACTCCGGGCGCGGCCTTCCGTCCGGAGACATCCAACCCGTTCCAGGAGAACCCGCCTTCTCCCCGGCGATCGAGATCGATCGTCTGAATGAGGCGCCCTTGCGCATCGAGGATTCGCACGCGCCCCTCGGGCGCCGCCGGCCCGCCGAAGGACAACGCCGCCCCGTGGACGAAGGGATTCGGCGCGGCGACGAGGCGGCCGGAGGAGGGTTCGGCCGCCGGCCCGGGCGGCAAGGTGGACGGGTATGCCTCGTAGTGATATCCGAGATCGGCCCACCCCGCATCTGGAGCACGGTCGGTGCGCGTCGTCCGTGAATCGAGCCCCGCCTGCGATGCGAGGATCGTCCCCCTCCCAAGCGGCCGGGCGCCGGGTCGACCATACCGGCGCCCGGTTGCATTCAGCGCGCATTCCGGCCTACCGCGGGCTCTCCCCGGCCGCTATCATCCCGCGCAGCCGTTCGATCGCGCTGTCGTGCGCCGAAAGCGTCCGGCGCCCCGTGAGGTCGCGATGCTCCAGATCACCCGCCGTCTGGCCATCGACGAGAGCGAGCTCGCCCTCGTCTTCATCCGCTCGCCCGGGCCCGGCGGACAGAACGTCAACAAGGTGGCGAGCGCCGTGCAGCTGCGCTTCGACGTCCGCCGCTCTCCGAGCTTGCCCGACGAAGTGCGCGAACGCTTGACGCGCCTCGCCGGCCGGCGGCTTTCCTCGGCCGGTGTCCTCATCCTGACCGGCCGGAGATTCCGCACGCAGGAGCGCAACCGCGAGGACGTGCTCGAGCGTTTCATCGCTCTCGTCCGGCGGGCGGCCATCCGGCCGCGCGCGCGCCGGCCGACGCAACCCACGGCCGTATCAAGGGTGCGCCGAATGAACGAGAAGCGCCGCCGCGGCGAGGTGAAACGCGGCCGCGGCGCCGTGCGGAGGATCGAGGACTAGCGCATCCCGGCCGGGCGGTCCCTCCCGCCCGTCTCAGGCCATCGGGAACGCGACTCGAGCCGCGACGCCTAGATCTCGATCGGGCAGCTGGTCGACTGCCAGGCGGACACGCCGCCGAGGACGACGATCAGGTCCTGCAGGCCGCGCTGCTCCAGGTAGCTTGCCGCGATCATCGCGCGCCGCCCGCTGCCGCAGAAGATGGCGATGCGCCCGTCGCGAGGGATGCTCTTCCACAGTTCGGGGATCTGCGTGAGGGGGATGTGCTGCGCCCTGGCCAGGCGCCCCTCGCGGTCGAGCTCCTCCTGTCCGCGCACGTCGAGCACGTGCAGCGCCATCCCGTCGTCGAGCCGGCGGCAGAGATCGTGCGCGGTCATCGTCGTCGTCGCGCGGCTGATCTCGCCCTGCGCATGCCAGGCCTGCATACCGCCGGCGAGATAGCCGCCGATGTGGTCGTATCCCAGGCGGATCAGACGGCGCACCGGCTCGGAGACGTCTTCGGGATCGGTCACGAGGAGCACGGGGAGATTGTAGTTCAGGAACCAGCCGCCGTACTCCGACAGGCTTTCCAGCGACAGCGACAGCGACCCGGGCACGTGGCCCCCGCCGAAGCCCTCGAGCGGACGGGTGTCGAGCACCTGCGCCTCGCCGCTCATCTCGCGGAACTCCGCCGGCGGCAGCGGGGGAGGAGTGGGCAGCTCGTTGGGCAGGAGCGCGCCTTCCAGATTGCGGATCTCCATCTGCCGGAAATAGGGCGGGCGCGGGAGCATGCGCGAGACGTCGCGCACGAATTCCCCGCGCTCCGTGTGCTGCAGGCGGGGATTGCTCCGGCGCTCGATGCCGATCGTGGTCCACGAGCGCTGGGCCGTGCCCGTCGCGCACGCCGAGCCGCTGCCGTGCGCCGGGCAGACGATCACGCCGTCGCCGAGGGGGAGGAGTTTCGCGAAGATCGTCTCGTGCAGCGACGCGGCCAGATTCGCCATCGCCTCGCCGCCGAACAGATCGACGCGCCCGACGGATCCGGCGAGGAGCGTGTCGCCGGTGAAGACCATCCAGGGCACGCCTTCCGGATCGTAGAGCAGATAACTCATCGCGCCGGCCGTATGCCCGGGACTCCAGATCGCCTTCAGGCGCAGGCCGCCGACGAAGAACTCCTGGCCGTCCTCGACCGCCAGCCCGTATTCGTAGGCCAGGTGCCCGTCCGCGTGCCAGATCTCGGCGCCGGTGCGCCGCGCGAGTTCCACCGAGCCGGTCAGGTAGTCTTCGTTGCGATGGGTCTCGAGGATCAGACGCAGGCGCACTCCCCGCCGGAGCGTGCGCTCGACGTAGATGTCGCAGTCCCGTCGCGGATCGATGACCAGCGCCTCGTTGCGGTCGCCGATCAGGTACGAAAAATGGGCCAGGCCGGGCGATTCGATCCGTTCGAAGATCATGCCTCTTCTCCTGCCGAAAGGTTCATCCTGCGATCCGAACCGCTTCCCCCTACCCGGGCCATCCCGGCGAGATCCCGATCCGCCTGCACGGCGGGTCTCCCGTGGCGCAATGGGCCTCCCATTGTACGACGTTCCTCCCGCCCGCGGGACGGCCCCGATGCGAGCCCACGGGAGCCCGGCCGAGCGGAACCCGGGGCGGCGGGCGAAGGTGACGCCGGGAAATCCCCCAGAACAGGAAGCGAACCGTCCGTGCGGGACGCGGGTATGTAGCGGCGACTCGAGACCGAGGTATCCTGGTTGCCCGCATCCGCGTGACGGAGCGCGCCCGCCGCGGTGGGGAAGGGGGAACGCATGGCGATGGAAGAGAGAAACGCCCAGCCGGATCCGTCCCGCCTGATCCAGGCGATCGGTCTCGAGACACCGCTCATCGGCTTCTACGACGCCCCCGATCCGATCCCCTTCATGCCGGTCATCGAGCCGCAGGCGGGCGGACACGTGTGCACCTTCGCCTTCTACCGCCGTTGGCGCGAAGGCAAGATGCTCCACCTGACGCGCCACAATTTCGGTTGCGGAGGTGCGGGCACCTGGATGTGCGGGGTGTCCACCCGCACGCGCGGGGAGTACGTCGACTTCCTCGTCGACGGGGAGGGGCTGAAAGCGTCGCGCCAGTTGATGGAGAAGTGGCTCGACGTGACCCGCCCTTACCTGCCCGAGAACCAGCACCTGCTCATCGGACCTCTGCATGCGAACCAGTACGAGCATCTGCGCACGGTCACGTTCTACGTGAATCCCGATCAGCTTGGGATGCTCGTCCTCGGCGCGCAATACCACAGTTCACCCGAAGACCCGGCGCCGGTCCTGGCTCCCTTCGGTTCCGGTTGCATGCAGATGGTCGGCAGCTTTCCCGATCTGAACGCGGCCCAGGCGGTGATCGGGGCGACCGACATTGCCATGCGCCAGTACCTCCCCCCCGACATCGTGGCCTTCACGATGACGAGATCCATGTTCGCCCGGCTCTGCGCCCTGGATGACAAGAGCTTTCTGTACAAGCCCTTCTGGCAGCGGCTCAAGCAGGCCCGCGCGAAGCGATAGCTCGCCCTGGCAGGGACCGCGTCCGGCCCGTCCGGCCGCGGAAGCGCCCTGTCTGCTTGAACTCTCCAGCACCCTGGCTTATCATCCTCCCAGCGTGCGGGACCCGTACCGATCATCCCGTTCAGGCGTTCCTTGAGGCACCTCCGGGCGATGGGAGGGCAACCGCCTTGAGGCTCATGCTTCGCACGGCCGCCAAGGAACGGCGGAGAGCGGCACATCGCTCACCGGCCTCCCGCTCGGCCCTTACCTCGCACTTTCTCCTCGCTGGGCGTGAGGAGGCGGGCTGATGGGGAAGATCGGCCGGCGGGGTTTCTTGCGCGGGCTCTCCCTGGCGGCGGCTGCCGCGGGGCCGGGCGCGGGAATGTCGCGGGCGGCAAGGCTCGCCCGGCGGGCGGGCGGCACCCTGCGCGACGGTTCCCCGCTCGACGGAGCGGGCTACTTCGCCGCGCTGAACGGCATCGGACGGGTGACCGGCGACAGGGCGATCATCAATCTCGTCACTGCGGATGATCTCGACAGCCTCCTTCAGGTGCACGCGCGCTGGGCCGAGACCGTCGAAGAACTTCCCACCACGCCCTTCGTTTCCGACCCGGTCCTGGTCGACACCCCCGGCACCGGCGTCGAACTCGTGCTGAACGGCCTGCGCCCTTCGACGCGCTACTTCTATCAGGTGGCCTTCGAGACGGACAACGCTCCGAACACTCCGCACGTGCTTCCGATCGGGACGTTCCACACCCAAAGGGGCTTGGGGGAGGAGTTCGAGATCGCGATCCTCGCTGACGCGCACCTGGGGAGCTGCTTCTTCGATTTCGATCTCGCCACCGTCTGGGGCTTCAATACGATCGCCTGCCAGGATCATCTCGCCAAGGCGCGCGAAACCGACTTGTGCGTCGATCTCGGCGATTCGACGTATCCCGTCTCGATGTGCGATCCCCAGGACGCCTGGCGCTACTACAGCGAGTACCGGCGCGTGATGCGACCAGTCTACGAGAGCATGCCGGTCTTCTACGCGCTCGGCAACCACGAGCAAGAGGCCGGCTTCTACCAGCATGGCGACGACGGCTCGATTTCGTTCAGCTCCTTCGGCAACCAGTTGTCGCGGATCCAATACCATCAGAAGTGGGCCACGCACGCGCGGCTGCTCTTCGTGCCCAACCCTCGCGGCGACACCTATCCCGAGGGAGGGGAAGGCGCGCCCGGCTGCGACTCCTCGGCCGACTGGGGAGCCGGGAACGATCCCTGGAACAACGGCGACCGCAGCCATCTGCAGAACTTCTATGCGTGGAGCTGGGGTGACGCGCTCTTCGTCGTGCTCGATCCCTTCCGCTACACGCTGCCCGGCGGCTTCCGCCGCCCGATCTCACCCAGCGAATGGCGCCTCGGCGCGACGCAGATGGCCTGGCTCGAGCGGACCCTGGCTGGCTCATCGGCGCGCTGGAAGTTCCTCTTCGCGCATCATCAGGTCGGAGGCGGCCTGATCGACGAGTACGGCAACGCGACCGAGGAGTGGAAGGCCCTCGCCTACGGGCGCGGAAGCTCGGTCGAAGCGGACCGTCCGGGCACCGAGCAGGCGGGGATCCACGCCCTGATGCGCAGCTATGGAGCGCAATTCTTCGTCTACGGGCACGATCACTGCTTCTCGCACAGCGTGCGCGACGACGTCCACTACCTCGCCTGCGGACGTCCGACCTACATCAACAATTGGTACCATCGCGCCGGCATGCGGGGCAGCTACGGCAACGTGCTTCTCGAGGGAGCGGATTGCCCGTGGATCGAGAGGTTCCATACCATCCTCGGCTACACTCGCTTCCGCATCGGCCCCGAGCGGGTGACCATGGAGTGGGTGCGCACCGGCTTCTCGTTCCAACCGAACGTCATTCCATGCTTCGCGTTGGATTTCCCCCAGCGCGACTGGATGGAGAGCTGGGGAGGCAAGCCCTATCCGGTCGATGGAAACGGCGTGGCCGCGGTCTCCAGCATACCCACGGATGTCGACGGAGTGCGCACGCTCGACGGCGCGACCGTGCCGGGCTTCTACCAGGCGCCCGCCGGCCAGGACTACTACGTTCAGCCGATTCCCACGCGTCCCGAGACGTATGACGCCGCGCTGGTGCCGACGAGTGGCTACCCGCCCGATCATCCGGCCGCCGTCGTCGACTACGTACCCGAGAGCGTCTACCAGCGCGCCTGGGACCTCCACGACTCGGCGGTTCCCGATCTCGATGCCCGCACTCCGGCGCCTGCGCAGCTCCCGCCTCTGGCCGATCTCGCCGTTCGTCCGAATCCCGCGCGCGCGGCCGCCGCCGTCACCTTCACCGCCCGGGAGAACCTGCACGGGGCTCGGCTTTTCGTCCACGATGGCGAGGGCCGTCTCCTCGACTGCGTGCCGCTCGGCGACCTCGCCCCCGGCCCCCACTCGATCCGCTGGCTCCCGACGCCCGCCACCCGCAGGCGGGCTCCCCACATCGTTTGCCTGCTCAGCATCCACCACGCTGCGGGCAAGAGCCGCGCCCTGAAAGTCGCCCTCGTACGCTGAGCCGCGGCTGGCCGGTCCTGCGGGCCCATTCCTCCCCTCGCTCCCGGTCGCCCGAAAACAAGAGCGGCCACCGAAGGGTGGCCGCCCGGACGCTGGGTCGTTGGGGGGCGAGGCGTGGCAAGCCCTATGCACCCGCCTCGCGCAGCCGCAGCCACATGCGCCGCTGCTGGCGCATGAACGCGTAGGTGGTCGCGCGGGCCGCGAGCTTGAGGAGTACGGAGAGCGTGTGCCTCGGCACCCACCACTGGAGGGCGCGCCGTCCGAGAATGCGATGCGCCAGCCAGTAGCGGTCGAACTTGCCCGCTGGCAGGGTGCGCCGCGGCACGGGCACCGACATGCGGCGCAGCCAGAGATCGACCGTCTCCGAGACCTCGCGGAAGAACTCGTGGAAGCCGAAGTGGGCCGGCGTGCATTCGGCGCGCCCGGCCAGCACGCCGGCGAGGAAACCCTCGGGCGTTTCGGCGGGCACCTGCGTGTAGGACTTGCCCACCTGGCCGACGTGGGTGTCGGAAGAGGCGACCAGGCGTTTGCCGTGCCGGCGGGCGATGTCGGCCGTGCGCACGTTCAGCTCGCGGATGCGTCCGGCATTCAGCTCGATCACGGGGAAGAAATCGGTCACGCGCTCGACCGTCTCCATGCTCGCCCGCTCGCCCCGCTCGAACCAGAGGGGATGGTTGTAGGAGTGGAAGAGCTTCTGGGTGCGGCAGTATTCGGTGAAGCGCCGCACGCTGTCCCGCCGCTTCTTCAGGCCCTTCAACTGGGACCCGTTCAAGCCGAGCACGTTGACATGGATCGTATGGCCGACCCCAGGATCGAACACCTTGAGCTCGACGCCGGGCACGAGGGGGATCGGAGGATGGTCGCCATAGGAGGCGGCCAGGCTGCGCCGCAGGTCCGCGACTCCATCCATGGTGTCGTGATCGGTGAGCGTGAAAAAACCCATCCCCCGGGAGACCGCGCGGTCGTAGAGCGCCCGCGGAGAGAACTCCGGGATGAGGGGCACATCGAGCGAATAGTTGGAATGAACGTGAAGGTCGGCCTTCATCTCTACAGACATCCTTCCTGCACCGCCTGAGGGACCGGATCTCCGCACGGGGTCCCGATGCTCTCTTCGCGGCTGCGCCATCCCTGCCGGCGGGCAAGGAACGAACGAAGCAGCTTACAGCAACTCCCCGCCAGGGGCAAATCCTTACGTCGGGGCAAGATCGCTCTGCTGTCGCCCCTGACGTCCCCTGAGCGCCGAGTCACGGGTCTGATTCTCTACCCCCCATTGTAGGCGGAGATCCGGATTACGGGTTGCGGAGAGGGCAGGATTTCGAGGCGGGCGAAGGAAATACGCCCCATCCCCGTCCGGTCGGCCGGCTGGCTCCCGCTACCGGATCGCACCTGTCATCGGAACGAAGCGGACGGGCGTGATCGTCCGCTCGCGCGTGGACCGGTCGGGCAGCTTCTCGACGAGGACCAGGTTCTGGCTGTAGTCTCCCAGGGGAAGGACCAGCCGGCCTCCGGGAGCGAGCTGTTCGACCAGGAGCCGGGGGACGCGCGGAGCGGCCGCCGCGACGAGGATCAGATCGAACGGCGCCTGCTCGGGCCATCCTTCGTTGCCGTCCCCGTGACGCACGCTCACGTTCCGGTAGGCCAGCTTGTCCAGTGTCTCCCGCGCCGTCTCGGCGAGCGGGCGGATGATCTCGATGCTGTAGACCGTCTCGACGAGTTCGGCTAGGACGGCCGCCTGATATCCGCAGCCGGTTCCGACGTCGAGAGCGTGTGCGTCCGGCCGCGGCCGGGCGAGCTGAGTCATCAGCGCGACGATATAGGGTTGGGAGATCGTCTGCTCGTAGCCGATCGGCAGCGGGCCGTCCGAATAGGCCGATCGCCGGTAGGCTTCGGGCACGAAAAGATGCCGGGGGACGCTGCGCATCGCGGCGAGGACGGCGGCATCTCGAATGTCACGCCCCCGCAGCTGCTCGGCGACCATGCGCTCGCGCAACTGCCCGAAACGCTCTTCCTCGGGGGCGGACTTGGGATCGCGGGCGTCGGCCCCGGACCGGCCCGGAGGGCCGGCGGAGTGGGCTGCCATGGGACGAGGATAGCCAAGGGTTCCGAGCGGGCGCAAGACGTCAGTCGCGCGGGGCCTCGCCTGGAGCCGCGGCGCGGCCGGCCTGCGCCGAACCTGCCGTCCCACCTGCGTCCGGCTTCGCCAGATGGATGGTCCGCGTCGGATAGGCGAACTCGATGCCGGAGCCGGCGAACGCCCGATAGATGGCCAGATTGACGTTCTGCTGGATGTCCATGTACGTCTCGTATTCCGGATCCAGCACCTGGTAGACCGTCTCGTAGAGCAGGGCCGAGTCGCTGAAGGACTTGAAGTGGCAGCGCTCGAAGCGCACGCCCGCCTCCTGCTCGATGATCTTGCGGATCATGCCGGGGATGGCGGCCACCCGATCGGCCGGCGTGCCGTAGACGACTCCCACGGTGAACACGACGCGCCGCGCGGTCATGCGCTTGAAGTTGCGGATCCGGCTCTTCAGCAGGTCCTCGTTGCCGAAGATCACCTGCTCTCCCGAAACGCTGCGCACCCGGGTCGTCTTCAGCCCCACCTGCTCGACCGTTCCCGTCAGCGTATCGACGGTGATCGAATCGCCGACGACGAAAGGCTTGTCGATGACGATCGAGAGCGAGGCGAAGAGGTCGCCGAGGATGTTCTGCAAGGCGAGGGCGACGGCGATTCCGGTCAGGCCGAGCCCGGCGATGAGCGCGGTCACGTCGACGCCGATATTGTCGAGGGCGAGCAGCAGAAGGACGGTCCAGAGGAGCAGCCGCCCGACGAATCCGAGCGCCGACATGGTCGTCACGCTCGATGGATCGGCCTCGCGGCGCTCTTCGGTGTAGCGGCGGACCAGGAAGACGATCAGGGCGCTGCCCCAGATCCCGACCTGGACCAGGAACCCGAGGATGACGAGGACCGAGAAGATGCGCGCGGCCGGCGCCGGGAGCGTGAGCGCATGGCGCCCGACGTAGGCCGAGACGAGGACCAGAGCGAAGAGCTTCGTGCTCCCCAGCATGCAGAAGAGGGCGTCGTCGAGGGTCGTCGTGCTGCGAGCCACCAGCGGGGCCAGACGGTGGCGCAGGATGGCCGCGATCACGCGCGCGACCGCCGAGAGGAGCAGCGTGATCGCGAGCGCGATGATCCAGGAGCGGAGCGGATTGTGGTAGAAGACCATGTCAGCAAAGCTCATGCGTGGCCTCCCCGACGCCAGCAGCGCGACAATTGTCGAAGCGTAGCAAACCGCTGCGCCGTCCCCAAGATGAACCTACGCCGCCGAATGGAACGCGTGGTATCCTTATGGGTAGTACGGGTTGCGAGCGCGACCGGGCCGGCCAAGAGCGCATGGCGCGCGCCGGCGGACGGCGTCCGGCCGCGCACGGGTTCATCGCCGGCCATTGCGCAGTCCCCCGGGGAGACACCGCATGCATCGCGCCATCCACATTCCGCGAGTTTCGCGTCCCTCGCTTGCCGCGCACGTCAGGAAGGGCTTCTCGCTGCCCGTTCTTCTCCTCTGCGCGCTTCTCGCTCCCCGGCCGGCCGCCACCATTCCGATCGGCGATACGCTCACCGTCATCCAACGCCCGCTGCTCAACATTCCGGCCATCGCGCTGCCTGGCGGCGAGCTGCCGATTTCCTGCACGGCCGACCCGACGACGACCGGGTGGACGGCGCGGCTCGAGCGCGGGACCTTCCTCGTCCCGCTCGCGATCGAAAGCGCCTCGTACGATCCGGCCACGCTCTGGTGGACGCTCGCGGCCCGCGTGCCGGAAGCGGGCGTGATCCGGCTGTACGAGCTCTATGATCTCGTCGTCGCAGCAGACGGCGGGATCGCGGATCGCACGCGCAATGCCGTGCGCCTGATTCCGCAGTACCGCAGCACCTACTATTTCGTTCACATCACCGACACGCATCTTCCGACCGAGCTCTACTACTACGAGCCGGGGGCGCTGACGGACAGCTCGGAGGTTCTCGATCTGCGGGCGGTGTTCGCCGACCTCGATGTCATCAACCCCGAGTTCGTCGTGCTCACCGGCGATCTGGTCAACGAGGGGGAGCTGGAGGATTTCCTCGAGCGCCGCTACTTCACCCGCGCGCAGCGGCAACTCGCCGAAGCGCAGGTGCCCGTCTTCCTCACCGCCGGCAACCACGACATCGGCGGCTGGAACAGCACGCCGCCGCCTTCCGGCACCGCGCGGCGCGATTGGTGGCGCTTCTTCGGCTGGGGACGGCTCGATTCCCCTCCGCCGGGGGCGCCCTGGTACACGCAGGACTACAGCTTCGACTACGGCACGGTCCACTTCACCTGCCTCGAGTCCTACGACAACTACGACAACTTCCGTCCGGAGATCTACGGCGAGACGAGCTTCATCAGCAGCCAGCTGCAATGGCTCGCGGCCGATCTCGCCCAGGCCTCGGGCGCGACGGCGCGGGTGCTGCTGCATCACTACGATTTCGCCGGGCAGCTGAACCTCGCGCAGCTCGGCGTCGATCTCGCCTTGTGGGGTCACATTCACTCGGATCGCGGCAACATCTTCCAGCAGCCGGGCGACCTGGCGACCAACAACGTCGGCAACGGCGAGCGCGCCTACCGGCTGGTGCGGGTCACGAACGGGGAGGTCTACCCTCAGTACACGCTGACCGCGGGCAGTTCCGGCGAACGCCTGCGCGTCGTCTGGTCGCCCGCGAACGACGGCACGCAGGAGACGGTCAGCGCCGAGATCACGAATCAGCAGAGCCAGCGATTCCAGAACGGCCTGCTCAAGTTCCGCATGCCGCCCGGTCCCGGGTCGTACCAGGTGACCGGCGGCTCCCTCGCGCAAATCGCCGACTCGGCGGACGTCGCCCTCTGCCACGTGAACGTCGACATCCTGCCCTCCGTCACCCAGACGGTCACGCTCGTCAAGCTGCCGGCGGACGTCGGTGACGATGCCATCGCCTCCTCCACGCGGCTCTGGCTGGCGGGGGAGAACCCCTTCATGCGCGCGACCGAATTCGGCTTCTCGCTCGCCCGCTCGGGATGGGCGCGGCTGACGATTCACGCGCCCGACGGCCGCGCAGTGGCCCGGCTGGTCGATCGCGTCGTGCCGGCGGGTTCGCACGCGCTTCCGTGGGACGGCCGGAGTGAGAGCGGGGAACCGGTGCCCGCCGGCGTCTACTTCGCCCGGCTCGAATGCGAGAGCGGAGCGATCACGCGCAAGGTCATCGTGGCGAGGTGAGCCGCGACTTTCCCGCCGGCTTTGCGCACCGCCTCCGGTTCCCGTCCCCGTTCTCCGATTCCCCATTGCGTGGGGCTGCCTGCCGCATACACTCCTGTCCGTGATTGTGGGCGCCTCGATTCCCGAGGGTGAGTTGGCGGCTGGAGGCCCGTGCCGATAACCCAGCGCCCTGCATGACTTGCGCCTGGGCTGGCCCCGGGCCGCGCATTCCGGCACGGCGATTGCGAAGGGTGACTTCGCAAGGTGCCGGCCAGAATGGAGGTGGTCATGCGCGCCCGACTCCGCTCACGCACGGTTCCGTTCGCCTGCGCGACCTTGTTCATGCTTGCGCTCGCGCCTTCGCTCCCGTTCATCCCCGCGCTCGCCGCCGCGCAAGGGCGGCTGCCTCCATCGAACGAGGCGGACGAATACGAGACGGACCTGCCGGCCCACGCACCGCCGCCGCCCGCCGACTCGCTCGGGCGCACCGGGCCGATTCCGTTCGCCAAGATGGAGGTGCGAGAGCATCGCGGCCGGGGCATCGATCTGGGCATCGGGGCCCGCTCCTACAGCTCCGATCTCTCCGGTCTGTCGGAGGTGTACGGCCGCAGCCTTTCCTCACGGTTCCATCTCGTGCTGAGCGTGTCGGTCGAATGCGACGTCTCGACCCTGGGCGGGATCCTGCTCGATGGCGGCGTGCTGATCGCGAGCGGCGGGAGCGGCGGATATCACGGACTGCTGGGATTGATCTTCTACCCGCCTCCGCTCTCGAAGCCGGGCCACCGCGTCTTCGTGAGCGGCGGCCTGTCCTCCCCGTCGATCCGCTACGAAGCTTCGGATCTCCTCACCACGGCGGGACGGACCGGCTGGTATGCGGGCGCGGGATGGGAAAAGCGCCTCGCGCCCAACCGCGACTTTCAGCTCTTCGCCGCCTACTGCTCGTCCCGGCGGGTGTCGACCACGTATGCGGGCATGCCGGCTTCGATGGACCTGAGCAGCGTGACGGCCGGCTTCCGGT
>Ga0316622_100000082_pt1 | contig 42515 bp, 44 predicted proteins | sample OWC_Aug_OW2_C1_D_FD_207646 | JGI IMG/M metagenome (GOLD analysis project Ga0316622, IMG submission 207646) | Wetland soil microbial communities from Old Woman Creek delta, Ohio, United States - OWC_Aug_OW2_C1_D5_C | ecosystem: Environmental > Terrestrial > Soil > Wetlands | place: USA: Ohio... | reverse complement strand
AACGTCGTTCCTTTTCACCTTGTAGACATAAGAAGGCTAAGGCGCAAGAGAGAGGGGTTCTTGACGCTGAGAACAGGCGGGGTAAGGATCATTTTCAAACTACAAATAGACACAAAGACCCTGAGAATCTATGCAATAGGCTACCGTGGAGATGTATACAAGAAATAACCTGTGAGAATCCGCTATTTCGCAGATACAGACACAGCACTGATCGAGTTCTCGAGCGAACCGGTCGCGGAAACAAGAGCGATCTCAGAGAGTCTGTACGTTGACCTCGATGGCAAAGGCAACCTCGTGAGCATGACCATTGAGCATGCCAGACAGAAGGCTAACATCTCCGAGATATCGTATCTGCAGATGGACAGCGCCATCGCCTGACATGCGCGAGAAAGAATGCGACGACATAACTCCCCCTCGCCCCCTCTTGGCGTAAGAGGGGGTTAGGGGGGCGTTACTGTGGACCATGACAGGAGGAGTATCATTCCCATGAGGATTGTGCAAGAGCCCAATTTCGAGATCGATGCGGCTGTGCTCGCGAAGCTGAAAGAGAAATATAGCGAACACGAAGCGGACTGCGTGGAGTTCAACGTCGACGGGAACAGGGTTCAGTTCCTCAGATCGATCATTCGGGAGGACCTGAAGCTCTCCGAGGACGAGGCAAAAGACAAACTGGGTGCCGTGTGCGGGCACTTCATTCAGGTCTGCCACGACTTCAAGATTCCCCGTAAGCCCGCCAACATACGGGTCCTATCCGACGAAAACCTCCGCACGGCAGTCCATCTTGCCTGCGAGGACGAGAGCGACGCCACGCCCTGGGGGCTCATCCTGCTCCCGCAGAAGGGCCTGCGCTCAGCCTTCGAGCACACTGCCTTCACTTTTCTTCACGAGTTAGGCCACTGCTGGGTGGACATTCCTGTGCCGACAGCGGATGTGGAAGTCTACGGCTACGAGATGTTCGTGAACACAGTGGCCATGAGCAGCCTGCGGCGTTTCCTGCCGTATGACGACGGCGTTAACGACAAGAGGTACCGCGACGTCGTCGACAAGCACTCTTACATCGCTGAGGATCAGATGATCCGGCTTCTCGGGTATAAGCTCCAGCGGCACATAATCAATAACCCGGATGACTACTTCAAGCTCGTGTGGAAGAAGTGACTTTGGATGATAGAAACACCGTCTCACACTCATCACTTAGCACTCGCAAGGTGTATCCATGACCGAACCTGAAAGCACAAGGCAAACCGCCATCGAAGAGATCGAGGAGCATCTGAAAGCAGGCAGGTACCGTGAGGCCATTCAGTTGCTCCACACCCTCTGCGGGATGTTTCCGGAAAACACGGATTACCTTGTTCTCCTCGGAAGGTGCTATCTGAAGATAGGCAGCCCGCTCAATGCCCTGCTCAGCATCCAGAAACGGGGGCCGTCCCACTCCCCCAACCAGGACCTGCTCGAGCTTCTCAGGGTGGTCTACGAGCACCTGTACCTCATCGACCAGTCAATGCAGCTGGCCCGCCACCTCACTAAGCTGGGCAACGCCACCGAGGACGCCTATCTGTCGTACACGCGGTTCCTGCTCGAAAACGAGCAGGCTGTGGAAGCCACGGAGGTTGTGCAGGACGGGCTGACGAAGTACCCGTCGTCAGAGGGCCTCAAGTTCACTCAGGGCATCCTTCATGTCAGGCTCCAAGAATTGGACCGCGCGGCGGCTTTGGCCGACGAGCTAAGGAATTCAGGCTCCGCGCTGGCTTCAGAGCTTTCAGAGTTCATCGAAAAGGGGTATCATCGAGCCGTTGAGGAGTTGAAGGCGCAGGGTGCCGAGAAGGCCGGTGAATTCCTGAAGCAGGCGACGCAATTTATGACGGATGGAAACCTAGAGGGTGCGGCCCACAGCTTGATCGCAACGCTCCGCGCGGACAGGAACCAGGCGCTTGCCTATACACGGCTTGGCTACGTCTACGACGGCTGCGGTCTTTTCGAAGAGGGCCTGAGCCTTCACAACAAAGCGGTAGCACTCGATCCCGGCCTTGTCGAGGCCTACCGCAACCTGGGCTACTCCTATCACAAGGCAGGGCAGTTCAGGGAGGCTATCGACACTTACGGCAAGGCACTTGGGTTCGATCCCGACAACGTGGACGTGCACAACAACCTCGGCGTGGTGTACGACACGCTCGGGAATTACGAGAAAGGGATTGAGCACTTCCGGCAGTCGCTGAAGATCGACCCGAAACGGGAGGACACCTGGCGCAACCTCGGCTATGCCTATCAGGCCCAGGGACTGGTTGACGACGCTATCGCGGCCTACCGGTCGGCCATGAAAGTGAACCCTCAATCACCTTCGAGGCTCCAGCTCGCCACCCTGTACAGGGTCCTGCACCAGTACAAGGAGGCGAAGAAGGAGCTATTGGCCATCGTAAAGGACAAGCCCGAGTCACTGGCTGCCTGGCTCGAGCTGGCAATATGCTACAAGGAGCTGAAACAGAAGAAGAAATTCACCGAAACCTTCGAGAAGGCAAGGGCGCTGCACGCCAAGACGCCATCCGAGGCCTTCACTAAGGGCCAGCTCATGGAGATACTCGACGAGCGGGCGGCCGTCGACTGCTGGACGGCATACCTCGCCATGGCCGGGGAAGTGCCGCACGAGGCCAAGCGCTACCAGTACGCCCAAGAGCGCCGCGAAGCCCTGATGCGGAAACTCGGCATCACACCCCCGCCGGCGCACATCATCGAGGGCGAGACCCCACCGCCGAAGGAACCTGACGCAGGGGCCTGATATGGAACAAACAGCCGGACCGTTCAGGGAACGGTCCCTACGCAGGAATTACGAACATGTAGGGGCCGATGCCCTCATCGGCACGGGTTAGGTCCTCCCGGACTCCTTGCTATCGTGATGATTAAACGTCACGATGGCACACACGCCCCGCAAGAAGACGCCATGTCCACCCGTACCAAGCGGGCCACAATCTTGCTCGACGCCGGCCTCCACAGGAAGTGAGAGACTGCTCATTTCTCAGGTTTCAATGCGAATCATTCCAGACTTGCCATGCTGATAGCAGACAATGCTATCATAGGTCATGAGGGCGCGACACCGTCATGTTCTCGAAGCCATCTTGTCAACGCCCACGCGAGGCGGGATTGTGTTTTCTGAAATAGAGTCACTCATTGTCGCATTGGGTGGCGAAGTACGCGAAGGGGAAGGCTCCCGGGTCGTCTTTGAGATACAAGGCAGTCGGAAGTATTTGCATCGCCCCCATCCGGGCAAGGAGGCAAAGAAGTATCAGGTCGAAGAATTGCGGGAGTGGTTCATGAGATTGGAGGTGAAACCATGATGAACGTAATGACGTACAAAGGTTATAAAGCCCGCGTTGAATTCGATCCGCGCGACAACCTCTTCGTTGGACGGGTTTTGGGATTGGAGGACGGCATCACTTTCCACGGCGCCACGGTTGCTGAACTTAAAGAGGGTTTCGCAGCGGCAATAACGCACTATCTCGCCGACTGTAGGGCAACCGGGCGGACGCCTGAGAAACCTGCCTCGGGCAAGGTGATGCTCCGTCTCCCCCCTGAAGTGCACGCCAAAGCGCTTATCATCGCGCGGGCATCGGGGAAGAGTTTGAATCAATGGGCCTCTGAGGTCTTCGCAAAGGCGGCTCACTCTGCCAAGTGAGGGCGCCCCAGCCCAGGAGGAAACGCCATGCCAACTCAGACCAAACGGGCCACAATCTACTTTGACCCTGATCTGCACAAGGCGCTGCGGCTCAAGGCCGTCGAGACCTCTCGCTCTTTGTCTCAGCTCGTCAATGAAGCCGTCAGGGAGACGCTCTCCGAGGACGCTGAAGATCTTGCAGCGTTTGATGAGAGGGCTCACGAGCCTCTGATAAGCTATGATGAGATGGTCAAGAGACTGAGAAGGGATGGCCGCATATAGGGTCTTCTTGAAAGCCTCGGTGTGGAAGGATTTCGATGCCATCCCCAAAATGGACCTCATCAGAATCCTCACCCGCATCGAAGGACTGGCAAAAGACCCTCGCCCCCCGGCCTGCGAGAAGCTGACAGGGCAGGAGCGGTATCGGCTGCGCCAGGGGCGGTACGGCATTGTGTATTCTATTCAGGATGACGAGCTGGCAGTCTGGGTGGTGAAGGTCGGCCGCAGGAGAGATGTCTATCGGGGGAATTAGAGAAAAGGAAAATGGGGACGGGGACAGGCCCTATTTTCTCATGCCCGTTACAGGGACGGATGACCCATCGGCCAGAGAATAGCAACAGCTGTAGCCTTGTATCTCGCTCTTTCGTGACATAAGAGTCTTGCTTCCCGCTGGAAGAAGGGGTATACTAGACTAGTCTGCCTAGTAAGGAGCATCCCATGAAAACCTGGCAACTGCAGGAAGCAAAGGCGCGCTTGAGTGAAGTGATCAAGCAGGCCAAAAAAGAGGGCCCTCAGACGATCACAATGAGAGGTGAACCAACTGCTGTCGTCATCTCGAGTAGTGAGTACGAGCGGCTCACACACCCCAGGGAGAGTTTCGTCGAGTTCATGCTGAAGTCGCCTCTTCGGGGTGTGGATCTCGAACTGAAACGGGAGCAGACCTTCACCCGGGAAGCCAATGTGTCATGAGTTACTTGCTCGACACAAATGTAATCTCCGAAACCGTACGACGGCAGCAGAACGAGATGGTGATTGGATGGTTGGAGAAAGTCCCGTCCGAGGCCCTTTTCGTAAGCGTTCTGACTCTCGGGGAAATCCGAAAGGGCGTTGAGAGACTCGCGGACAAAACAAGGCGCGAGAAACTACGCCTCTGGCTGGAGCACGACCTACCGGCATGGTTCGAGGGACGAGTGCTTTCTGTTGATCTTGCAGTCGCCGACCGCTGGAGCAGGCTGCTTGCCGAGGTAGGCCGCTCGGTCCCCACTATCGATAGCCTCCTCGCAGCCACGGCGCTGCACCACGAGCTGCGGCTCGTGACGGGAAATGCGGAGGACTTCAATTACCCCGGACTTGAGGTGATCAATCCCTGGCAGAATGCAGGGTAATGAGTCATTAAGTAATCAGTCACTGAGTTATTGTAAGAGTAGTCATTAAGTCACTAAGCGATTGAGATATTGATAAAATAATGGCAACAGCTTGGGTAATGTCGCTCATGGCTCTAATCACTTAATGACTTAATGACTTAGTGACTTAATTACTTGTTTTCCCTATGATTAACCGCATCATAGACTTCTCCGTCAAAAACAAGGTCATCGTCTTCATCCTCGTGGCCGTGGCCTGCATCGCCGGCTGGTGGTCCATGAAGCACGTCTCGCTCGACGCCATCCCCGACCTCAGCGAGAACCAGGTCATCATCTACTCACGCTGGGACCGCAGCCCCGACATCATCGAGGACCAGGTGACCTACCCCATCGTGACAGCCATGCTCGGCGCGCCGCGAGTGAAAGCAGTCAGGGGCTTCACCGACTTCGGCTACTCCTTCGTCTACGTCATCTTCGAGGACGGCACCGACATCTACTGGGCTAGATCCCGGACGCTGGAGTACCTGTCGAGCGTCATCCAGCGCCTGCCCCAGGGTGTGCAGACCGAGATCGGCCCCGACGCCACGGGTCTCGGCTGGGTCTACCAGTACGCCCTGGTAGACACCTCGGGCAAGCACAGCCTCGCCGACCTCCGGTCCTACCAGGACTGGTATCTCCGCTACTACCTGAAGGCCGTGCCGGGCGTGGCCGAGGTCGCGCCGCTGGGCGGCTTCGTCCGCCAGTACCAGGTGAACGTGGATCCGAACCGCCTGCAGGCCTACGGCATCTCGATCAACAGGGTGGTCGAGGCGGTGCGCACCGGCAACACCGAGGTGGGCGGCCGCCTGATCGAGTTCGGCGGCACGGAGTACACGGTTCGCGGCCGGGGCTACGCCAAGTCGCTCGAGGACTTCGAGAACATCGTCCTCGTAGCGAGCGAGACCGGGACGCCTATCCGCGTGAAGGACATCGGCCAGGTGACCCTGGGGCCCGACATCCGGCGAGGCGTTTCTGACCTCGACGGCAAGGGCGACGTGGTCTCGGGCATCGTCATCATGCGGCAGGGCCAGAACGCCCTGGACGTCATCGACCGGGTGAAGGCGAAGCTCAGGGAGATCGAGCCGGGCCTGCCCGAGGGTGTCAAGATCGTCACGGTCTACGACCGGTCCGACCTCATCCGCCGCGCCATCGACACCCTGAAGACGACCCTCACCGAGGTGATCATCACCGTCTCGCTCGTGATCCTCATCTTCCTCAGGCACCTGCCCAGCTCGATGATCCCCATCCTCACCATCCCTATCGCGGTGCTCATCTCCTTCATACCCTTCAAGGCCCTGGGCATCACGGCAAACATCATGTCACTGGGAGGCATCGCCATCGCCGTGGGCGCCTTGGTGGACGCCGCCATTGTCGTGGTCGAGCAGACCCACAAGAGGCTCGAGGAGTGGCAGAGGAACGGCCAGCAGGGCGACTACCGGGCGGTGATCGTCGACGCCATCAAGCAGGTGGCGGGGCCGAGCTTCTTCGCGCTGCTCGTGATCGGCGTCAGCTTCCTGCCGATCCTCACCCTCGAGGCCGAGGAGGGACGGCTCTTCAAGCCCCTGGCCTACACCAAAACCTTGGCCATGATGGTCGCGGCATTCCTAACAATCACCCTCGACCCGGCCCTGCGGCTCCTCATCACGAACCTGAAGAACTTCAACTTCAAGCCCCTCTGGCTCTGCCGTGCCGCCAACGCCGCTTTTGTCGGGACGATCCACCCCGAGGACAAGCACCCCCTGAGCCGCTTCCTCATCAGAATCTACGAGCCCATCGCGAGGTGGTCGCTCCGCCGGAAGTGGGTCGTGATCGGCGCCGCGCTGGTTCTTATCATCGTCACCGTGCCGGTCTTCATGAAGCTTGGCAGCGAGTTCATGCCGCCCCTTGACGAAGGGGCCATCTTCTACATGCCCACGACCATGCCGGGCATCTCCCTGACCGAGGCCCAGCGGCTGCTGCAGGTCACGGACCGCATCATACGGCAGTTCCCCGAGGTGAGCCTCGTCTTCGGCAAGGCGGGCCGCGCCGAGACCTCCACCGACCCGGCGCCGCTCTCGATGCTCGAGACGGTGATCATCCTGAAGCCGAAGTCGGAATGGCGAAAGATCGACACCTGGTATTCATCATGGGCGCCTGACTGGCTCAAGTCGCTCTTCCGCCGGGTGACGCCGGATCACATATCTCGCGAGGAACTGGTGAGCCAGATGAACGAGGCCCTCAAGATGCCGGGCCTCTCGAACGCCTGGACCATGCCGATCAAGGCCCGTATCGACATGCTCACCACCGGCGTGCGCACGCCCGTAGGATTGAAGGTCTCCGGTGCGGATCTGAAGGTGATAGAGGACATCGGTGCGAGGATCGAGCGCTACCTCCCTGCCGTGAAGGGGACCCGGAGCGTCTTTGCCGAGCGGACGGGCGGCGGCTACTTCATCGACTTCGAGTGGAACAGGGAGGAGCTCGCCCGCTATGGTCTCAGTATCCAGGAGGCCCAGGCAGTGGTGCTGAACGCCATTGGCGGCGAGAACGTCACCACCACCGTGGAGGGCCGGGAGCGGTACCCCGTGAACGTCCGCTACATGGTGGACTTCAGGACCGATTTCGGCGCCCTGGGCCGGGTCCTCGTGCCCGCCTCGGGCGGCCAGCGCCAGATTCCCCTGAGCCAGCTCGCCGCGATCAAGACCGTCTACGGGCCCTCCATGATCCGCGACGAGAACGGCCTGCTGACCGGCTACGTCTACGTGGACGTCGAGGGCCGCGACCCGGGCAGCTACATCGAGGAGGCGGGAAGCCTGCTCAGGGAGGCCATACCCGTCCCGCCGGGCTACTCAATTTCGTGGACCGGCCAGTACGAGGCGATGCAGCGGGTGAAGGAACGGCTCACGGTTGTCGTGCCATTGACGCTGTTCCTCATCTTCATGCTCCTGTACATGAACACCAAGTCGATCACCAAGACCGCCATCGTGGCCCTGGCCGTGCCCTTCTCGGCCATCGGGGCGGTCTGGCTGTTGTACGCCCTGGGCTACAACATGAGCACCGCTGTCTGGGTGGGCCTCATCGCCCTGCTCGGTGTTGATGCCGAGACAGGCGTGTTCATGTTGCTGTACCTCGATCTTGCCTACGAGAAGGCCAAACGGGAGGGGCGGCTAAGCAGCCTCGCCGGGCTGCAGGAAGCGATAATCGAGGGCGCGGTCAGGCGTCTCAGGCCCAAGTTCATGACCGTGGCGACGATGGCCCTCGGCCTGATACCCATCATGTGGGCCACGGGCACCGGCGCCGACGTGATGAAGCGCATCGCCGCGCCCATGATCGGAGGCATCTTCACATCCTTCCTCCTGGAACTGCTCATCTATCCCGCGATCTACGAGATCTGGAAGTGGAACTTCGAGGTGAAGAAAGAGGTTGTGCGGGAACAGACCGGAGACTCCTAGAGACTCGTGACGCGTTACGCGTTACGGTCTTTATCCTACGATTTCCGTCCCGATGCCTTCCTTGGTGAAGATCTCGAGCAGCAGGCAGTGAGGCACCCTCCCGTCGACGATGTGGGTCTTTTTCACCCCCGCGTCGAGGGCCCGCCTGCAGGCCTGGACCTTGGGCAGCATGCCGCCGGAAACGGTCCCCTCGTTGATGAGTTCCTGGACCTCGCTCTTGTCGAGGGACGACAGGATCGAGCCGTCCGCGCTCTTGATTCCCGGCACATCGGTGAGAAGCAGCAGCTTCTCGGCCTTGAGCGCCCCGGCAATCGCCGACGCCACATAGTCGGCGTTGATGTTGAGCGCTTCGCCGGTCCGCCTGACGCCTATGGGCGAGATGACCGGTATGAAACCCTCACCCTGGAGAGCGTTCAGCAGTTCGGGATTGATCGACTCCACCTCGCCCACCAGGCCGATGTCGATGACCTCGTCGTCGGGCTTCGAGGACTTTCTGATGACCTTCTTCTTTGCCTTGATGAGCGTGCCGTCCTTGCCGCTCAGCCCCACGGCCTTTCCTCCCTGGGCGTTGATAAGCGAGACGATCTCTTTGTTGATGAGGCCGCCGAGGACCATCTCGACGATGTCCATGGTCTCCCGGTCGGTGACACGCTGGCCCTGGACGAAGTGGGGTTCCTTGCCCATCTTTTTCATGATCTCGCTGATCTTCGGCCCGCCGCCGTGGACTATGACGGGCCTGATGCCGATGAAGCTCAGGAGCACCACGTCCTGGGCAAAGGACTTCTTCAGTTCCTCATCGGTCTGGGCGGCGCCTCCGTACTTGACGACGAAGGTCTTGCCATAGAAATTCCGTATATACGGCAGGGAATCGATCAGAACCTCTGCTTTCTCGACGGGTTCCATCAGGATCAGCTCCTTTCCGAGCAGGGGATGCAGACCACTGTGTCCCCCTTAACGATTGCCTTGGGCGCGGCCACCTTCTCCCCGCAGACGGCGCACCGGATGCTCTCGTAGATGCGGGCCTCGGCAGGCGGTTCCGCCTTTACGCGGGTGATCCTGAGCAGGTCAGCCTCGTCGGCCTTGAGCACCTCTTCGGTCTTGCGGGCCTTTCTGGAGTGGACCGTGTTCAGAACTTCTTCGCTCCGGTCACCCCGTGCGTAACGTTTCCACATCTCCCTCTCCTCATCGCTTTCGGGTGGAGGGGTGAAGTCGATCGTAATCCGCAGCGCCTTGCCCGTGGCGCGGCTGATAAACGTGTAGGCCTGCTTGCCGTAATCCCTGAAGATGAGGTTCCCCTTGCCGAAGGTGCAGCCCGTCATCACCTGGACGGCATCGACGGCACAGGAATCGTTCTCCACGACGGCGACGATCTCCTCGTCCCGCGAGGCGGTCCCCTCCCCCAGTTCCCTCAGGGCCGCCAGGGAGACCCGGTAACCCAGGGCAAGGCCCGGGCAGCTGTGACCGTGAAAACTGACCACGTCCTCAAAGCTCTTCATGCTATGTCACCTCCGTTCCCGGACAGCGACTGCCTCTCATGCAGCCGTCAACCTTGGACTAGAGAATGTACCTGCTCAGGTCCTCGTCCTTCACGATGTCAGAGAGCCTGTCCCGCACGTAGGCCCTGTCGATCCTGACCCCCTGGCCCTTCATTGACGGCGCGTTGAAGGAGACTTCCTCCAGCAGCCGCTCGAGGATGGTGTGGAGCCTACGGGCGCCGATGTTCTCGGTCTTGTCGTTGACCGTGGCCGCGATGGCCGCAATCTCGTCAACGGCGTCATCGGCGAAGTCGAGGGCGACTTCCTCGGTCTCTAAAAGCGCCCGGTACTGCCTGATCAGCGCGTTGTGGGGCTCGGTGAGGATCCTCACGAAGTCATCCTTGCCCAGGGATTCGAGTTCAACCCGTATCGGGAAGCGGCCCTGGAGTTCCGGGATGAGGTCAGAAGGCTTTGCGATATGGAAAGCGCCGGCTGCGATGAAGAGTATATGATCGGTCCTCACCGGCCCGTGCTTTGTTGTCACGGTCGAGCCCTCGACGATCGGCAGGAGGTCCCGCTGAACGCCCTCGCGGGAGACGTCGGGGCCGTGGCTGTGGCCCCTGCTCGCGATCTTGTCTATCTCGTCGACAAAGACGATGCCGCTCTGCTCGGTCCGCTCGATGGCCTCCTTGGTGACCTTGTCCATGTCGATGAGCTTGTTGGCCTCCTCCTGGGTAAACAGGACGAGTGCCTCGGGCACCTTGACCTTCTTACGCTTCGCCTTTTCGGGCAGGAAGTTCCCGAGCATCTCCTTGAGGTTTATCTCGAGTTCCTCAAGGCCCACGTTCGAGACGACACCGAAGGGCATCATCTTCTCCTTCACCTCAATGTCGACGTACTTCGAGTCAAACCTCCCCTGCCTGAGCTGTTCGCGGATACGCTCACGGGTTTCCCTGAAGTGCTGTCGGTCGTCGGGCTCCACGTCATTGCCCTTCGGCGTCCTCACGGGAGGGAGCAGGACATCGAGGATACGCTCCTCGGCCAAGCTCCGCGCCTTCTCCTGGACCTTTTCCGTGTGCTCCTTCTTGACCATGGCCATGGCGATCTCGGCAATGTCTCTCACAATGGACTCCACGTCCCTTCCCACATAACCGACCTCGGTGAACTTCGAGGCCTCGATCTTCAGAAAGGGGGCGCTTGCCAGGCGGGCGAGCCTCCGGGCGATCTCGGTCTTGCCGACGCCTGTGGGGCCGATCATGATGATGTTCTTGGGAAGGACCTCGTCCTTCAGGTCCGGGGAGAGCCGCTGTCGCCGCCAGCGGTTCCTCAACGCGATGGCCACGGCCTTTTTTGCCTTGTCCTGGCCGATGATGAAGCGGTCGAGTTCCTCGACAATCCTGCCCGGGGTGAAGTTATCCATCAAGCTCCTCGGTGGTGATGAATTTGTTTGTGTAGATGCATATGTCCGAGGCGATCTCCATCGCCTTCCTCGCGATCTCGGCGGCAGGAAGCGCCGTGTTCTCGCTCAGGGCCCGCGCAGCCGCCTGGGCATAGGGCCCGCCGGAGCCGATAGCCGCAATGCCCCCCTCGGGCTCGATCACGTCCCCGGTGCCCGACAGGATGAAGATGTGCTCGTTGTTGGCCACGATGAGCAGGGCCTCGAGCCTTCTCAGAATCTTGTCGGTCCTCCAGTCCTTGGCAAGCTCTACAGCAGCGCGCTTGATGTTGCCCCGGTATGACTCGAGCTTTGACTCGAACTTCTCGAAAAGCGTGAAGGCGTCGGCCGTGGCGCCGGCGAAACCTGCGAGGATTTTATTATTATACATCTTCCTGACCTTGACCGCGTTGTGCTTCAGGACCGTGCTGCCCAGAGTGACCTGGCCGTCGCTCGATATGGCAAGCCTGCCGTCCCGCTTTACGCAGAGTATCGTTGTTCCCTGGAACATATCTGGCGCCTCCGTTAAAGAAGTAATCAAGAAACCTTCCGGTCTGCATCGCAGAGGCAGGGCGGGGTGCCTCCTCCATTCCACTACGTGGTTACACTTACACTTACACTTACACTTACACTTTCACTTTCACTTCCCCTGCCCCACGCTGTCGTCACCGAAGGGATGGGCTTTATCGTAGACATCGATCAGGTGGCCGATGTCGAGGTGCGTGTATTTCTGGGTCGTCGAGAGCGAGGAATGGCCCAGCAGTTCCTGTATCACCCTGAGGTCGGCGCCGCCCACCAGCAGGTGCGTCGCGAAGGTATGGCGCAGCGTGTGCGGCCCCAGCTGCCCCGCAAGCCCGATCGTGCGGCCGTACTTCACGACTATCCGGCGTATCTGACGGTCCGTCAGCCTGCCGCCCGCCCGATTGAGGAAGAGGGCTGGTCCCGAGTCTGCGCGGAGCCTCTTCTTCTTCAGGAGCATCCTTTCGACCACATATGACTTGAGCGCATCGAGCGCCTTGCCCCCCACCGGCACGATCCTTTCCTTGCTCCCCTTGCCCATTACCTTGACGAGGCCCTCCCGCACGTTCAGGTCGTCGATGTTGAGGCCCGCCACCTCGCTCACCCTGAGCCCGCTTGAGTAGAGCAACTCCAGGATTGCCCGGTCCCTCACCGGGAGCAAACCGATCCCTTCAGGCGACTGCACGAGGCTGAAGACGTCATCGACGGACAGGAAGTTGGGAAGTCGTTTCGGCAGCTTCGGCGACGGCACCAGCTTTGCCTGGTTCACCGTGACATAGCCCTCGCGGTAAAGGAAATTGAAGAAAGACCTGAGCGTTGCCAGTCTCCGGGCCACCGTGGACTTCGACTTCCCTTGGCTCATCTGTCCGGCCACAAAACCCCGCACGTCGATCATGTCTACTTTAGAAGGCTCCTCAGCGCAGTAATGCAAGAACTGCTCGAGGTCCTTCGCGTAGGCCCTCAGGCTGTGGGGTGACAGACCCCGTTCCGCCCGGAGGTGTCTCAGGAACTTCTCGATGTAGTAATCAAGTCCTTCGTCCGCCACGACAATCCTTGCGTCTTCCTGATGTATTCTATATCTCTGGCATCTCAACCATCAATCAAACGCTTTTGCCACGTACATCTCCCACTGCACCAGTGCATCTTCTGCGATGCGCTGCCGCCTCAGCCGCTTGTCCCGTATGCCCAGGAGGGTCTCCCCCGCCTGGATGAGGCCGAAATGTATGTTGCTTGGCTGGAAATGCCCCGGATCAGAGGCCGTGATGTGATTGATCAACGCTCCATGGGCAGTGGAAGGAGGCGGAACGATCACCCCTTTGCCCAATAGACGCCGTGCCGCATTCACACCGGCGATCAGGCCCATGGCAGTGGATTCTATGTAACCCTCAACCCCCGTGATCTGACCGGCCAGATAGAGGGTGTCCCGCTCCCTGAGCGCAAGATCAGGCGTGAGGTGGCGGGGCCCGTTGATGAAGGTGTTGCGGTGGACGCTACCGAAGCGAAGGAATTCAGCGCCTGCGAGGCCCGGTATTTTGCCGAAGACCCTCCTCTGCTCGGTCCAGGTGAGCCTGGTCTGAAAGCCGACCATATTGTACGCGGTCTTCTGCCGGTTCTCGGACCTGAGCTGCACGACCGCATAGGGTATCCGCCCCGTCTTCGGATCCTTCAGGCCCACAGGCCTCATGGGGCCGAAGCGGAGGGTGTCCCTGCCTCGTCTGGCCATTATCTCGACCGGCATGCACCCCTCGAAAACTTTCATGTCCTCGAAGGACCGGGCAGCCACTGAATCCGCCAGAATCAGTTCATCGTAGAAACGCTCATAATCCTCGCGCTCCATGGGACAGTTGAGGTAATCGTCGCCGCCCTTGCCGTAGCGGGAGGAAGAATACACCTTCGATGCATCGATGCTGTCGGCCTCAAGTATGGGGGCAATGGCATCATAGAAATAGAGATGCTCATCGCCGATCAGTCCCCTGAGGGCTTCAGCCAGCGGCGGCGATGTCAGAGGTCCCGACGCAAGGATCGCCAGAGGCCCCTCAGGCAGGGACAGTGTCTCTTCCCTCCGCACCTCGATGAGAGGATGCCCCTCTATGATTTCACTGATGTGCTGGGAGAAGAGGGCACGGTCGACGGCAAGGGCGGAGCCGGCCTGCACACGCGAGGCCCTGGCAGCCTCGATTATCAGCGAGCCGGCGCGCTCGAGCTCCTGCTTGAGGAGGCCGGCCCCGGTGTCGGGTTCGAGGGACCTCAGGGAGTTCGAGCAGACGAGTTCGGCCAGCATTCCGGTCCGGTGCGCTTCGGTCATCCGCCGGGGCCTCATCTCGTAGAGGATAACGGGGACGCCCTGCCGGGCTGCCTGCCAGGCCGCCTCAGAGCCCGCAAGCCCCCCGCCTATGATGATGAGAGGATCCAAGGGTTCAAAAGCTCCAACTTCGAAATCCCACATCCCAAACATATCGGTTCAAATTCAAGGTGCTGTCACCTCACGCACTCGTTCGCCATTGCCTGAATCCCACAGGAGACTACACCAGAGCATGAGACGGTGTCTCCTTGCCGTAGACGTGGCGCCTCCCGGTGTCAGTTGTCGCGGTTCTCATATTATACCCCTCCAATCGTTACAGAGTCGGCAGGGGGCCGCCAAGAGCCCGCATTTCAATACAACAAGGCCGTCTTTCTGGTATAATCAAAAATCTTTTGCGGTAACTGCACGGTCCTTCCACAGGCAGTGCACTCAGACGGAAAGGAGTTGACGCCTATGCTCAAGAAGACCGAAAAGATCTGGATGGACGGCGCCTTCGTCCCCTGGGATGAAGCGAATGTCCATGTCCTGACCCACACGCTCCATTACGGGCTGGGCGTTTTCGAGGGGATCCGCTGTTACGACACGCCGAAGGGACCCGCCGTGTTCAGGCTTGACGAACATGTCAGACGGCTCTTCACCTCCGCCCACATTTTCCTTATGGAGATGCCCTTTTCCGAGCACGAGATCAAGGCGGCCATCCTTGAGACGATACGGGTCAACAGGATCAGGGAGTGTTATATAAGGCCTATCGCTTTCATCGGCTACGGTGTCATGGGGGTCTATGCGAAGGGCAACCCGACCAAGGTGGCGGTCGCGGTCTGGCCCTGGGGCGCCTACCTCGGCGAGGAGGGCCTCGAGAAGGGCATCAGGGTGAAGGTCTCGTCATTCATCAGGAATCATGTGAACTCCTCCATGTCCCGCGCCAAGGTCTGCGGCTACTATGTGAACTCGCAGCTGGCGAAGACGGAGGCCATCTCCTGCGGCTACGACGAAGCCCTCCTGCTCGACACTGAAGGTTACGTTTCGGAAGGAAGCGGTGAGAACGTCTTCATCGTACGCAACGGCGTGCTGAAGACTACCCCCCTCACCTCCATTCTCGAGGGCATCACCAGGGACAGTGTCATGAACATAGCGAATGATCTGGGCATACGGGTGGTCGAGGAGCGCTTTACCCGCGACGAGGTCTATGTCGCGGACGAGGCCTTCTTCACCGGCACCGCCGCCGAACTCACGCCCATAAGAGAACTCGACGGCAGGAAGATTGGCGAGGGCAGGGCCGGGACAGTCACCAGGCAGCTCCAGTCGAGATTCTTCGACATCGTGAAGGGGAAGAACCCGAAGTACGAGTCCTGGCTCACCTACGCATAGCGGGCCCGTCCCTCCTCTGAGCGGGACCTGCCAGAGCCACCAAACAAAAACGGGGATGAGGGTTGAGCCCTCATCCCCGTTTTTCTCCTGTCTCGCTTATTTCAGCTTCAGGGAATCACATGCTGCCTTGTAGTCCGCGTCGGTGAGCTTCTCGTGAAGCTTTGCCTTCGGGCCCTCCTTAACCGCCTTCGAGAGAGAGGCGCAGGAGTCGATCTTCTTCGCTGCGGCAACCTTGTCAAGGGCCTTGTCACCCTTGTGACACTTGTCGCAGGAGAGAGCTGCCTTCTCCGCTGCAAATGCGAAGGAAGCCATGCCGAGTGCGAAAACGATGGCGACAACCAATGCGACGATCTTCTTCATTTCTTGAGTCACCTCCTTTCCACTGTGGGATCTTTATTATCGCTACGACGTCGCTCGCAACGTCATACCGATACGTCAACTACACCTCAAGGTGTACCTTATTTCTTGTGGCACTTGCCGCAACTCTCCTTGTCATTGGTGGCAAAGGCCTTGGTTCCGTCATGACAGGTCCCGCACTGTTTCTTGGCGTTCATCTCTTCCATCTTCAGCTGCGTCGTGCCCTTCTTCATCTGAAAGATCTTGGTGTGGCAATCATTGCACTTGGCGCCCTTGTCAGCGTGAACCTTGCCGTCAAAGACCACCTTGCCGGCGCCTTTGCCGTCCCACTCGACCGTCTTTCCGGGGGGAACTGCCATTGCGCCGCCCACAAAAGCTACCACGACCGCGATCGCGACAAGGAATGCCAGGATTTTCATCTTCCGTGCCTCCTCATTTCCGTTTTCTCCATGTGCTGCCTGCACCCTAGTCAGACCTTTAAGCAAGACCCGTACCAAAAGATAACGCTTTGTTTTTCAGGTTGATCGCAGGTTGATAAGACTCGCGGCCTTTCCTCATTGGGCAGCACTCTTCCCTTTTCAGGACATCTTCAACATGTGCCGTATGTGACATGAGAGACGTGGTTGTTGTAATCACGTGGGAACGAGGGAGAAATTTGTACGACGTTACATAATAAACCAATTCGCCAGCTCTGTCAATAGGAAGTCCGGTCCCCCACCCTCAGCCTGACAGCTTTCTCTTCAGCAGGTCGTTCAGGATCTGGGGGTTCGCCTTCCCTTTGGTCTGCTTCATCACCTGACCGACAAAAAAGCCCAGGAGCTTCTCCTCGCCTGCCCGGTAGCGCCCAACCTCCTTGGGGTTCCGCGCCAGCGTTTCATCAACAACGGATTCGATAGCGTCCTTGTCGCTGATCTGGACGAGGCCTTGCTCCTTGACGATGACATCGGCGTCCTTACCGGTCCGGCACATTTCATCAAAGACAGTCTTTGCGAGCTTCCCGCTGATGGTGCCGTCGTCGATGAGCCTGAGCATCACGGCGAGCTGTGAAGGCTTCAGCGGGCACTCGGATATGCTCCTGCCCTCCTCGTTGAGATACCGCATGAGATCGCCCATCATCCAGTTGGAGACCGCCTTGGCCTGGCCGCCCGCTGCGACGGCCGCCTCGAACCAGTCGGCAACGGCCCGTTCCGACGTGAGCAGGTCAGCGTCGTGCTCGGGGAGACCGTAGTCGGTGATGAACCGTTTCCGCTTGGCGTCGGGCAGCTCAGGCAGGGAGGATCCGATCTCCTCCACCCACTGTTCCCCGGCCGCAATCGGCACCAGATCAGGCTCAGGGAAGTACCGGTAGTCGTGAGCCTCCTCTTTGGACCGCATGGACTGCGTGATGGCCGCGGCAGAATCCCAGAGCCTCGTTTCCTGGACAACCTTCCCGCCTTCCCGGAGGAGCCCGATTTGACGCTTGATCTCATACTCAAGGGCTCGCTCGACAAAACGGAAGGAGTTTATGTTCTTGAGCTCCGTCTTGATGCCGAACTCCCTCTGGCCTTCGGGCCGCACCGACACGTTCGCGTCGCATCTGAGGGAGCCCTGCTCCATATTGCCGTCACAGACGCCGAGGTACAGGAGAATCGTCCTCAGCTTCTTCATGTAGGCGACCGCCTCTTTCGGGCTTCTCATGTCCGGCTCTGAGACGATCTCCATGAGAGGTACGCCGGCCCGGTTGAGGTCGACGAAGCTGTGATCCCCGCGCCCCTCGTGGATGTTCTTCCCCGCGTCCTCCTCCATGTGGATCCTCGTGATGCCGACCCTCTTGACTGCGTCGTCCACTATGATCTCGAGGAAGCCCCCCTCGCAGATCGGCAGCTCGTACTGACTGATCTGGTATCCCTTAGGGAGATCGGGGTAGAAGTAGTTCTTCCGGGCGAACCTGCTGTGAGGCGCAATCCTGCAGTTCGTGGCGAGGCCCGTCCTGATGGTGAACTCCAGGGCTTTTCTGTTGAGGACCGGAAGCACGCCCGGCATGCCGATACAGACGGGACAGGTCTGGGTGTTGGGCTCGGAACCGAAGGCAGTGCTGCAGCCGCAGAAGATCTTGGTCTCTGTGAGCATCTGCGCGTGGACCTCGAGCCCGATCACGGCTTCATAGTTCATCTCGCGCCTGAACCTCCCCTGCCGCACCTCACAGTGGCGGCCTCCTCAGATGCCAATCGGTGCTCCGCTCGTAGGCATGAGCCGTCCTCAGTACGGTACCCTCGTCGAAATGCCTGCCGATGATCTGGAGCCCCACAGGCAGGCCCGTGGCGGTAAACCCGCATGGCACCGAGATGGCCGGCACGCCCGCAAGGTTCACCGATATGGTAAAGATGTCGGAGAGGTACATTGTCAGAGGATCGGTCACTTTCTCGCCTAGGCCGAAGGCCGGGCTCGGTGAGGTCGGCGTGACGATGACATCGACATCCCCGAAGGCCTTCTGGAAGTCATCCTTAATCAGCGTCCTCACCTGCTGCGCCTTTCGGTAGTAGGCATCGTAGTAGCCGGCCGAGAGGGCATAGGTGCCGAGCATGATCCTCCGCTTCACCTCGGGCCCGAAACCTTGGGCCCTCGTCTCCCTGTACGTGTCGATGAGGTCCTTGCCCTCAGCACGAAATCCGTACTTCACGCCGTCGTACCGGGCGAGGTTCGAAGAGGCCTCCGAAGTGGCGATCAGGTAGTACGCCGCAATAGCCACTCTCGTGTGGGGAAGCGAGACATCGACTGCCCGGGCGCCAAGGGACACGAGCACATCGATGGCCGACCTTACCGCCCTGTCAACGTCCGGGTCCATCCCCTCGATGAAATACTCCTTCGGAATGCCGATCCTCAGACTCTTCAGCCCTTGACCCAGCTGAGAAGCATAGTCGGGCACCTCCATCGGCGCCGAGGTGGAATCAGACGGGTCGTGGCCGGCAATGAAGGAGAGCATAATCGCTGCGTCCATTACCGTCTTGGTGACAGGGCCGATCTGATCGAGAGAGGACGCGAAGGCGACGAGGCCGTACCGTGAGACTCGGCCGTAGGTCGGCTTCAGGCCCACGACGCCGCAGAAGGACGCCGGTTGTCGAATTGAGCCACCTGTGTCAGAGCCAAGGGCGGCAATGCACTCATTCGCGGCCACTGCCGCAGCGGAGCCGCCGCTGCTGCCGCCCGGAACGCACGTGAGGTCCCAGGGATTCGCCGTCGCGTAGAATCCGGAGTTCTCCGTTGAAGACCCCATGGCGAACTCGTCCATGTTCGTCTTGCCCACCATGCAGCAGCCCTCTGCCTTAAGCCGGGAGGTGACAGTGCTCTCGTAAGGCGGCACAAAGCTTTTCAGTATCCTGGATGCGCAGGTGGTGGGTATGTCCAGCGTGCACATGTTGTCCTTGACGGCAACGGGGATGCCGGTGAGGAGCGAAGACCGGTCGGACTTGATTCGTTCGGCCGCAGCCCCGGCTGCTTCGTAGGCCTGTTCTTTCGTCAGTGTGATGAAGGCTTTCACGCGCTCTTCAACTTCGCCAATGCGGCGGTAGCAGTCATCCAGAACCGCGGCGGGGTCGGCGTCCCCGGTGTCGAGGGACTGCCGCAACTCGGCAAGTGTCATTTCATTGAGCTTCACGGTGATGCCTCCCGTTCTTGATGGTGCAGCCACAGAAGGGATGCCGCATGAGGGTTTCTGGCGCGATGGAATTGGGACATTCTATCACTCTGATATACTATGTTGCAAGGATTTTCAGACCCGTTGACCTTCCCCAGGCCGCAGGAGCCGATCATGGAGACAACCATCGCCGCATCGGAGCAGGACAGATCAAAAAGGCTCGACATCCTCGTCGCCGAAAAGACGGGAATCACACGGTCCCAAGTGCAGAAGCTGATGCAGGAGGGTCACCTGCTGGTGAACCGGAAGGCGGAGCCCCCGGGGTACAGGGTGAGGGCAGGGGATGTTATAACCCTTCACACCCCTGCGGTGAAGGCCGGTACACTCACCGCAGATAATATCCCCCTTGCCATCCTTTATTCCGACGAGCACCTCGTGGTCGTCGACAAACCGGCAGGCCTCGTCGTCTACCCTTCAGCAGGACACGAGCAGGGCACCCTCATGAATGCCATACTCCACCACTGCGGGAAGACCGCCTCCATAGGCGGGCCTCTGAGGCCCGGTGTCGTGCACAGGCTCGACAAGGATACCTCCGGCGTCATGGTGGTTGCGCTCAGCGATGAGGCCTACTATGGCCTTATTGAACAGTTCAGGAAACGCGGCATCAGCAGAAAGTACCGGGCTCTCGTCTACGGGGATATCAAGGGGGATTCAGGTGTGATCGACCTCGACATCGGCCGGTCCACTTCGGACAGGAAAAAGATGTCGACGAGAACCCGCAGAGGCAAAGAGGCGCTGACGAGGTGGCGGGTGCTGAAGAGATATGGCGCCGCCACGCTCATTGAGGCGACGCTCGGCACGGGCAGGACCCACCAGATCAGGGTCCACTTCGCGGCCATTGGACACCCGGTGCTCGGTGACAGGGTCTACGGCAGGAAGTCGAGTCTCGATGCGGGCAAACGAAAGATTCTCTTCCCCCGGCAGATGCTCCACGCCGAGAACCTCGGCTTTACCCATCCGGTCACCGGAGAGCGGATGGAGTTTTCGAGCCCCCCTCCGCCGGACTTGGAAGACTGCATGAGGCAACTGGGGGAGAGATAAGTTTCGACGTCTGCCAACTTCCTGAGCACGACCCCCCTGTCAACCAATTCCGAACCTCAACGAAAGGATTGTCCGCTCCTTGACGCAGAAATCGAAGAACGTGCGCAGGGTGACAGACTCGTACCGGTGGCGCCGGAATGGATCCTTGTCAACCAGGACCTTCCGGCTCTGAAGGATTCGGCCTGCCAAACTGAGCGGGGCCTCGTTGAGAATTACAAGATCGATTTCGCTGGTCCCGAGGATATCGGCGAGACCGACAAACAAATCCAGCTTCCTTTCCGCAACATTTCGAGGGTCATCGAGATAGAGTGCGATGTCCACGTCAGAAAGGGGTGTCTGCCTTTTTCTTCAAAGGCTGCCAAAGAGATAGGCGAAGACGACATCCTTCTCATGGAGCAGAAACTCTTTCACTCCGGAAATCCTGGACAGGACGTCTTGAGGCAGCATCTCGAACCTGATCACAGGATAACCGCATTATACCACATGGTCCCGGTGTGCCAAACGCACACCACAGCCTCCATCCGTTCCTATCGAGGTGGCTCCCAGCGACCGCTGGATCCTATCTGAACTCGACGGCCTCGCTCACGGGGACCCGCGGCGGGGCCTCAGGCTTCGATGTGTGGTAACCCACGGGAACGACGGCAACAGGCCTGAGGTGCCCGGGGAGCCCAAGAGCCGCCGCAACCTCCTTCTCCCGGAAAGCCCCCACCCAGACCGTGCCGAGCCCGTTCTCGCAGGCCACGAGCATCATGCCCATGATGCTGCAGGCGACGTCCTGTATGGTATACAGCTCCACTCCCCGCACCCCGTAGTGATGCCCGATCCTTTCGTCGGTGCAGCCCACCACGACCAGCGGCGCCTGCACTATGAAGGTCTGATCAAGAGCAGCCGCGGCGATCAGTTTCTTCAGGTTCTGATCGGTGACGAAGTAGAATTTCCTCGATTGGAGGTTCCCGGCACTGGGCCCCCAGACAAGGGCCTCTGAGAGCTTCTTGACAACCTCTGCGGTCACTTCACGCCTCTCGAACTCCCGTATGCTCCGCCGCTGCCTTACAACTCTCAGAACCTCGTCCATTGCCGCCCTCCGGGAGAAACTTCCGGGCTGATCCCCACTTTGCGGGGACAGGAGCCGGAATGACATGCCGGGGCAATGCTATTTCCCGGCTACCCTATGTTACAATAATCCCAATTCAGATGCGCCCATAGCTCAGATGGATAGAGCGTCGGACTACGAATCCGCAGGTCGGGGGTTCGAATCCTCCTGGGCGCGCTTGAAACCAGGCCCTTTGCAGTGATTCCTGTAAAGGGCTTTTGTCTATAAGGTGACGTCCTCCCGACTACCGCAATGCCTGACACGTGATCAGATTGAGAAAAGGCCTCAGAGGCTTTATTCCGGTGCCCGACTGGCGTCGGGACTCGAGGCCTTCACTTGTTGGCCCCGGCCACTGATTTCAGGACACCTGCTGCAACGTCTGTCACACCGGCGTTTCGGCAACCTTTGCCAGGTGGCCCCACGCATACCAGTGGAAGGCAGGACCCTGACCGGAGGCACGTGCGTCTGCACTGCCGGATGTGAGGCGTCCCGAGTCTTTTTGACTTTTTTGACAGTGTGGGAGGTTAGCTGATAAACTATGAGCCAAATCCAGAACAGAGAGGGGTGAAGGAGGATGCCCTCCGTACGAGTAAGGGACGGCGAGTCCATTGATTCGGCGCTCAAGCACTTCAAGAAGCAGTGCGAGCGTGAAGGCGTGATTTCGGAGGCCAAGAAGCGGGAGCACTACGATAAGCCCAGCGTCAAGAAGAAGAAAAAGATCATCGCCGCCCGCAAGAAAGCCGCCAAGAGAAAGAGATTCTCCTCATCGAGGTAAGCGTGTCATTCCCGGAACGTCTCGACGCCGAACTCAAGGAGGCCTTGAAAGCCCGAAACGAACTGAAACTCTCGGTCGTCAGGATGATCAAGGCCTCTTTGAAGAACAAATCAATCGAGAAAGGCAGCGCCCTCACCGACGACGAGATCATCTCCGTCCTCTCCACGCTTGCCAAACAGAGAAAGGAATCCATCGACCAGTTCACCCTTGGCGGCCGGAAGGACCTTGCCGACAGGGAACAGAAAGAACTGGCCGTACTGCTCGAATACCTCCCCACGCAACTCTCGCCCGAGGAGCTTGACGCTCTCATCCGCTCGGCCATCGCCGAATGCGGGGCAACTTCGGCCCAGGACATGGGCAAGGTCATGAAGATCGTCATTCAAAAGACACGGGGTTCCGCTGACGGGAAGGTGGTCAACCAGCGGGTCAGGGACCTTCTTGCAGGCCCCGCCGCGTAGGGAACGTCGACCCTGGAAGGGCTGCGTCCATTTCAAATCCGTCGGGAGACCCGGCTGCGGGCGTGGCACCCATGAAGTCCGACCGCCTTGTTGAAGAGATCAAGTCACGGATCGACATCGTCGACCTCATCGCCGAACACGTGGACCTCAGGAAGGCCGGGCAGAACTTCAAGGGCCTCTGCCCCTTCCACGCTGAGAAGACGCCCTCTTTCATGGTGAGTCCCTCGAAACAGATCTTCCACTGTTTCGGCTGTAGCAAGGGGGGCGATATCGTCAGCTTCGTCATGAGCTACGAGACCCTGTCCTTCCCCGAGGCCCTTTCCTACCTCGCACGAAAGGCAGGCCTCAGGATCGAAGAGTTCAGGACCGGAGATCCTGTGCAGCGCAGCCTCAAGGAGAAGCTGCTCTCCCTGCACACCGCAGCACTCGACTACTATCGTCAGAACCTGGGAGCCTCAAAACGCGCCCTGACGTACCTGAGCGAACGGGGCATCGATGCCGAATCGGTTGAAGGCTTCGGACTCGGGTACAGCCCTCATGCCCGGGACAGCCTCTTCGCCCACCTGCTGAAGAAGGGGTTCACTGCAGAAGATATCAAACCCTCCGGCCTCGTGCATTACGGGGACCAGGGCCCCTTCGACTTCTTCAGGGACCGCCTCATGTTCCCGATCTTCGACCTCCAGGGCAGAGCCGTGGCATTTGGCGGGAGGCTCCTGGCAGATCTGAAGAACGCTCCGAAATACATCAACTCCCCCGACAGCCCTCTCTTCAGGAAGGGCGAGACCCTCTACGGCCTCTCTCAGGCCAAGGGCCAGATCGCTCAGAAGGGTTACGCGCTGCTTGTCGAGGGGTACCTCGATGTCATCACCTGCCACCATCACGGATTCAGGCACGCCGTTGCCCCCCTCGGCACCGCCCTCACGGCGGGGCACCTGAAGAAGTTGAAGCGTTTCTCTTCGAAGGTGCTTCTCGTCTTCGATGGTGATGCCGCCGGCAAGGCAGCAACCAGGCGATCCCTCGATCTCATCTATCCCGAGGCTATGACCGCCAAGATACTGATTCTGCCACAGGGGGAAGACCCTGACTCCTTTCTGCGGAGAGAAGGGGCCGAGGCCTTCAGGAAGAGCCTCTCGAAGGCGCTGTCACCGGTGGACTTCGTCTTGAGTTCCTTCGGCAGGAACAAGCTCGACGCGGTCAGGTCAGTCCTCTCGCTCCTCGCGAACTGCCCTGATGCCCTGCTCCGCGAGGAGACCCTGAAAGAGGTGGCTGAGCGGTCCAGAATAAACGAGCAGCTGCTCCGTGAGGAACTTCTAAACCTTCTGCAGAGGACCCGCGCGAAGCAGCACGTTCCGCGGTCAGCGGCCGAGTCGCCCCGCAGGACCGAAAGTCTCGGCGCCCCTGCCGACAAGGAGGAGCGCCTCCTGCTCGCCATTGCGCTCTCCATGCCCGAGATGACCAGGAATGTCCTGAAAGGAATCGAGCGCCTGCACTTCGACAACCCGGCGGTGCAGGCAGTCTTTGACAAGATCAGGCGCATCGCCTCTGAGAAGGGTGTCGGCAACCTGAGCGTGGAGGGACTCCTGAGAGAATGCACTGAAGAGGAGCAGTCGCTCGTCACGTCGCAACTCGTCGAGGCGGAGATCGACAGCGAGACCGTCGGCAGGACGATGACTGACTGCGTCCGCAGACTGGCGCTCAGGGGATTGGAGCGACAGATAGCCTCTGCGGAACAAAAGGGCGACGAGCGACGTCTTCAGGAGCTGCTGAGCGAAAAAGCCAGGCTGCTCTCACCGCGGAGTTAACGGAGAGGACACGATGAGCAGGCGGGAGACAGGGGACGAGGGCGAGAAGGTCACAGGCGGGGACATTCGCGACATCTGGAGCCTTTTCGACGACCTCGATAAGGAGCTTGCTGAACAACCTGATACCGAGGGTTCTGAAGAAGCAGGCGTCAGAGAGGCCATTGAGACCGAATACGATCCGATTCAGCTCTACCTGAGGAAGATAAGTGAAGTCCCCCTGCTGTCCAAAGAGCGGGAGCGGGAGATTGCGAAGAGCATAGAGGAGGCCCGATTCAGAATCTGCAGCCGCCTCTTTGCAAACCCCTACTCCTCGGAAAAGCTTGTGGAGCTCGGAAAGAGCGTGGACCGTGGCGAGGCCCCCCTCCGTGACATCATCCTGGGCGGTGAAAACCTCTCAGAGGACGATCTGCTCCACATTAAAAAACAGTTCTCGCAGATAACCCGGGACCTGAGGTGCCTTTTTGAGCAGCGGAGAAAGCTCAAGAGCAGAAAGAGCATCACCGCCAACACCGAGGCAATCCTCGACAGGATCCGGGAGCTGGATCTTGACGAGGATGTGGTGGTCACTTTTCTGCTTGACCTGCGCCGGACCGGGGTTGAGTTCCACCGGGTCTGTTCCCTTCTCCGGAAAGGCCCTGACGGAAGCATTGATGCCCAGCGCGTGGCGGACATCATCAGTCTCGCTGACAAGGTGCTCTGCATCCTGGAAATCCCACGCCAGGAAGCCTCGCGCCTGCGGAATCTCCTGAAGCTCGCTCTTTCCGGTCAGCGTGCCTCCCTCGTCTCCGACACCGACCTCCGTGCCGCGCTGCAAGTTCTGAACAACGACTACTCAAAAATGCTGCGCACCCTGAGGGAAGCCGAACGTGACCTGAACAGAGCCCGGATTGAACTGGTCGAGCGGAACCTGCGCCTGGTGGTCAGTATCGCCAAACACTATATTGGCAAGGGACTGAGCCTCTCCGATCTCATCCAGGAGGGCAACATCGGTCTCATACGGGCAGTCAGCAAGTTCCAGTACCGGCGTGGCTTCAAGTTCAGCACCTACGCAACCTGGTGGATCCGGCAGGCCATCGGCAGGGCCATCGCCGACAGTTCCCGGATGATCCGTGTCCCCGTCCATGTGATCGAGAACCTGAACAGGATCAACAAGATTGCAAAAGAACTTCTCGGCGAGTACGGGAGCGAGCCCACGGCAGAGCAAATCTCTCAGCGGTCGAGGATACCCGTGGAGAAGATTAAGGAACTTCTCAGGCTCACCAGGGACGCCGTGTCCATAGAGACACCTCTCGGCGAGGACGAGGACCTGCGGCTCAAAGATCTGATCGAGGACAAGAGCCGTCCCTCGCCCCTCGATTTCGTCATGCACGAGGACCTGAGGAGGGGCCTTGAGGAGATCCTTTCGACGCTGTCTGAAAGGGAGGCGGAGGTAATTAAGAGACGTTACGGTATCGGCGAGGCATCTCCACAGACCCTCGAGGAGGTCGGCGAGACGCTGGATGTCACCAGGGAACGGATACGGCAGATTGAAGTGAAGGCCATCCGAAAGCTGAAGCACCCATCGAGAACGAAGTTACTGAAAGACTTCATGAAAGACCTTGACTAAAGGGGAATCAGGGGTTTATAGTAACAACTTCTGTCCCGAAGAAAACCCGTCGGTACAGCACTGAGATGAGGGCCCATAGCTCAGTTGGTAGAGCTACCGGCTCATAACCGGTTGGTCCCAGGTTCGAGCCCTGGTGGGCCCACCACCACGACAAAGGCCCGGGCGACGATTGTCCGGCTGAAGACTGTATTCCGTGAATGAACAACTCCCTTTTCTGATAGCCCTGCAGAAGGTCGATTCCGAGATCGTCGCCCAGCGTAAGGTCATCGATACCCTCCCGGCCAGGCTCTCTTCTTCGGAAGCTCCGCTGAAAGAGGCTGAATCGCTCCTCCTCAGGGCGCAGCAGAGTCACGCCGCCATTGAGAAGAAGAAGCGCGCCAAAGAACAGGCTGTCGAGGACCTCCAGGAAAAGATCCGCAAGATCAGGCAGAGAAGCACGGACATCAAGACGAACAAGGAGTATCAGGCCCACCTGAAGGAGATCGAGACCATGGAACGCGAGATATCCTCCACGGAGGATGACCTTCTCGTTCTTATGGAGGAGATCGACGGGTCAGTGAAAGCCGTCGCCGAGGCCAAGGCTCGGGTGGCCGAGGAAGCGCGCAGAAGTGACATCCGGCGCGCCGAGCTCGAAAAGGAGATCGCCCTCAGGGAAGAAGCTCTCAGCCGCCTCGTGAAGGAGCGGGATTCCCTGGCAGCGAAACTGGACCCCTCCACCCAGCGGCTCTACGGTATGGTCCGCAAGGCGGGCCGCGGTCTTGCCGTGGCGGAAGCCGTCAACGAAGTCTGTCAGGGCTGCAACATCCATATCCCTCCCCAGCTTTTCGTGGAGCTGAAGAGCACCGATGAGCTCCTTCAGTGCCCCCAGTGCGGGAGGATCCTCTTCTACGTGAGGACCGACAAGGATCTTCCACAGCCCAAGAACAGCATGAAACCCGCGCCGTCAGAGGAGGGGGACGATGAGTAGGCCCTTCCGCCCGCATGAGCGGTAGAGCGAAGCTCTATTGCGACGGCGCGTCGAGCGGCAACCCGGGACACGCGGGTATCGGCGGGCTCCTCGTCATCGGCGAACGCACCATCCCCTACTCGGAGTACATCGGCCCCACGACCAACAATGTGGCGGAATACACCGCGTTCCTAAGAGGGCTCGAGATCGCTCTTCGCGAAGGCGTGGAAGCCCTCGATATCTACTCTGATTCCGAGCTCATGGTGAGTCAGATCAGGGGCTCCTACAAAGTGAAGAGCACCCAACTCAAACCCCTCTATGAGGAGGCTCTGCGTCTTCTGGCCTCCATCAAAGCTTACCGTATCACTCACGTGGGCCGTGAGGCCAACGCCGAGGCCGACCGTCTTGCCAAGTCCGCGGTGAAGCGTCACCGCCGTGACCGAAGCAGCCCTCCCTTGTCATAGGTCCTGAGTCTTGAGCAGTTGAAGGCCGACTTCCGGCCCTTTCATTGGCATCCTGCCACTCCGCTGCACGATGATCATGCTGGTGCCCTGCGGCGGAGAAGGAATAACCCTTTTACCTTACTTATTTACATATAAACAATACTTATGATATGATGTGCCCATGGGAATTGAAGACCACAAGCTGAAAGTCTTCTGCACCGTCGCCGAAACCAAGAGTTTTTCCAAGACCTCAGAGATCATCCACCTCACGCAGCCGGCCGTAAGCCTGCAGATCCAGGCCCTCGAGGAGATGTACGAGACCAAACTCTTCGACCGCTCCGGCAGCGCCATCAATCTTACCCAGGCCGGCGAAATCCTCTACCGGTATGCCAAAGACATTCTCTCCCTCTATGCCACGGTCGAGAAGGAGATCGGGAAGATAACGGGTCTCATCAAGGGAAGCGTCAAGATAGGGGCCGGGACGACGGTGGGCAACTACATCCTCCCCAACGTCATCGTTGATTTCAAGAGAAACCACCCCAAGGTGAAGGTCAATGTCCTGATCGGCAACACGAAGCGGATCATGGATCTCCTCAACTCCGGCGTCATCGACATCGGCATCGTCGGGGACGTCATCTCAAAGGGGAAGCTCAAGGTTGAGCCCGTCATCTCCGACGAACTGGCGATCATCGTCCCGCCTCAGCACCCATGGGCCAAGAAGAAACTCAGCTCGATACTTGATGTCTCGAAGGAGCCCTTCATATTCAGAGAGGATGGCTCGGGCACACGGCAGATCATCGAGACCTACCTTTCGAGACACGGTGTCAACGCAACAGACCTGCATGTCGCGGCAGTACTCGGCAGCACCGGCTCGATCAAAGAGGCCGTCAGCAGCGGCATGGGCATATCGATCGTCTCGAAGTGGGCCGTTCGGAAGGAGACGAAGTGCGGGGACCTGAGGTTTATCGTGCCCAGGGAGGGAAAGATCGTCAGGCAGTTCTCTCTCGTGCGGTGCAAGAGCGTGGTGCTCTCCCCGGCAACGGAAGAGTTTGTGTCCTATCTAAAGGCGTATCCCTACGACAATCTTCTCTGAGGCTCTTTTCGCGGCTCTCTCTCGTGCAGTTCACAAACTCCAGCACCCTCCGCAACCAGGCATGCCTCAGCGAACCCTGATCCTGCCTGTACCCTTCACCACATGCCCCACGACCGCATGAAAGACAGAGGACTCCGTAAAGCGCCCGAGGCCTTCCTCCCTCAGGGTGATCAGGAGCCCTCCTGAGGTCTGGGGGTCGCAGAGGACGAGCCTTTCGTCTTCAGGCATGTCATCGGGGAAATCCACCCTGCCCTGAAGGAACCTGAGGTTGCCGTAGGCGCCCTCGGGCACCATCGAGGCGCCGACCATCTCGGTTACCCCGTCCAGGACAGGTATGCGGTCTCTCAGGAAGACCATGTCAGTCTCCGAATCCCTGACCATGTTCCAGGCATGACCGAAGAGGCCGAATCCCGTCACATCCGTGCATGCCGACGCCCCTGCTGACAGGGCAATTTCCGAGGCACTCCTGTTTGAGGTCAGCATCCAGTCAACGGCAGGCCGCATCCGCGCCCCGCTGAACTTCCCCCCCTTGAGCCCCGTTGCAAGTATCCCGATCCCCAAAGGTTTTGTCAGAACAACAATCTCCCCTTCACGCGCGCCCGAGACCCTGAGCACCCTGCCCTGTCTCATGACGCCCGTCACGGAGAGCCCGAACTTGAGCTCCTGATCGTCGAAGCTGTGCCCCCCCACCAGGAACGCGCCTGCCTCATCGAGGACCCGGACAGCCCCCCTGAGTATCTCTCTCATGAGCTCGGGACGATAGTCGCAGGCAGGAAACCCTGAAATCGCGAGCGCGGCCACGGGTGTTCCTCCCATGGCATAGACGTCGCTGATGGAGTTCGTGGCGCTGATGGCCCCGAAGGCAAAGGGGTCATCCACTACTGGCGTGATGATGTCGACGGTCTCGACCAGCGTGACCCCGCCAAGGCGGTACACCGCCGCATCGTCACCGATCCCGACCACGACCTCGATGTCAGCTTGTGAGTGCACGTGGGGGGCACTCCGGGCACGGACTTCAGCGATGATGTCCTCCAGGTCCGAAGGACCTATCTTGCCCGCTCAACCGGCTGCTTTGACCCGTTCCGTCAACCGGTAATCCATAATGTGTCCCCTGCGCACCACCCTGCCAGGGCATGACCGCCGGAGGGCGGCGGTACTAATCCTTCCACAGGAACAGGCCCGTCTCTTCGTCAAAATATCTGGTGAAAGGCTCTCCCTCCAGGCAGAGGATTTCGAACTCGAAGGCATAGACGGGGTTGCCCGATAGGAGGTGCCCCCCGACCACTGAAAAGTCGGCTCTCGAAAGGGCGACGTGCAGGTGCGCAAAGACACTCCCGTCCTTGAGAGAAACGTTTCCCCGGAGCGAGACCACCTCCAGGGCCTCCTGAAAAACTTTCTCCTCGTACTGCTTCGTCTGCTGGTTAAGGCAGGCAATACGGGCCGATGAAACAGCCCCGATGCCCGTCACCACCCCGGCGGTGATGTTGTGCTCTTTCATCACCCCCTGGAGCCCCTCGATGAGGTCTTCGCCCTTATTGAGCCGCCCCTGAACAACCCGTGCCGTCGCGTATCTCCTGAGCATGACGTCCTCTCCCGTTGTTATTTCTTGAACATCTTTCTCAGCTTTTCCGCTGATATGAAGACTTTCGTCGGCCTCCCGTGCGGGCAGTGGTCGGGATCGGCAGTGGCGGCCAGATCGCCAAGCAGGGCTGCGATGCGCCGGCTGTCGGGCACCTCCGCACCCCTGACCGAGGAGTGGCACGCAAGCCGCGCCGCCAGCTTTCTTTTCGCTCCCTCCAGGGGCCCCTCTCCTCCCGGGAGAGACGTCACCCTGCCGGCACCGGGATCGTTCTCCAGAAGGACCGAGGCAAAATCGCTCAAGACCGCCCGGAGATCGCTCTCTCTGAGGACCTCCGGGAGACCTCTCACTGCAATGGTCTCATGGCCGAAGTCCTCGAGATCGAAGCCCAGCCTGCCGAGCAGGTCACGGTTGTCGAGGAGCACCCGAAACTCAGCGGGCGGCAGTTTCACCGGCCGAGGGAAAAGCAGCTGCCAGGAAGAAAGAGCCGCCGCTCGCAGAAACCGCTCGTAGTTGATGCGCTCGTGTGCCGCGTGATAGTCAAGAATCAGCAGTCCTCCCTCCTCAGCGCAGGCCACGAAGGTTTCGCCAAGGTACAGCGCGGGCCCCGTGGTGTAGACCCCGGCAGCCTCTCCAACCTGTTCAGCCGGGTGAGCCCGGTATTCCCCACCCGGACGTGCCTCGCCCGGTCGAGCTTCCGGGCTATCGAAGGGGTTGCCGGCCGGGCCCGAGCCTTCGGCAGGCACCGACCCGTTCAGAGCCGCCCTTCCGCCTTCGTACACGAGACGGTAGACCACCTGTGCGTCGTCCAGTCGCACCTCCCTCTTGGCGGGATGGACATTGACATCGACCTTTTCGAAGCCGATGTCGAGGTAAATCAGGAATACGGGATGCCTGTCCCGGGGGAGGAGCCCTCCGTAGGCTTTGTATAACGCGGAGGAGACAGTCTGGTCCCGCACGGAGCGGCCGTTCACAAAGATGAACTGGCCGTTTCTGTTGCTCCTCAGAAGGCTGACATCGCCGGCGAAGAGAGTGACCCTTCTGTCCCTTCCCTCCAGGTCCGCTTCTCTGAGGGCCGAGGCAAATTCCAGGCCGAAGACCTGGACAATCCTCTCCCTCACCCCCGTGGCCGGGCTTAGATTAATAACCTCTCTGCCGTCGGCCCGGAGCACAAAACCTACGCCCGGATGCGCCAGCGCCTCCCTGGTCACGGCATCGATGATGTGATAGTTCTCGGTGCTGTCGGACTTCAGGAACTTGAGCCTCGCCGGGGTGTTGAAGAAGAGATCCCTGACCTCAAGGGAGGTGCCCGAGGCCGGAGACTCCCTGACTTCGTCGGGCACGCCTGCCACCGTGTCGATGCAGGTCCCCGGTCCGGCTCCGCTTCCTGTCACGAGGCGGACCTTTGAGACGGCTGCGATGGACGAGAGGGCCTCACCTCTAAATCCCAGGGTCTGTATATGGGTAAGGTCGTCATCTTCCCTGAGCTTGCTTGTCGCATAGCGTTCAAGGGCGAGACAGGCATCGTCACGGTCCATGCCGGCGCCGTTGTCGGACACCTTGATCAGTCTCCTGCCGGCCCGGAGGACCTCGATGGAGATTCTGCTGGCCCCGGCATCCAGAGAGTTCTCAACAAGCTCCTTAACGACCGAAGCCGGCCGCTCGATGACCTCTCCGGCGGCAATTCTGTTGCGCAGTCCCTGGGACAGCATGCGTATGATCGGCATGCACTATTGTACCACACAGCTTCTCGGCGCCCGGTGATTGCTGTGATATACTATGGAGTTATGAAGAAGCTCCTCATGAAGGGAAACGAGGCAATCGCCGAGGCTGCTGTTCAGGCCGGCTGCAGGTTCTATGCGGGATACCCCATCACCCCCCAGAACGAGATCCCCGAGTACCTCTCGTGGCGCATGGAGGAGACTGGCGGTGTCTTCATTCAGGCCGAGAGCGAGATTGCGGCTATTTCCATGGTCTACGGCGCCTCTGCCTGCGGGGCCCGGGCCATGACGTCCTCCAGCAGTCCCGGCATCAGCCTGAAACAGGAAGGCCTCTCCTTTCTCGCCGGCGCGGAACTTCCCGCCGTCGTCGTAAACATTCAGCGCGGAGGACCCGGCCTCGGCAATATTTCGGCCAGCCAGGCTGACTACTTCCAGGCAGTCAAGGGAGGAGGCCACGGCGATTACCGGCTTCTCGTCTATGCGCCGTACAACCTCCAGGAACTCTGGGACCTCACTATGCGGGCCTTCGATAAGGCTGAAGAATACCGCAACCCGGCCATGATACTCGCCGATGGCGTCATCGGTCAGATGATGGAGCCCTTTGTCCCCACCCCCTATGTCAAACCGGCCCTGCCCGAGAAAGACTGGGTTCTCGACGGCTGCGCAGGGAGGGAACCGAGGGTGGTGAAGTCCCTCTATGTGGGAGAGGGCGAACTGGAGGCGAAGAACTGCACGCTCCAGACGAAGTATCAGCTCATGAGAGATCGGGAGGTTCTCTCTCAAGCCTACGAGACGGAGGACGCGGAACTCATTATCGTGGCCTTCGGCATCGCTGCCCGGATTGCCATGACGGCCGTAAGCCGGCTGAGGCGTCAGGGACGCAGGGTCGGATTCTTCAGGCCCGTCACCCTCTTCCCGTTCCCCGAGAAAGAGCTCCGTGAACTTTCCCTGAGCGGCAATCGGCGTTTCATGGTCGTCGAGCTGAACGCCGGGCAGATGGTTGAAGACGTGAAGCTCTCAGTTCTGGGACGCGCCGAGGTCCTCTTCTACGGAAGGCCCGGGGGCGCGGTTATCACGCCCGGCGAACTCCAGGACAGGCTTCTCGAGATCCTTTAGCTCACGGCACCTGGCGAGGAGTTCCGACGTCACCGCCTCTGCGCTCCCCCGCACCCGGCAGCCCGCGGCATTGGCGTGCCCCCCGCCTCCGAAGAACTCGGCGATGCGCGCCACGTTTATGGCGCCTTTGGACCTCAGGCTGACCCTGAAGTGGTTCTCCTCGACTTCCTTCAGCAGAATCGATACCTTCACATCCCTCATGATCCTCGGGAAGGAGACAAAGGTCTCGGTGTCATCCGAGGTGGTCCCGGTCTTCTCGAGCATTGCACGGGTCACCACTGCCACAGCGACCCCGGAATGGACTTCCAGGGTGTTGAGCACCTCTCTGAAGAGCATGAACCGTCCCCTGGACCACAACTCGTAGAGCTCCGTGATAATGGCATGGGGCCGAGCCCCGGCCGTGACGAGCGAGGCGGCTGTCCGCAGCACTTCGGCTGTCGTGTTCTCGAACCTGAAGTTTCCCGTGTCCAGGGCAATGGCAGCGTAGAGGTTCGCCGCCATGTCGGCCGTTATCCTGACGCCAAGGTTCCTGATGAGCGCATAGATCATGATGCCTGTCGCCGCCATGTCAGGCTCAACCCAGCGCACGTGGCCGAAGGTCTTCTCGGTTTCGTGATGGTCGATTACTGCAACAGTCCCCTGAAAATGGTCAAAGTCGGCTCTGTCAGCAGCGCCCACCACCCTCCCAAGGTGGTTACAGTCCAGGAGTATCATATTTTGGAAGTCGCCAACACCAATCCCCAGGCTCCGCATGGTCTCAGGCGTGTGGAAGTCCCCGTGCCCCGGGAGAAACTGATAACCAGGAGGCACTGGGTCCTTGTCGAGGAGGAACGTTCTCTTGCCCATCTTTCTGAGCGCCTGTGACAGGGCAAGGCCGCACCCGAGGCCGTCGGCGTCAGGATCCATGTGCGTGAGGATGAGGAAGTTATCCCCGGTCTTCAGAAAGCTCAGAAGGTCCGCCGGCGGCCTGACGGCCCTTTTCGAGCTCTTTGAGTAGTTCATCAACCCTCCTGCCCCGCTCGACAGCCCGATCGATCCTGAAGTCGAGGGCAGGAATGAACTTTACCCTTACCCGCTTCGACAGCTCCGTGCGGATCAGGCCCCGGGCGGCGCTGAGTATCGACAGGGTGTTCTCCGTGTCGGCTTCTCCCATGATCGTGATGTACACGTGGGCGATCTTGAGGTCCTCGGTGAGCTCCACGTCGGTGACGGTCACAAAACCGAGGCGCGGGTCCTTCACCCTCCTCATGATGATGTCGGCAATCTCCTCCCTGAGGAGGATGCCGAGTCTCTGGGATCTCTTGTACGGGTGCATGGGCGGATTCGTGAAACCGAGAGGCGGACAGGCTCACCGAACCGTCTGCCCTCTCGGGATTCTCAGAGCTTTGTTGCGATTTTCTCGATGATATAGTTCTCGATGATGTCGCCGGTCTTCAGGTCGTTGAAGTTCTCAACCAGAATGCCGCACTCGTACCCGGTCTGGACCTCGCGAACATCCTCTTTGAACCTCTTGAGCGAGGCGATCTTGCCTTCGTACACGACAATGTTGTCCCTGATGACCCGTATTCCGTCACTGGAACGGACCATGGTTCCGTCGAGGACATAGCAGCCGGCTATGGTGCCGAGCCGCGAGACCGGGAATGTCTGACGCACTTCGGCCCGACCGAGGACCCGCTCCTTGATGGTCGGCTCGAGGAGCCCCTCAAGGGCCTTCTTCACGCTCTCAATGGCATCGTAGATGATGGTGTAAAGCCGAATGTCGACACCCTCTTTTTCCGCCAGCTGCGATGCCTTGTACTCAGGCCTGACGCTGAAGCCGATGACGATGGCGTTCGAGGCGGCGGCGAGCATGACATCGGACTCGTTGATCCCTCCCACTGAGCCGTGGATAACCCTGACCTTCACCTCCGGATGGGTGATGTCCTCAAGGGCCTTCGTGATAGCCTCAACCGAGCCCTGCACGTCGCCCTTTATGATGATGTTCAGCTCCTTGACCTGGCCTTCCTTGATCCGGGCATAGAGTTCCTCGAGATTCAGCTTGCCCTGGCGTGCCGCCTCGGCCGGCTTGAGCTTCTGGAGACGCGCAAGGGCGATCTGGCGTGCCCGCCGCTCATCCTCGACGCAGCTGAAGACGTCTCCTGCCGTGGGGACATCTGAGAAGCCGATGACCTCGACAGGCGTGGAGGGCCCCGCCTCGCTGATCTTCTTGCCCGTGTCGTCTATGAGGGCCCGGACCCTGCCCGATGCGGGGCCGGCCACAAAGGCGTCGCCTGATTTCAGGGTGCCCGTCTGGATGAGAACCGTGGCGATAGGACCACGGCCCTTGTCGAGCCGCGCTTCGATGATCGTCCCCCTGGCAAGCCTGTCGGGATTCGCCTTGAGTTCCATGACCTCGGCCTGGAGAAGAATCATCTCGAGGAGGCGCTCGATGCCGATGCGCTTCTTCGCCGAGACTTCGACGAATATGTTCTGGCCGCCCCACTCTTCCGAGACCACCCCGCGTTCGGCAAGCTCGTTCCTCACTTTCGTGGGATTCGCATCGGGCTTGTCGATCTTGTTCACCGCCACGACGATCGGGACATTGGCCGCCTTGGCATGGTCGATGGCCTCGATAGTCTGGGGCATGACCCCGTCATCGGCTGCCACCACGAGGACGACCACGTCGGTCACCTTCGCTCCCCGTGCCCGCAAGGCAGTGAAGGCCTCATGGCCGGGCGTGTCAAGGAACGTGATGTCCCTGCCCTGCAGTGACACCTTATAGGCGCCGATGTGCTGCGTGATGCCGCCGGCCTCGCTCTCGGTGACCTTCGTTTCCCTGATCGCATCAAGCAGCGAGGTCTTTCCGTGATCGACGTGGCCCATGATGGTGACAACGGGCGGGCGGGGCGTGAGCGCGTTCACGTCCTCCTCGATCTCCTCGACGACGTCCATCTTCTCGGCGGTGACGGATTCGAGTTTGACGCCGAACCCCTCCGCCACGAGCATGGCCGCATCCATATCAACGGGCTGATTGACGGTCGGCATATAGCCCAGTTCCATGAACCTCTTGATGACGTCCGGTATCTTCTGACCGATGAGTTCGGCGAACTCCTTGACTGTCTTGCCTTCTTCGAGTTTAATAGATTTCTTCCTCGGCGCAGTGACCGGCATCTGGCCCACTGATTCGGGCTTTCTCAGCCTTACCTTGAGCTTTCGTCCGGTCTTGGTTTCGATCCACTTCTTGGGCTCGATCTTCTTTATCGTCTGAAAGGCCTTCTGCATTCCAGGCTTCACTTTGGCCCTGTCACCCTTATCGGCCTCCGGTTCCTTTCGGAACCGCTCCGCAGCCGGCCCTTCTGCCTCAGGCGGGGCAACCACAGGCCCTCGAACCTCCCCGCTCTTGACCAGCAACGCCGTCAACTCAGGGATCTCATCTTCAACAACAGGAGCCGGGGGCGCTACCTCGGGGGGAGGCGCCACCGCTGTCGCGGCAGGCAGTGGAGGAACCTCGGGCATTGTCACCGGAGGCTTCTCAACGACCGGAGGTGTTGGAGCCGGTGCTTCCGGAAGGGGCTCGGGCTCCTTCTCCTCATGCTTCGCAGGCACTTCAGGCATGGCAGGAGGAGCTGCCAGCCCAAGGGACTGCTTGATCCTTTCAACCTCATCGACCGCGACCTTGAGATTGGTCGTGCCTTTCCTGTACCTAATCCCCCGGAGGCTCTCGAGAACCTTCACGATATCACCGGCACGGACTCCAAGGTCCTTCGCAAGATCGACGGTCTTCAGTTCAACAACGGTCATTAAAGCCCTCTTCCCAGCCGGCATCCACAGCCGGACTTGTCACATGAACGCTAAAATGGTATCATAAAAATCTCTTTGTGTGCAATCAGAGACGGAGGTCAATCATGGCGAGTTGTTCTGTCTGCGGCAAGAAAAAAACAATCGGCAACAATGTCAGCCACGCAAATAACAGGACGAAACGGGTGCTTCTGCCCAATATCCAGCGCATCAGGGTCGTCACGGACAGCGGGACGAAGCGGGCCTATGTCTGCACCCGCTGCATACGCTCCAACAGGGTCGTCAAGGCTCTCTGATGTCCTCACGAGGATGGGAGAGGGTCGGCGCCATCCTCAAGCCCCTGCTCACACGCCTCTCACTCGAAGACAAGATCACCCTCAGCCGTCTGAGACGCGAATGGTCTCAAGTCTTCGGAGACCCTCTTTCACGGCATACCGGTCCTGCCGAGATTGACAAGGGGACGCTTGTTATCGCCGTCGACACGCCGGTCTGGCTCCAGCAGCTGAAGTTCTTCAGGCAGGAGATGCTCGAAAAGCTGAACGGCTACGGGATACGGGACATTCGGTTCAGGCTCGGCAGGGTCTATCGGAACAACCCGGACAGTGGCCAGGCCGGCGGAGACGCGAAGGGTGCTGACAGGAAGACAGAACCTTCGGAATCAGACTTGCGCTGGATCGATGAGACGCTCACGCCCGTCGATGATGAGGACGTGCGGGAAGCCCTGAGACGGGCCCTCAAGAAATCCCTCACGGCCCCCCCGCCTCGCTGACGCACGCCGGTCAGGGCACGTTGACAGCGCGGCGACCTCGCCCTGTTATTTCAGGCCGACTCTGCCCTCTGCTCGTAGATGATCAGCGGCCGTTCCCCCCTGGTGATCGCCTCCTCGCTGATGACACACTCCACGACACCGGTCATTGAAGGTATCTCATACATCACGTCGAGCATCACCTCTTCCAGTATTGCTCTGAGCCCCCGGGCGCCCGCCTTCTTCTCGAGGGCCTTCGCCGCAATCGCGTTCAGGGCCGCATCGGTGAACTTGAGGCGGACGTTGTCGAGAGCCAGGAACTTCTGATACTGCTTGACCAGGGAGTTCTTGGGTTCCGTCAGGATCCGTATGAGGGCAGCCTTGTCCAACTCGTCGAGAGTCGCGACCACAGGAAGCCTTCCCACGAACTCGGGGATCAGCCCGTACTTTATCAGGTCCTCCGGCTCGACAAGGCTCAGCAGAGCGCCGGCCTTGCGTGTCTTCATCCCTTTCAGTTCCGCGCCGAAACCGATGCTCGCCTTGCCGGTTCTCTTGCCAATGATCTTGTCGAGGCCCACGAAGGCGCCACCGCAGATGAAGAGGATGTTCCTCGTGTCGATCTGTATGTATTCCTGCTGCGGATGCTTTCTTCCGCCCTGGGGAGGGATATTCGCCACCGTCCCCTCGATGATCTTCAGCAGGGCCTGCTGCACTCCCTCGCCCGAGACATCTCTCGTGATCGAGGGGCTGTCCGCCTTCCTGCTGATCTTGTCGACCTCATCGATATACACGATCCCCATCTGGGCGCGCTCGATGTCGAAGTCGGCGGCCTGTAAGAGTTTCAGCAGCACGTTCTCGACGTCTTCGCCGACGTAGCCCGCCTCGGTCAGCGTCGTCGCGTCCGCTATGGTGAAAGGCACCTCCAGGTGCCGGGCCAGGGTTTGGGCAAAGAGAGTCTTCCCGGTACCCGTGGGGCCGATGAGCAGGATGTTGCTCTTCTGGAGTTCCACATCCGACTTGGCGCCTTTGAAGATGCGTTTGTAGTGGTTGTGGACTGCCACGGAGAGGACCCTCTTGGCCTTCTCCTGCCCGATGACATAGTCATTGAGGAACTCGTGGATTTCCGACGGGGTCGGAAGCTTCCTCGCCATCCCCTTGTCGGGAACGTGCAGTTCCTCTTCGATGATTTCGTTGCAGAGGCCCACGCACTCATCGCATATGTAGACCATCGGACCGGCGATGAGCTTCTTCACCTCGCTCTGAGCCTTCCCGCAGAAGGAGCACCGCAGGGCGTTGCTGTTGGTCGTCTTCTTCACGGCTTGTCCTTGCCCTTCGGCTCTTTGACCGAGACGATGACCTCGTCCACTATGCCGTAGTTCTTTGCATCCGCGCCGGACATGAAGAAGTCCCTCTCCGTGTCGGTCTGGATCTTCTCGACGGGCTGCCCCGTGTGTCGCGCGAGAATCCTGTTCAGGTTATCCTTCATCTTCAGGATCTCCTTTGCGTGTATCTCCACATCCGAGGCCTGGCCGTAGAAACCGCCGATGGGCTGGTGGATCATGACCCTCGAGTGAGGGAGTGCGAAGCGCTTCCCCTTGGTGCCTGCCGCGAGGAGCAAGGCCCCGAAGCTCGCCGCCTGGCCGATGCAGTACGTCGCGATGTCAGGTTTCACGTAGAGCATGGTGTCGTAGATGGCCAGTCCCGCCGACACGAGACCGCCCGGCGAGTTTATGTAGATGTGGATGTCCTTCTCAGGGTCTTCCGTTTGAAGGAACAGCAGCTGGGCGATCACGACGTTTGCCACGCTGTCGTCGATTCCTGTTCCGATGAAGATGATCCGGTCCTTGAGCAGCCTCGAGTAGATGTCATAGACCCTCTCGGTCCGCCCTGTCTGCTCTATAACGATGGGTACAATACTCATGCCTGGTCTCCTTGTGTGACCGTCGCCCCGGCGAGGAGGTTCTTGAGGACCTTCCTTTCGTAAAGGCCGCGTCTGAACTTGTCAAGAGACCCGTCACGGGCGACATGGTATTTCATGATGTTTTCGGGAGTGACTTGAAACCTCTGCGCCAGCGACAGGATCTCCTCTTTCATTTCCTCATCGGACACGGAGACGCCTTCCTTCTCCCCTATCAGGTCGAGGAGGATCGAGGCCCTCACACCTTTCTCGGCCTTCGGTTTGAATTGCTCCCTGAGGTCCTCCTCCTTCTGCTCGCCACGCGAAGCGGCGACCGCTTCGCTTACCAGGCCCTCGAGCTCCGCATTCACCATCCCTTCGGGCACTTCAAAGACATGGCTCTCGACGAGCTGGTTGAGGATCTCGCCCTCCTTCAACCGGTCCGTGTGCCGGGTCTTAGAAGCGAGGATGTTCTGCCTGACCCTCTCCCTGAGTGCATCAAGCCCTTCGTATCCGAGATCCTTCGCAAACTCATCGTCGATATGCTCACTGACCCGTCTCTTCACGTCCTTGACCACGATGGTGAGTGTGGGCTTCTTCCCGGCCAGCGGCAGCGGTGAGTCCTCGGGGAACTCGACTTCAGCGACGAATTCCTCTCCCTGTTTGTGCCCTAACAGGCTCTTGGATAGCTCCTCCGGATAGGGAGCGCTGCCCACTTTCAGGACCACGTCCTTCGCAGAACCCTCGTCTCCCCTTGCCGAGTAGTCGAGAGTGACCAGATCGCCGTTCTCGATGCCGGAGTCAACAGACTCATACGAGGCACGCTCCTCAGCGAGATTCCTAAGAACCCGGTCGACCTCCTCCTCGCTGAACTCAATGGGTACGTCTTTGACAGTGAGGCCGCTGTAGCTCAGCGGCTCCACTTTGGGCCGCACATCGACAGTAACCGTCAGAGAGAGGGGTTCGTTCCGCTTGAAATCAAGGGAATCCTCCAACTCGGGGCCGGACAGAGGGGTGATGCCCGCCTCCTTTACCGCCTCGGCATAGAACGTTGGTATGGCTTTCTCGAGTACCTCGGACTCCACATTCTTACCGAATTTCTTCTCGATGAGGCTCATGGGCGCCTTGCCGGGCCTGAAGCCGGGGATATTGGATCTTCTCTGGACCTCCCGGAGCGACTTCTGGATCTCTGATTCCAGAGCCTCAGCCGGTATTTCAATCCTGAGACGCCGCTTGGTGGCCGATAATTCTACTTGTTCCTTAAGCAACTGATGTCCTCCGTAGTAGTCTGGGCAGTTCCCCGCGAGTCAGCGCCGGGGAAAACCTGTCTGTCTGCTCCTCAATTGGTCAGTCTAACGAGTAAAACAGGGGTTTGTCAATTTCTGGACACAACGGAACAGGCCCGGATACCTCTGCCCGCTCCGGGAACTCACAGACAGGCCCTTCTGAGGATAGTCCACCCCCTTCGCCGGAGGTCAGGGAGACTCACAGGGCAGCTGCCGCTCTCAGAATGCGCAGGCTACTCGGACGACGGTTACCAGCAGACCCGATACCAGTTCCCGCCGACAAAATACCAGACGCAGGTGCTGCCTTCGGTTTTGATTGTCGTGCCGTCGGAGACGGCAAGAATCTTTTTCCCGTTCAGTTTCAGCGTCTTTGCGTCTCCTTTCTCAGCGTCCTTCCCCGCCTTGTCTTTCGCGCTCGTGACTCTGCCGCTTTCATCCATCTCGATGATCAACCTGATTTCGCCGTCCGCTTCGACAACCTTCCTCGCCATGATTCCCTCCCGCCGTTCTACGGCTTATGATGCACTCTAAGTGCCTCTGCCCTTTCTCTGATCCTCGGCAAAGCCGAGGGTTGCCCTGTACAGGACTCCTTCATCCTCAACGGCTCACGCTCACAAATAGACAGTTGCCTTGCCGAAGACCGTTCTCTTCGGCTGGAGGGTGGGGTTGAAGGGATCCATATCCTGATACCTGAATTTCTTGTCGAAGAGATTCGAGGCTCCAATGGTGATGAATCCAAGCCTCTTAGGGAGACGATAGCCCAGGGAAGCGTCGAAGACCCAGAAGGAGTCGCTCCCCGGTATGGCCGGTGCTTCCAGCGCCGACTGCTGAGGGATAAAACGCCCCTCCTGATCTATGTACGTTGCACGGACCTGCACACTGAAACCCATGGGATGAAAGAAATTAAATTCCAGGGGAAAGCGCTGAGTCCGGACGTGCTCCACTCCCTGCGTGAACTCCCCTCCCCTGTCGAACTTCTCGTAGAAGTACTCGGCACTCAGGGCCAGCCACCTGTGGGGAGTCCAGTACAGATAGGCCCGCCCGTTACGCTCGCTCCAGTCCGCCTCGGATGTTTCCGCCGCCGGCGGCGACTCGGGACCGGTCTGAACGATGGATCTGAAAGGCACCTTCAGGTCCCTTTGCGAGTACTCAAGACCCCCAGAGAGGTTATCCGAAAACCTCTGGTCCACTGCAGCGCCGTAACGCCAGGATTCGGTTCCCTCGGGATCATCGAAGAACTGGTTGAAGCCAGCGACCTGCGTGGGCTCGAGGGTCTGGCTGTTGATCAGCGACCTGGTCAAGACCCGGAAGGCTGCCGCCCTGAGTGTCGTCGATGGCAGGGGGTTCCAGGTTATCCCCACCTTCGGGTTGGGCTGACTCCGGTTTGTGAAGGAGCCCCTGAGAAAGTCCCCGCTGAGCCCAATGAGTAAGGGCAGGGACCTGAGGGGGCTGATCTGCGAGTAGACATACAGGTTGGTGTGGCTGAGATCTTTGTCCACCCTGTCAGTCTGGGTTTGAGGAGGCAGAGGCGGACCTT
>Ga0316622_100000081_pt1 | contig 42864 bp, 40 predicted proteins | sample OWC_Aug_OW2_C1_D_FD_207646 | JGI IMG/M metagenome (GOLD analysis project Ga0316622, IMG submission 207646) | Wetland soil microbial communities from Old Woman Creek delta, Ohio, United States - OWC_Aug_OW2_C1_D5_C | ecosystem: Environmental > Terrestrial > Soil > Wetlands | place: USA: Ohio... | reverse complement strand
TCCGCGAGATCGCGCAGAAGTTCAAGGCGATCCGCGACACGCACGGCGGCGAGAGCATCCTGTACTTCGGCGGCGCCAACCAGGGCAGCCATCTCGGCGGCACCTACGGCGACAGCACGCAGAAGGCCCTCGGCGTGCAGTACCGCTCCAACGCGCTCGCGCAGGAGAAGACCGGCGAGTTCTGGGTCGCCGGCAAGATGCTGACCACCGGTGCGCACGGCGACTTCGAGCACTGCGAGGTCGCGGTGTTCGTCGGCAAGAACCCATGGCACTCGCACGGCTTCGCTCGCACTCGGGTCATCCTGCGCGACATCCAGAAGGACCCGAATCGCAGCCTGATCGTGATCGACCCGCGGCGCAGCGAAACCGCCGAGATGGCCGACATCCACCTGCAGGTGAAGCCCGGCAGCGACGCGTGGTGCCTCGCCGCGCTGGCCGCGATCCTCGTGCAGGAAGATCTCGTCGCACACCCGTGGCTCGCCGAGCATACGACGGGCTTCGCCGAGATCTCTGCCGTGCTGCGGTCGATTCCGGTGCAAAGGTATGCGGAGTTCTGCGGCGTGGACGAGGCCCTGCTGCGGCAGGCAGCCCGGCGCATCGCGCAAGCCCGCAGCGTCTCGATGATGGAAGACCTCGGCCTGCAGATGAACGTGCACTCGACGCTCGGCAGCTACCTGCAGCGCCTCGTCTGGCTGCTCACCGGGCACTATGGCCGGCCCGGCACAAACAACGCGTTCGTGCCCTTCCTGTCGCTTGCGAAAGCGAGCAAGGGTGAGGGATTCTCGGCGTCGCAGCGCCCGGCACAGCGCGTCGAGCGCCGCAGCCCGGTCGCCGGCGCGAAGATCATCATCGGCCTGATCCCGTGCAACGTGATCCCCGAGGAGATCCTGACCGATCACCCGAAGCGCTACCGCGCGATGCTGATCGAATGCGGCAATCCCGTTCACTCGCTGGCCGACAGCCAGCGCATGCGCGCCGCGCTGCGCGCACTGGAACTCAGCGTCGTAATCGACGTCGCGATGACGGAGACGGCACGCGAGGCGGATTACGTGCTGCCGGCCTGCAGCCAGTTCGAGAAGCCGGACGCGACGTTCTTCAACCTCGAGTTCCCGCGCAATGGCTTTCACCTGCGCCAGCCGCTGTTCGAGCCGCGGCCCGGCACGCTGCCGGAAGCCGAGATCCACGCGCGGCTGGTCGAGGCGCTCGGTGAATTGAGCGAGCGCGATTACGCGCCGCTGCGGCGCGCGGCCCGGCTCGGCCGGCTCGCCTACTCGCTGGCGTTCGCCTGGCACTCGCGGCGCAACCGGAGGATCGCGCGCTACGCGGCGATCGTGCTGTACCGGACACTCGGGCCATCGTTGCCCCCGGGCATGGCGCCAGCCGCGTCGCTGTGGGGCATCGCGCAGATGTACGTGAGCACCCAGCCCGAAGCCGCTGCACGTGCCGGATTCGGGGGCAACGCAGTCTTCGCCGGCAATCGCCTGTTCGACGCGATTCTCGCTAGTCCGTCCGGCATGATCTTCGCGATCAGCGAGTACGCCGACAGCTGGAAGGCCGTACGCCTGCCGGATCACCGCATCAACCTGCACCTGCGGGAGTTGCTGCCGGAACTGCAGAAGCTCGAGCTGGGCCCGGAGCCGCACGATCCAGCGTTTCCGTTCGTTCTTTCCGCAGGCGAGCGACGAGGCGAGACCAGCAACACGGCGATCCGCGATTCCGGCTGGCATCGCAAGGGTGCGTTCGGCCCGCTGCGGATCAGTCCGCAGGACGCGCAGGCGCTCGGCTGCAGCGACGGCGAATCACTGCGACTAAGCACGGGGCGTGGCAGCGTCGAGGTCGTCGTCGAGGTGACCGACACGATGCAACCGGGCCACATCTCGCTGCCCAACGGCCAGGGACTCGATTATCGGCAGGCCGACGGCACGGTCGTGCACTCAGGCGTCGCGCCCAACGAACTCACCGACGTGACGCGACGTGACTTTCTCGCCGGCACGCCCTGGCACAAGCACGTTCCTGCGCGACTGGAGCGCGTCGATCACTCGGGCGCGTAGACGAGCCGCTCGACCAGTTCCCGCATCATCACGAGTACCTCGGTCAGGAAAGGTTGTTGCGGCGGCTGCCGGAATAGAGCTCGAAGAACAGCAGCTTGCACGGAATGCTGCCATTCATCAGCGCGATCGTCCGACTCGGCTTCAGGCCAATCGCCTTGTGGGGCGATGCCGCGGCGGCCAGGATCACCGCCTGCCAGCCGCTGAATCTCTGTTTCAGCGTGTCGCCGACTTCCTCGTAGAGCTGCCGGATGCCGCCTTCGCTGCTGCCGATCCGATCGCCGTAAGGCAGGTTGGTCACCAGCAGTCCCCGCTCGGTCGGCGGCGCGACGTCCTGGAAGCGCCTCGTGTCGAACTGGATGTACTTCTCGACGCGTGCCTTTAACGCGCTCTTGCGCGCCATCGCCACGTAAGCCGCGTCGATGTCGGAGGCCACGACCGGTGCCGGCGGTGCTTCGAGCTTCTCGGCCCGCACCCTGTCCTGCGTCGCGCGCCAGAGCTCGCGGTCGAAGCAGTGCAACCACTCGAAGTAGAAGTCGCCCTTCTTGCGATGGATCTGCGGCGCCTTGCGGACCGCGATCATCGCGGCCTCGATCGCCAGCGTGCCGCTGCCGCACATCGGATCGAGAAACGCCTGCGTGCCATCGTAGCCCGCCAGCGTCAGGATCGCCGCGGCGAGTGTTTCCTTGAGCGGCGCCGGGTGACCCTGCTCGCGGTAGCCACGCTTGTGCAGCGATTTCCCGGATGTATCGAGGCTGAGCATGCAGCGGCCGCGCGCAAGGTGCGCCACGACGACCACCTTCGGCTCCTGGACGTCGACCGGCGGCACGCGCTGCTCCGCACGCGTGAAAACGTCGCGGATCGCTTCCCGCACCTGGGTGATGACCTGCTTCGGCGGCATGCCGCCGCTGTCGGCGTCGGCGCCGAGACTCTCGACCATGAAGCCGTGGCGGGCCTCGAACAGCTCGTGCCAGCGGATGCGCCGGGCTTGCGAGTGGAGCATCGCGGGCGTCTGCGCGGGCACCTCCCTGATGACGCGCAGGATGCGGCTCGCCGTGCGGAGCTTCAGATGCAGCTCGTAGAACAACGCGGCGTCGGCCTCGAAAGACACAGCGCGAAAGCCCGGCACGAGTTCCTTCGCGCCCAGTGCTTCGAGTTCGAGCACCAGCGCAGGCTTGGTTTCCTCAGGGCAGGTGGCGATCAGGCGCACTCGGCAGCACACAGCGGGATACGGCCCGATCATAAATTAAATCAGTGACTTACGACGTCCAGAATCAATTGCTCAGGCCGACCGGGCGACAGGGCCGACCGGAAAGTGCGACTCCACCGCAAGCGCTCGGCTAGAATCGCGACCCTTCCCCTGCCGCAAACCCGATTCCCCGCGCAACGCGCCGGGATCCTCCGAGCCTGCACCCCGGACAATCGTGCTCTCCACGACTAACCTCGCGATCCAGTTCGAAGCCAAGCCGCTCTTCGAGCACGTCTCGGTCAAGTTTGCCGACGGCAATCGCTACGGACTGATCGGGGCGAACGGCTGCGGCAAGTCGACGCTGATGAAGATCCTGGGCGGCGAGCTCGAACCCAGTGCAGGGGACGTGGTGCTGCAGACGGGGATGCGGCTCGGCAAGCTGAACCAGAACCAGTTCGCGTACGAGGACCAGCGCGTGCTGGACGTCGTGATGCAGGGGCACGCCGAAATGTGGCGCGCGATGCAGGAACGCGACCGCATCTACGCCGACCCGAACGCGACCGACGCCGACTACATGAAGGCCGCCGAACTCGAAGGCAAGTTCGCCGAGTACGGCGGCTACAACGCCGAGGCACGCGCCGGCAGCATCCTGATCGATGCGGGAATCGAGGAGTGGCGGCACAACGGCACGATGCGCGAGGTGCCGCCCGGCCTGAAGCTGCGCGTGCTGCTCGCGCAGGCGCTGTTCTCGCGCCCCGACGTGCTGCTGCTCGACGAGCCCACCAACAACCTCGACATCCACTCGATCGGCTGGCTCGAGCGGGCGCTGAACGACTACGACGCGACGATGGTCATCATCAGCCACGACCGCCACTTCCTGAACCAGGTCTGCACGCACATCGCGGACCTCGATTACCAGCAGCTCAAGATCTACCCGGGCAACTACGACGACTTCATGCTCGCGTCGGTACAGGCGCGCCAGCGCGTCGAATCGGCGAACGCCAAAGCCAAGGCCCAGATCTCGGACCTGCAGGAGTTCGTACGGCGCTTCTCCGCCAACGCGTCCAAGGCGCGCCAGGCCACGTCGCGCCGGCGGCAGATCGAGAAGATCAAGATCGAGGAAATCCGGCCCTCGTCACGGCAGAACCCGTACATCCGCTTCGAACAGGCGAAGAAGCTCTATCGCACCGCGGTGACCGTCGAGGGGCTGAGCTTCCGTTACCCCGGCGCGGACAACGACGTGTTCAGGAACCTGAGTTTCACGATCGAAGCCGGCCAGCGTGTCGCGATCATCGGTCCGAACGGCATCGGCAAGACCACGCTGATGCGCTGCCTCGCCGGCGATTTGACGCCCACCACGGGCCGGGTCACCTGGGTCGAGAACGCGCAGCCCGGCTACATGCCGCAGGATCCGCAGGCCGAGTTCGAGGCGAAGATGGACCTGTTCAGCTGGATGTCGACCTGGACCGGCAAGGCCGACGACGACCAGCTCGTCCGCGCCACGCTCGGTCGGCTGCTCTTCTCCGGCGACGAGACCAAGAAATCCGTCACGGTGCTCTCGGGCGGCGAGAAGAACCGCATGATGTACGGCAAGCTGATCCTGACGAAGCCGAACGTGATGCTGATGGACGAGCCGACCAACCACATGGACATGGAGACGATCGAGTCGCTGCAGATCGGGCTCGAGAAGTATCCGGGCACGCTGATCTTCGTCTCGCACGACCGCGAATTCGTCAGCAGCCTCGCCACTCGCGTGATCGAGCTCAAGCCGGACGGCGCCTTTGCCGACTTCACCGGCTCCTACGACGAGTACCTCGACATGCAGGGGCTGGAATCGTAGCTCACGAGTTGAATTCGTAGAGGACGTATTCCCGCTGGGGCTCCAGGCCCGCGCCGCGAAACAGGCCCTGGACGCGGTTGTCACTCGCCATCAGGGCGAAGATGATGTCCTCGTAGCCGTGCCGCAACGCCTGGTCGACGACGTGGAACAGCCCGGCCTTGCTGAATCCCCTGCCCCGGTCCTGTTCGTCGCGGACCATGCCGGCGGCAAAGAAATTGAGGCGATGGGTCTGCCGACGCCGGACCAGGAACTTCGCCTTGCCGAGCGGACTGTCGCGCCCATGCATCGCACGGACCGCAGCCGCGAGCTCGTAATAGGTAATCGCAAACCCGACCGGGCGGCCCGACGGGTCGTGAAGCACGAATGACATCGGCAGGGCCACGGCTCCCTTCAACCGACGAAAGAGCGTCGCGAACTCCTCCAGCGCGATTGGCGTGAATCCCAGGAAGCCTGCGAAGGAGCGTGAAATCAGGTCGTGCAGGAGCCTCGTTTCGTCGCTCGGATCCCAGTTGTCGGCCGAGACGAAGCGATAACCGTGACTGACGAGGTCATCGTGCTGCGGCTTGCTCGCCGCGATCATCGCCTCGAGCGCGTCACGACCGACGACCTCGAATGAATGCCAGGTGCGGCGACGAGCAAATCCGTAGTGCTCGAAGTACGGCGGATAGTACGCCTTGTTGTCGGGCTCACCGTAGAACGGCGCCTGGTCGAATCCCTGCGTCATGAAGCGGTAGCTGTGCCAGATGTCGAAATTCATCGGACCCCAGAGCCGGCGCAGGCCGTGCTGGTCGCGGAGCCAGTCGCGCGCGGCGTCCAGCAGTACCGTCGCGACGATCGGATCCTCGATGCACTCGAAGAAGCCGATCAGCCCGACGGCCGTGCCGTCCTCGTCCCTGATCGCGGCGTTGACCATGGCCGAGACGCGACCGAGGACCTGCGTTCCTTCATAGGCGAGGAAGTGGCAGTGGTCGTTGCCCGGCCGGTTGTAGAACGGGTAATCGGGGGAAAGCTGCCGCGCCACGGTGCGTCGAAACGGCGGAATCCATCGCGCGTCGTCCAGGTACAGCGCACGACCGAATTCTATGAACTCCCGAACCCGGGATGCATCGAACCGGAACGAATTCAGGTGCATGAATCAGAAATCCATTTCGATGAAGTCCGCTTTCCCTGGGACGTCAGTTCTCCAGCGCCGGTGTGACCGTGGGCTTCACCGGCCGCTCAGGAAAGAACCGCAGCGACTTTCCTTCCGGCGTCGACAAGAGCAGCGCACCCGTCGGCAACAGTTCGATCTGGCGTGCAGCGCCGAGAACCGCGAGGAAGCGCTGCTCCTGGTCCATGAGCGATGGCACGCAAGCCTTCTGCGTCGCGACCAGTGCCGAAGTGAAGCTCAAGGCGCCCCGATCGAGAGCGTAGCTTCCTGAGTAGTCGTTGCAACTGGCGCTGCCGCTGATCCGACCGTCGGCCTCGAACGTCAGCGTCGCGCGTGATCGATCGATGATCCCGCCTCCGCCGATGTCCTCCGCGCGCCAGATGATGCCCTCGATCGACGGCGTGGCACGCAACGCCGACAGGACGGCGTCGGCGGGCGCTTCGACGACCTCGGTCTTGCCAGCGCGGCGGTCGAACGCGCAAAGCATCGTCACCGAGGTCCCATTCATCTGCGGCTGCGGCGCGATGCCAGTGACGACGCGTACGTCGATCCCGATCGTGTCGCTGAACCGGATCGGCGCACCCACCCTTGATGCGTCGAGCCCTGACGCATGCGTGCACGCGGACCTGGACTTCGCGTCCATTTCGGCCCAAGCCTGCGGTGTCGATGCAAGTGAAAGACCTGTCGCACCGGCGAGCACGGCGACGACCGCTACGACTGCGAGCATCGAAGTGGGTCGCTGTGCGTTCACGGAGAGTCTCCCGGGTTCACGAACGGTTCGGCGTTGCGAAGATCCGTCTCGACGGCTCGCAGCGCATCGATGAACACCCGCGCCGCAGGCGCCAACGTGCGGTCGCGCAGGAAGAATACGCTATGCGTCGTGCGCAGCACCGGGGCATCGATGTCCAGGAGGACCAGGTGTCCGGCCGCGACGTCGCTGGACAGCATGCTCGCCGTACCCGTCGCCAGGGCATCGCTTTCCCGCGCGATCAGGCGGGCGACGGCCGTTGTATTCACGACGACCTGCGGAATGAAGTCGGGCATAGCGGCGTTGCCCACGACCAGCGAGCCGTCGCGACAGGAAGCGGCCGCGGCCGGTGCACCACGCAGCATGTTGGTCGCCAGCGGATAGTCGAACAACCGTGCGAAGCTGGGCCGGGCCTCCCGAGTCAACGGGTGGCCAGGCCGGCAACCCACATGGATCCGCAGCGACGACAGGCGCTCCACGACCAGGCGTGGTTCCTGCGCGTGCTCTTTCACCTGCGCGACGCCGACGTCGACGCGCTCGGCAAGCACGTCCTGGACGACAACCTCCGCATCCGTGGTGTGGCACTGGATCTTCAGGCGCGGATGTGCGCGCAGCACCCGCGCAATCGCCGCAGCGACGGACGTTTCGCTGGCCATGGGACCCGCGCTGATGGCCAGCGAGCCCGATTCCAGCCCGGCCAGCAGCTGGATCTCGCGGCGCAGGTTGGCTTCGCTGCGGAGCACGGCCTCGCCGCGCTCGAGCAGCACTCGACCAAACGCCGTCGGGATCGCGCCCTTGCGCGTGCGGTCGAAGAGCGGCACGTCGAGCGCCCGCTCCAGTTCGGCGATCCCCCGGGTGAGACTCGGCTGGGTCAGGTTCAGCGACTCCGCCGCACGAGCGAAGTTGCCGTGCTTGCCCAGCGCGATCGCGAGTCGGATCAGTCGAAGCTCGTTCACGATACGAAAAGCGTATCACGGGTAACCATCTCCGGCATTGGACAGCAAGCTCCGCTTGCGCTTCCATTGCGTCCGCATGGATGCCGCGATGCGGGCCACCGCCTGCATCGGCTTGCCGGCGTCAGCAGCGGCCAGTCGAAGATGCCGGCCCTGGTGACGTGCTCGACGGTCTCAGCGAATTGCGGTGTCTCGAGCGAAAGGAACCAGATTGTGCCGAAGCCCGCGAACAGGAACTCTCGAAAGTGAGTCGCACGTACTCGTCACCCCCTTACTCTAGGAACCGCAAGTGAACGCTAAACCAACCCTTTGGATGGCTCTCGCGACCCTGGCACTTGCCGGTGGGTGCAGCAAGGCCAAGGTCGAAGACACCGCACCCAGGATTGCTGCCGACACGATCTACGTCGGCGGCGACATCGTCACGATCAACGATGCGCAACCGACCGCAGAGGCGCTGGCCATCAAAGGCGGCAGGATTCTCGCCGTCGGGTCGCAGGCCGAGGTGGAGGCGGCCCACAAGGGCGAGGCGACGAAAATCGTGGACCTCGCGGGCAAGACGTTGCTTCCAGGCTTTCTCGACGCGCACAGCCACTACGTCAGCGCATTGTCGGTGGCCAACCAGGTCAACGTGTACGCCCCGCCCGCGGGGCCGGGCCAGGACGCGCCCAGCGTCATCGCGGCGATCGAGAAGTTCCGGGCGGAGCGTGGCATCCCGAAGGGCCAGATGATCCAGGCCTACGGCTACGACGACACCGCGATGGCGGACGGCCGCCTGCTCAACCGCGACGACCTCGACCAGGCCTTCCCGGACAACCCCGTACTGGTCGGTCACGTTTCGATGCACGGTGCGGTGATGAACTCGGCCGCCCTGAAGCAGTTCGGCATTTCGGCCGACACCGAGACCCCGCCGGGTGGCGTCATTGTGCGCAAGCCCGGCACCGACGAGCCTTATGGCCTGATCATGGAGACGGCCTATCTGCCCGTGCACTCGAACCTGCCCCAACCAACGAGCGAGCAGGAAATCGAGTTCACCCGGGCGGCCCAGATGCTGTACGCGGAGGCCGGAGTGACCACCGCCCACGAGGGCGCGACCCACGCGGCCGAACTCGCGGTGATGAAGCGCGCGACCGCAGCCGGCGCCAACATCATTGACGTCATCGCCTACCCGTTCATAACGGACCTGGACAAGATCCTCGAGACGGTGCCTATCGCGAACTGGGGACGGTACGACAATCACCTCAAGATCGGCGGCGTCAAGATCACCATCGACGGCTCGCCGCAGGGCCGGACGGCCTTCTTCACCACCCCATATCTCACGGGCGGACCTGGCGGCGAGCAGGACTGGCGTGGCGAGCTGACCTTCCCGCAGGAGACGGTCAACCAGATGGTGAAGCGGGTGTACGAGCTGGGCGTACCGCTCACCCTGCACGCCAACGGCGACGGCGCCATCGACGCCTTCTTCAAGGCCCACGAGTTCGCGGCGGCTGACGACCTGTCGAAGGACCGCCAGGTGACGATGATCCACGCACAGTTCACGCGCAAGGACCAGCTCGACAAGTACCTGCAGTACCGGATCCGGCCGTCCTTCTACACGCTGCACACCTACTATTTCTACGACGCGCACCTGAACAACCGCGGCAAGGAGCAGGCCCAGTACATCAGTCCCATGCGCGATGCGATCGACAAGGGTCTGCATCCGACCAATCACACTGACTTCTACGTGGCCCCGCTCGACCAGATGTTCATGCTTTGGTCAGCGGTGAACCGTATGTCGCGCGCGGGCGCGGAAGTCGGGCCCGATCAGCGCGTAACCCCGCTCGAGGGACTCAAGGCCATGACGATCTGGGGCGCCGAGCAATACGGCGAACAAGACTCGAAGGGTTCGCTCGAGCCCGGCAAATTCGCCGACCTCGTGATCCTCGACCGGAACCCGCTCAAGGTCGAACCGATGGCGATCAAGAACATCAGGGTCGTCCAGACGATCAAGGAAGGCGAGACTATCTACCCAGCACGGTAGTCGGCACGGTTCACGAGCTGGGCCTCTTCGGCACGATGATCGTCACGCCCGACAACGTGATGACACTGGTCGGCAACGGCAAGATTTTCGGCGACACGACCCAGAACTTCTCCGTGCTGCCGGTCCGCCGCGTCGAGCGCACGGCCCGCGAGGCCGGTTGGCCTGCGCCGACGCCGAGCCAGATCATTCGGCAGCAGGCCTGAGGCGCGATGCGTACGCTCAAACGTACGCGTGTACGTTCATCGCGATGTTCATGAACAGTCCGGCGGTCACCGACACGAGCACGACGAGAGCTGCGACGAGGCTGTTCTGGTAGCGATTCTGGGTATTCATGGTCTCGTTCCTCCGCGTTGATTGGTCTGTCCTCGGGGAGAAAGTCTGGGCAAGTTGCCCGCGCGCGGCGTGAGGCAGTTGCCTCAATTTTGAGTCCCGGGGTCCGGGACATCTGTCCCTGGGCCGCATCGTGTAATCTCGGGTCCGGGGAACGGACGCGACGATGGACCAGACGATCCGATTCACGAACAGCGCGGACGGCTTGAAGCTGGCTTACGCACTGTGCGGCTCCGGGCCGCCGCTGGTGAAAGCCGCGAACTGGCTGTCGCATCTCGAATACGACTGGCAGAGCCCGGTCTGGCGGCATTGGTTCCGCTTCCTGGCTTCAGGCAGCACGCTGTTGCGTTACGACGCGCGCGGCTGCGGCTTGTCGGACTGGTCCGCGAACGACTTCTCGCTCGATGCGCAGGTCGCAGACCTCGAGGCCGTCGTCAACGCAGCGGGCGTCACGAGCTTTCCACTGCTCGGCCTCTCACAGGGCGGTTCGGTTGCGATCGAGTACGCCCGCCGTCACCCGGACAAGGTCACGCATCTGGTCCTGTTCGGCGCGTTTGCGCGGGGCTGGTTGGTTGCAGATCCCAAGGTGGCGCAGAAGGCGCGCGCACTGTTCGACCTGATTGAAGCGGGCTGGGGCCAGGAGAATCCCGTGTTCCGCGAGGTCTTCACTTCGCTTTTCGTCCCGGAGGCGACGCGCGAGCAGCAACAGTGGTTTACCGACCTGATGCGCGTCACGAGCAAGCCGGCCATCGCCGCGAACATCCTGCGCGCCTACGGGATGCTCGATATCCGGAGTCGACTGGCCGACGTCAGGATTCCGACCCTGGTCTTCCATTGCCGGAGCGACGCCTGCATTCCGTTCGGGCTCGGACGGGAACTGGCCGCTGGCATTCCAAATGCACGATTCGTCGAACTCGACAGCCACAATCACGTGTTGCTCGAGAACGAGCCCGCCTGGGGTCGGTTCTGTGCGCTGCTGGACGAATTCTTCGGACGCAAGCGAGCCCCGTCGCCCGTCGAGTCGACCGCGGACTTGAAGGTGCTGGCGGAGTTGACCGAACGCGAGCGGAAAGTCCTGGCGCTGGTCGCAGCCGGGCTCAGCAATGCGGAAATCGGCGGCAAGCTGTTCATCAGCGAGAAGACCGTGCGCAACCACCTGACGCGGATCTTCGACAAGCTCGGCGTGAACTCGCGTGCACGCGCCATCGTGCTGGCGCGTGATGCCGGCCTGCACTGAACCCGGCGCTCGGTCGGGCGCTACTGCCCCGTCGTCAGCACGACGCGGAATCGGGCCTGGCCGCTCATCATCCGCTCGAACGCTTCGGCCGCCCGCTCGAGCGGATAGGTTTCGATCATGGGACGAATGCCGGCGAGCACGCTGAAGGCCAGCGTGTCCTCGGAATCCGACGCCGTGCCGGATGGCCATCCCGTCACCGAGCGCCGGCCTGCGATCAGCGCCAGCGGTGACACCTCGATCGGCTCGGCAGACACACCGACGACGACCAGCTTGCCGTCGACGCCGAGGCCACCGACGGCAGCGCTCATCGACTTCGCATCGGTGACGGTCGCCAGGACGACCTTGGCCCCGCCGAGTTTCATCAGCTCGGCGGCAACGTCCTGCGTCGTGCTGTCGATGTAGTGGCGGGCACCGAGCTCCAGCGCAAACGCTCGCTTGTCCACACCCCGGGCGATCGCGACCGTGTTGCAACCCATCTTCGCCGCGAATTGCACGCCCAGGTGACCGAGGCCACCGATGCCGAGCACCGCAACCAGGTCGCCCGGCCGCACGCCGCTGCCACGCAGAGAATTGAACGTCGTGATGCCTGCGCAGAGCAGCGGCGCCGCATCGGCCGCATCCAGCTCGGCCGGGATGGACGCAAGCGCCTCGACCGGCGCGATCATGTACTCGGCATAACCCCCGTCGTAGGAGATGCCCGGAATCTCGCCTTTCGCACAGGTGACGAAGTCGCCGCGCCGGCACGACGCACACTGCCCGCAGTGTCCGCCGTGCCAGCCCACGCCGACGCGCGAGCCGGCCTTCCAGCCCACCACCTCGGCGCCCACCGCATCGACGACGCCGACCACTTCGTGCCCCGGCACGCGCGGAAACTGGATGCCCGGATAAGCGCCGAATTTCGTGAAGGCGTCGCTGTGGCAGATGCCGCAGGCCTGGACCTTGATCCGCACCTGCCGCGCCTTCGGCTGCGGCACGTCCCGCTCCACGATCTCGAAAGGCCCACCGGCCTTCGCCACCTGCGCGACTCGCATCCGCGTCATGATCGACTTCTCCAGCGGCCCGTTCGTCAGGCTTCGTACTTGAAGGACAACGAGACTCGCGCCCGGTAGGCGACGACCTTGCCGCCCTCGACTTTCATGTCGAGCTTGCTGACCTCGGCCACGCGCAAGTCCCGCAGCGACTTCGCAGCGGTCTCGACGGCGCTGGTCGCCGCGTCCTCCCAGGACACCGTGCTCGTGCCGATGATCTCCGTGACCCGGTAGACGCCGTTGTCCGCCTTCTTTCTCTTGGCCATGCTGTTTCTCCCTCTGGCGACGGGATGCGAGATGCACCCGGCCCGTCACATCATACGCGCGCACAAAGTCAGTTCATGCTGCAACGCAGGATTGCGTCGCCTCGCCAGCCGGCGTATTCAGAAGGCGAACAACGGACGGAGACGAACATGTCCACGGCAAGCCATTACGTCTGCGACCTCGATGGCATGGACTGGCGGGTCGCCCAGGACTTCGAGGCGAATTTCCGCTGGGAGTACGACGACGGCCGCGAATCGCTGCTGAAGCTGTACCGCAAGGGGAAGCGCCAGCAGTGGGATTCGGACACCCGAATCGACTGGTCGCAGGACCTCGATCCCGAAAATCCCGCCGGCATGCCCGACGAGATGATCGCGATCTACGGTTCGCCCGTGTGGAACCGTCTCGACGAGAAGGGACGCACCCGGATTCGGCACCACGTGCAGGCCTGGCAGCTGTCGCAGTTCCTTCACGGCGAGCAGGGCGCGCTGGTCTGCACGGCGAAGATCGTGCAGCAGGTGCCCGGCATCGACGCGAAGTTCTACGCCGCCACGCAGGTCATGGACGAGGCGCGCCACGTCGAGGCATTTTCGCGCCTGCTGCACGAGAAATACGAACTCGTCTACCCGATCAATCCGTACCTGAAGGCCCTGATCGAGGACACGCTGCGTGACTCGCGCTGGGACATGACCTACCTCGGCATGCAGGTGCTGATCGAAGGCGTGGCGCTCGCGGCGTTCGGGCTGATCCGCGACTACGCTCGCAACCCGCTGTCGAAATCCGTCACCGCCTACGTCATGCAGGACGAATCGCGGCACGTGGCCTTCGGCCGCCTCGCGCTGCGCGACTACTATCCACAGCTCACCGACCAGGAGCGCGATGAGCGCGAGGAGTTCGTCGTCGAAGGCTGCTACCTGCTGCGCGACCGGTTCCTGGCCGACGAAGTCTGGGAGTGCCTGGGGCTGCCGGTCGCCGAATGCAAGGATTGGGTCGACCATTCCGAGCTGATGCGCGTCTACCGCACGAGCCTGTTCTCACGGATCGTCCCGACGATCCGCGACATCGGCCTCTGGGGACCGCGCATCCGCAAGGCCTATGCCGACATGGGCATCCTCGGTTTCGCGGAGGGCGACGTGGAAGGGATGGGATTGCGGGACGAGGTCGTGGCAAAGGAACTCGACGCGCGCCTCGCCGAGATCACGAGCACGGCGGAGCAGGCAGCAGCCAGCGCTTGACCGGCCGGGCGCGGGAGATGAACAGTGGCCGGAGAAGAGCCCAGCCTCGTCTGCACTTGCGCATGCAACTCGACTCGATTCGAGGTCACGGGCGTTCCGCTGACCCGCTTCTATTGCCACTGCCGGATCTGCCAGTCTCTCTACCGTCAGCCGTTTGCGGATGTCACCGCATGGTGGGGCAACAGCGTCACCTTGCCGAGGACCGACGTCGTTCAGTTCAAGCGCTATCGGCCCCCGCCCGCGGTCCGGCGCGGGATCTGTTCCGCCTGCGGCCAGCCGGCAGTCGGATTTCTGACGATCCTGCCTTTCATGACGCTGGCCTTCATTCCGGCAGGGAACTTCGTCGACCAGGGCCTGTTACCTCCTGCAGCGGCGCACATCTTTTATCACCGCCGGGTGCGGGACGTCACCGACGAGCTGCCAAAGTACAGCGGCTACTGGACGAGCGAGCTCGCGGTGGCGCGATCGGTACTGAATCCGCGGCGTTGACGCGTGGCGATGACCTCTGATGCAGACCGTCCTGACGATCCGAACCTCCGGCCCCGGGCTACACGAATTCACGGCTGAGGTCGTCCGGTTCGTCCGCGAGACGGGCGTCGAACAGGGGTTGTTGACGCTGTTCGTCCAGCACACCTCGTGCTCGCTGTGCATCCAGGAGAACGCCGATCCCGACGTCCGGCGCGACCTCGACGAGTTCTTCCGCAGGTTGGTGCCGTCGTCCGACGATCCTTCGATGCAGTGGCTGACGCACACGACCGAAGGCGCCGATGACATGCCGGCACACATCAAGGCCGCGCTGACGGCCGTGTCCCTGTCGATTCCGGTGACGGCCGGCCGGCCGGCGCTCGGGCAGTGGCAGGGCATTTATCTTTTCGAGCATCGCCACCGGTCGCACTCGAGGCGTGTCGTGGCACACTTGACGATCCAGCAAGAGCAGAGGCCGTTTCGTGGCGCCCAGTAACCTGAATCGTGTGACCGTGCTGGGTGCCGGCGTGCTCGGCGGCCAGATCGCCTGGCACAGCGCATACAAGGGCAAGACCGTCGTGGTCTACGACCCTTTTACCGAGGCGATCGCGAAGGCCAGGGTCGCGCACGAGATGTACGCGCGAATCTACGCGGCCGAACTTGGCGCCAGTGACGCCGACCTCGAGGCGGCTCGTTCACGAGTCACTTACTCGGACCAACTCGAGCCCGCAGTCGCCAACGCGGATCTCGTCATTGAGGCCGTGCCGGAGGTGCCCGAGGTCAAGACCGGGGTCTATCAGCAGATGGCTGCGTTGCTGCCGCCACACACGGTCGTCGCGACGAATTCATCGACGCTGTTGCCCCGCGACTTCGCAGCGGCGACCGGACGGCCGGAGAAGTACTGCGCACTGCACTTCGCGAACCTGATCTGGGCGCTCAATCTCGTCGAGATCATGGCGCACCCGGGCACGTCACGCGAGACGTTGACCGCCGCCACGCTGTTCGCGATCGAGATCGGCCAGGTGCCGATCGCGGTGCAGAAAGAGCAGAACGGCTATGTGCTCAACACATGGTTCGTCGCAACGCTGACCGCGGCCATGTCGCTGATCGTCAATGGCGTCTCGACCCCTGAAGACGTCGATCGCACCTACATGATCGTCAACCGGGGCTGCGCCATGGGTCCGTGCGGCCTGCTCGACATGGTCGGCATGAAAACCGCTTACGACGTCTCCAGCTACTGGGGAACGGTCAACGACGATGCCCAGATGCTGAAGAATGCCGCCTATGTGAAGGAGCGATTCCTCGACAAGGGACTGCAGGGCCTGATGGGCGGCGAGGGCTTCTACAAGTACCCGAACCCCGCCTATGCCGCGCCGGACTTCCTCGCAGTACCGGACTCGTCCGTGGTTCCAAGCCTCGTCGACCGCATGCTGCTGCGGTCCGGCTAGTTGCGAAACCCCGTATCGACGCGGTCCAGCTTGCGAAGCAGCGCAGGCCAGGCCAGTGTGCCACCGAGCGAACCCGTGACCTGCCGAACCATCGCCTGCGCGCCGCTGATGATCCGCGGGTCGATCGGGATCAGTTCGGCGCCGCCCGCCATGGCGCGCACCTGGATCATGCAGGTGGCCTCGAACACGTACATCAGCAGGAATGCGTCGGGCACGGTGGCAGCAACGGTCAGCAGCCCGTGGTTGCGCAACATCAGGAAGCTCTTGTCGCCGAGGTCGGCAACGAGGCGCGGCTTCTCCTCGGGATTCAGCGCCACGCCCTCGTAGGCGTGATAGCCGAGCGACGAGAGCACGAAGATCGACTGCTGCGAAATCGGCAGTACGCCCTGCTTCTGGGCGGACACCGCCACGCCATTGACGCTGTGGACGTGCAGCACGCACTTGGCATCCTCGCGCGCCGCATGGACCGCGCTGTGGATCGTGAAGCCCGCGGGATTGATTTCGTACGGACTGTCCATGACCTTGCGGCCCTCGAGGTCGACCTTGACCAGGCTGGACGCGGTGATCTCGTCGAACGTCATGCCGTACGGATTGATCAGGAAGTGGTGCTCCGGCCCGGGCACCCGCGCCGAGATGTGCGTGAAGACCAGATCGTCCCAACCATGGAGAGCCACCAGCCGGTAGCACGCGGCGAGATCGACCCGCTGCTGCCACTCCTCCGGACTCACACGCGAACGTACTGCCTGGGTCGGCTGCATCACCGTTCCTCCGATGCCGTCTATGAAACGAACAGGGCGCGCATTGCCTGGGCCTGCTGCGCAACCTCCGAAAAGCGACGTCCGCCGATCAGTCCGCCATCGACGAGGATGTCGGCGCCGTTCACGAACGAGGACTCGTCGCTGGCCAGGTAGACCGCGGCATTGGCGATGTCGCTCGGCAGGCCGGCACGCGGAATCACCTGCGCCCGAGCGAGGGCGATCTTCGCCTGCTCGGCGGTTGCTTCGGCTGCCGTCGGGTCCATCCCCATCGCCTTGCCGAAAATGCCCGTCGCGATGCCGCCCGGTGAAATCGAATTGACGCGAATGCCATCCTCGCCCAGTTCCAGGGCGGCACAGCGACTGAGCTGGATCACCGCGGCCTTGGCGACGCCGTAGCTGATCGATGAAGCGTAGCCAGCTCGATGGCCGGCCACCGAACCGATATTAATGATGCTGCCTTGCTGCCGTGCCCGCATCATCGCGCTGACGTACTTGATGTGCGCCAGGGCGCCGCGCACGTGCACTGCAATCGTGCTGTCGAAACTCTCGAGCGACGTATTCTCGAGGCGGCCGCCGCCCGCCACGCCGCCGGCATTATTGACCAGCACGTCGACGCGGCCGTTACCCGCCGCCGCGGTGGCGATCGTACGCGCCGCGTCCTCTTCGCGAGCCACGTCGGCTTCGATGAACGTCGCGCCCGTGGCCTTGGCCACCTCGACGCCGAGCGACGCGCGGCGGCCACTGAAGAAGACGGTCGCGCCCTCCTCCACGAAGCGTTCGACGATGCGCCGTCCGATGCCACTCGTGCCGCCGGTGACGACGGCAACCTTGCCCTTGAGTCTCGTCATCGGATCAGCCCTTCGCGACGCAGCCGCTTTGCGATCGACTCCGCGACCGATGCGAGAGCGGAATCGCGCGATTCGAGGTTCTTGGCGGTCGTTTCCACCGTGTAGACCAGCGTCGCACCTCGCGTCTCGTAGACCTTCGTGATGACTTTGACCGCGCCCGTGACCGTCGTGATCGAGGGCGCCGTCTGGAACTCACCATAGACCACAGGGATGCCATAGGCGCCGTAGTAGCCCGTCGCATAGCCGGCATCCGTGGCCTTGTACATGTCACCGCCACGCTCGTCCCGGCCGCGCCCCTCCTCCGCGCCCCAGTCCGCGGTGACGAGCGTCGTCGCCACCACAGCGTCGACCTGCTGCGCGGCAATCGCAGCCTCGATACTCTCGAGCGTGAGCGGGTTCTTTTCCTTGACCACGTCGCAGCTCCTTATACCTTTCGTCGCCTCGCTCTTGATCTGCGAGGCGAGGAAGAACTCGAACGCGCAGCGCTGGTTGACGTGCGGGGTGACCCCGACGACCAGGACCCGGGTGAACCTCTGGTCGCGCGGCGCAACCGCCTGCTGCGCGCCCGCCGCGGTTGGCTGACTGCTGCACCCGGCCAGCGACAAGGCGCCGAGCAACAGCAGCAGGCGAAGTCCTTGGGAATGCACTGGAAGCTCCTTGTACCGACACGGCAGGCGCCAGAATAGCCTGTAAGCGGCGCGGCCGCTGCGGCTTGGCGAGCCGTGCCCGTTGCGGCAGACTTCGCGCCGAACGCACGCGACCGGAGCCCCGATGAGCCGCAAGACCCAGAGAAACCAGTCGAATCCGCAACGCCAGGACTCGCCATCGCCGGCGGCGCCCGGGACCCGCGGCTCTCGCGGCAGGGAAATCCTGACCTGGTCCGTCGTCGCCGTGCTGCTGGTCGCCGCGGTTTGGATGCTGCTGTTCAACAGCAAGGCGACGCAGCCGTCGCAGCCGGCGATCGCGACGAACGCCGCCGCGCTCGCGAGCGAGCATTCGCCCATGCTCGGTGCTGCGAATGCCAAGGTCCATATCGTGGAGTTTCTCGATCCGGCCTGCGAGACCTGCGCGATGTTCTACCCGGTCGTCAAGCAGATGCTGGCCGACAACCCGGACAAGATCCGGCTGTCGATTCGCCACGTGCCGTTTCACCAGGGCTCGGAGTACGTGGTCCGGCTGCTCGAGGCGAGCCGCAAGCAAGACAAGTACTGGCAGACGCTGGAGGCCCTGCTGGCCTCGCAAGCCCAGTGGGCGCCGCACCACACGGTCCAGCCGGACCTGGTCTGGCCGGCCATCGCAGTCGTCGGCTTGAACACCGATCAGCTGATGGCAGACATGAATGCCCCTGAGGTCGAGCAGCACATGCGGCGCGACATCGACGACGCCCGGACCCTCAAGGTGACGGCGACGCCGGAATACTTCGTCAACGGCCGCCCCTTGCCGAGCTTTGGCCTGCAGCAGTTGCAGGACCTCGTCGGCGAAGCGCTGCGGCAAACCGACTGACCTCATCCCGGCTGCCCGCGAGCGACTGCGGAGGGTACCGATTGAGATTGCGGTTCCCCGGGCGCAGCGTGCTCGATGCGAGGAACTGCGCGATGAGCGAACCAACTCCGTTTTTCCCGGCCGAACAGCTGCATGCGATGCCGTTCGCAGTGCCGCGCGACCTGATCGAACTGGCCCTCGACGGCAGCGGCATGGGGCTCTGGGAATGGGACGTCGTCAGCGGGCGGTCCACCCACTCGCGGATGAACAACCGGATGCTCGGCTACGAGGACTCAGAGCCGCTGGGCGACACCTTTGCCGAACTGATCAAGCGAATCCACCCGGACGATGTGCAGGAAATGCGCGCCAGGGTCGACCAGCACTTCCGCAACGAAACGCCTTTCTACCAGGCGGAGTTTCGCGTCCTGCGCAAGGACGGCACATTCGCCTGGTTGGAGTCCCGCGGCATCGTGGTCGAACGCAGCCTGGACGGCGAGCCACTGCAGATGATCGGCTTTCACCTGGACATCAGTGACCGCAAGGTCAACGAGCAGCTGCGACGCGACCTCGAGGCCGCGTTGCGACGCAACCAGCAGGAACTGGAGGCGCTGGTGCGACTGCAGACGCACAAGCTGATCGAGACCGCCGACGCAGCCGAACAGGGAAACCGCGCCAAGAACGTATTGCTGGCGAAAGTCGGCCACGAGCTTCGCGCCCCCCTCGGCGTGGTCATCGACTCCTGCGCACGGCTGCTCGACGGCGCGCCGGAGGCGCTGTCGCCGCAGGCGCGTGAGCACGTCGAGCTGATCCGGCAATCTGCACGGCAGCTCGCCGAGCGCGTCGAGCGCCTCGTCGATGTCAGTCGCATCGAGACGAACACTCTCGAGATCTGCAGCACGTCCGTGAACCTGCGGCACGTCCTGCAGGAGCAGTGCGAAGCGATGCAGGCTCGGGCGCTGGAGCGGGGACTCGACCTGAGGGCCGTCTGCTGCGCTGAAGACCTGGTCGTGTTCGCGGACCGAGCCCGGCTCGCCCAGGTCGTGCGCGAACTGCTTACCAACGCCATCAAGTTCACGGACCACGGCTACGTGCAGGTCCGCGCGCGAGTTCTCGACGGCGCGGTGCTGATCGAGGTTCAGGACACGGGCATCGGCATTCCGTCGGAACGGCTGGCCACCGTGTTCCACGCGTTCCAGCCGATCGCAGATCAGCAACCCGTATTGCGCGAAGGCCTCGGCCTGGGTCTATCGATCAGTCGCGCCGTCGTCGATGCCATGGGCGGTTCGATGGGCGTGACCAGCAATCCCGGCCATGGCAGCCGGTTCTGGTTCACGTTGCCGCTGGCGGCGAGTGCGCAACGCGTCAGCTCGACCCGCCACTGATGCCGCATCACTTCAGCGTTTCGTAATACGCGGCCAGGTTGGCCACGTCGGTGGCGCTCAGCCGCTTGGCCGCCCGGGCCATCTTCGCGTGCTTGGTGCGGAAGCCGGTGACGGCGATCGTCCGTGTGGCAATCGTGGCAATCCGACATCGGCGCGAGGAGGACTACCACTGAGCGCCAACGAAAAATGCGCCCGAATTCGCTAGACTGCGCCGCTGGATATCCACCCCTGATTCATGCACCGAACCCGGAGATGCCCGCCGTGTTGAACCGAACCCTTGGCAGCCTGCTTGCCCTCACCGTCGCCGTGGCCGTTTCCGGCTGCAACAAGGAGCCTGCGGCCACCACCGCCGCTGCGCCCGAGGCCCCCGCGGCTACGACGCCGGCCGCGGAGCCGCACCCGACCCCCGCTGCGCCCACCGAGGCCGTCGACCTGTCGGGCATCGCGAAGGCGGATGGCGGCAAGACCATCGCCGAGGTGTTCGCCGAGAAGGATCAGCTGGCAGGCCAGCCTGTCGTGTTCCGCGGCAAGGTCGTCAAGACCAACCCGAACATCATGGGCAAGAACTGGCTGCACGTCCGGGACGGATCGGGCGCAGAGGGAACGAACGATCTCACTGTGACCACTGCCGGCACCGCCCCGAACGTCGGTGATACCGTGGTCGTCAAAGGCACGGTGGCGCTCAACAAGGATTTCGGCATGGGCTATCAGTACGACATCATCGTCGAGGATGCCGAAATCACCGTGGAAGCAACCGGGTCGTAATACGACGACGCGATCAGCGCCCGGTCGAGTGCGACCGGGCGTGGCCGACGGACCGAACCGCTGTCGACTTGCGAGTGAGCAGATACACCAGCGGACCGAACGAGCCCAACGCCAGCGTGGCCAGGATCCAGGGCCAGACGTTGCGGCCGGTCGCTTGCGCGTCCCGCCACATCCAGATCATGACCAGCACCAGCGCGATCACCAGGTCGGCCAGGACCTGGGCTCCGCCGAACGTCTGGAAATGCAGCGCGAAGATGCCGAGGTAGCCGTGCTGCCAAAGAGCAGCAGCGCTGAGCGCTCCGAACAGGATCAGCGTGATGACCAGGAGGCTGCGTTGCATGAGTGGAACCTTCGCTGACGTGTGAGCGGAGTATCGAGCGCCCAGGTGATGCGCACAATTACCCCGGAGGTAATGAGATTGCGCCCGCCGACGGTTTAGGATGTCGGCCATGACCCGACAGCCCTTTGGCGATCAACTGCGCCTTTGGCGGCAGCGGCGCCATTTGAGCCAGCAGGCGCTCGCCGATCGTGCCGACTTGTCGGCTCGCCACTTGAGCTTCATCGAAACCGGTCGATCGACACCGAGCCGGGAGATGGTGCTGCGGCTGGCCGAGCGCCTGAGCGTGCCGCTGCGCGAGCGCAACCCGATGCTGGAAGCCGCCGGCTACGCCCCGATGTACCGCCGCAGTCCGCTCGATGCGCCTGAAATGCAGGCGGCCCAGCGCTCACTGGACATCGTGCTGCGCAGCCACCTGCCGAACCCTGCCCTGGCGTTCGATCGATTCTACAACGTCGTCGCTGCGAATCCGGCGGTCGGTGCGTTATTGCAGGGAGCGCACCCGGACCTGCTCGCGGATCCCATCAACGTCATCAAGGTCAGCCTGCACCCGCGTGGAGTGGCTCCGCGGATTGCCAACTTCTCGCAGTGGCGCAGGCACATCGTGAGCCGGCTGCAGCAGCAACTCGAGCTGACCGGTGACGCCTATCTCGAGTCACTGCTCGACGAGGTCATCGGCTATCCGCTACCGGAAGGCGCGGAAGAACAGGATCTGGAGCATGAACACCTGGGTGTGCTGCTGCCGTTGAAGCTGCGCACGGCTACCGGCGTGCTGAGCTTCATCAGCACGGTGACCGTGTTCGGCACCCCACACGATATTACGCTGCAGGAACTGGCGATCGAGTCGTTTTTTCCGGCCGATGAGTACACGGCGAGCGAGCTCAGCCGGATTTCTTGGTCAGGCCCGCTCAAAGCAGGCGACGGTTTCAACATGCTCCGTGAAGGGCATCAGGTTGAAAGCGGCGAGGTTTTGCAGCCGTAGCCTGCCGCGGGACGTCAGGTGCTTCGTGTCCTCGAGAAACGACTCGAGGCCGCAGCTCACGTAGACGAATCGCTCGGACGGCTCGTCGACGAGGTGCTCGAGCAGTTCCCGGTCGAGACCCTTGCGTGGCGGGTCCGCGACGACGACGTCGGCGCCGGTCGTCGCTCGGACCGCTTCGCGCGCCGGGCCCGGCACCACTTCGACTTTGGCGCGATCGGCGGCATCGAGGCCTGCGAGACCGAGTTCCAGTCCCTGCAGCGAATGCGGACTCACCTCGTTGATGCGGATCTCGCGAACGCCGGGCAGCAGTGACAGGCCGATGGCGCCGACACCCGCATAGAACTCCGCGACTCGGGCACCCGGCGGGACTTGCGCGCGCACGTGCTCGACGATGCGCTGCGCGATGTCGAGATTGCTCTGCCCGAATGCACCCGGCGGGTAGTGAACCGACGCGCCGCCGAACCGTTCGGTCACACTGGCCGGCCCGCTCCAGTTCTGGAACTCGGTCCCCAGGATGGCGTTGGACCGCTCGCAATGAGCGCTGAACCACAGGCTGTGCAGCTCGCTGCCGAGCCGCTCGCGGATCAGATCCAGGCACTTTGCCAGCGGCTCGACGGTCGGACAGTTGCCGACCAGCACGACCTGTGCGGTTTGTGAGCTGCGCTCGACGACGACCTGCAGATAGCGGGCGAGGCCGAGGTGGGCCGCTTCCGAGTAGGGTGTGACGTCGGCATCGACCAACGCCCGCCGTACGACCGCGGCGGCGCGATTGATCAATGGATGCTGCACGATGCAATTCGGGATGGCCACGACGCGATGCGTGCCGAGCTGGAACATCCCGAGCTTGGGTGCACCTCGTCGACCCCGGATCGCGAGCTTGGCACGCAGGCGGAACCCGCTCGTCGCGCCGCGAACCACCGGAACGCCGGGCAAGCCATGGACGCGCGCCAGTGCGTCGATAGCCGCCAGCGCGTCGGGTGCAATGCCCGGCTCGCCGAAGCGCGGGCAGCCCGGGCACGGCGGTCGATGCGGGCACGTCGGCGTCACGACTCCCGGCCAGCCGCGTCGCGCAACCAGCTCCAGCACGCCACCGCCGACGGCAGGCCGATGGTCCCTGCAACCAGCGGGACCAGCTGCTCGAGATGCTCCAGCGGAACACCCTCCGCGACCGCCTTGCGCACGCCCGAGCGCACGGCACCTTCACGCATCGCTCCCATCGACGCCGCGATCTTGACGAGGCGTTGGGTGCTCGCGTCGAGCGGGCCGTCCGCTCCTGCTGCGTTAATCGAATCCCACGCGCGAGCAAGCCCCGGATAGCGCGCAACGAATTCACGATAAGGTTTCGGAGCCTTCGGCAGCTTGGCGGACGGCGCCGTTTGCCGTGTCCTGGCGGTCTTCTTGGCCATCGGTCACTCCTGTCTGCAGGTCGGGTGCTGGCTTTGATTGATTTCCAGTCTGCGACCGCGTCCAGCCGAAAGTCCACTTGAGCTCTCACGGTCGATTCATCAGGTATGGTGTGACGCTTAGTCCCCGGCCAACGGAACCACCAACCGACAAAGGGCAGCAAGCATGGATTCCAGCACCACCCTCTCCCGTCGCCCGACACGTCGCTTCTGGGGCTGGGGCCTCGAGAGCGATGCGCTCAGCGAACGCGAGCGGTCCACGATGACCGCGATGCTGGCTGGCCTCGGAGCGCGCTTCGAGGATCGCCCGGCGCCGCAGGTCGGTGAGTTCGACCTGCCGCCGCCGCGCATCGCCGCGCCGCCGGCGCTGGCCGCGCAGTTCTCGGCCACGCCGCTCGATCGCCTCAACCACTGCGCCGGCAAGAGCTACGCCGACTGCGCCCGGATGTGGCTGCGCGCGGCACCCTCGCCGCCCGACTGGGTCGCCTATCCCGAGGACGAGCAGGCGATCGTCGACATGCTCGATTGGGCACAGGCCCATGACGTCGCCGTGATTCCGTACGGTGGTGGCAGCAGCGTCTGCGGGGGCGTCGAAGCCGCCGTGGGTCCCGGTTACGCCGGCACGATTTCGCTCGACCTCGAGCGACTGAACCGCGTGCTCGAGGTCGACGCGGTCAGCCGTGCCGCGCGCATTCAGGCCGGGGCCCTCGGCCCGGAGTTGGAAGCACAGTTGAAGCCGCACGGGCTGACGCTGCGACACTTTCCGCAGAGCTTCGAGTTCTCGACGCTTGGCGGCTGGATCGTCACGCGCTCCGGCGGCCACTACGCGACGCAGCAGACGCACATCGACGACTTCGTCGAAGCGACGCGCCTCGTCACGCCGGCCGGGGTGCTGCAGACGCGGCGACTGCCAGGATCGGGCGCCGGGCCAGCACCGGATCGCCTGGTGATCGGCTCCGAGGGAACGCTCGGCGTGTTGACCGAGGCCTGGGTCCGCCTGCAGGCCGTGCCACGGTTCCGCGCATCGGCGTCGGTGCAATTCGACGATTACTTTCGCGCCGTCGCCTGCGTGCGTTCACTCGCGCAGTCCGGACTCAACCCGAGCAACTGCCGGCTGCTCGACCCGCTCGAGACCGTGTTCTCGGGTGTTGGCGACGGGCGATCCGCCGCCCTCGTGCTGGCCTTCGAATCAGCCGATCATCCGCTGCAGGCCTGGATGGCACGGGCCCTCGAGCTGGTGAGCGACCACGGCGGACGCTACGACGGCGCAGCGGTTGCCCGCTCGATGTCGGACGAGGGCGGCAGCGAGCATCGCACCGGGGTCGCGGGCGCATGGCGTGACGCCTTCCTGAGGATGCCCTACTGGCGCGACCCCGCCGTCGGACTCGGCGTGATCATGGATACGTTCGAGACCGCAGTCACCTGGGACCGGTTCGAGGACTTCTACCGCAGCGTCAAGGCGGACGTCGCCCGTGCGGTCCGGCACGGCACCGGACAGGCGATCGCGCTCTCCTGCCGTTTCACCCACCTTTACCCCGACGGTCCAGCGCCTTACTTCACGTTCGCCACCCGCGCAGAAGACGGCAGCGTGGCGAGCGCCCTCGCCGCCTGGCGCGAGGTCAAGCAGGCGGCCAATGAGGCGGTAGTTAGCCTCGGCGGAACGATCACCCATCACCACGCGGTCGGTCGCGATCACCGCAGCGGCTACGAGTGCGAGGTGGATCCGTTGTTCCGGCGGATGCTGTCCGCGGCGAAGCAGGTCGCGGACCCCGTGGGAATCCTGAATCCGGGCGTGCTGTTCGATCCCGTGAACCGCCCGATCGGCCGAACCGGGGTGCTCGCTGATCGTTGAATTCCTGCCGCAGCGGCTCGCATCCTGCCAGCGCAAGAAGTTGCGTTGCGCCGGTCGCACTCAGCTGCATCGCGTACATGGGAAGGCGGAACAGCGCTATCCGTTTTGCGAACCAAAGACGACGGGTCGCTGGATGCCTTGCGTTGATCCACGCATCGAGTCCGCGGCCGCTTGCCCGCATTGGGGCGTTATAGCAAGCTGGCGAAAGCGATGATTGGCGCACACGCCGAGCGACCGGAATGCTGACAGGGGACGCGATCGACTTTGGCTGACCGAGCATCGAGTTGCAGTGCCCGGTACGGAGTGCTGGTGTCACTGCTTTCGCTTACAGGGTGCGTCACGTTCCCAGAGCAGGCGGACTTGCGCGACACGGTCGCGGCATACCCAGGCGGCTCATGGCCCAAGGAGCGAGACGGGCGCGCCAGATTCCGGGAGATCTTCTGCCGGGTTGCAGCGCACGACGGCGAACCGATGCACGACGCGACGCGATGTGACGAACTCTTGTGGGCCCTGAAGGACGAGCCGGCCTCGTCGATTCATCCGTCGAGAATTCCGGAACTGCCTGCCGATCTGGCTATCTTTGTCGTCAGCGGAGCCTTCGGCGACTGCCGTGAGCCCGACACGACTCCATTCGCGGACGAAATCGGGCGCCTCGCGTCGCAAGGCGTGAAGATTCGGGCCGTGACGGTCAGCGGCCGATCGGGCACGGAACACAACGCCCGGCAGATCGCCGAAACCCTCCAGTCGGCGGGCATCGCGGCCAGCGCCCGCATTGTGTTGATCGGCTATTCGAAGGGCGCCGTAGACATCCTGCAGTTCCTGGCTGATTTTCCCCACCTCGGGCAGCAAGTCGTTTCGGTGGTGAGTGTTGCGGGCCCGATTCTCGGCTCGCCGCTGGCCACGAAGGCGGACTGGTGGTACCGGACACTGCTTGCCGAATCTTTCCCCGGGATGTGCGATCCGGGCGACGGCCAAGTGATCAGCAGCCTGCTGCCCGAGACGCGCCGGCAGTGGCTCGAGGAGCACCGGCTTCCCAGCCACATTGCCTATTTTTCGGTGGCTGGCTTCACGACCGATGAGCATCTCAGCCTTGGCCTGAAGACGCCGTGGCGGCTGCTCGCGAAATACGATCCTCGCAACGACGGGCAGGTGCTGGTCGAAGACGCGGTGATTCCCGGCTCGACCCTGCTCGGCTACGCCAATGCCGACCACTGGGATATCGCGATCGCCGTCGAGCGACAGATGCCCCATCTCTCCAGCCGCAGGAGTCCCCGACGATATCCACGGGCGGCGCTGCTCGACGCGACGCTGCGCTATGTTGGCGAATCCCTCGAGTCCGCCGGTCGACCCGGACCCTGACGACGTGATCGTCCGATGCCGATGCCACTGATCCTCGCCCGCACCACGTTGCTCCTCGCCGTCGCGGGCTTGCTGGCCGCCTGTGCTGGCACATCGCCGCGCAAGGACGATGGAATGCAGCCGACCGTCGAGCAGTTCGTCGCGGAAGCCAGCGCGTCATCGGTGCTCGGGCCGGAAGCTCGATTCGCCGGCAGCCCCTATCCAGACGTCGGCCTGGACGGGCTGTTTGCGGTGCACGGCCCGGAAGGCTGCCAGATTGCCGTGCTGGACGGCGGCGAGGATTCGTTCGCTGTCCGTCTCGAGACACTGAAGAATGCCCGCAGCTCGATTCGGATCCAGGCGCTCGTATTCAAGGGCGACGAGACCGGACTGCGCATCGCGGAGATCCTCAAGCAGAAGAAGGCGGCCGGCCTCGACGTGCGCGTCATCGTGGATGCCCTCTCGAATCCCTGGCTGCAGACGCAGTGGATGTATTTCGACCTCAAGCAGCACGGCATCGAGGTCGAGGGCTACGAGGCGATGGCGCTGCAGTGGCTGAACGAGGTGCCGGTGCCGAAGCTCGTCCCGCACACCGATCCCGACGCGCCCGACAAGCGCTTCCACGAGAAGATGTGGATCGTCGACGGCGAGAAGGAGCACGGCATCGCGGTTACCGGCGGACTCAATATCGGCAACGAGTACTTCCGGGCCAATCCGGACGATCCCGACGCGACCTGGCGTGACCAGGACGTCGTCGTCCGAGGCGCGATCGTCGGGGACCTCGTCACGGCGTTCGATCGCAACTTCGACTACTTCGTTGGCGTCAAGAAGAGCCGTGGCGTATTCAACACCAACCTGTACTGGGACGCGACGCGTGCGGTGCTCGACCAGACCGGCAAGCTGCCGATCCACTACACGACGAATCCGCAAGTCGTGCAGAACGTGGCTGCGCTCGAATCGCGCCAGCCGGCAATCGACTTCCGTAGCGCCACGTGCCGGTTCCTGCAGAATCGTCCGCGCCTCAAGGAAACCTACATCCAGCAGGCCTACGTCAAGCTGATCGAGCGTGCCAGGAGCGAGGTGCTGATTGCGAATGCGTATTTCATTCCGACCCCGTCGCTGTTCACGGCACTCACCGACGCGGCGAAACGTTGCGCATCGGTCCGCCTGATTTCCAACAGCCCGGAGACCAACGACCTGCCGGAGATCACGCTGGTCGGCCGCGGCTATTACAAGGACCTGCTGGCAGTGAACGAATCACCGGAGGTCCGCTCCTGCCGCAACGCAGAGGCCGGTCTGCGCATCTGGGAATGGGTCGGCCAGGCGGCGGACGAGCCGGCGCGCAGCCAGGGCACGATGCATTCGAAATTCGCGGTGTTCGACGCGGAGCGCAGCCTCGTCGGCTCGTACAACCTCGATCCCCGCAGCGAGAAGCTCAACAGCGAGACGGCCGTCGTGTTCCTGCAACCGGACCTGGCGCGACAACTGCGCAGCAAGATCCTCGACGAGGATCTCCGGTACGCGCGGGAAGTCACATCCGGAGAGGCGGCCCGCTTCGAAGCGCCGGACAGCGTGATCGAGCGATTCCGCAAGTCGCTCGGGCAGATTTTCGAGGAGCATCTTTGATGCGCACCGGCGTCGTGACACTGCTGTTGCTGGTGTTGACCGGATGTGCGACGAGCTCGTTCGCACCGGATCGGCTGGCCACCCCGGACGAGCTTCGCGACGTCAAGTCGAAGACGATCGACGACGTCAGTGTCTCAGTCTCGATGCTGACCGACGAGCAGGCCCGGCAGCACTTCGGGGTCGACTTTGGCGGGCACGGTCTGCAGGCGCTGTGGATGAGTGTGAGCAACGGCTCCGACCGCCGGCTCTGGTTCATTCGCAACATGCTCGACCCGGACTTCTACTCGGCCGAGGAAGCGGCGCTGCTGGTGCAGGGCGATATCCCGAGCGATTCGCGACCGGCATTGCGCCAGCTGTTCCGGGACGAGTCGATCCGCGCGCAGCTCGCGCCGCGGACCGTCTCGGAGGGGTTCGTGTTTCTGCCGCGGGTGGAAGGCGGTCGCTACGTCGACATCCGTCTGCAGGGGGACGTATATCTGGAAGACACCGAGACACGCGGCGCCGCCGCGGGCGGCGTGACACCGCCGCCCAGCAGGCCGCGGGAGCTGCGCTTCGACTTTGCGCTGCCACTGCCGGACGGTGATTTCGACTATGAGCGCCTCGATACGTCGCGGATCTTCGGCGGCCAGCCACTGCCGAACCTGACCCCCGACGAACTGCGCTCGACGCTGGAACAGCTGCCGTGCTGCGCGACCGATGCCGACGGGCAGCGCGAGGGCGACCCACTCAACGTCGTGATCGTCGGTGAATCCGCGGACGTGTTGAACTCCCTGTCACGCAGCGGCTGGTCGTTCACGCACCGGATCGACCTGCGTTCGATTCGGCGCGAGGTCGGTGCTGCGATCGCGGGGTCGGCCTATCCGGTGGCACCGGTCAGCAGCCTCTACGTCTTCGGCCGCAAGCAGGATGTCGCGCTGCAGCGCGCGCGCCGCTCGATCGCGCAGCGCAACCACATGCGTCTCTGGCTGGCTCCGTACCGGTTCGAGAGCCGTCCGGTGTGGATCGGACAGGTCAGCCGCGACATCGGCGTCAAGGTCACGCCCAAGTCGCCGACGCTGACGACCCACATCATCGATCCCGAGGTGGACACCACCCGCGAGTACCTGTTCCACAGCCTGATCGGAGAGGGCTTCGTCGACCGGTTCGGCTTCGTCAAGGGAGGTGCGGCCAGCACACCGGCACAACCACGCATGAATCTCACCGGTGACCCCTACCACAGCGACGGCCTGCGACTTGTCGTGATCCTGTCACGCGAGCCCGTCACGCCGGACCGGATCCGCAGCCTGCTGTGGGAGCAATCGGCCGCCCCGATCGCGGAAGGGCAGAGCGAGGCGGCCAAGCGAAACGTGCGCCCAATTGACTGACTCGCTCTTCCTGCTGGCCGTTCTTTGCGCCGTGGCGGCGGTCGCGGACTGGCTGGGCGGGCTCCCGGCTGGTCGCTGGCTCGGCGGCGCGATCATCTCGCTGCTCCTCGGAATCCTGCTGGCTAACGTCGGGCTGATCCCGACGGTCTCAAACGCACCCCCGCTCTACGAGTACCTGATCGCGGTCGGCGCCCCGGTCGCGATCTTCCTGCTGCTGCTGGACGTCCGACTGCAGGCGCTCAAGCGTGCCGGCCTGCCGATGCTGGTCGCCTTCGGCATCGGGTCCGTCGGCACGCTCATCGGGGTTGCGACAGCCTTCTGGCTGACCAACGCGGACGATTGGCTCGGCCGGTTCGCGGCACCCGTCGGCGGGATGTACGCGGCGACGTACATCGGCGGCTCGGCGAACCTGACTGCGGTGGCGCTGCATTTCGGGGTGACGGACGAACCTGCGCTGTTCGCTGCCACGAACGTCGCCGACAGTGTCGTCGGCACGCTCTGGATCGCGGCGCTGGTCGTGCTTGCGCAACTGCTGCACCGACTGCTCGGCACGCGCCCGGAGCCCGCCGTGGCGGACGCCGGTCCGATCGAAGACGCGCGCCCGGTCAGCTTGGGTGGTCTAGGCCTGCTTCTGGCGCTGGCGCTTGGAAGCCTGTGGCTGTCCGAACGAATGTCGGCATGGACAGCGGCATCGGGCGCCCAGGTCCCCGCCATGCTGATCCTCACCACCGTTGCGCTGCTGGTTGCCCAAATCCCAGCCGTGCATCGCTTCGGTGGTGCTCGGATGCTCGGGGTGTTCGGCTCGTACCTCTTCCTCGCGGTCATCGGCGCCAGCTGCGACCTGGAAGCACTGGCGGGGCTCGGGCGTGTCGGCGGGCTACTGGTGTTGTTTGTCGTGCTCGTCCTGCTGATCCACGGCTTCATCCAGTTCGGCGTGGGCCGCCTCCTGCGCCTGAGCCCGGAGACTCTGGCCATCGCCTCCTCGGCGAACGTCGGTGGCGCGCTGACGATCATGCCAATCGCCACCGGGCTCAGGCGCATGGACCTGCTGCTGCCCGGCATCCTCGTCGGCAGCCTCGGCAACGCGATCGGCACGTATGCCGGATTCCTGATGGTCGGCTGGCTGCAGTCCGTGCCGTCGCCGATCAGCGCTGCGCAGGCGATACCGCCACCCCCGGCACAGAGCGTCGCTGACTGTGAGCGTCCGACCTATGCGAGCGACCAGCTCGTCTGCGCCGACGCCGAGCTGCTGGCACTCGACCGCGAGCTAAGCGACCGACTGGCGACGGTCGACCTGCGGGCCCGGGTCGCGCCGGCCTCGCTAATCGAACCGGATGACCTGTGGTTCCGGCGACGCAGCCTGTGTGCGTTTTCCGAACGACATGCCGCCTGTCTGAAGGCGGCGTACTCGGAACGCATCGCTGTGATCACCGCGGTGGATGCGGCATCGACCGAGGTGACGCAACGCTCGGAGTCTGCGACCTGCCGAGACGCGCCCTGGGGTTCGTCGGACGTAATTGTCCGACGCACGAACGACCAAAGTGCCACCGTGACGGACATGCAGGGGCGGGTTCTCGCGGTGGCGTTCGTCACATCCCGCGGTGGCGACTGGTCACCGTCGGTACGGTATGCGGTGCACGGGGCCACGATCCGGTTCACGACGCTCGGTGGCTCCGCGGTTGAGTGCCACATCCGATCAGCGGACTGACCTGGCGGCGGCGCGCAATCCGGATAGCCGCCCCCCCGCCAAGTTGCTATCAAGGCGGCCCCCAGACGATGGAGCTCCAATGAAGACGTCAGCTGTACTCTCGGCCGTCGCGCTCGCGCTCACGATGACCGTGTGCGCCCAGGCGGCCCGGGCCGACACTCGGGACGCCACCTGCGAGGTCCGCAAGGACGGCGACAAGCAGAAGGGCAAGTCCGGCCCCTGCACGTTCGGACAACGCCAGGGCTACATCGACATCGACCTGAAGAACGGCGACACGGTGGCGCTGCGCCCGGCCGACAGGGCGAACCACTTCAAGGACCAGCACGGCAACAAGGTCGTGCGCACGCAGTCCGGTGGTAGCTCCCAGACGTTCAAGTGGGAGAATGGCAAGCACATCAGCGTGACGCTCAACGCGCCGACGTACAACCACAACAAGCACCAGCAGTCGGGCTACAACCAGCAGGGAGGCTACGGCCAGGATGGCGTGGGCTCGGAGCATCCCTGGGCGGCCGATGGCGGCGGGTCGGACGACCACGCGCCCCCTCAAATCATGGTTGGAAGCAACGGCGAGGGCGAGGTGATCTTCAACAACAACTGCGTCGTCTATTACGACAAGCACGGTCGCCGCACCAGCAGCCTGCCCGCTTGCAGCTCAAAGCAACTCAACCGCGCCGCGGACGCGATGGCCTCTTACCGTCGCGAACAGGGCATGAACTGACCCGGAATCGACCCAATACAAGGATCACAGCATGAGCAGGTTCTTACTCGCCGCCCTCACCGCCGCCGGCCTCGCACTGGTGCAGCCCGCCGTGGCCGATCAGGTTGTCGTCAGCTTTGCCAAAGGCGCCAGTTCCCAGACCCTCAAGGGCAGCATCAAGGGCGACCAGAGCCGCGACTACATCGTCGACGCCCGCGCCGGCCAGACGATGACGGTCGAATTCAAGCCGAGCAATGCATCCGCCTACTTCAACGTCATCGCGCCTGGTACCGATTCGGCGATGTTCATCGGTTCGACCGAGGGCAACCGCTTTTCCGGCCCGCTCACGACCAGCGGCCGCCACACCGTCCAGGTCTACCTGATGCGCAACGCCGCGCGCCGCAACGAAGTCGCCAACTACACCATCACCATCGGGGTGACGGGTGCAGCCGCAGCGGCACCTCGGCCCAGCCAGGACGCACTGGTGGCGGGCACCAACTACAACGCGACCGCAGAGGTGCCCTGCATCACCGCCGCGGATGCACCGAAGGGACACTGCAAGGCCGGGGTGATGCGCATGGCGGGTGGCGAAGCGACCGTGGAGCTCCAGACGCCCGACGGCGGCCAGCGCCACATCTATTTCAAGAACGGCCGGCCCGACAGCAGCGATGCCAATGCGCCCATGCAAGCGACGCGACAAGGCGACGTCAACATCATCCGGATCGGCACGGTGGAGGTCTACGAAATCCCCGATGCATTTGTGGTGGGCGGCTGATTTCCAAACCGGGCACCAGAATCAATGAAGCGAATCATCGGATCGAGTGCCGTAGTGGCGCTGGCCGTCCTGGCGTGGCAGCCCGCGGCAACCGGGGCCGAACCGCCCAGGGCCGCGATCGGCGAATGGGGCATCGAAACCGCCGGAATGTCGAAGACCGTGCGGCCTGGCGACGACTTCTATCGTTACGTCAACGAAGGCTGGTTGAAGACGGCGAAGATCCCTCAGGGACTGCCGGCGACCGATGCCCTGACGGAGTTGTATCTTTCCACCGAGCAGCGTGTGCTCGGGATCATCAAGGAAACGCAGGAAGGCAATGACGCGCCCGGCACGCCCGAGCAGCTGATCGCCGATTACTATCGATCCTATGCGGACCGTGATCGACGCAACACCCTGGGCCTGACGCCGATCGCCGCCAGCCTGGGCATGCTGATGGGGGCCGACACCCATTCCGATGTGGCGCGAGCCATGGGCTTCACCTGGACGGCGGGCGTGGTCGGCGCAGGCCTCGAATCCGATCCGGATGATCCGAGCCGCCAGATTCCCTCGGTCGTCCAGAGTGGGCTGACGTTGCCGTCGCGGGACTACTACCTGCAACCGGGAGAACCTTACGAGGGCCTGCGCACGGCGCTGCGCGACTATGTCGCCAGCACTTTCCGCCGCGCCGGCGTGCCTGATGCCGAGGCCCGGTCCGCCAGGGTGCTGGCGCTGGAAACCGAGATTGCCCGCCGTCAGTGGACCCAGGCGGAAATGCGCGATGTGGTCCGCCAGAACCGCGTGATGAGCCTTGCCGAACTCAAGGCCTGGGCGCCTAGCTTCGACTGGGACGCTTTCCTGGGCGAGATCGGCTACGACAGGCAGCCCAAGATCAAGGTCAAGTCCGACACGGCGGTGCGCGACATCGCCAGGCTGTTCGCTGGTACGCCGGTGGCCGATCTCCAGTCCTACATGCTGTTTCACGCGCTCGATGATTGGTCGAACTCGCTGTCCGACGAGTGGGTGGACGCGCATTTCGATTTTCACGGACGCAAGCTGATGGGGGTTGCCCAGCGCCGTCCGTTCGAGCTGGAGGCCGTCGGCGCCGTGAACGCCGTGTTCGGCGAGGAAATCGGCCGCATCTATGTCGCGGAGTATTTCCCGGCCGCCCACCGCGCCGAGATCAACACCATGGTCGGCTATCTGCGCGACATGTTCCGGGAACGGATCAACAAGCTTGACTGGATGGACGCGCCAACCAAGGCAGCGGCGATCACAAAGCTGAACAAGGTGGTCAGTCACATCGGTTATCCCGAACGCTGGCATGACCGTTCGGGCATCAGGATCGACCGCAGCGACCTGATGGGTAACCAGAAACGCATCCTGGACTGGAATCGCACCGATCGACTGAAGCAATTGGCCGAAGGCACGCGCGACTGGGAATTTCCCTTCAATCCACAGGAGGTCAACGCCGGCTATATCGCTGAGCTCAATTCGGTGACCTTCCCGGCCGGCATACTGCAGCCGCCCTATTTCGATCCCGGCGCCGATCCGGCAGTCAATTTCGGCGCCGTGGTGGCCGTGATCGGCCATGAATTCGGTCATGGCTTCGATGACCAGGGCAGCCGCTCGGATGGTGACGGCAGGGTGCGCGACTGGTGGAGCGCGGCTTCGCGTGCCGAGTTCGAGCAGCGCACTGCGGGCCTCGTTGAACAGTTCAGCCAATATGAACCCGTGCCGGGCGCCAGGATCAATGGCCGCCAGAACCTGGGCGAGAACATCGGCGACTTGGGCGGCCTGTCCATCGCCTATGCCGCCTATCGAAAGTACGTCGATGAGAAGCAGGGCGGGAAAGCCCCCGTGATCGGCGGCTTCACCGGTGACCAGCGCTTCTTCCTGTCGTGGGCGCAGGTGTGGCGCAGCCTGGTGACCGAAAGCGAGGAACGGCGGCGACTGCTGTCCGACCCCCACAGCCCCGGCGAATTCCGCGTCAACGGCATCGTCCGCAACGTCGACGCCTGGTACGAGGCGTTCGACGTGAAGCCCGGCGACAAGCTGTACCTGCCGCCCGAAGCGAGAGTCAGGATCTGGTAGCGGTCGTCCGGGCCAAGGTATCCGACGGCGATTCACCGAAGGCACGCTTGTAGACGACGGAGAAGCGACCAAGGTGCGTAAAGCCGCTGTGCAGCGCCGCCGTGGTCACGGTCGGCGCTCGCCCGGATGACAGCAGGGACCGCGCGATTTCCAGCCTGCGTGACGCAACCAGCTCGATGGGAGTCTGGCCCCAGCGGGCGAGGCAGGCTTCCTGCAGCGTCCGCGCCGACACTCCTGCCACCCTGCGGAGTTCATCGAGCGACATGGGCTGCGCCGCGTGAGCGCGGATCCAGGCATCGACGCGTTCGACGACCTGGCGGCTCGAGGGCGACAGTTCCACGAGCCCCGATGCGGCCACGATCCGCCTGGCCAGCCATGACGCCAATCGATCTTCCACGGCGCGCAGGTCGTCGATCCGTCGCGCGCCTGAGGAGCGAACCGCGGCGATGCCATAGCTGCGAATGAGGTCGTGCCAGGCGGCCACACCCTGTGACGAGAGCGGCAGCTGCATCGACCGCAGGGACCAGGTGCCGGGCCGGCGGACACTCAGCAGGTCAATCTCACGTTGAAGCAACCACGGCTCCAGAACGAATGCCGTGCCCGTGCCCGGAGAGGTGTCGACCGAGTAGTCGTGTCCGGGGCAGAGCAGTACAGCCATGTCCGGCGCCGCCCTCAGGCTGCGGCGGCCGATCCGGTATCGATTCTCCTGCCGGGTTGGCAGGTGGACGACGACTCCCCGCGTGGCGGCACGCAGCGTCGATGGAACGGCGATCGATGAGCTTCCGCAGGCGCTGCGCTCCGCAACCGTGAAGCGAACATCGAAGCCGAGCGGCCCTCGGGTGCGCGGCACACGGGAATGGGATCCGAAGTGGCGCCCGACGAACTCAACCGCGTCGTCGAGGTCGTCCGTCCGATGGGCGAAAGTCATCGGTTCGAAGACGGCGGTGTCCGCAACCTGCTCCATTGCACTCCGGTCCGTCCGCTGAGCAATCGTCCGCGAGCGTATCCAAAGCGACGTTGCGGTGCCATCGCACGCGCTTTTCGGATAGCCGGCAGCCCCGTTAATCGGTATCAAGTCGGGTCTGGTGCCCGGCAGACGGGATCCTGCGACTGCGACCGGCGTGGGCCTAGCGGAGATTTGTACAAATGTTCACACGGAAACTGTCGTTCGTGTTCGCGGCGATGTGGCCGTTGGTTTCACAGGCCGTTCCATTCTGGGGCGCCAAGGAGTCGCTACCGCCCGAAACGGCGCCGGTCGCGCTCAAGCAAGGTGAGTTCGTATGGAACCCCGCCGCGGCGCCGATCGGGCCGATCGTGGTGCTCGTAAGCCTTGGCGAGCAGCGTGCCTACGTCTATCGCAACGGTGTCGAGATCGGCGTCACCACGATCAGCAGCGGCAAGCCGGGCCACGGCACACCGACGGGCGTGTTCGTGATCCTGCAGAAGGACAAGGACCACCGCTCATCCAAGTACAACAACGCACCGATGCCGTACACGCAGCGCCTGACCTGGGACGGCGTGGCGCTGCATGCCGGCGGCCTGCCGGGCTACCCGTCGTCACACGGCTGCGTGCACCTGCCATCGAAGTTTGCGGAGGAACTGTTTGCCGCGTCGCCGATGGGCATGACGGTCGTCGTGGTCGACGAGCGCAGCGCCCCCGGGGAGGTCGCCCACCCGCCGGTCTTCTCGCCAGTGGATGCGACGACTGGCGTTCCGGTGAGCGCGGAGCGGCTGGCCGCCGACGAGGAGTTCCGCCTCGAGCCGGAGAAGGCACCGCACGGACCGGTGTCGATCCTGATGAGTTCCGCCGACCAGCGCGTGCTGGTGATGCGCAACGGCGTCGAGATCGGTCGCGCACGAATCACCGTGCACGATCCGTCCGAGCCGCTCGGGACGCATACCTTCGTCATGCGCGAGCAACCGGACACGTCGGCACCGACCTGGGTTGCCGTAGCGATGCCGGGTCACTTCGACGAGGACGGACGCGCCCTTTCGCACGACGCGGCCGCGCGTGTGTCGATGCCACCCGGGTTCGCGTACGCCGTGAGCCTTCTGCTCGCGCCAGGTGCCACCCTGTTCGTGACGGATGCACCGATCCTCGCAGAGAACATGCACGCGGACATCACCGTGCTGAGCGACGGCGCGGCGCCCGAGACGGCGGCGAACTAGGCGCGTCACCGAACAATGAGGACGGACCCGTGTTTCGCCGCCTGATCGTCGCCTTCGTTCTTCAATCTCTGATGGCCGCCTGCAGCGGGCAGCAGGACCCTCCTGTGAATCCCGCCGCACGCGAGCCCGCGACAACGGCGCAAGCGACCAGTGAGGCGCAGCCAGCGGAAATCTCGTTTGCTCAGGTCCTTGAATTTCAGGGCGTGACCTTCAACGTCGTGTCCTCGAATACGGTGTCCGCCAACACCGTCAGCGTCAGCACGACCGGCCTCGAGATCGACAACTCGGCCTGGTCGCAGGAGGTGGATGGGACCGTCACCGGCGCCGAGGTGGCCGACCTCAACGCGGACGGGTCGCCCGAGGTCTACGTGTACGTCAAGTCGACCGGAGCCGATGCGAGGGGGTCAGTCGTCACCTATGTCGCGAACAATCGCAAATCGTTGAGCATGGCTTTCATGGCGCCGCTCTCCGACATACCGGGCGCCACCGACGGTTACCTTGGCCAGGACGAATTCGCTGTCCTCGAAGGGGTCCTCGGGCGTCGCTTCCCGATCCATGACGAGGTCGGCGCACCGACCGGCAGGATCCGTCAGTTGCAGTACACGCTCAACGCGGGAGAGGCAGGTTGGATCCTGAAAGCCGATCGGGTCCTCGAGTTCTGAGCGTCTACACGGGCTTGAACGTACGTACAGTTGACTTTTAGATCAACGCCTGGTCAAACTGTCGTTGATGCAAAAGTCAACGGCCCGATTATCGGACTTGCTGAACTCGCTGACCTCAGCTGCGCGCCAGGCCGGCTGGTCCGACGCCGAGTGGGCGCGCCGCTCGGGTCTGCCGAAGGAAACACTGTGTCGCCTCCGGTCGCGATCGACCTGCGATTTCGCGACGCTCGATGCGTTGGCCCGATCCGTCGGCGCGACCTTGACGGTCCATGAGGGGCCCGCCAGAACGAGCGCGAATGGACTCTGGCCGTCGGTCGTCGATCGGCGGCTGGAAGCGAGACTGGTCGACGTCCTCCGCACCGGCATGACCCGTCCGGAGGATTGGCGTCCTTTGGGCCCGCCATTCTTTCTAGCGGGCCTCGCGGTAACGCTCGCGAGTGTCCCCTCACTCGATCGCCGGACATACCTCGACCTTGCGGAAGCCCTGCACCCCGGGGCAACGGTGCCGCGCGTGTTCGCACGTTGGCTCGCCGAGACTCCGTTGCCACCATCGCGCTTCCTGCCGATGCTCCAAGCGGGGCTCGACCGTGCGGCCTGAGTCGTACACCCGCCCCGAGTACGCGGCCGCATTCCGAGAGATGGCAGCGCGAATCGCTGCCTCACTGAGTGACGTCGCACACAGCGCACTGCCGATCCGCATGTACGTCGCCGGTGGGGCTGCGCTGCACTTCCATACCGGCGAACGAGTCTCAGTGGACGTCGACGCCACGTTCTCGCGACGGATCGCCTTACCAGACGGACTCGACGTGGCGTACCGGGACGAAGACGGTGCGGCTCGCCTGCTCTATTTCGATCGCCAGTACAACGACACGCTCGGCCTGATGCACGAGGATGCGCAGGATGACTCGATACCTCTTGCTCTGGAGGGAATCGACCCCAGCGTTCTCGACGTACGCGTCCTGACGCCGGTCGACCTGGCGGTGAGTAAGCTCGGGCATTCTCGGCGCAGGACCGGGCAGACATCGCCGCTCTGGCACGTCGCGGCCTCGTCAATGAATCGAATCTCGAGAAGCGCGCGCTCCAGGCGCTCGAGATATACGTCGGTGATACACGTAGGTTGCGCGGCACCATCGCGAGCGCCGTTGAACTTGTTGCAGCGATCACCTCCAAGGCGTGATCGCCTGGTGCCGTGGGCTGCGGGCCCGCACTCCGGAATTCAGCAGCGATCCCCGGCTCGATACTGCGCGGGTCGAATCCGCCCGTGCCGAGCCAATTGCTCGCGGCACGGGCGGCTTGGTCCGAAGCCTGAATGTCGAGCGCCTGCGCGGAGCTCGCTACATCCCAGGCACATCCATCGGCAAACCGGCTGCCGACAAGCCTGACGTCCGTGCAGTTGCGGACGCCGACGACGAGGCCGGCAGGAACGGGCTCGGGTTCGCCGGGCAGACCGTCCCTTCCGGAGGCAGCGAGCCATCGAACAGGTACCGCACCACGTAATTCACGATGCAAGCATTGAATCGCGGAAACGCGCAATGCCCCCAGCCCGCGTAGCTGAGCAGCCGGGCGTTCTTGAGCCACTTGGCCGCCGCCTGGGCGCCTGCGTAGTCGGTCGCCGGGGCGAAGAAGTTGCCGACGACCAGCACCGGTGCAGACGTGCGGGCTGTCCATGGACCCGCATACCGATCGGGCGACAGCGGCCAGTTCGCGCATGGGACGTTCAGCCACCACCAGTAAGGACCGAAGATGGAGCCCTTGGCGGCCCCGCCGTCGAGCGCCGCATAGTAGGCGAACGGGTCCCGGTACTGCGTATCGGCGCAGAGAACGCCCAGCGACGCGTCGAACTGGTTGTTGTACGCACGTCCAGCGTCCGCGGCGCGCCACCGATCGACGATTCCGCGGAACGTGGCGGCGGCCTTCTCGGCTGCGCCGACTTCGCCTCCCAGTGCACTCGCCAGGTACGCAATGCCGTTCGCGCAGGTCGGCCACAGCTCCGGTTGGTACATGCAGCCGACCGTCTGCGCGACAAGCTTGTCATAGGTCAACAGGGTCCCGTCCGGGAGCAATACAGGAACCTGCTTGATCGATTCGAGGACTGCAGCGTAGGTGGCTGCCGCACCGTACGGACCACTCATCAGGCAGTAAGCCGGGTTGATCGCCGCAGCCGCATCGCACAGGCGATTGAATTCCTCAGCCACCGCCGCAGTCGCAACGCGGTCGGACGAAATCTGCCGCCCGATGGTCCAGATGAGCGGGTTCAGCACGCCATCGATTGCGAGCGCGCGCACCTTGCCTGGAAACATGTTCGCGTAGGTGTTGCCGAGGTACGACCCATAGGAAAAGCCCAGGTACGTGATTCGTTCGTCGCCGACGGCCTGTCTCAACAGGTCGAGGTCGCGCGCGACGTCCGCGGTGCTCATGTGCCGCGCAATTGGCTGACCACGCCCGAGGCAGCGCGCGCCTAGCGAACCGTATGCGTTGAAGTACGGCCGTTCCTGGTCATCGAAGAAAGGGAAAACTGGCAGCGCGTTGCGGAAGGCCGTGCGATCACCTTCGGTGTCGAAGCACTGGATCGGGTCGGAGTACCCGACGCCTCGCGGGTCGAACGCTACGACGTCGAACTTGCCCTGCAGCAGTTCTCGCAGAGTCAGCCCGAATCCAGACTGGATGAGGCGCGTCACCCCCGAGACGCCTGGACCGCCGAAGTTGACGAAGACCGTGCCGATCGCTGCTGGTCGATGGCGACCCGATTGCCAACATCGACCTGATTGCCGATCCGGCGAAGAACTTGGTCGTGATCATCAAGGACGGTCGGATCTACAAGAACACGCTTGGCGCAGCCCGCTGACGGCGTCGCGCTGGTCCACGACCGGCATCGACCAGCGTGCAGCCAGCTCATTCTCCACGCCGCTTGGCCTTGTGCTTCGTTGCGGACTGCACCAGTCGGCCGAACTCCCGGTCCTTCTTCCGCCTTTCGACGTAAGACAGGTCGTGGAATGCGGACTCCTTCCTCAGCTTGAGGTAATCCCGCAGTCGATCCTCGCTCAAGTCGTGTCGCTCGATCGCCGCCCGCACCGCGCAACCCGGTTCGCTCGAGTGACCGCAGTCCGTGAACCGGCAACTTTTCGCAAGCTCGCCTATGTCGGCGAAAGTGTCGTCGAGCCCTTCGCTGACCCCCAGCATGCCCAGCTCGCGCATGCCGGGCATGTCGACCAAGAGAGCTCCACCCTCGAGCACGACCAGCTGACGACGCGTGGTCGTGTGACGTCCCTCCCCCGTGTGGCTGACGTCTCCCGTCTCCAGTCCGGAGTCGCCTGACAAGCGGTTGATCAGCGTCGTCTTCCCGACGCCCGACGAACCGAGCAGGCAGTACGTCTTGCCGGGAATCAGCAGCTCTCGAACCCGATCGAGGCCCGCGCCCGTCACGATGCTGAGGGTGACGATTTCCGACTCGATACCCGCAGCCCGGATCTCGCCGATCAACGCGTCCAACTCGCCGGCATCGACCAGATCGGTCTTCGTCAGCAGCAGCACGGGCTCGACATGCCCCTCCCTCACCATCACCAGGTAGCGCTCGAGCCTGCGGACGTTGAAGTCGAAGTGGCAGGCCTGGATGACGAACGCCACGTCGATGTTCGCCGCGATCATCTGGAAGTCGACGTCTTTGCCGGGAACCTTCCGTCTCAGGAATGACTTGCGTGGCAGCACGCCATGGATGCTCGCGTGCGACCTTGCGTCCAGGCAGCGGACGCAGACCCAATCGCCAACGCATGGCAGGTCGATCGACGACTCGGCGGCGAACTGCAGGCGGCCCGTCAACTCGGCAGGTCGCTCCCCGTGCTCGTCGCGGACGAGGTACCGGCCCCTGTCGACAGCGGTGATCCGCGCAGCGGACAAGTCCGAGCCGCACTGCTCCCGAGCCGGGTCGGCAAACCAGCGGTCGAGGCCAAGTTCGCTCAGCTGCATGATGGCAATCTGTCAGAAGGCGATCGGCTTGCCAAATCTGCAGCAGCGGAGGTTCAGGCAACAGTATGCTGCGGACCAACCCACCAACGGTTGGCGATCGGGGTACGACGCATGAATTCAGAATCCTGGATCGACATCGGGGCAGTGGACGAGCTGAGTCGCAAGCCACTCCAACAGGTTCTGCTGGGTCGCACGCGGATCGCGCTCGTCTGCAAGGACGGGGAGTTCAGCGCGATCTCCGGCGTCTGCAACCACGTGGGCGGACCGCTGGGTGAGGGCAAGCTCGACGGTGATTACGTGGTCTGCCCGTGGCACTACTGGAAGTTCCACCGCCGGACCGGGGAAGGTGAACCTGGCTACGAGGCGGACCGCGTGCCCGTGCACGAGATTCGTGTCGAGAACGGCCGCGTGCTCGTGCAGCGACAAGCCGCGACCAAGCGGTCGCGCAAGGCGCACGAACCGCATCCGCTGGCCCGCAAGCCCCAGCGCGCGGATGGTCCGATCCGGGTGCTCGGCATTTCGACGACCACGATGACCGCCGGCCAGCCACGCTACAGCACCTCCGAAGACCTGCTCGCGTCATCCTTGCGCCACGCGAAAGAGACATTGGACTGCGAGACGCAACTGATCGCGATCCGCAACCTGAGGTTTCGCGAGTGCGAGGGCTTTTACTCCAAGTCGTCCCGCGCGTGTACGTGGCCCTGCTCGATCACGCAGATGGATGGCGACGACCA
>Ga0316622_100000080_pt1 | contig 43246 bp, 38 predicted proteins | sample OWC_Aug_OW2_C1_D_FD_207646 | JGI IMG/M metagenome (GOLD analysis project Ga0316622, IMG submission 207646) | Wetland soil microbial communities from Old Woman Creek delta, Ohio, United States - OWC_Aug_OW2_C1_D5_C | ecosystem: Environmental > Terrestrial > Soil > Wetlands | place: USA: Ohio... | reverse complement strand
CCGAACCAGCCGGGCAGTACGGTGATGAAGACGTACGCGTACACGGAGAAGAAGAGGACCTGGAAGATGGAGTTGAAGGCGACCAGGGCCGCACAGTACTCCGTGTCCCCGCGGGCCAACTCGTTCCAGACGATCACCATGGCGATGCAGCGGGCCAGCCCGATCATGATCAGGCCGACCATATACTCCGGATAGTCCCGGAGAAAGACGATCGCCAGGATGAACATCAGGATCGGGCCGATGATCCAGTTCTGGACCAGGGACAGGGCGAGCACCCTGACGTCCTTGAAGACGCGGCCGATCTCTTCGTACTTCACCTTCGCCAGAGGCGGGTACATCATCAGGATCAGACCCGCCGCGATCGGGATCGAGGTGGTCCCCGCCTGGAAGGCGGAAATCCAGCCCGTACTCGCAGGGAACAGGTATCCCTGTCCGACCCCGACGAACATGGCCAGGAAGATCCAGAGGGTAAGATACCGATCCAAGAACGACAATCGCCTGCCGACACCGTCACTCATTCTCCATCCTCCGCCGCTTATCGCGGTTTCCAGGCCGGAGCTTCCTACGCGAACCGGTCAGACACCGTCCGGTGCGGCCCATTGCCAGGCGCCGCCCCAGACTGACATCGTCTGCTCGCAACGCGCTCTCGTGTTCAAGATGACGGCACAGCACGGCCAGCAGCTCCGCCGCAGGCCCCCCATCATTCGCCTCGCTGCCGAGTCGGTAGTGCATCCAGCGACCATCCCGTCGCGCCGCCACGAGTCCCAGCGCGCGCAAGGAGCGCAGATGGCGGGAGATAGCGTACTGCGGCATCCGCAGCGCGTCCACCAACTCGCAGACACACAGTTCCTGCCCACGGAGAAGCCGAAGGAGGCGCAATCGTACAGGATCCGCAAGCGCAGCCAGGATTCGCAAGATGTCGTTCATTGTCGTCCTCATCATATGCGTCTTTTCGCATATGATATGTCGAACCGCGTTCCCCGGCAATGCAATGCGCCTAGATGTTCATGAGACCTCACAATTTGGGAAAGGTGAGAACGCGAGCCGCCTACTTCAGGAGGCGGTAAGTGAGTGCCACGGCGGCGAATGCGAGCAGGATCCAGATCGCCACGATGATGCCGGCGGCGATCCAGTTCCTGGGCTTGCCACCGGCCATGGCGACAGCGGCCTTCTCGCGGCATTCGGCCATGACCTCGGGTGGGATGGCCTTGAGGACCATGGCGATGCCGAGGGGAATGAGGATGAGGTCGTCAAGGTAACCGAGAACCGGGATAGGGTCGGGGATGAGGTCGATCGGGCTGAAGGCGTAACCGACGATGCAAGCCGCCAGCAACCGACCGTACCACGGCACCCGCGGGTCCCGGCAGGCCAGATAGACGGCGTATGTTTCCCGCTTCAGCGCCCGTGCCCGCTCCTTCCATGTTGCCCAGCGCCCCACGGGTCAACTCCCCTTTGTGCCCGCTACCGTCGCGGGTCCCCTTCGTTATGGTTTGACGGACCGGGGGCCACGGTCGGCCTACTCCGCGGGTCGGGTCAGTGGCCTGAAACGGGTCGTGGAGGTTTTGGCCATGCGCGTGGCCTCCACCGCGTCCAGATAAAACTTCTCCTGCGCTCGCACCGACGGCCCTTTCCCTTTCACCCGCTCATAGGTTCCGTCCGCCAATAACCGGCGCGCCTTGACGTTATCCGCAAAGCACGTCTCCAGGATGCCCACGAGCCGTCGCTGCAACGCAGCCGATCGAACCGGAAACAGGATTTCCAGTCGTCGGTCGAGGTTGCGCGACATCCAGTCGGCGCTGCTCAGATAGACCTCGTCGTTTCCACCGTTCTGGAAGTAGAAGATGCGTGCGTGCTCCAAGTAGCGGTCCACGATGGAGCGCACCTCGATGGTCTCCGATACGCCCTTTACGCCCGGCCGGAGACAGCAGATGCCTCGGACGTTCAGGAGCACCTTGACCCCGCCACGGCTGGCGCGGTACAGGGCCTGGCAGATCTTCGGATCCTGCAAGGAGTTTACCTTGGCCATGATCAGCCCCGGGCGGTCCGGAGTTGACACCTGGATCTCGCGGTCGATCAGCTCGGCGAAGCGTCGTCGGAGATCCGTCGGCGCGATGGTCAAGCCGGACCACCCCGTCACCTCGGATGCACCCGTGAGGAGATTGAAGAACGCCGCCACATCGCCCGCCAGATCGCGCTGGCAGGTCAGCAGACCGATGTCGGAATAGAGCCGAGCCGTTCGGTCGTTGTAGTTCCCCGTAGACAAATGCAAATACCGCCGAATGCGCCCGCCTTCCCGCCGGACGATCAGCAAAGCCTTGGCGTGCGTCTTGAGACCGGCCACGCCGTAGATCACGTGGCAGCCGGCGTCCTCCAACCGACGCGCCCAGCCGACGTTCCGCGCCTCGTCGAAGCGCGCCTTCAGTTCCACCAGAACCGTCACCTGTTTGCCATTTCGGGCCGCCCGCTCCAGCGCCCGGATGATGGGGGAGTCGCCGCTCGTCCGGTACAGCGTCTGCTTGATGGCCAGAACCCCGGTGTCCTCTGCAGCCAGCTCCAAGAGTTGAATCACCGGGTCAAAACGCTCGTACGGATGGAAGAGCAGGGCATCGTGATCCTGAATGGCCGCCCAGAGATCGTCGGCTCCGGCCAGATCCTGGGGAGGCTGCGGCGGCCAGTCGGGAACCCGCAGAGCGTCGAAACCGCGGCGGTTCGCCAACTCCATCAACGCGGTGGCATCCAGCATCCCTTCGATCTGGTAGGTTCCCTCGGGAGGAACCCCCAGCCAGTCCGGAAGCCAGCGCGCAATGCGCGGGTCGGCTTCCGCGCTGATCTCCAGACGCACCGCCGCCCGGCGGCGCCGAGCCCGGACCGCCTCTTCCACGACGTGCAGCAGATCCTCGCTGTCGTCGTCCTGGATGGCCACATCGGCGTCCCGCGTGATACGGAACAGAGCCGTGCCCTGAATCGCGGCGCCGGGAAAGAGCAAATCGAGATTGGCGTTAAGGACGTGCTCCAGGCGAGCGAGCTTCGTTCCGGTCTCCGACGGAACCGTCAGAAAGCGGGACCACTGCGCCGGCTGAGGCACCACCACGATCCTCCATGGCGGCTCCGCCCCCTTCGCCTCCAGCGCCACCGCGACCAAGAGCTGGAGCCCGGGCAGGAGCGGGGCCGGATCGAGGTCCTGCACCGCCAGCGGCGTCAGGACGGGGAGAACCTCGGCGGCAAAGTGCTCGCGCAGGAACGTCCGCTGGGCGGGCGTCCACTCGTTCTCCTCCAGGACGTCGAGCCCGCGCTCGCGCAGCAGGCCGAGTGCACGGGCGAGTCCCTTTCCCTGCTCCGCCACCATCCTATGGACACGACGGCTGATGTGCTCGAGCGCCTGTTCGGCGCTCAGGCCGCTCGGATCCCGACGCCGGGCGCCCGCCGCCTGTTGTTGGAGCAGGCCGGCCACCCGGACCATGAAGAACTCGTCGAGGTTGGAGCTGACGATGGCCAGGAACTTCAGGCGCTCCAGCAGCGGTAGGTCCTCCGCCAGACCTTCCTGCAGAACCCGATCGTTGAACTCGAGCCAGCTGAGCTCTCGGTTGATGTACAGCTCCGGACTTTCGAGATCGATCTTTGCCATGCGTTTCTCCGCCTTCCTCCGCTCTGCCGACCCCGCGGCGAGGGTGGGCTCACAGCGGGGCGGCGACGGCCTCCGCTCGCTCTTCTTCCAGGCGGATCTTCAGCCCGAAGATGTCCGTGAACAGGTCGGATTTTTGCTGGACCGCGTGGCGCTCCAGCGTGAGATCGGAGACGCCGGGGATATGGAGCACCAACTCGTCATTCAGCCGGTCGCAGCGGAAGTCGCGGACCTGCGTGGCATGAACCCGGTCCAGCCCGTCGGCAACCCGCAGGAGGGCCGCCAGCTTGCTGACCACGATGCGCTTGTCGCGGGGCAGGGCCATGTATTCCAGATGGTCGGGCTGGGGAGTGGCCCGGCGGTGGTACCGGGCCACGTGCGCGGCAAGAATGTGCTCCTCGCGGCTCAGCCCGAAGATCTCAGAATTGGCGATCAGATAGTAGCTGTGCTTGTGGTGCGAACGATTGCTAACGAAGCCCCCCACCTCGTGGAGCAGTGATGCCACCCGCAGGAGGAGCCGGTGCCGGGATCGCAGGCCGTGCTCTGGCACAAGCTGATCGAACAGGCGGACCGCCAACTCGGCAACGGCCTGGGCGTGGCGGCGATCGACCCGGTATTTCCGGGCCACCGCCAGCGCCGACCGGACGATCCCCTTGGCCAGCGCCTCGTCCTCTTTGCCGGTGACTCGGCTGGCCAAATCCAGCAGCAAGCCGTTCCGCATGGACGCCTGCGAGACGAGCAGCTCCTTCGCCTGCGTGGAGTCCAGCAGGGCTTGATACGCCATGAGCGCCGGGCTCAGCGTCTCCGCGTCGGGGAATTCCAGGGCAAATGTCTTGGCCAACTCCTCGACGGTCTGCCGCTCGCACTGACGGACGAGTTTGTCGAAGGGGCCGCGCGGCACCGCGAACAACCCCTCGGACCCGACCGGCTTCCCGATGCGGCGGGCGACAAACCGCGCATCCCCCCCGATCGCGATGAAGGTCTCGATCCGATCCAGGGGCAGGCCGCTCTGAGTGGCTCTCAGCACGTTGGAGATTTGCTGCCGCAGCATCTCCGCGGCTCTCTGCGGTGTCTCGCTTCCACTCAGGAGCCCTTCCCGCATGCGGATCGAACCCACGGGCAGGCTCTGAGACTCGGCGATCTCCCCTTGAGACAGGATCGTGAGCAGCGCGCTGCCCCCGCCGACGTGCGCAACCAAGAGGAGACCGCGCTTGGAACTCAGGCCCGGACCGAGATGCTGTCGGGCGCCCGCCACGGTCAGGCGGCTCTCCTCGGCCGTGTCCAGGACTTCGACCTCCAGCCCTGTCGCCATCAGGATGCGGTCGAGAAACGTGTCGCTATTCCCGGCCTCGCGGACGGCGCTGGTGGCCACGGCACGGAGATACTTCGGCTGGTACGTGTCCAGGAGCCGGCGATACTCCCGAAGGATCCCCACCGCCGCCTGCATCGTCTGCCCGCTGAGACGACCACGCCGAAAGGTATCCTGACCGAGACGGATCCCCTTCTGCAGACGCTCCAGCACCTCGATGCTCCCGTCCACCAGCACTTCGGCCACAACGAGGCGGATGGCGTTCGAGCCGATGTCCACGCCCGCGACCACCTGCGCGGGGGATTGTGGATCGCGATCCTTCTTGTCCTTGTCAGTCGTGCTCATGGGGGCCTCCGCATTTCGCGCTCGCTCGTCCTGATCCCCCGGGATCCGGTGGACATCGCGGACCCATCGCCGGCAGGCAACCGCCCTCGCCCCGGAGCACCGCTAGACGTGCCGGGAGACAGTCTAGCATGCTCCGCAGCGCCGAAGACGTGTTGTGCCACTCCCCGCGCCCGGGGGGAAACGAGGGGAGCGCCCCACTCTTCACGTGTGCTTCCGCCAGAATTCCTCTGCCGTGAGCAGATACGAGGGGTGGTGCCGACCCGTCGGAGGATAAAACTCGTCGTGCGTGTACCGGAACCCCAACTGCTCAAGGATCCGGCGCGATGCCCCGTTGGCCGGGTTGTGCCCCGCGAAGAGAGCCTTCACGCCGAGAGTCCTGAACGCATGCTTCATCACTGCCCGGGTTGCCTCCGGCGCATAGCCTTGACCCCAGTAGGCCCTCCGCAAGTGGATCCCGATCTCGTAGACACCCTCCTCCGATTTGTACGGTCGAAGCCCGCAACACCCCACGTGCTCGCCCGTCGCAAGCAGAAAGATCGGCCAGTACTGGACACCGTGTGAGTGCACCGTCGCGATCTCGCGAGCGAGCCGGTCCCGCACTTGCCCCGGGGAGAATGGCCCGCCGATGAGCCTGGTCACCTCGGGATCCCCCCACACCGCCAACGCAAGATCGATGTCGGCGTCGGACCACGGGCGAAATCCAAGGCGCGCGCTCCGGAGGAAATAGACGATCGGCTGCCCTCCAATACCGCGATTCGACTCTTGCGTGGTGTTCACGATTCAGCTCGCGCGGAATGATCGTGTCGCAGCATGGGACAGGCACAATCCGCCGTGCTGAGCGCCCTTCACTTCTGGCAGACAAAAATCGCGAATTCCTCCGGCGTTGCCGGATTCTTCGCGAAATCCTTGTATCCTTTCACCAGCGTGAATCCAGCGCTCTTCAGGTGGTTGAGCACGTCCGTGTAGCCCAGCGCACCTTTCTGTTCTCTGTATTCGATGATCTCGCCGGCCTCCGTGTCAATGACGATGCTGTATTCATCCGGGATACCGTCCTGAACCAACCGCTCAGTCAGGATGAACTTCCCGTCTGTCTCCGTCCAGTGTCTGACGGGCGGCACCGTCTCCCCCTTTCGGCTGGGGACTATCCGTGGCCCCTGGAACACGTACAGGAACGAGCAACCCGGTCGGAGCGCGGTCTGGATGGCCAAGAAATGCTTCTTGATCTCCTCGCTCGTCATGAAGCCGATCACGTGCCAGTGAGCCAGGACGAAATCGAAATGGCCCTTTTCAGTCAATTCGGCTGCCAACTGAGAGCGAAACTCCACCGCCACGTTCGCGTCCCGTGCGTCTCGTTCCGCTTGATCGAGAAACCGTTGGTCCGTATCAATGGCAACCACGCGGTAGCCGCGCTTGGCGAACTCTACGGAGTAACGGCCGATTCCGCAGGCAACCTCCAAGATATCCAGCGGCGGATTCAGGCCGGCGAAATCCTCGAATACATCCACATCCTTGGCGCTTCTATCGGCGTCGGGAAAACGGATGTCCGCCGCAACAATTTCCCGGGCGTCCCGCTTTTCCCACGCGCGTCCTACAAGCTTTCGTTTCATCGCCATGGCTTCATTCCTTCAGCCCAGCCGCCCCTCACCGCAAGAAGCACAAGACGCACAAGACGTGCAAAGCACTCCCAAGGCCGCGTAGCCGCTGTTGGACGCAGCAGCAGCTCTTATGCGGCACCTCCTGACCGCCGAAACAGTCAGACGCCGAACTGCCGCAAGTGATGGTCGCAATGCAAGTAGACTAGCCGTCCCCATTCCTTCGCAGACAAAATACCAAAGGCCGGGTGCGCTCCGAACGGTTCGCCTTTGCGGCCGTGCTCGACGAACCGCTCAAGGGCGGCCTTCCACGCGACCTGGTCCGCCGCCCAGTCGGTGGGCTTTGTGCGCTGAAATTCTGGAGTGGTGGGGAGCTTGCCTTTCGGCCAGGGCAGAACATAGACAAAGAACCATCGGAGCGGATAGATGCGCAACGGCATCCACCGTACCGTGACCGGCTCCTCGCCAAGCGGTATCCGAAAGGCGTCGATGAGATGACACACCATCTGCGCCGCGCTCATCTTGCCCCAGAGCGCAGGCGCGTCGGCTCGGAGACGCTCCATGCGTCCCTGGATTTCTTCTATTGGCGCAGGATCGAACAGGGTCTTCATCGAAAAGATGGTACCGGACACCTGATGGATCGTAAGCTGTTGAGTGGGCGCCGTCCCAGTGCGACTTTTTTCGCCGGCGCCGGCGTGGCATATACAGTGTCACGAAGACCGCACTGCCGTGAACGGGTCGCGTCTTGCGACCACTTCTGCCCTGCACTTGATGTCGCAATTGGCGGTATCAAGTTCCCAGACTCCTGCAGCGTAAGCCGAGGCCAAGAGCCATCTCGCCGGCTCAGTCTTCCAAAACACATCGGCCCCCTGGGTTCGGAACCCGAGAGGCCGTTTGGTTGTTCACTGCAAGCACTTTGGATGAAGGGCTTCTCTCGCAATCCCTGGCCGACGTCATCCAACCGTCCTCCGCTCTCAATTCGGAGAACCGCCCCTGTCGGTCGAAGCTACTCCTTCCTGTTCGGGAGTGTCAAGCGTTGCTCGTCGTCCTGTGTTGCTCGTCGTCCTGCATGATCGGCGTGGCTGCTTCTACTTCTCGTCGCGTGTTTTATAGCTCTCCGCCAGCAGCTCCATGGGGTGCATGACTTTGACGTTCGAGCCCTTGGCCGCCAGCATGGCCTTCAGTTGCGTGAGACACGAGGGGCAGCCGCTCACCACGACGTCGGCCTTCGTCGCCATGATGCTGTCGGCTTTGTTGCTTCCTACACCCTCGGAGAGCGCCGGATGCGTAACGCAGAACGAGCCGGCGGCGCCGCAGCAGACGTCAGCCCCCGGCATCTCCACGTACTCAACGCCGGGGATCGCTTTCAGGATCTCGCGGGGCTGGCTCTTGATACCTTGGCCTCGCACCAGGTGACAAGGATCATGGTAGGTCACGCGAAGCGGGGCGTGTCCCTGCGGCTTGGGGAATTCGTGCTTGACGAGGAACTCCGAGATGTCCGCGGCGCGCCCGGACAGCCTCTCTGCTCGCTCCTGATAATCGGGATCGTCCTTCAGGAGGTGCTTGTACTCCTTGAGGGCCGCGCCGCACGAGGCGCAATCGGTGACGACGTGCTCGTATTGCTCCAGCGCGGCGATGTTCTTCCGGGCCAGGTCGCGCGCCGCCTCGATGTCGCCATAGGCACGGTGAGGGACGCCGCAACAGACGACCGCCGGCACCTCCACGCGGAAGCCCCCGCGCGTCAGCATGGTTCGCGTCGCCATGGCCGCGTCGGCATACCCCCAGTTCATGAAACAGCCGGCGAAGTACCCCACCGTCCCGCGGCGCCCGTCGCCGTTACTCGCCGACTTCTCGGCCCGCGAGCGGAACGACCGCAAGGGCGCCGGCGGCATGGATCGCAGTCCGGCACGGACCGCGTCTGGAAGGAAGGCACCGAGCTGTTCCAGCATGATCCTGGGGATCCCCGCTCGCTGGAGGAGTGCCAGGGGCGGCGTTCCGAGGCTCATCAGGGCCGGCGACTGGAGCGCGGCAAGCAGCATCCGAATTGGCACCGGCAAGCCCAGGTCCTTCGCAAGGCCGGCGCGCGCCTCCAGGAACAGGTCGGTTGTCGGCACGAAGCTCGGACAGTTGGTGGCGCAGGCTCCGCAGAGGAGGCAGTCCTCCAGCTTGGCCCGAACGTTCTCTCCCGCCTTCAGGCGGCCGTCCGCCACCGCTTCCAGCAGCGCGACCTTGCCGCGCGCCGCCATCCCCTCGTATACCGTGTCCTGATAGAGCGGGCACACGGAGGTGCAGGAACCGCACTTGTTGCACTTGAAGAGGGCGGCGAGTTCGCTGAACTCCATCACGCCCTCCAGATCTTGCCGGGATTCAGGATATTCTTCGGATCCAGCGCCCGCTTGATGTCCGCCATCAGCTTCACCGTCTCCTTCGAGACGGCCAGGTCCATGTAGGGTTGCTTGCTCAGGCCGATGCCGTGCTCCCCGGAGAGCGTCCCGCCGAGTCTGACCGACGCCTCGAAGATGGCCGCAATGGCTTGCTCGACCCGCTCCATCTCCTTGTGGTCGCGCCGGTCCGTCAGGATGTTGGGGTGCAAATTCCCGTCGCCCGCGTGCCCGAAGATCACGATGGGAAGATCGTACTCCTTGGCGATCCGCTGAATCTCTCGCACCATGGCGGGAATGGCGCTCCGGGGGACGCTGATGTCCTCGCCGATCTTGCTCGGCCGTGCGGCGGAGATGGCCGGCGAGATGGACCGCCGGGCCTTCCAGAGAGAGTCTTCCTCCTTCTTGTCCTTGGCCGTCTGGAAGCTCCGTACACCCTTCTCGCCGCAGATCCGGCCGATGACTTCCGCCTCGGCCTCCACGGCGGCCGGCATCCCGTCCACCTCGATGAGGAGGATGGCCTCGGCGTCGCGCGGCAGCCCCAGCTTCAGGTAGTCCTCCACGCAGTTGATGCTCTTCTGGTCCATGATCTCCAGCGTGGACGGGATCACACCGCCCGCCATGATCCCCGCCACCGCCTCAGCGGCACCATCCAGTCGGTCGAAGATGGCCAGCATCACCTTCTTGGCCGGCGGCTTCGGCAGGAGACGCAGTGTGGCCTCAGTGATCACGCCGAGCGTCCCCTCGGACCCGACGAAGAGCTGGACCAGGTTATACCCGGTCACATTCTTGATCTGCTTGCCGCCCAACCGGATCACGTCGCCGGACGGCACGACCACCTCGAGCCCCAGGACGTAATCCTTGGTCACGCCGTACTTCACGCCGTGCGGACCGCCGGCGTTCTCGGCGATGTTGCCGCCCAGCGTGCAGTAGTTCAGGCTGGCCGGATCGGGCGGATAGAACATCCCGGCATCCTCGACCGTCTTCTGGAAGACGCCGGTGATGACGCCCGGCTCCACGACGGCCATCATGCTGCTCGTGTCGATCTCCTTGATGTTCCGCATCCCCGCCAGAACCAGCGCGATCCCGCCCTGGGCCGGGACGGAGCCGCCCGAGAGGCCCGTGCCCGCGCCGCGCGGGACCACCGGAACCTCGTGGTCGGACGCGAAACGGAGCACCGCCGCCACCTCCGCGGCGCTTCGCACCTGGGCGATCGCGTCCGGCAGGGCCTTGAGGCTGGTGCCGTCGTAGGCATAGAGTGTCCGGTCCTCGACCCCGTCGAAGACCTGGTTGGCGGGAAGCAATCGGCGCAAATCGGCAGCGAGCGAGCGGGTTGCGGTTGCCATCATCTCTCCCCTAAACCCATGGGGCAAATTCCCCGGCGATGTCGATTGTATGGAGACACAGGACCTGCAGGCAATCGGGCTTTCGTAGGAAATGATAGCGCTTTAACGCAATTCGCAAAAGCCCGCGCGGGAGGACACTGCGGATTTGTCCGCGGATGCGAACGCGCGACGAACCGCAGAGGCGAAGAGGCGCTGGGGCGCAGCGGCGTTGTCACCTCGCCTCAGCCCCTCGGCGGCTCTCCAGACCGTCAGCGCGTCAACACCGCCAGGAATTCCTCGACCATGCCGAGGTACATTCCAAGCTCCGCATCGCCGATCGGGACGGACAGACAGCACCGGCCGCCCTCGGAAAGGAAGACCTTCCGATTCAAGCCGAAGAGGAACAGGGCGGTGTGCATGAGACTGCTGGTCCTGAGTGTATCGCGATAGCAGCGCACGCGCGCCTCGCTGAAGTGAATCTTGAACATGGAACCGACGCCGCTCACGTAAATCGGCACACCATAGCGGTCGCCCAGGGTCCTCAGGCGATCCCGGAGTTCGTCGCCCATCGCATTCAATCGCGCGTACACCGGCTCCGTGAGTTGTTCCATCGTGGCGACCCCGGCCGCCATGGTGATGGGATTCGCGTTGAACGTGCCGGCGTGGGGGATCAACCCAGCCCCGGTCCCCGTGTTGAATAACGCCATGATGTCCCGCCGCCCGCCGAACGCCCCCACCGGAAAGCCGCCCCCGATGATCTTGCCGAAGCACGTGAGGTCTGGCGCGATCCCGAAGAGTTTCTGCGCGCCTCCGCGATCCAGACGGAAGCTCTGCACCTCATCCAGGATAAAGACGATACCCAGGCGCGCCGCCTCGTCGCGGAGCCCGACGAGAAATTCCCGCTCCGCAGGGACGAAGCCGACGCTGCCCAGGATAGGCTCCACGATCACACAGGCCAGGTCGGCCGCGTAGGTTGCCAAGATCCGTTTGGCTGCCTCCAGATTGTTATACGGAATGATCACGACGTCGTTCAGAACGCCCGGCGTGATTCCCGCGGACCCCGCCACGGCCACGGGCGCCTCGGCCGGCCCGCCGCTGCCCGCCGGCACGCGGACGCTGTTCTCCACGCAATCGTGCGTTCCGTGGTACCCGCCCTCCATTTTGGCGACCTTGGGGCGGTCGGTGAACGCCCTCGCGGCGCGGATCGCCATCTGCGTCCCCTCGCTCCCGCTGTTGGTGAAGCGAATCTGCTCGACCGAGGCAACTCGCTCGACCAACATCTCCGCGAGCACCGTCTCCAGGCCGGAGTTCGTCTGAAACGCCGTGCCGCGCCGGAGCTGCTCCTCCACGGCCTTCACGACGACGGGCGGCCGATGCCCGAGGATTAGCGTCGTGGCGCAGTTGAAGAGATCGAGGCGGCGGTGCCCGTCCAGATCCACCATGCGGCACCCCTCGCCGTACGCGGTTTGGCACGGGAACGGAGGGAAGTAACAGAGCGTGCGCGACACCCCGCCCGGCAGAACGCGGCAGGATCGCTCGAATGCGTCTTTCGACTTCGGATTGTTCTTTTCGTATGCCGCGCTCTCTTGCTCCAGGATCCGCTTGGCCGTGGGCTCCAGCTCTACCAGCGTCGCCATGTCCGCTCTCCTTCCCCGATCGCGGTTCCCCCGTTCAACCCGGTATCTTCCAGCCGGGCCGCGTGCCGCGTCAAGCGGTTTCTGGTTGGGATGTTCGACCCTTGACACCTTCTTGGGGTCTGCGCCATAGTGCGGGCACCTCGATCACTCCACCCGCCGGACAAGGAGAATAGGCCGATGCCACTGCGCGACGATCTCCTCCGGAAGCGAGTCTTCCCGGCCGACCTGGAACGGTACTGCACGGATGCGATGGAGCGGGCGGGCCTGCCCAGGGACGCCGCCGCCGTGTCGGCCCGCGTCCTGGCGACGACGGACAGCTGGGGGATTCACACCCACGGGACACGGCAGATTCGCCAGCTCATGAAGAACGTCCGGGACGGCCGGATCGACGCCGCGGCGCGGGCGAGCATCGCCGGCGAGGGGCCGGCCTTCGCGATCCTGGACGGGAACCACGCCATGCCGATCGTCACCGCCTGCACCGCCATGGAACTGGCCATCCGGAAGGCGAGGGAGACCGGGATTGCCTATGTCGGGGTGAAGCGGTCGAGCCACATCGGGGCCGCCGGCTACTATGCGACGATGGCCCTCCCGCACGACATGGTCGGGATGGCGATGACCAACACCGACCCCTGGATGACCGTACCCGGCGGCAAAGGCCCCGTCATGGGCACCAACCCCATCGCCTACGCCATCCCGGCCGGCACCGAGCGGCCTGTCTTCCTGGATATCGCCACCAGTTCCGTCGCCGTTACGAAGATCCTGGCGGCCAAGGCCCTGGGGAAGAGGCTGCCCGAGAAGTGGCTGGTAGACGACGCTGGACGGGCCACCGACGATCCGACCGGCTACCCGGCCCAGGGGGCCCTGCTCCCCATGGCGGGCCACAAGGGGTATGGCCTGGCCGTTCTGGTAGAAACCCTCACGGCCATGATTCCTGGTGCCGCCTTCCTGAGCGGGGTCAAGTGCTGGGCCTTCGACATCCCGGACAAGGCGAACCAGGGACACGCCTTTCTTGCGATCAACGTGGGGGCCATGACGCCATTGGCCGAGTTCAAGGCGCGGATGGACGCCATGATCCGAGAGATCAAGGGGGCGCCAAAGGCAGGTGACGGAAGGATCTATCTGCCCGGAGAGATGGAGTGGGAGCGCCAGGAGCGGGCGCAACGAGAGGGCATCGCCCTGCCGGACTACGTTCTGGTCAATCTCGTCGGTCTGGCCGAGGATACCGGGACGCAGGAGGCACTGGCAGCGACCTTCCGGTAGCCCTCAGCCGTCCAGGGCGTGGGCCCGCAACTCCTCGAGCGTGACGAACTCCAGTGCCGAGATGTGCGTGGCGGCCAGGACCACCGGTGGCGCCACGCCGGCATCCATGGATTCCTTCCACCGCATCGCACAAAGGCACCACCGGTCGCCGGACTTGAGGCCGGGAAAGCCATACTCGGGGACGGGCGTCGCCAGATCGTTGCCCTGCCTCCGGGAAAACACGAGAAAGTCCTCGGTGACCTGTGCGCACACCACGTGCATTCCGTAATCGCCCGGTCCGGTATTGCAGCACCCGTCACGGTAGAACCCAGTCATCGGCGCCATGCAGCACGGCACCAAATCCCCTCCTAGAGCATTCTTCGCTCCCATCCAACCTCTCCCACTTTTAGGGACGTTGTTGACTAATTACACTTATTTCACGACGTCCTTCCCACGACCCGCGCGATACCCGATGTCGATACTCCAAGCCGTCTGGCCGCATCCGCAAGTGTGATGCCGTAAGCGCTCACCAGTTGCCGCGCAAGTTCCGCACGCACCTTCGCGACACTCCGCCGACGCCCACCAAATCGCAGTTCGTTGAGATCGATCCCCGCCGACGTGCACTTCCGCCGAATAAGTTCTTCGATTTCGTTGCTTTGCTCCGCGCTCACAATCGTCCGCCGCAGTCGTCCTTCGTCGCGACTGAGTAACTGCTCGACGAACGGGCCCGCGCCCAAGATCCGAGGATCTGCGAGAACGCGATCGCTCCTGAGTCGCACCGCCTTGACCTCTGCCCAACCGCCGAGGCTTCGGATCAACCCACCGCCAACCAACTCCGGTCGTCTCCCCTGGGCAATTCCGTCGTGGACAAATCGTCGATAAGCCGCCAAAGCATCATGCTCTCGTTGACCAAACCACGAAAGAACGTACTGCCGGTCCTGCCACGGATACCGCACTTTCCCCGTAATTACTGAATGCCCGCACCAGGGATATCGCCCCAGTTCCGTCAAGCCGACACACAACCCTGCCCGGAGCGGATTCAAATGGATGTAACGAACCAGTTCCTGGAAGTATGCATCCTCGTCGCAGACAATGGACTTATATCGATTTTCGAACAGGTGTCCGTGGCGTTCGTGCCGCCTGTTGAAGGTAATCGCATAACCCGTGAGCAGACGCCGCATGAACGTGGGGAGACCGACCGCACTGCTTCGCACAAAGAGGTGAACATGATTCGGAAGCAGTGCCCATGCGTAGACGCTTGTTGTCGTAAGTGCCGCCACGTCCCCGAGTCGCCCCACGAACGCCTGTCGATCCTTATCATCTCGAACGATGAGACCCTTCTCTATTCCGCGGACGATGACATGATGCAGAGTACCCGGAGCATCCAGTCGAGGACCTCGAGGCATGGCTTTCGCCTCCTTCCAATTTACCGGTCAGATTCTACGCAGCTTACGCGCAAAAGTGTAATTAGTCAACAACGTCCCCGAATGTTGGGAAGGTCAGCGCGCGTAGACCAGGCGCGGGAGCCACATGGCAAGGGGCGGGAGAAACGTGATGAGGAGCAGGATAGCGATCATGGAGAAGAGGAGCGGCCACGCGGCGCGACACACGCGGTCCAGCGGCTCGCCGGCGATGACCGTGGACACGAACAGCGTGGCGCCCGAGGGCGGCGAGGCCAACCCGATGGACAGGTTGACGACCATGATCACGCCGAAGAAGATCGGGTCCACGCCGAGTTGTTTGGCAAGCGGGAGGAGCACGGGGGCAAAGATGATGATGGACGGCACCGTCTCCATCACCGTTCCGACCGCGAGCAGGAGCACGTTGGCGAGCAGGAGGAACACCCAGGGATCCGTCGTCATTCCCGTGAAGGCATTGGCGAGCGCGAGCGGAATGCCTTGCCGGGCGAGGACCCATCCGTAGGCGGTCGAGGCGGCGATGAGGAACATGACGATCCCCGTGCCGACGCCCGTCTGCAGCAGGACCTCGGGCAGCGCGGACCAGCGGAGCTCCCGGTACACGAACCCGCCGAGGACGAGGCTGTAAAACACGGCGATGGCCGCCGCCTCGGTCGGGGTGAAGACGCCGCCCAGGATGCCCCCCACCACGATGACCGGCATGAGAAGCGTGAGGAGCGCCTCGCGGAATGCCACCCACGCTTCGCGGGCCGACGGAAGCGCCAGCCCGCTGTAGCCGCGGTGCCGGCTCACGGCATAGGCGTGCGCCATCAGGGCCAGCCCCATGAGCACGCCAGGAACCACGCCGGCGATGAAGAGGCCGCCGATCGACGTCCCGGTCGTCACGCCGTAGATGATCATCGGGATGCTGGGCGGAATCATGGTCCCGATGGTCCCGGCGCAGGCGATGAGGGCCGCCGCAAAGTCCTTGGCGTACCCCTTCTTCGCCATCGCGGGGATCATGACGGAGCCGACCGCGGCCGAATCCGCAGCGGCAGAGCCGGAGATGCCGGCAAAGAACATGCTCGCCACCACCGACACCATCGCCAGGCCCCCGGTGATCCATCCGACCAGGGCGTTCGCGAAATTGATGAGCCGTCGAGAGATGCCGCCCTTGTCCATCAAAGCCCCGGCCAGCAGAAAGAACGGGACGGCCTGGAGCACCGTGGAATCCGCACCTCCGAACATCTGCTGCGGGATCAGCGCGAGCGGCACATCGGTGAGTACAGCCAGGAAGAGCGTTGCGCCGAGGCCGAAGGTGACCGCCACCGGCACGTTGATCGCCAGGAGCCCCAGGAGCGCGCCGACCAGGAGAAGGCTAGCCATGCCGGCCCTCCGCCGGCACCTCAGCAGCCGCCCCCCGGAACGCGCGCGCGACCGTGTGGAGACCCATCAAGACCCCGGCCACGGGGACGGCGAGGTACGGCAGGCCCATGCGCAGTCCGAGGCTGGGAGAGCGCTGGAGCCAGGTCCGTTGCACGAGGAGTGCGCCGTGCCCGACCATCACGGCAAAGAAGAGCAGCGAGCATGCCACCGCCGCCCAGAACGCCACCCGCGCCGCGCCGGACGGCAGCGCGCGCACGAGGCTGTCCACCGCGGGGTGGGATCCGCGGCGAACGCCCACGCTCATGCCGAGAAAGGCGGCCCACACGAGGAGGAAACGGGCAAGCTCGTCCGACCAGAAGATGGAATAACCGAAGAGGAAGCGACCGGCGATCTGGGCGACCACGAGAAAGGTCAAGGCCGCCAGCAAGACGGCCATGACCCATTCCGCCAGGCGGTTCAGCTCTCGGCTAAACAGGTCAAGCATCGGAGGGCCTCGCCGGCACGCGCCGCCTCATTTCATCTCAACGATCCGCTGCACGAGGCCCGTGCCGAACTGCCCCTGGAACTGCTCGAACACCGGCTTCATCGCCTCGCGGAAGGCTGCCCGGTCTGGCTCCTCGACGATGGTCATCCCCTTGGCCTGCAACTCGCCGAGTTGTTTCTGCTCCTGCGTGCGATTCAGCTGCCGCTGGACCTTGGCGACCTCGACGGCGGTGTCGAGCAGGGTCTTCTGGATGTCGGCGGGCATCCGGTCCCAGCTCTTCTTGCTCAGAAGCACGGGGGCCGGGGAGTACACGTGGCCGGTCAGAGCCAGGAACTTCTGGACCTCGTACAGCTTGAAGGTGGAGACGATCGGGATGGGGTTCTCCTGCGCATCCAGGAGGCCCTGCTGGAGCGAGGTGAAGACCTCTCCCCAGGCCATCGGTGTAGCGTCCGCGCCGAGCTGTCGAAAGGCTGCCTGGTGGACCCGGTTCTCCATGACGCGGATCTTCAATCCCTTCAGATCCGCGGGGCGGGTGATCGGCTTCTTGGCCGTGGTGATGTGGCGAAAGCCGTTCTCCCAGAAGGCAAGCCCCTTGATCCCGACAGCCTCGAATTTCTCCAGGAGGCCGCGACCGATGTCGCCGTCCAAGACCTTGTAGGCGTGGGAGGCATCGCGGAAGAGAAACGGCAGATCCAGTACGTTCATCTCGGGCACGAATCCGCCTAGCGGACCCGTCGAGCTGACGGCCAGGTGCACCGTCCCGAGCTGCAGCCCCTCCACGACCTGCCGTTCGTCGCCCAGCTGTCGGGAATGGTGGATCCGGATGTCCACGCGTCCGCCCGTGCGCTCGCGAACGAGCTGGGCGAAGCGGACCATGCCGAGCGTGTAGGGATGGTCTTGCGTCGTGGTGTGGGCCTCGACCAGGTCGAACTCCGCCGCGCGGATATTCGCCGCCGAGGTCAACACCCCCAGGGCCGCGCCGCAGACCGCCAGGACGGCGATCGCGCGCGCCCGCCAGAAGTGTGACATGTGGCCTCCGTGTCGTGTCGATGTTTCGCCCTGGGCGAACTCACCGCACTGGTGTCGAGTCCTCCTTCCGCCCCCGTCGGTCCCTTGGGGCGGCATGCAGGCCTATACTCCCACGAGTGCCCCGTCCGGTCAACCGCCAGTCGCCGGCACCGCCAGTCGCCGGCACGGGTCAGTTCACGTCCTTCAGCATACCACGTGGCGAAGACGCGGACCGACACGGCCGCGGCGCCGCAACAGTAGGCGTTGCGCGTGCGCACGGAAGCGCGCGGCGGCCGCGCTTACCCCTTGACGGCGCCGGCCGTCATCCCCTTGACGAACCACTCCGACATGAACAGGTACATGACCAGCACGGGCAGGGTCGCGATCATCAGCCCGGTCGCCAGCATCCCGATATCGAAATACTGGTCGCTCACCAGGAACTGGATGGCGAGGGGCAGCGTCCGGATCTCCTGCTTGGTGATGAAGACCACCGCGTAGAGGAACTCGTTCCAGAAGTAGATGAAGTTGAGAATCATCGTGGTCGCGACGGCCGGCCTGGCGATGGGAAACATGACGCGCCAGAACATGCTCCAGTCGGTGCACCCGTCGATGCGCGCCGCCTCCTCCAGTTCCACGGGGATCTGGGCGAAGAAGGCGCGCAGCAGGTAGATCGTCACGGGCAGCTCGGTGGCCACGTACACGAGGATGAGCCCCGCCAGGGTGTTGAAGAGTCCGTACTTGATGAGAATCTGGAACAAGGACAGGATCATGATCTGGGGCGGGAACATGATCGAGAGAAACAGCAGGAGAAAGAGCGGCTCCCGGAACCGGAAGGCGAAGCGCCGCCTCGCAAACCCGTATCCGGCCATGGCGCCGACCACCGTGATGATCGCGACGGCGGTGACCGTCACGATGGCGCTGTTCTTGAAATAGGTCGCATAGCCGAACTCCGTCCACGCCGTGTAGAACTTCCAGAAGTGCGGCGGAATGGGCAGGCCGTAGTGGTTCCTGTAGATCTCGTCGGTCGTGCGCAGGGACATCATGGCGGTCCACACGTACGGCCCCGCCGAGAAGACCGTGTACAGGAGAACCGGCACCATCAGGAGGGCTTTGGCGGCTGTGGTTCGCATCAAAACTCCAAGGCTTCGCGGCGCTGCAGGAATCGGGTCAGCCCGACCGACAGGCCGAAGATGATGACGAACCAGAGCACCGCAATGGCGGAGGGGTAGCCCAGATCGAGCGTCTTCCATTCGAACGCCCGCTTGATCACGTAGGTGGCCACCGTCTCCGTCCCCCACATGGGACCGCCTCGGGTCATGACCCAGACGAGGGCGAACTGCTTCATCTTGCCGATGACGTCCAGAATGATCAGGTTGACGATGGTGGGACGGAGCAGGGGGATGATGATGTGGCAGAGCCGGCGCCATGGCCCGGCCCCGTCCACGCGCGCGGCCTCGAGGTATTCCATCGGGATGGCGTGAATGGCCGCCAGCATGACCACCATGTTGAAGCCGGCGAACATCCAGGTGGTCACCAGGATCAGCGCCGGAAGCGCCGTGGTGGGGCTCGCCAACCAGGCCTGGGCGTAGTCGCCGAGGCCGAGAAAGCGCAGGGTCAGATTCGCCATCCCCCAGTCGTAGTTATAGACCCAGAGCCAGATCACCCCGACCACGGGATAGGACATGAGCAGCGGCGTGAACCAAACCGTGCGGAAGGCGCGCGCAAGAGGGATCTTGCTGTGCAGAGTGAACGCGAGGACCAGGGCCAAGGGAATGTCTAGGCACGGAGCCACGACGGCCCATGTCATGGCGTTTCGGGCGGATCGCCAGAAGACCTCGTCCTCGAACAGCACCTCCTTGAAATGCTGGAGACCGACGTACTCGTACGTCATCCCCAGGTCCATGCGGAGCGTGTGGAGGCTGTTGTAGAACGTGACGAGGACCGGGTAGATGATGAAGGCGAAGTAGAAGCAGAGCGCCGGCCCCAGAAAGAGCAGGATGCTGCCCCAGGGGCGCCCCGCGCGCGGCGCGAACGTTATTTCCCCCGCTGTCGGAAAACTCTTTCGACGGATGGACATGAATCGCTCAACGAGGTCGGGGCCGGGTTATCACCGCATCGGGCGAGTCCCCCGGCCCCTCCGTGGGTTGCACGCGACGAACGGCTCGCGGCGGATCGCTTCCGGCCTCACTTCCCCTTCTGCCGCGCGTCCTCCATCTTGGCCATCGCGTCGTCCGGGCCGATGAGTTTGTTGGGAAGGCCTTGGTTCACCACGGCCACGTACGCCTCCCACAACCCGGGCTTCATGGCCGCCTTGACGTTCTGGGCCGTGAAATTGACGAACTTCGTGCTCTTGTTGACTTTTCCGTATTCCTCGAAGTACCACTTGTTCGGCGAGTCGATCTTCGCCGGGTCGGTCTTGATCCCGGTCTGGATGGCGGTCTTGGCCATCCAGAGGTTGCCGATCTCCACGTCCGCGAAGGCATCCGCGACCTTGATGGCGAGAGGAAGGTTCGGGCTCTTCGCCGCCACGGCCAGCGACCCGGCGACTCCCAGGAACTTCTGCCCGTGCCCCTTGCCGTCCTTCATCAACGGATTGTTGAGCAGCCCGAGCTCGAAGTCCTTGGGCTGCCCTCCCTTGTCGGGCGGAACGAAGGACCGGCCGGTGTACCAGGAGCCCACGGGGAACATGCAGGCCTTCTGCTCGGTATGGAAGAAGCGGTGGGCATCCGCCAGCGTCATGCTGGTGAGTGTCTTGGCATACGCGCCGAGGTCAACCAGTTCCTTGTAGTAGCGGAAAACCTCCAGAACCCGCGGATCCTTCCAGGAGAGCTCGCCCTTCACGAGCTTGGTCATATCGTCGTACCCGAGCTTGCTGAGGAGCAGCGCGTTCGGGATGTACATCGCGGCCCATTCCCGATCCGCCGCCCCAGTGGCAAAGCCGGCGTACCCGGCCTTGGCACACTTCGAGATGACATCCTTGAACTCGTCCTGGCTGAACGCGAAGTTCGCCGGCACGTTGATGCCGAGCTGCTTGAAGAGCTTCTTGTTGTAATAGATCTCGTCCGAGGCCGCCTCGACGGGAATGGCCCACGTTCCCACTTTCCCGCCCGGCCCCGGCAGCGTCCAGAAGGCTTTGCCGTAGGGCTCGATGTTCTCCCAGCGAACGCCCTGGCTCAGGTCTGCCAGCCACCCCGCCGTGATGAACTCCGGCACGTCGATGTCGTAGTAGAAGACGTCCGGGAAGCCCGATCCCGCGGTGAAGGCCGCGCGGAGCGGCGGCCACATGTTCTTCTTTTCGTAGAACGTGATGGTCACCGTGTTCCCCGGGTTCTTCGCCTCGAACCGCTGCTTGGCCTCGAACAACACCGCCTTCTTGCTGTCCTCGACGGGCCAATGGCTCCACCAGTTGAGCTGGGCGGCCCCCGCCACGCCGCCGACCGACATCGCAACGGTGAACAACAACAGCACTGCTCCCCAACGCACCGCTCTGCTCATGGCACCCTCCTCGTTTTCGACCTACACCGCGCTCTCATCATGGACACACCGGTCACCCGCGCCGTGATGTAAATCGCGCCCCCTCACGGGCTCGAGGCCCGGACGACGAGCTCCGGCTGGAGCAGGACCTGCCGGGACTCCGAGCCGGCGACCCCGTCAAGCCGATCGAACAGGATCTCCGCCGCCAACTCCCCCATCCGCCGCATGGGAATGGCCACCGTGGTCAGGGGCACGCGGGCGCAGGCGGCGAAGGGGATGTCATCGTAGCCGACGACGGCCATGTCCTCTGGGACCCTGACCCCCTGCGACACCAGGCGCTCGACGAAACCCATGGCCTGACGGTCGGTCGAAACGAAGACCGCCCTGGGCCGGTCCGGCATGGCGAGATACCGGTCGGCCGCCTCCATTCCATCCTCCAGCAGCGTTGTCGGCGTGCGAACGTTCCATCGGTCCTGGAGTTCGACATTCGCGTCCGCCAGCACCTGTCGGACTCCGAGGATGCGCTCCTCGATGGCGGTATTCTCCGGTTCGTGGGTCCAGACCAGGCCGATGGTCCCGTAGTTCCGCGACAGCAGGTGCTTCGCGACGAGACGCCCCGCCTCTACATGGTCCGCCGTCACGTAGTCCCCGTCGTCCCAGCGGCGGGCCATTAGCACAACGGGCGTCCCCCCGGCGCGTGCCGCAGCAAGATGATCGAACCGGCGCGAAGCCGTGGTGACGATGATGCCGCCGATCCGGAGCTGCTGGAACTGCTCGACGTACCGCCGCTCCTTGTCGGCTTCCCGCTCCGATTCGCCGACCACCACAAGGAACCCGCGCTTGGCCGCTATGCTCTCTACGGCGCTGAGCATGGGGACGAAGAACGGATTGGAAAGCTCGAGGACGACGACCCCGACGGTCGAGGTCCGATTCTGGACGAGCCCCCGCGCCAGCAGATTGGGCATATAGCCCAGCTCTGCGGCGGCGGCTAGGACCCGCGCGCGCGTCACCGCCGCGACCAGCGCACTCCCCCGCAAGGCCCTCGATGCCGTAATCGGAGAGACGCGTGCCATCCTGGCGATGTGCGTCAGGGTAATGGTGCTCGTTTTCTCTGTGGATGACAGCGCTGTCATGACAGCGCTGTCATATTGTATTCCCAACAGGCTGTCAAGCCATTTCTTGGGTCGGTTTCCTGGGACGGATGGTCAAGTAACTGATAGAGAGGAAAGGTAGTCGTGGGACTCAGGGCCCAAACGTTTCGGGCGTCCGGCGCAAGGGCCGGACACCCGAAAGCGAACCCCATTTCCGCTGCCTGGGGATTACCTGGCGGCAACCGGCTCAGCGATGGGCGCATCGGCCGGGATGTCTATCACCGGATCGCGCTCCACGATCTTGTCGATGGACACGCCCATGGCGGCATCCGTCTCGCGGTCCACGCGGATCTCCACGAGGACAGGGATCTTCCGGCTGTTGGACTCGCGGACGGCCCAGTCCAAGGCCGGCTTGATCTCCTCGGGTTTCAGGACGCGCTTACCGGCGCCGCCGAAGCCCTCCATGATCTTCACGAAGTCGGGCCCGTAGCCGTCACCGTAGCCGATATTGACGCCGTAGTCCATGTGGTAGAGGTACTTGGACGGTTGCCGGATCAGGGAGAGGTAGCCGTTGTTCAGCATGACCATCACATAGGGCACGTTGTTCTGCACGGCGGTGGCCAGGTCGCCGAGAAGAAACTGGAAGGAATAGTCCCCCACCACGCCCACCACCTGCGCGTTGGGCTTGCCCAGCTTGATGCCCATACACGCCGGCACCTCCCAGCCCAGCGGACCCGCCTGGCCGCAGCAGAAGTACGTGTACGGCCGCTGAATCTCCTGGAACTGGCCCGACCAGATCTGATAGAGACCGATGGCCGTCACGAAGATCGTGTCCTCGTCAAAGAACTCGTTGATCTCCTTGAAGACCCGCTGGGGCTTCAACGGCACCTGGTCGAAATCCATTTTGCGGCCGAAGCGGCGCTTGTAGTCCGCGGCCTTCTTGGACCACTCGCCGGGCGACCGCTTGGGCGTCATCTCCTTGGCCACCCGCTTGAGGGCCTCCACCGCCAGCTTGGCGTCGGCGACGATGCCGAGGTCGGCAGGGAGGACCTTGCCGATCACGGTCGGCTCGATGTCGATGTGGATGAACTTGCGCTCGCCCCGATAGACGGTCAGATCGCCGGTGTGGCGCTCGGCGAATCGGTTGCCGATGGAGAGGACCAGATCGGATTCCAGGAACAGCTTGTTTCCGGCTCGCGTGTTGGTCTGGAGACCCACGCGCCCGCCGTACAGCGGGTGGTCAAAGGCGATACCGCCCTCGGCCATGTACGTGGGGATCACGGGGATCTGCAGGTACTCCGCCAGCTCGACGAATTGCTGGCTGGCCCGGGCCAGCATGACCCCGCCGCCCATCATGAGGATCGGCCGCTCGGCCTTGAGGAGCATCTCCACGGCCCGCTTGATCTTGCGGGCGTCCGGCGACGGCTTGTAGACCTCCAAGGGCGCGTCGATGTCGGGGTCGTACTCCACTTCCCCTCGCTGCACGTTCAGCGGCAGGTCGATGAGCACGGGGCCGGGCCGCCCCTCGCGCGCGATCCGGAACGCTTCGCGGAATACCTGAGGGATCAGTGCGGCTTCCTTGACGCAGTAGGTCTTTTTCGCCACCGGCTTGGCGATCTCCGCGATGTCCACCGCTTGGAACGCCTCCGTGTGAAGCCGCTCCGTGAGGGCCTGCCCGGTGATGCAGACGATGGGAATTGAGTCGCCGATGCAGGTGTAGAGACCGGTGATCATGTTGGTCCCGGCAGGCCCGGAGGTGCCGATGGCCACCCCGACCTTGCCTGTGATGCGCGCCCAGCCGTCGGCGGCGTGGGTGGCTCCCTCTTCGTGGCGCATGGTGAAGTGCTTGATCTTGGTGGACTTGGAGAGAGCCTTGTACAGCGGCAGGATGGCAGCGCCGGGAATCCCGAAACAGACGTCCACGCCCTCGCTTTCCAAGATCTTCACGGCGGCTTCCATCACAGGCATCTTGGGCATTGCAGGACCTCCACACGTGCGGGGCGCCCGGTCGGTTGCCGGGCGCCCCACGGGTTGAAGAAAATTCAGGGCCGGAGAACGGCCCAGGATGTGACCTCCAGGATCTCCGTCCTACGTCCCCCCGGCAACGGGAATGAGCACCGAGAGACCGTCGCCATCCTGGACCGAGGTTTCCAGCCCTTGCAGGGCGCGAATATCTCGCCCGTTCAGCTCGACGAACAGATAGGATAGAAGCCCGCCCGTCGCTGGATCGAAAAGGCGCCCATCGAGACCCCCGTGCTCGGCGACGAGCGTTTCCAGGACGGCGCGCACCGTGGCGCCAGGCCCCACATCGACCTGCACCGATGAGCGTCCCAGGATCCGGGCGAGATCGAACATGGTGCGGACCGTCACCGTCGGCACTCTTGTCCCCCCTCTTCCGTGTTTCAGGCGCGCGGCAGATCCGCCACCAGGGCCTCCAGGCCCAGGGCCTTCAGCCGCTCCGGTGTCGGCACGCCCCGGGCATCCCATCCGTGGAGGCGGTAGTACTCGTCCAGCATGAAGTCCCGGTCCTCCGGCGAGATGCGATGCCCCTGGGACGCGCCGGTCTTCAGCGGCTCCATCAGCAGTCGGTCAGGCAGGGTGTCGTCGGCCCGCGTGAAACCGGCCCGGAGGTTCCACACCCGGGCGACGTTCGTGAGCCGCTCCCCCACCCGCACAACGTCCTCGGGCGTCACGTCGTACCCCTGGGCCGCCCGCCAGAAATCGGCCACGAGCTTGGGCCCCAGGTCCTTGGGCAAGAGGGCCAGCCGGACGACGAAGGTGCACAGCATGGACGAATCCTTGACCGCGGCCCCCACGTCCTGGTTGAAGATGGTCAGGGCGGCCTTCCCCTCGATGGCCAGGCGATCCACCGCTTGGGGCACGGGGATGCCGAACACCTCCTGCTCCGAATGCCCGCGAGAGTGATCCGCGCCCGTGTAGGCCGTCATGTAATTGAGGCCCATGGCTTTCAGCCCGCGGGGATCGTAACCCGGGAACTCCAGCCCCTTGACGTGCATGGCGTATTTCGGGGCCTCCCCACCTATGCGCTCGGCGGCCAGCCGGCTTCCCTCCGCCAGCAGATCGCCGATCCCCTCGCGGTAGGCGACCTTCCGGAGAATGGCAACCGCTGCCTCGTGGTTGCCGAACTTGAGGTCCAGGCCGTCGGTGTCCTTTGAAGTCAGGATGCCGCGCTCGTACAGCTCCATGGCCATGGCCACCGTGGCGCCGAAGGAGACGGTGTCCAACCCCAGCTCGTCGCAGAGCCGGTCCATGGCGATGCAGGCGCCCATGTCCGTGATGCACATGTCGCTCCCCAGGGAGTACAGCGACTCGAATTCTGGCCCCTCGCTGGTGTACCCCGCATACGGACCGGAGCTGACCGTCCGCACCTGGCCAGCCATGACCGGGCACTGGTCGCACGAGTAGTGGCGTGTCCGGAAACCGGTGCCGGCCTGCGCCCCGATGCTCAGGTACTCCTCGCCTGCCGGCTCCTGGAAATTCCGTGCCGGCATGTCCCCCTGCTTGATGGTCAGCTCCACGTTGCCCGCCGTGCCGAATTTCCGGAACCGATGGTACAGGACCGGACTGTCTTTCATGGCCGCGTGGAGGATCTTGACGGCTTCCTTGAACGCGGCCGGGTCGGCCAACGGCGGAAGATCCTGTTTGCCTCGCACGGCGATGGCCTTCAGGTTCTTGGCCCCCATCACCGCCCCGAGGCCCTTCCGCCCGGAGGCGCGGCGCTCGTTGATGATGGCGGCGTACTTCACCAGGCGTTCACCGGCCGGGCCGATGCACGCGATGCGGATGTTGCCGTCGTGCAGGGCCTGCTGCATGTAGTGCTGCGTGTCGATCGTGCTGAGGCCCCAGTATTCCTGTGCGTCGCGGATCTCGACCTTGCTGTCGCTGACCCAGAGGTACACGGGCGTCTCGGCCTTGCCTTCGACGATGATGGCTTGCACACCCGTCGCCCGAAGCTCGTTGGGGAAGAAGCCCCCCGAGTTGGCGTAGCCCACTGTCCCCGAGAGAGGCGACTTGGCCACGAAGGCCACGCGGCTGCAGGTCGGCGCGGAGGTCCCGGCCAAGAACCCGGTGCTCACAATCAGCTTATTTGCCGGCCCGAGCGGATCCACCCCCGGGTCCACCTCGTCGTAGAGGATCTTGATGGCCGCGGCCGCCCCGCCCATGAACTGCCGCGCGAGGGCGTCAGGGTACGGCTGCTCCGTAATCTGCCCGGTGGTCAGGTTCACTCGCAGGATCTTCCCCATCATCATGGCGATTCCTCCTCATTCTTCATTCGGTTGGCCGCCAATCGATACCGCGTGGGGTTGCTTCCGATTCCCAACGATCACCGAACGGCACGACCGAGGTTCCCGCCCATCCCTCGTCCGACACGCGTGGCGATCCACATGTGCGAAGCCGTCACGCCTTCCGGGGGGCCCACCCTTTTTCCGCGCCTCCCCTGCCCTTTCGGCTCGCCGCCCCGGGTGACACCCGAGAAACAGCGGCAGATTCCACCGCACAACCGAGTTGCCTCGAAGCCTCACGACCCGCCCGCACGACGACGGGGGTCAGCTCGCGTATCCGCCCCGGATGCATGCGGAGCGTCGGCCCCGAGATGCTCATCGCCGCCACGGTTTCACCCCGGGCGTTCCGCACGGCGGTGGCGATGCACGTCGCCCCTTCCTCGCATTCCTCGCGATCCAGAGCGACGCCCTCGGTCCGTATCGCTTCCAGTTCGCGACGCAGCAACTCCAGGGAGAGAATCGTCCTCGGCGTATATCGCTCCAAAGAATCCTTGCCAAGTATCCGCTGCGCCTCGGGCCATGGGCGGCTGGCCAAAAGGACTTTGCCGGCGGCGGTGCAGTGCAACGGGGCGCGGCGACCGATACGGGAGAAGATCCGGAGGCTCTGCGGGCTCTCGACCTTGTCAAGATACAACACCTCACGGCCGTCCAGAATGACGAGGTTCGCCGTCTCCCCCGTTTCGTGACTGAGTCGCTCCAAGAGGGGGTGAACGATGCCGCGGAGATCCATCTGGCCGAGATACGATTCGGCCAGATGAAACGCCTTGGCGCCCAGGCCGTACCGCCCGGTTTCCGGATTCTGGCGCGCGTAACCCTGTGCAATGAGCGTAGCCAGGAGACGATGCGCGGTGCTGACGTGAAACCCGACCTGCTTGCTCAATTCGGCGATGCCGACCTCGCCCCGGCTATCCCCGAGCGCATCCAACAGCGTGAGCGCTCGCGCGACAGACTGGACCGTCTCGCCCTGCCGCTCGCCTTCTCGGCGTTGTGCCATCTGTCCCTCGGCCACGAGAACGCTCCCTCTTTTTTCGCTCCGGGAGAGGTCGTTGCATCGCGGTTCAGCCAGATTGGAATTCGGAGGTTTCCGTATGGCGGAAATGACTTTCGTTGGGTGAACCTATCCGAGCGGACCTTTCCCTGTCAAGGGGATATTCGAAGACTCTCGGTGGACGATGCACGGCCGGGCAACCTCCCTGCCGCATGCGGGGGGGGTCATGGGCCCTGCCGTCGGATCCGCGGACGGTCAGGCGGCGAGCCCGGCCCTCCGCCCTGCCGCAAGCTTCACGGCCACCTCGATGGCGTCCAGCATGCTGTCGTGGGCGGCGCTGCCTTTGCCGGCCTTCCCGAAGGCCGTGCCGTGGTCGACCGAGGTCCGGATGATGGGCAGGCCGAGAGTGACGTTCACCCCGGCCACGGACGTCCACTTCTGCGTCGCCTTGTCGAAGGTGAAGCCGAGGGTCTTGAGCGGGATGTGCCCCTGGTCGTGGTACATGCAGACGACGATATCGTAGAGGCCACCGCGGGTCCGGCCGAACACCGTATCGGGGGCGATGGGCCCGTCCACGGCGATCCCCTCGAGGCGTGCCTCCTCGATGGCGGGGATGATCTCCTTGATCTCCTCGTCGCCGAACAGGCCGTGCTCGCCGGCGTGTGGGTTCAAGCCCGCTACGGCGATCTTCGGCTCCGCGATCCCCAGGGCTTTCAGCGCGCGGTGGGCCAGACGGATGACGGTGAGGACGCGCGGCTTCTTGGTTCGCTCGATGGCCTGTCGCAGCGAGACGTGCGTGGACACGTGCACGACCCGGAGGTCGGCCCCCACCAGCATCATGGCGTAATCCTTGGTGCCTGTCAGGGCGCCGAAGATCTCCGTGTGGCCCGGGTGCGGACAGCCCGCCTGGTTGATGGATTCCTTGTGAATGGGGCCGGTCACCACGGCGTCAATCTCCTTCGCCATGGCCATGGCGATGGCTTTTTCGATGTACTCGACAGACGCCTTGCCGCACATAGCGCTGACTTTGCCGTACCGGTGCGCCGCAACGTCCACGTTGGAGAAATCCATGACGTCCAGGGCCCCGAGCGTGAAGCGGCCTTCTTGGACCTTGGAGATGGGGTGGAGCGTCAGGGGGAGCTTCGTGATCCGCAGAGTGTCTTCCATGATACGCGCATCCCCCAGGACGAAGGGCCGCGCCTTGGCATAGACGTGCGCCTCGGCAAGGGCCTTGGCCGCGATCTCCGGCCCGATGCTGGCCGGGTCGCCCATCGTGATGCCGAGTATTGGTCGTTCCATGTGCTCTTCCTCCTCAGGCTGCATGGCAACTCGGCGAGTTGGCGATTTGGCAATTCGGAAAGGCGCGCGCCGACTTCTCCGCACTTGCCTCGTCGCCTAATTGCCGAATGGCCCAAGTGCCGAGCCGCCCAGTCGCCAAGTTGCCTAATTGCCTTTGGCAATTGCCGTAGCCACCGCATCCCCGACCGCCGCCGTCTTGGCGGCGCCGCCGATGTCCGCCGTGTGGTTCTTCCGATCGCCCAGTACGTTCTCGACGGCGCGCTCGATCGCCTGCGCTGCACGCGTGCACTGCGCGTCGCGTTTCGTCTCGGCCAGCCACTCCAGCATCATCCGCGCGGACAAGATTTGCGCGATGGGATTCGCGATTCCCTTCCCGGCGATATCCGGCGCGGTCCCGTGGGACGGCTGGAAGAGGCCGTAGGTGTCGCCGATGTCGCCCGAGGGCGCCACGCCCAGGCCGCCGACGGTGCCGGCGCCCAAATCGGAGATGATGTCGCCGAACAGGTTCTCGGACACCAGCACGTCGTACCGGAGGGGCCGCTGGACCATGTACATGGTCATGGCGTCCACGTAGGCGTGCTCGGCCTGGATATCGGGGAAACCTTTCGCCACCTCGTAGAAGATCTGGCGGAAGAAGGCCATGCTCTGGAAGATGTTGGCCTTGTCCACGCAGGTCACCCGGCGCACCCCGTCGGCCCGCGCGCCCCGGCGTTGCTGTGCCAGCTTGAAGGCCCAGCGGACGATCCGCTCCGTCCCCGGCCGCGTGATCACCAGACTGTCTACGGCGACGTGCTCTCCCACCCGGGCCCCGCCGGCCTCGGAGGCGAAGAGGCCCTCGGTGTTCTCGCGCATGATGACGTAATCGATGGGCGGATCGCCGGACAGGACGGGCGGGATCCCCGCGTACCGCTTGATCGGCCGCACCCCCGCATAGAGGTCCAAGAGCTTTCGGAGCTTGATCTGGGGCCGGATCTCCGTCCCATCGGACAGGCGCACGGCCGGGAGGCCCGCGGCCCCGAACAGGATGGCGTCGGCCGCCTTGCAGGCCGCCAGCGTCGCATCCGGAAGGTCGGTCCCCGTCTCTTGGCAGCACTTGGCGCCGGCCGGGAATTCCTGACAGGCAAACCGCAGTCCCGGAAACGCGCCCTCGACGGCTTTGAGGACCTTCAGGGCCTCCGCCATGACCTCATGCCCGATCCCGTCCCCCGGAACTACGGTGATACGATACGTCGCCATGCATATCCCCCTTGATCGTCTCGTCCGGTTCGACGCGCCACCGCAGCGTCGCGCCGTGCTAGTGGGTGACTACGAGGGGACTCCCGACCGGCCCGGCGCACCTCTCACGCGCGCGTGTGGCCGCCGAACGCGCCCCAGACCAGCGGCTTCCCGTTCCTCACGAGCTCGCGACCCCGCGCGTAGACTCGGTCCACCCGGCCGTCCCCCTCCAAGATCAGAACATCCGCGTCCGTACCCGCCACGAGCCTCCCCTTCCGCGACAACCCCAGGACGGCCGCCGTATGTGCCGTCGCGAACGCCGCCGCGGATCCCCAGGAGAGCCCCGCCTCCACCAATTCTCGGATGGTGGCCAGGATGGCGTCCGGGCCGGCCATGTACAGACCGAGCACGTTGCCGGAGCCGTCGAGTTGCGGATACGGCACACCGCTGTCCGTGGACAGCGTCATCCGCGCCGCGGGCACCCCAGCCGCCAGGGCTTCCCGGATCGCTCGGGCGGCCGGGATGGCATGCGGATGGTGCGTCTCCGGTCGTTGCATGGTGGTGAGGTCGATGCTCCCGCCGGCCCGGGCGAACTCCACCGCCTGCCGCCAGAGGTTGGGATTCCGGTTGACGTGCGTCACCATCAGATTGTCCGCTGGGATCCCGGTCCGGCGCTGGACCTCGCGGATGGGCATCAGTCCATCCGGCAGGTCGCCGGCGTGGCTATGCAGAAGGGCGCGCTTCCCCGCCAGGCGGCCTCCCGTCCACGCCGCGTGGGCGAGCCGGCACAACTCCTCGATAGTGTACACCGGCGCCATGGGCTCCGAGACGGCGACCTTCACGCCAAGGATGCGATCCACATAGGCCACGTCGGCCTGCGGATTCCCGCTGACCGTTGGCACCGGATTCCACCAGCCCCCGGTGTAGCAGTAGGCGCTGATGCCCTCGCACTCCAGGGCCGCGGCGCGCCCCAAGAGGCAGGGGACACTCCGGCTCAGGCTGTCCGCCCCCAGGGGCGAGACCACCGTCGTCACGCCCACAGTCATGATACACTCGACCTGCAGGTCGGTGCTTCGCGTCAACGGTCCGCCGAGTCCGCTGGCGCCCATGACGTGGACGTGCGGGTCGATGAGGCCGGGGAGCAGGGTCCGACGCGAGACGTCCACGACCTCCCCATCCCCGACTCCCCTCGGTTCCGGCAGGTCCGGTCCGACGGCGGCGATCTCTCGTCCCAGGATCAAGACATCGGCTGCCCCCCGGTCCTCCGGGTCGAACACATGCCCACCCTTCAACAGAGTCCAGCGCATTCCGGCCCCCCTATGTCATCGGCAGATCAAGCAGATTCCACACCGCGTCCCCAGAGCCGAAACCAAGACAACAGATCATCTTGATCCACAGATTTCGCAGATTGGCCGATTTCCAGGAAAACCGAAGGACCTCTACAGAAAAGCAAGATTCCGCCAGTGTGCAGTGCGGATTCTTCGGAAAGCCCACCACCGTGAAATCGGCCAATCTGCGGATCGGTCAATCCGCGATCCTAGTCGCACAGGATGCCGCCGTTCACCTCCACCGTCTCGCCGTGGACGAAACGCGCGGCGTCGGAGGCCAGGAAGGCGACCACGTCCGCGATGTCCTCGGGCTCGACGAGCCGGCCCAGCGGCGTGTTCTTGACGATTCCCTCCATGATGCCCTTGGGCCAGTCCTTCGTCATCTCCGTTCCGCTGGTGCCGGGGTTGATCCCGTTCACCACGATCCCGTACTGCCCCAGCTCCTTCCCCAGCTTCTTGGTCATGGCCAAGACCCCACCCTTGGAGGCAACGTAGTGGATGCCGGCCATGGTCCCCCCGTTGCGGGCGGCGACGGAGGCGATGTTCACGATGTGCCCCTTACCCTGCTTCCGCATGATGGGAATCACCGCCCGGCAGCACAGGAATGTCCCCTTCATGTTCACGTTGACGATCCGGTCCCACTCCTCCTCGCTGGTCTCCTCCGTCGGAAGGAGTTTCCAGATCCCCGCGTTGTTGACCAGGATGTCCACCCGGTTGCCGTAGCTGGCCAACGCCGTCTTCACCAGCGCCTCCACACTGGCCGCGGACGACACGTCCACTTGCACGGCCATAGCCTCGCCGCCGTCCTGCTTCGCCAGCGCCGCGGTCTCCTGCGCTCCCGGCACGTTGATGTCGGCGGCCACCACCCGGACGCCGCCTCGCGCCAGCCGCCGCACGATGGCTCGGCCGAATCCTCGAGCCACCCCCGTGACAATTGCGGTCTGTCCTGTGAACTCCATGAGCGACCTCCCTTCGGGCAAACGAAATTCCGCCACCGGGTATCCGGATATCGCCGTCACGTCGCTCTTGACGCTATCCCTACGCGGCTTGAATATCAAGGCGTGGCTGGAAAGTCAATGCGGGCGTCGCGAATATGCCATGGACCACACCAGCCGTTCCCGGTCCCCGCTGTCCACCGCGGGTCCGCGCGCTGCGTCACCCGTTTCCTATTTGCTCTCGTCGACTATTTCCGTTTTCACTTGACGGTCGAACCGTGCGCGGGGTAGTCATGGCGGGAATTGCGCGGGCGTCCTCGGGAGGAATGACGCTCCCGGAACGGCGGCGTCGATGCTGGTAGGCCGCGTTTCCCCGACGAGTGGCCGCCTCAACAATACGACCCCCCGTGCGGCACGAGCGGATTCGTGGGTCATGTTCCCACCTGCCGGACTGATGGCAACCTGGGGCGCGGTGGGGCGCCCCCTACGGAAAGGAGATGCGATGACACCGAAACGCGGACTCCAACCAATGCTCTCCCTCGCAGTTCTGATTGCCGTGTTCGTCGTCGGCTGTGCCGCATCGCAGTCGGTGACGCTGCCGGGGCCCGCCGCCGTCGACGCGCGCCAGCGCCTCATGAAATCGATGGGTGCCAACTGGGCCGAAGCCCAGGCGAAATTCAAGGCCGGAAACGTCGAGGGGGTCGCCGTGAACGCGGAAAACATCGCGCTCATGGCGGATCAGATTCCCGGACTGTTCCCGGTGGGATCGCTCGTCGGGAACAGCAAGGCGAAACCGGACGTGTGGGATCAGGGAATGAAGTTCAACGACACGGCGAAGGCATCCGCGGCGTTGGCCGTTCAGCTGCGGGACACCGCCCGAGGCAAGAACGCATCCGCGACGGAAGCCATCATGAAGGATTTCGGCGCGAAGGCGTGCGGCGCCTGTCACACGCCATTCCGCCAGCCCGCGCGGTAGTCGTCGTTCTGCTCCGCCTCACACGCAGAGCGCCCGGGCGCCCCTTCGGGGCCGCCTGGGCGTTTTCGCTTCTTCACACCGCCGCGCCGCGGACGCGCGGGCCTCAACGGCCTGCTTCCCGCGAACCCTGCCGTCCCGTCTATCCTTTCACCGCCCCCGTCATGGCGCTGACGTACTGTTCCACGAAGAAGGAGTAGACGAACGCGACCGGGATGGAGCCGAGGAGGGCGCCGGCCATCAGGGGGCCCCAGAAGAACGTGTCGCCGCGCACTAGCTCGCTCACGACGCCGATCGGAATCGTTTTCTGGGTCGCGCTGGAGAGGAAGACAAGGGCGTAGAGGAACTCGTTCCAGGAGAGGGTAAAGGCAAAGATGCCGGCCGAAAGGATCCCCGGCATGGCGACCGGGAAAACGATGCGGATCATGGCCTGCACGCGGGACGCCCCGTCGATCTGGGCGCACTCCTCCAGCTCCCTCGGGATCGTCCGGAAGTACCCCATCATCAGCCATGTGGAAAACGGGATCAGGAACGTGGGGTAGGTGAGGATGAGCGCCCAGGGCGTATCGCCCAGATGGAAGGTCCGGATGACGTCGCCCAGTGGAATGAAAAGCAGCGTTTGGGGAACGAGATAGGTGACGAAGATGCCCGTCCCCATGGCTCCACCCCCCGGGAAGCGGAGTCGAGCCAAAGCGTAGGCAGCCAGGAGACCGCAGAAGAGGGAGATGGCCGTGGATCCGAGGGAGATCACAAAGGTGTTCACCAGCCAGCGGGCGAAGAGCGTCTCCTCGAAGAGCAGCGCGAAATGCTCGAGCGTCGGGTGCATGGTCCAGAACGGGGCGAAGTTGGGTCGGTTCCAGGGAATGTACATCTCTCGGTCCGGACGGACCGCCGTGACCGCCATGTAATAGAACGGGAACAGGGTGAGGACCGCCACCGCTCCCATGGGGAGGTACAGACACAGCCACCGCTTCCACCAGGCACCCTTGACCACCAATGCCCCCCTATCGCGCCTCGCCGCGCCGCACGTACCAGAGCTGGAAGACCACCACCAGGAAGAGGAAGGGAAACATGGCCAACGACGTCGCAGCCCCTTCGCCAAGCTTCCCGGTCTGGACTCCGATCTGGTACGCGTACGTGGCGAATAGATGCGTGCTGTTGACGGGCCCCCCGCCCGTGAGGATGTAGACCAACTGGAAATCCGCAAAGGTCTGGATGACGGAGAAGAGCATGACCACCATTGTGACCGGCATGAGCAGGGGCCATGTCACCCGCCAGAATCGCTGCCAGGCGTTGGCTCCGTCGATGGCGGCCGCATCCTGGATCTCGGGGCTGATGGTCTGGAGCCCCGCGAGGAGCGTGATGGCGAAGAAAGGCATTCCGCGCCAGACATTGACCAGAATGACCGACCACATGGCAACCACCGGCCCGCCCAACCAGTCCACACGCACGTTGATGAAGCCGATAGAGTAGAGGACCCAGTTCACGATACTGAACGTCGGGTCGAACATCCACTTCCAGGCCAGGGTAGACAGGACCGTGGGGATGATCCACGGCAGGAGCATGGAGGCGCGCAGGAGGCGCTTGAATCCGACCAGCATGTTCAGCATGAGCGCCACCGCCATGCCCAGCGCCAGCTTGAGGAGGGTCGCAACGGCCGTGTAGATGAACGTGTTCTGGGTCGTGCGTTGAAAGATGGAATCCTGCCACAGTTTGACAAAATTGCTGAGGCCGACGAAGGCACCCTCGCGTCCGATCAGCGTGTCCGAGAAGCTCAGCCAGATACCGCGGCCAAACGGATAGGCGACGAAGACGGCGAGCATGAGGCAGGCGGGCGTCAGCAGAGCAAGGGCGAAGAGCCACTCGCGCCGCTCGCTGGGGCGGGCGGTCCGCAAGCGCCGAATCGACGCGGCCATGCCCCTCGTCGGCGTTGGGCGCTCGCTCATCGGGCAAGCCCTCGCCTGGCCCGGTCAATACCGGGCAGTCGTCTCATGGGGTTGCCGTTGGCCCGAAGACCTTCTCCATCTCTCGTCGGAAGGTGACCGTGGGATCCCTGCGATCGACCTCGACGTCCGCCCAGGTGACCACCTCTCCTTTCGGCACCGGTCGGACGAGCTTCATGTGGGCAAGCCCAAGCGGCAAGACGTTCTTCGCCAGCGAGACGGCAGCGGGCACGATCTTCCCCCACACCATGTACCCGCCTTCTCCGTCCAGAACCTCGCCCGGTCGAAGATCCCGCTTGGCCGTCGCCACTACATCCGCCTGCCATCCAATTGGGCAGCCTGTCGGCTCGCCACGGAGCGCGGCGGAGGCCACGCTGACACCCAACTCCAGTCCGATCAGGTGCAGCGGCCGATACAGACCGGCATACTTTCCGGTCTCATCGGGAAGGAGCCAGTATTCGTTGAAGCAGCGCTGCGTGTATTCGCTTGGGGCTTCGTACGTCACATACACACCCACCTGCAGGTGGTGGGGCACTGGAGTCATGTCCCGGTTCAGACTGGAGATAACCTCGACCGTCCCCTTGTAGGGCAAGGTCCCGCCGTCGGCTTTGGGCTTGAGGAACTTGGCAACCTCGGCGGCGGGCACCGGTGGGAACTGGAGACCATCTGGCGGCGCCATGAGCCCGGTGGCATTGCATACGGCAGTCATCTCGATGCCGGACTTTGTCCCGTCGATGAACGAGTTGAACATCTTGGGGTTGGCGCCGGCCTTCTTCGCCGTCTCCTCGCTCCACCCGAAGTACTTCCAGACCGTCTCGGGCGTGGACTCGTGGAACGTCGGATGGTACCGGGTGCCCTTCCCGGCGCAGACCACGGGAAACCCGCAGGTCCGCGCCCAGTCCACCAACTCGCAGATGAGGGCCGGCTGATCCCCGTACGCCAGCGAGTACACCACCCCGGCCTCCTCGGCCCGCTTGGCCAGGAGCGGTCCCGCCAGGGCATCCGCCTCGACGCAGACCATGACGACATGCCGTCTGTTCGCGATGGCCGCCAGGGCGTGCTTGATTCCCGCCTGAGGGATCCCCGTGGCTTCGACGACGACGTCCAGGCCGCCGGCCTTGATGAGCGCCAGGGCATCCTCCGTGATATGCGTCGCACCACTCTTCAATGCCGCGGCGAAGGAGGGGGCGGCGACCTGCTCGACCGGCCATCCGGCGCGCTGGAATGCTTCCCGTGCCCGGACCACGTTCAGGTCGGCCACGCCCAGGATCTGGATTCCCGGCGTGAGCCGCGCTTGCGCCAGGAACATCGTACCGAACTTGCCGGCTCCGATGAGGCCGATGCGAATGGGCCGTTTCTCCTCGGCACGACGAAGCAATTTGCGATGCAGGTTCATCTCACTCTCCGCGGGTTAGGGGTAGGGGGCCAAGGCGCACCCCTCGTTGGTTGATGCCGGAGGGGTGCGCCTGAGCAAGGATAAGGTCAAGCGGAGTAGATCTTCTTCAACTCCGCCGTGGCCCATTTCAGGGCGTCCTCCGGCGAAGTGCCCTGGATGGCCTTGGCAAACATGTCGACCAAGATATACTTGGCCATGGCTTCCGACGATTTGCGGCCTGCCGGGCCGATGTACCCAGGCCAGCGAGCATCCTTGATGACGTCTCGGAAGACGATATTTTTTCGATCCCGCACCCAGACTGGATGGTCATACCACGCCTTCGTCGGCGGGATGGCGAACGTGTCCGCCGTGTCGAACCACTTCTCGTATTGCTCCTTGGCCATGAACCACTTGATGAACTCCTTGGCGAGCTTCGGCTCCTTGCAGTGCTTCATGACCATGACACTGATCGTCGGCAGTTGGTAGAACCGGCCAGCCGGCCCCTTGGGCGTGGGAGCGTGGTTCATATCCTTGTAGATATCCGGGAACTTATCCCGTGCGACGGGATAGATGCTCGGTGAGTTCCCGGTGACCGAGATGCTCCCTGCCAGGAACGCCCGGTTGTTGGAGGAGTCGTCCCAGGAGAGACCGCCCTCGTCCATGCAGTCCTTCCACATGGCGGTGTTGAGTTTCAGGGCCTCGAGGGTGCCCTTCTTGTCCAGCACGACGGTCTTGCCGTCCTTCTCCACCTCCATGCCGCCGAATCCCCAGACCAGGGCATAGCTGTAGTTGTTGGGATCGTTGGTGCTGTGCCCGAACGCCTGGCCCATCGGGCGTCCTTTCGCCTTCAGCTTCTTCCCCAAGTCCCGGAACCCCTCCCAGGTGTCCGGAAACTTGTTGTACCCCGCCTCGAACATCCAGGACTCGCGATAGTTCCATGCCCAGGAGTACACGTCGTGAGGAACCGCCACCCACCGCCCACCGGAGAAGGCATTGGCCTTGGGGAGGTCGTAGTAGCCGCCCTGCGCCTTCCCGATGGCCTCGGCGACATCTCCCACGTCAATGACGCCGTCAGCCATGAGGTGAGGGAAGTTGTTCTGGATCTGAATGAGATCGGGCCCCGACTTCATCTCGACCGCGGCCGCCGCGCGAGTTGGGACGTCGTTCTGTTGGACCCGTTCGACTTGGATCTCGACCCCCATCAGCTTCCCGAACTCCGCCGCCTGGTCCATGAACACCTTGTCCGTGGCCGGAACGAAGTGGAGATTCGTCAGGTAGTGGAGCTTCGTGCCCTTCGCGTACGCCGGCGCCTGCCCGGCGTGCAGGATGCCGGGGATTCCCCCGAGCGCCGTCGCGCCGGCCGCCGCTGCCGTCGCCTTGAGGAACATCCGCCGCGATACCGTGGCCTTACCTCGTCGCGCGCTCATCGTGTCTCCCTCCTGTTGCACTGCCGTGTGGTGTGCCCCTCGCCCTCTGCCGCTGTCCTCCTGTGCGTCCCGCCATCTCGGTTCCGCGCGTTGCCGCCGCGCGCGCCTCCTCCTCGGCCTCGTGCTCCAGCCGCTCGATCGACCGACGGATGTGAAGTCGCATGGCCGCTTCCCCGGCCGCCGGATCGCGGCGCCCCAGCGCCTTCAGGATGGCCCGATGCTCGGGGACCGTCTCGGCCGGGGGCCGCACCACGCCGTCCTGGTACGCAAAGAACATCATGTTGATCGAATCCAGCGCCGCCATGAGCTGCTCGTTGCCGGCCAACTCCACCAGCCGCCAGTGGAAGTAGCGGTCCCGTTCGATGTAGCGGCGTATGCGGGCAATAGTGGGCGGGCCGTCAAAGCCCTGGAAGAGCTGCTCCAACGCCCGGATCTCGCGCGGCGAGATTCTGGCCGCGGCCAGGCGGACGGCCATCCCCTCCAGGGCCTCCCGGACCTCGAAGAGCCTGGCCATCTCCCGCTTGCTGAACCGCCTCACGAACACGCCCCGCCGCGAAACGCAGTCCACCACCCTTTCCTGCGCCAGGCGCTTCAGGGCGTTCAAGATCGGCGTGCGGCTGATCCCGAATTCGCGCGCTAGATGGTCCACGGGAATACGCTGGCCCGGCATGATCCGGCGCTCGATGATCGCGGCGCGCAGGCGGGTATACGTCTGCTCCTCGAGGCTCGCTCGCTGAATGGGGGGCATGCGCTGCGGCAGGAGGGGCGTCACGGCGGCTCGGGGCGTGACCGGCGGCGCGGAGGGGGCGCCCGACACAGTGCGGGGAGCGACTTTCGCCATCGGTGCGATCCCCCGAGTATCCACGAGTGCGCTCGCTCCGGCGTCGTCGTCTGAAATGTTAGGTTTCACCAATATCACCACCCGAACAGGCCTGTCAACGGGAAACGCGGAGAGGTAGAGACGATGGCGAGAAACGGGTGCCCGGAATGGCGCTCAGCCGCTTACCGGCCGGCTTCTTCGGCGCGGGCTCGCTGCCAGAGGCGCTCCACGGAGCGACGGATGTGCACCCGCATGGCGGCCTCGCTCGCCTCCGGATCGCGACGGCCCAGGGCCTCGATGATCGCTTGGTGTTCGGGGAGGGATTCGGCGAGGCTGCGCGGTACCCCCACTTGGTACGCGGAGATCATTATGTTGACGGATTCCATCGCCGCCGCCAGGTGGGGGTTCTCCGTCAACTCCACCAGACGCCAATGGAACTGCCGATCGCATTTGAGGTACCGCTGCACCTCAGCGGCAGACGGTCTCTTGCTGAACCCGTCGAACATCTGCCTGAACTTTCTCACTTCGGCCGGGGCGATCCGGGCGGCGGCCAGGCGAGCCGCGATGGGTTCGAGACCTTCGCGGACCTCGAACAGTTGGGCCATCTCCCACATGCTGAAGCGCTTGACATAAATTCCCCGTCGCGACACCCACTCCACCAAGCGCTCTTGCGCCAGGCGCTTTAGGGCGTTCACGAGCGGGGTGCGGCTCACCCCCATGTCCCGCGCTAGCTTCTCCTGCAGGATCCGCTGTCCTGGCGAGAGTTCTCCTTCGGCGATCATGCGCTTGAGGCGCGCGTAGATCTTGTCGTCAAGATTCTCGTGCTCGATGAGGAGGGGGCTCGGTTTCCGATCCTGTCTCACCACGCCTGCCATCCCTTCACTTCTTGAACATCAAATCCGGCAACCATGTGGAGATCGACGGCACCAGCGTGACGATCAAGAGAGATACCAAGAGCGGCACCAGGAACGGCCAGATAACACGGGCCATGCGGGAAAAGGATACATTCGAAATGATACTCACCATGTACAGGCTCATTCCGACCGGAGGTGTCAGGAGGCCGATCATCAGGTTCAGTACCACCACCACGCCCAGGTGGACCGGGTCCACGCCCGCCGCGTAAAGGGGGGGTACCAGGAGAGGCGTCATCACCATGATAGCCGCGATGGATTCCATGAACATCCCGACGATGAGGAGGATCACATTCACCAACATCAGGAGGACGACGGGATCTTTCGAGAAGCCGAGGAGCAGCTCCGACATTTGGGCCGGGACCTGCTCGACGGTCAACGCCCAGGCAAAGATCGCCGCCGAGGAGACAATGAACATGATGGTGGCTGTAGCCCGGACGGTGTCCCGGGCACCCGTCAGCAGGCGCTCCCAGGTCAGCTCCTTGTAGATCACGGCCCCCAGAAAGAGCGAGTAGAACACCGTGAAGCCTGCCAGCTCCGTCGGGCCGAACCACCCAAAGAGCAGGCCGCCCACCAGGATCACCGGCGTCGCCAGGGCGGGCAGGGCCACGAGGGCGGTATGGAGCTTCTCTCGCCATGGCCGCACGTGCGTCTCGCGAGGAAAGTGATACTTCCGGGCGAAGTACCACACCTGCACGCATAGGCACAGCGTGATGACCAGTGCCGGGACGATACCGGCGATGAGGAGCTTGATGCCCGACACTTCCGCCACGCTGGCATAGATGATCATGGGAATGCTGGGCGGAAAGATGGGGCCGAGGGTCGCGGCGGCTACGGTAATGCTGGCGGCCACCTCTTCCTTGTACCCCTGCTCCTTCATGGCCTTGATCTGGATGCTGCCCAAGGCGCCGATGTCGGCGAGCGCTGCCCCGGAGATTCCGGCCATCACCAGGTTTGCCAGGACATTCACGTAGGCGAGTCCGCCCCTCACCCGGCCCACCACGAGCTTGGCCCCCTCGTACAGCCGGTGGGTGATGCCCGTCGCGTTCAGGAGACTCCCGACGAAGATGAACAGGACCACCGCCAGGAGCGGGAACGAGTTGAGAGCGTTCCCCATCCGGTGAGCTACTGTCGCCAAGGGAATGCCCGCAAGGACGATGTAGGTTACGGCGGAGAGGCCCATGCTGACCGCCAGAGGAACCCCCAGCAGGCTCAGGAGCAAGAAGAGTCCGACGATCTGAAAGCCGCTCACCGCCCGCCTCCACCCGCCTGGCCCCTTGCCTTCTGGAGAAACGTCTCCGCGGCGGTCAAGAACAGGAGTGCCATTCCCAGATACGCTCCGGCAAAGAAGACGATGTTGGGAATGCCGAGGCCTGGGCTCGGCACGCTGCCGTTCTTGGCCATGAACTGGTACTCGCTCACCAGGAAAAAGAGGCAGTAGACGGTCGTCAGCAGCGCGGCGAAGGCGTCCAGGACTCGCTTCAGCTTCGGGCCGGCCCTATGGGTCAGAAGATCGATTTTGACATGCAGCCCTTCCCGGAACAGGAGGGGGACGAGCAGGAACACCAAGTTGATGTGGGCAAAGCGCGCCAGCTCCTCGATGCCTGCATACGCCAAGGAGGCGAAGTTCCGCAGGAGAATCTGGACGAAGATCAGCGTCGCAATCACGGCCAGGCACGCGAGGGACACATACTCGCAGACCTGGGCCGTCCTGCCGATGAGACTCACGCGCGCCGTCGGTTGGGCCATGGTCGCATCCGTCCCGTTATCGAGCGGTGCCCGGCGGACGCGGGCCGGTCTTCCCTGCCCACGTCCGCCTCCAGCGCTGTCCGACGTTCCGCTACTGGATGGCGCGGATCTCTTTGTACACCTCGCCGAACTTGGTGTCGAACCGCTTCGACACCTCGCCCTGCACGCGGGTCTGGAAGGCATTGATGTCCAGCCCTTCCTTGGGGCCGATGACCTTCATCCCCTTGTCTGCGAGCTGCTTGGTGTAGGAGGCGTCGCTCTCCTTCGTCATCTGGGTCGCCTTCTTGCTGACTTCGTTGGCGGCCTCCATGATCTGGCCCTGCAGCGCGGGGGAGAGCTTCTTCCAGGCGGCGTCATTGAAGACCACCAGCTCGGCCCCCTTGATGTGGCCGGTCAACATGAGGTGGGATTGCGTCTCGTAGAACTTGTTCGCAAAGATCGTGTCGACCGGATTCTCCTGGCCGTTGACCGCCTTCGTCGCCAGCTGTGTCGGCAGCTCGGCGAAATCCACCGGAGTCGCCACCGCCCCCATACCCTCGACCGCCGCCATGTAGATCGGGAAAGGGATGGCGCGGATCTTGACTCCCTGGAGGTCCTTGGGGCTCAAGACTTGCCGATCCGCCGTGAGCTGCCGCGTGCCGAAGTAGAACGTGTAGAACACGCGCACGCCGCGCGCCTTCAAGAGCCCCTCGCCCAGCTTCTTCATGACCGGCGAGTTGGGATCGGCCACCCGCATCAGGTGGTCCACGTCCTTGTACATGAAGGGGGTGTCCAGGGCTCCGAACGGCTCGTACAGCGACCCGATCCCGGCCATGGTGTTGTGGTGGAGCTGCACCGAGCCGGAGCTGACCGCCTCGGCCTGCTCCTGGAGGGTCCCGAGCTGCGAGGCGGGGAACACGTTGACCTTGACCGCCCCCTTGGTCTTCTCCTCGATGGCCTTGGCCAGCATGGCGGCCTGCTGCCCGGCGATACTGCTCGGCGCATTCATGTGGGCGTAACGGAGTGTCACCGTTTGCGCGGCGGCCTCCTGCAACACCAGGACGCCAAAAGCCAGGGCCATCACACCGATCAGACACACCAGCTTCCTCATGGCACCTACCCCCTTTTTGTGAAATGGGTTCACCGAAAAAGACGACTCCTTCGCTCTCCGGATTGTCTACATCTCCCCGCTTACCGTTTCCCAGTCGCTGCCCCCACCTTGCCAACGACCTGCTCGACCGCCTGGACGATATCCTTGACCCCCAGCCTGTACCGATCCAGGAGCCCAAAGGCGTCGCCCGACTCGGGAAACACGTCCTGGAGGCCCAGCCGCACCAGCCGTCCCGTACCGCGCTCGGCGATCACCTCGGCGACGGCGCTCCCCAGGGCCCCGTTGATCTGGTGATCCTCGACGCTCACCGCCGCCGGACTTTCCTCCAGGACCCGCGTGATGCCCTCCGCGTCCAGCGGCCGCAGCGTGTGGACCTCGACCACCCGCCCATGGAGCCCCTGAGACCGAAGCTGCGTCGTCGCCTCCAGGCTGCGCTGAAGCAGATACCCGTTGGCGAAGATCACGAAGTCTCGCCCGTGGTCGTCCAGCCGCCGGATTTTCCCCAGCTCGAACGGGCGCGGCGGGTCCACGACCACCGGGTCGCGTCCGCTCCCGATGCGCAGGTACGCGGGGCCCGCCACCTTGGCGATCGCCTTGGT
>Ga0316622_100000079_pt1 | contig 43251 bp, 36 predicted proteins | sample OWC_Aug_OW2_C1_D_FD_207646 | JGI IMG/M metagenome (GOLD analysis project Ga0316622, IMG submission 207646) | Wetland soil microbial communities from Old Woman Creek delta, Ohio, United States - OWC_Aug_OW2_C1_D5_C | ecosystem: Environmental > Terrestrial > Soil > Wetlands | place: USA: Ohio... | reverse complement strand
CAGCTCGCCTAGCGCGCGGCCGGTGGCCCGCCCGCCGCAGGATGGCCTGGGCGGCCGCCGTCTCCGTCCTGCTCCTGCTCGGGCTGCTGGCAGCCCTGGGCTGGACGCGACGCGAGCGGATCCGAGAATGGCTCCGGCAGGAAATCGAAGCCGAGCTCTCGCGAGCGCTCGCGGGCGAGGTGCGCGTGGGCCGCTTGACCCTTCGCCCCTTCGGTCTGGGCGCGAATCTCGAGTCGGTGTACGTCGCGATCCCCGCCGACGCAGGCCCGCCGCTCGTCGTGAAGGTGGACTCCGGGCGCGTGGCGCTGTCGTGGGAGGGACTCGCGAGCCTACCCGCGGGCCGCCTGCATCTCCGGGAGCTCGTGCTGCTGCGTCCGCAGATCTCCTTGGATCGGGGGTTCTTCGAGCGTCGCGGCCCCGCCCGGGAGCGCACGGCGGGGAGCTTCGAGCTTCGCATCGATCGCTTGGAGGTCCTCGAAGGCGCGCTGCTCTACGAGGACCGCAGGGTGCCGTTCTCGACCTCCGTGTCGGATGCGCGCGTGCGGGGGGAATGGGACCGGGTGCGCGGATGCCTGACCGGCGAGGCGGCGTTCGCGGCCTCGCTGCAGGCGTCACCGTTCCGCAGCGCCCTTCCGGTGCGGGTGCAAGGCGCGTTTCGCCTCGGCGCGAGAAGGATCGACTTCGTGCGCGTCGAGGCGCACCTTCCGGGCGTCGAGGTCGCGCTCGACGGGCACGCCACGCTGCTCGACGATGCCGGTCTGGTCGCCGAGGGCAGCGCCTCCGCCGAGCTGGAGGAGCTCGCCCCCTGGCTGACCCGCGAGTTCCCGCCGCTGGGCGGCCGCGTCTCGAGCACGCTCCGCGTCGAGGCCGGCCCCCTCCCGCTGCGCGTCTCGGGACGGCTCCAGGGACGCGACATCGGTTTCGGGCCGCTGCGCGCGGCGGCGATCGAGGCCGATGCGGAGTACCGGGCCGGGGGGCTTCGCATGAGCAACCTGATCGCGCGCGCCTACGGCGGCCAGATCCGCGGCAGCGTCGGGATGACCTTCGCGGGCCGACATCCCTTTCACGTGGATGTGGAAGGATCGGATCTCGACGTCGAGTCCCTGCTCGATCTCGCGGGCAGGAGACTTCCGTTCTCGAGCCGCACGGGCCTGACCCTGGCGCTCGACGGAGAGCCGGGGCGTCGCTCCACCTGGAGGGGGGAGGGCCGCGCCGAGGCCCGGGGCGCACCGGGCGACGCGGGGAAGCCCGTGCTGGCCGGAGTCGCGGATTTCTCGATCGTCGACGGCCGGCTGCGTGTCCGCTCCCCGCAACTCTCCACTTCCAGCACCTCGCTCGAGGCGAGCATGGACCTGGATCTCGCCGCGCAGCCGATCCATGGCTCACTCTCTCTCGAGGGGACGACCCGCGACGCGGAGGCGACCCAACGAGACGCGGAAACGATCTTGCGAGCGCTGGGCGTCGTCCTTCCCGCGTCGCTGCGCGTTCCGCTCTCGGGAGAGGGCGGGCTGCGAGCAAGGTTCACGCTCGGCGGACCACGAGAGCTCGATCTGGGCCTGAGCCTGCAGCGCGGAAGCTGGGCCGGGCTGGGGTTCGATAGCGGCGATCTCGACCTCGCACTGCGGGGACCGCTGCTCGAGATCCGTAATCTCGCGCTCCTCACGGAGCAGGGTCACGCCAGCGCAAGCGCGCGGCTGCGCCTCGAGCCCTTCGACGTGGAGGCGCTGAGCGGCTCGGCGCGAGACTTCGAGGTCGGTCCATGGCTGAGCCGCTTCGTCCCCGGGGTGGACGTCTCCGGGCGGCTCACGGGCACCTTGCAGGTGAACGGGAGTGCTACGGCACTCCGCGGCGCGGGCGAGATCGCTCTCGAGGCAGGCCTGGTCGCCGGCGAGCCCTTCGATCGAGCGGCTGCCGATCTTGAGGTTTCGGGAGGCCGGCTCACGGTTCCCGCCCTCACGATCCGGGGGCCGGCCGGACAGGTCCGCGCCCGGATCGTGATCGATCTCGAGGACCTCCGAACCGAGGTCGCGATCGAGGCCGCCGATCTGTCGCTCGGGGAGCTGGTGGCCCTCCGTTCGCGAGACCTGGGTCTCTCGGGGCGGGCCGAGGTATCGGGAACCATCGTCAGGGACTCCCGGGGAGTCCGCGGTGAGCTCCGCCTCGCGGGGAGTGAGTGGCTGCTGCGCGGCTTTCCGTTGTCGGACGTCACGGGGCGCTTGGGCGTGGAACCCGACGGAGTCCGGCTCGACCTCGCTCCGGCCGACGGGGCGGCCTGGAAGCTGACCGCGAACATCCGCCGGACCCCGGAGATGACCGTGAGCGCCTCCCTCGAGGCGGACCAGGCGTTCGTGCCGATTCGCCAGGGGTCGGAAACCGACTCGGTGTGGGCGCTCGTGACGGGACGCGCGCAGATCCAGGGTCCACTCGAGCGCCCGCGCGAGATCCAGGGGAACGGGGAAATCGCGAGCGCTGAGATCCATCTCGGGCCGGTCGTGGGGCGCACGCAGAGCCCCGTCGCGCTCCGCCTCCAGGCGCAGGCCCTGAGCGTGGAGCGGCTCCACGTGGAAGGCCGGAACTCCGACCTGGAGGCGACGCTGCGCTACGGGCTGTGGAGCCGCGGGATCGAGATGCGCTGCACGGGGCTGCTCGACCTCGGATCCCTGGCCGCCCTGGCGCCCGGCCTGCGCGCCAACGGCCAGGCGAAGCTCAACCTGAGCGCGACGGGAACTCTCGATGCCCCTCGGTGGCAGGGCTCCCTCGAGGTCCGCAACGGCCGGGTGCGGAGCTCCGCCTGGAGCGAGACGCTCGAGAAGATCGATGTCGTCCTTAGGCTCGAGCAGGACGGTGCGCGTCTCGAGGAGTTCACGGCGCTCCTGGGGGGCGGAGAGGTGCGGGCGAGCGGGGAGATGACCCTCGAAGGTGTGCGCCCGGGACCGTACGCCGCGAGCCTGAAGCTCGCGAACGTGCGCCTGGTCTTTCCGGAGGGCTTTCGCGGCGTGTACGAGGGGACCCTCAACCTGAAGGGCGAGGGCCTGGAGGCGATGCTCTCGGGTCGCCTGCGGCTCGTGCGGGGGACGTACACGCGGGAGTTCGGCGACGTGCTCGCGCCGCGCGTCCGGACCGACGTCGTCAGCGAGATCCCCGGCGGGCCCACGCTCGGGCTCGATCTGGACATCGACGCTCCGAAGGACGTCTGGCTCCTGAACGACATGGCGCGCGTGGAGGCTGCGATCGATCTCCACATCGGCGGAGATCAGCAGCGACCGCAGGTGACCGGAAGGATCTGGGCGCTCGAAGGCGGGACGATCCGCATGCGCGACACGGAGTACCGGCTCCAGAGCGCCAGTCTGGACTTCACCGATCTGACGCGGATCAACCCCTATATCGACGTCAAGGCGGAGACGCGAGTCCGCGAGTACGACATCGCCCTGAGCGTGGAAGGGACCGCGGACAAGTTCCGCTACGAGATCACCAGCAATCCTTCCCTGTCCGCGCAGGACATCATCGCCCTCCTCACCACCGGCAACACGCTGGAGCAGTACCCCTCCGCCAGTTCCACGAAAGGGACGAGCTACGCGGGGGACGTGGCCGCCGACTACGTCGCTGGCGCGCTCACAGGAGGTCTCGAGCGTCGCCTCAAGTCCGCCCTCGGCTTGGAGCGCCTTCGCATCGACCCGATCGTCCTGCAGGAGGAGAAGGATCCGACGGCGCGCGTCACCCTAGGAAAGAGGGTCTCCAAGGATCTCGTGCTGGTCTACTCCGCCGACCTCGGCACGACCGAGTCTCAGATCTACCGGGCCGAGTGGAACGCCACCCGCAGGCTCCGAGTCATCGTCCAACGGGACACCACCGGCGGGCTGGGAAGTGAGGTGGCCTACTCGATCCGACCGGGCAGGCGCGCGGAAAGCGCGTCGGCCGCGCGCCGCGCTGGCGTGCCGGTTCAGGGAAGCGCAGGGGGGCAGACCGTGACCGAGATCGTCCTCGACGGCGCGCCCGCCTCGGAACTCGACGAGCTGCTGCGCCTGCTCCCGCTGAAGCCCGGGAAGGCCCTCGAGCGGTCCGATCTGTTCGCGGCCGAGGAGCGGATTCGGGAGTTCTATCTGAAGTCCGGGAGGCTCGAGGTGCGGGTGGACTCCGAGGCGGTCCCCGCCGAGGGAAACGACGCGCAGGTGCGTGCGATCTTCCGGATCCAGCCCGGACCGCGCGTGGACGTTCGCATCGAGGGAGTCGAGCACAAGGAGCGCCGGCGGCTGGAACGAAAGCTCGAGACGTTCTGGCGCGAGACGGTCCCGAGCGAGAGCCTCTACGAAGAGGCGGCCGCGATGATCCGCGAGGATCTGCAGAGGCGCGGCTTCTACACGGCGGAGGTTCGAGCCGAGGTCTCGCGACAGGACGTGACGACTTCCGTGCGCCTGAGCGTCGAAGCGGGACAGCCGGTGCGGGTCGCAACGGTGCGGGTCCTCGGCACACGGCAGCTCCCGGAAAGCGACGTCCTCCGGGTCATGGAGCTGCGGCCGAGCTCGCCCTTGAGCGAGCGCCTCCTCGAGCCGGATGTCCTGGAGCGCGACCGCCAGGCGATCACCGCCCACTACCAGGCCCAGGGGTTCCTCAGGGCCAAGGTCGCCGCGCCCCGCGTGCACCTGAGCGTGAAAGGGGACGAGGCGGACGTGGAGTTCCAGATCGAAGAAGGAGGGCGGCTGACGATCTCGTCCGTGGAGATGCCCGAGGTGGCGGCATTCTCCAGGGAGCAGCTGCTCGCGTGGGCGGGAATCCACGCCGGGGAGGTCTTCAGCTACGCAGGGCTCGTGGCGGCGGAGAGCGCGGTTCGTACGAAGCTCGACGCGCAGGGTTATCCGGACGCCCGCGTGGTGTCCCGGGTCGAGCTCGCCGCCGACGCGGCCCGGGTGCGCTTCGAGCTGGACCCCGGCCCGCACAAGACCGTGGAGGCGATCGCGATCGTCGGAAACGACCGCACGCGCGAGAAGGTGATCCGCCGAGAACTCGGCTTCGAGCGCGGGGATCCCCTGTCCCGGGAGGCTCTGGTGGCGAGTCAGCAGCGGCTCTACCGGCTCGGGATCTTCCGCAGCGTGCGCATGGAGCCCGAGCCGCTGGAGGGCGCTCAACAAGGGGCACAGCTGCTGCGGGTACGCGTGGAGGAGTCGAACCCGCTTCTCCTGACCCTCGGCGCAGGCTACGACACCGAGGGCGGTCCGCAGGCGTCCGTTTCCGTATCGGACAGCAACCTCGGAGGCTATGGCCGCAGCGTCGCCTTCCAGACCTCCGCCAGCGGGATCCTGAGGTGGTTCCAGATCGTGGCCAAGGAACCCCGGCTCTTCAACCGGCCGCTGCCGGCGCTTCTGAGCCTGGTCTGGCAGCGGCAGGAGGAGATCGGGTTCACCTCGGCGACGCGCTCGGCGGCGGTTCGCGTCGAGAAGCGCTTCCGGCCGGGCCTTGGGAACTTCCTGCGCTACGAGTATCAGCAGGTGGACCTGAGCGACGTCGAAGACCAGCTCGCCGCGCAGGAGGAAAAGCTAGAGAACGTGCGGCTCGGCGACGTCGGGTACACGATCGGCTACGACCGCCGGGACGATCCGTTCCTGCCGACCCGTGGAGGATACGCGAGCGCAGAGGTCCGCACCTTCGCCCCGCCGTTTCTCTCCGAATCGTCCTTCGTGAAGACCTTCGTACAGGGCTCGCTGACCCACACCTTCGAGCACAGGAACACCCTGGTCTCGGCTCTGCGCGTGGGGATGGAGTTCCCCTTCGGCTCCACGGACCGGGTTCCGCTTCCCGAGCGTTTCTTTGCGGGAGGGGACTCGACGCTGCGGGGATTCTCAAGGGACAGCGTCGGCCCCAAGACGGCGGACGGCGTCCCCGAGGGGGGCCAGGCACTGGTGGTGTTCAACGAGGAATGGCATTTCCCGCTCTGGAGGTCCGTGAAAGGGGAGCTTTTCTACGACGGGGGAAATGTCTGGAGCACCGTGGGAGAGATGAGCGTGAGCGATTTTCGGCACGTCCTGGGCGCGGGCGTTCGCTTCGAGACGCCGATCGGTCCAATCCGCGCGGAGTACGGACGCAAGCTCGATCGCAGGGAGGGGGAGACGCGAGGACAGTTCTACCTGTCCATCGGTGCCGCCTTCTGATGCAAGGCGTGTGAAGGGGGGAGGAGTCCCGCCGCCTGCGGGGGGGGGACAGGCGGCGGGACTGGGGACTGTCTCAGGCGAGCGAGTACCGCACGTGGGCCCTGTGGCGGATCAAGTTCGCTCGGAGCTTGTCCTTCGCCTCGCGCTCGAGCTGCCGGACGCGCTCGCGGCTCAGGTTGAGGCGCTTGCCGATCTCCTCCAGCGTCTGTTCCTTGCCGCCGAGGAGACCGAATCGGTTGCGGATGATGTGGCGCTCGCGATCGTCGAGGCTGACCAGCGCCTGGCCGACCAGCTGGTTGATCTCTTGCTCGTAGATCTTGTCTTCCTGGTTCTCGGCCTTGGGATCGGCGAGGAGCACACCCAGCCGACATTCCTCATCGGCATCCACGAAGTCGTCGATCGAGATCTCTTTCTGAAGCATCGGAATGATCATCGTTTCCTCTTCTCGTCCCCTCGCTGCCGGAATGAGCAAGCCCCGTGCCGGGGCCCACTTGAAGCGGTGCTTCGAGAGGAACGGCGCAGGGCCGAACCGAGAGCCTCACTATAATTACTTGACCAAGCTCGACTTAGGATCTCCAGCCTAGACCTTCTGCGGCGCCTTGGGCGCGTTTCGCTCCGCCCGCCATCGCGGAGCGGGTGTGCCGCTCTGACGCGTGCGGGAGCGCGAGTGCAACTCTGGCGCGGCTGCGCGCCGGGACGCCGGTGCTAGAATCCGCCGCCAGCCCAACTCGCCAAGGGGACCCCGTGGGTCGGATCCGCATCCTCGACGACCGGCTCGTGAACCGCATCGCCGCCGGCGAGGTCGTCGAGCGGCCGGCGTCGGTCGTCAAGGAACTCATCGAGAACAGCCTGGATGCGTCCGCCCGGCGCATCGACGTGACCCTCGCCGGCGCGGGCAAGCGCCTGATCCGCGTCGAGGACGACGGGGAGGGGATGGACCGCGACGACGCGCTGCTCGCACTGGAGCGGCACGCGACGAGCAAGCTGAGCGCGCTCGAAGATCTCGAGGGGATCTCCACCCTGGGATTTCGCGGGGAGGCGCTGCCCTCGATCGCCGCCGTGTCCCGGTTTCTCCTGCGCACCGCCGTCGAGGGCGGCGTCGGAACGGAGATCGACGTCCGGGGTGGGCGCATCCTGGCCGTGCGCGAGGTCGGCCTCTCGCGCGGGACCTCGATCGAGGTCAGCAGCCTGTTCTTCAACACCCCCGCGCGCCGCAAGTTTCTCAAGTCGGACACCACGGAGCTCGCCCACATCGTGCGCGTGGTCACGCGCCACGCGCTGGCGCGGCCCGATCTCAGCCTGCGCTGCGTTCACGACGAGAGGGTCATCCTCGAGCTGCCGGCCACCGCCGATCTCGGCGAGCGCATCGCGCAGGCGTTCGGGACCGAGCTCCGGCGCACGCTGCTGCCGCTCGACACGCGGCGCGAGGGGATCCGCGTGCGCGGGTTCGTCGGCCGGCCGGCCGATGCCTCGTCCCGGCGCGACGCCCAGCACTTCTTCGTGAACGGACGCCTGGTCCAGGATCGTGTGCTCTCCCACGCCGTGATCGAGGCGTTCGGCAATACCACTCCCCGGGACCGCCACCCCGCGATCTTCCTTCTGCTCGAGCTCGAGCCCGCTCTCGTGGACGTCAACGTGCACCCGCAGAAGACCGAGGTGCGCTTCGCGAGAGCCGGCCAGATCCACGACGCCGTGCGGGATGCGATCGCGGCCTGCCTCGGGACAGCAGCGGCGATTCCCGATCGCGTCCCGGGCGCCCGCTGCGCGGCCGCCCCCGGCGCGACGCGTGCCGTCCTGCGCTACCTGGAAGTCAACGAGCGCGCCCCGGGCGGAGCCGGCTACGACGCGCCGGCAGCCCAAGGAAGCCCACCCCCAACCCCCGCAACCGACCTCACCACGTCCGCCGAGACGCGGGCCGAGAGCGTCGCGACCCCACCGGCAGCCGTCCCGCTGGCGCAGTACCTGGATTCCTACATCATCGCCCAGGACCGGGAGGGGCTCCTTCTCGTCGACCAGCATGCGGCGCACGAGCGGGTCCTGTTCGAGCGCTTCCTGGCGCAGGCCGAGGAAAACCGCATCGAGGTCCAGCGCTTGCTGTTTCCCGTCGTGCTCGAGCTGTCTCCCCAGGAGCGAGTGATCCTGGAGCAGGAAGCCTCCGAGTTCGCGCGTTTGGGCTTTGTCCTCGAGCCGTTCGGCGGCGACTCCGCGCGTCTCGAGGCGATCCCGGCGCTGGCGGCAGGACTCGACCCGCGGGAGCTCGTGCGAGCGCTTCTGGGGGAGGCGGTGCGTGCGCGGGCGGCCGCGGCCGGAATCGGGGAGTTGCGGCGCAAGCTCGTCACAACCGCCGCGTGTCAGGCCGCCATCAAGATCCATCACCGGCTCACCTTCGAGGGGATGCAACGGCTCCTCGACGACGTCTTCCGTGCTTCGAGTCCCACGACCTGCCCGCACGGTCGGCCGCTGGTGTTCCGGCTGACGCTCGCCGAGATCGAGAAGGCTTTCCACCGCCGCTAGCGCGGCGAGAGTGCGAGGCACCCGCGACGGCGCGGCCCGCCTCACGGCTCGGCGTGGAAGGGCGACTGCTGGTACAGGTAGGCGGCGTTCCGCTCGATGAATGCCGGGGCCTTGATGGCCCGCCGGTAACGTTCGAGGGCTTCCTGTCGGCGCCCGGCGAGATCGGCCGCCTGGCCCGCAAGGATCCGGCAGGGACCGACCCACGCGTCCGGAAGGCCGTGCGAGTCGTCGGCACGGTCGAGCCATTCCAGAGCTTGCTCGGCGCGGCCGCTGCGGAGCAGGGCCCGACCCGTCTGCATCCAGACGGCGGGCTCTCCCGCGAGCTGCTTGTCGAGCTCCAAGAGCTCTGCGGCGGACGCCTCCGGGCCGCGCGTGCGCTCGGTCTCGAGCGCCGCCTGGAGCCGGTTCCACACCTCCGGGCGCAGACCCGAAACCACGCCGCCGCGCGACGCGGTGTCCGGCGGACCGCCGGTCCCCGCTCCGACCAGCTGGCGCGAGAGTTCCGTTAGAGAGGAGACTTCCCTGCGCAACCGCGTGGGGAGGCTCGCGGCCGATTGCTCGAGGGGATGCAGGATCTGGAGCGCGAGATCGGGGCGGAAGCACGTGAACGCCGCGCGCGCCCGCTGGTAGGCGAGAGCGGCCACGACCGACGAGTCGGTGCCCGCCAGCGTGGCGGCACGGGCGCGGGCGCGCTCCATGAGCGGCTCCGCCTCCTGCGGCATTCCCAGCGAGACGTAGAGCCGGGCCGCGGCATCGAGCACGCCGACGCTCTGCGGCTCGAGCGCCAGGGCCTTGCGGGCCTGCTGCAACGCGCTGTGATAGAGGCGCTCGTGTCGCCCCGCGTAGATTGCGGCGAGCACCAGACGGGCCTCCAGGGCGAAGTACTCGCTGCGGGAGGCGGCGGCTTCCAGCTGATCGAGACCCAACTCGCGGTCTCCGGAGGGCAGACCGAGGAGGAATCGAACCCCCTTGACGATGGCAGAGACCCGATCCGCGTAGTAGTTGTACGTGCCCAGACCGCACAGCGGCTCCGCCGAGGCCGGATCCGCCTGCGCCGCCTGGCCCAGCAGCCGCCGCGCCGCGCGTCCCTCCTTGACCGCGGCCCACGTCTTCTTGCGCGAGGCCTGGAACTGGGCGAGGAACAGGCGGGAATACCCCCCCCACAACGCGGCGGCACCGCCTGCCCCCGGTGGGCGGGCCGCGTCGGCGATCCTAGCCGCGCGCACGAGCCGCTCCTCCAACGTCCGCGCCAGGGCGGCGTTCTCATCGTCGTAGAGAAGCCGCCAGTAGGAGACGAGGGCGGCAAAGAACACCGGGGCGGGATCGTCCGGTCGCTGCGCTTCGAGCCGGATCAGGGCCTCGTCGGCCTCGTCGAAGCGCCCGTCGTGGATCAAGCCGACCGCGTCGCGCAGGAGAGCGGTCGACGGGACCGCCTGCGGCGCCGTGACGGTGCCCGAACTGGCCAGGAAGAGGATCGCGCCGAGGACGAAGTGCACGACTTTCCTTTCGCGAACGAGTCCCTATATTGTAAACGGGATGGGGGAGGTCGGGGCGGATCGACTCGCTCCCGACCTGGGAGGTTGGGAGCGCGTGCAGGGACGCTTCAGCAGTCATACGCTCGCCGAGACCCTTCGCGACCTCTACGCGGCGGAGCGCTCGGGAATCCTCCACCTGAGCCGAGGCGAGACCAGGAAGGAGATCCTCTTCGAGCGCGGGATGATCGTCTGCGCCTCCTCCCAGGCCGAGGACGAGGACCTCGGCCGGAGCCTGGTCCGAGAGGGGAGGATCTCCCCGGGAGCGCTGGCGGAGGCCCGACGCAGTATCGCGGACCCGAGAGCCCTCGGACAGGTGCTCGTGAACCGCGGGCTCGTGAGCCGGGCGGCACTCTCCCAGACCGCTCGGCGCATCACGGAGCGCGTGGTGGAATCGGTGTTCCGCTGGGAAGGAGGGGCGGCGGAGTTCGCCGACGGCGGACCGTTCCCGTCCACGTTCGACGCGGACATCCTGCTGACCTTCGAGCTCATCATGAGGGGGATCGGGGTCATGTCCGACTTCGATCCGATCCGTGAGTCGCTGCGCGAGATCGAGAGCAAGCTCCGCATTTGCAGGCCCGCACCCGTTCCCGTGGAGCGCCTGACCCTGTCCCCGGCCCACGGGTTCATCCTCTCGCGTGCCGACGGCGACACGACGGTGCAGGACATCCTCTCGATTCTTCCCCCCGGGGAGGAGGATGTGACCTGCCGTTTCCTGTTCGCCCTTCTGATCATGGGGATCCTGGCCTTCGACCCGCCGCTGTCGGAGGGACCGATTCGGGTCTCCGGGATCCTCCGGACCCATGCCGACCAGGCCGCGCTGGAGTCGCTCCAGGAAAAGCTCATCGTGGAGGCCTACGCGGGGCTGCCCGGCAAGACTCCCTCCCAGATCCTGGGGGTCGAGCCGGATTCTCCCGCCGAGGAGATCGAGCGCGCGTACGAGGACGCCAAGGAGCGTTTCGGCCGCGAGAAGATCCAGCCCCGGGTCCGCGACAAGTTCCGGTCCGAGCTCGCGGTCATCGAGAGCCGACTGCTGGAGTCCTACGTCAAGCTGAGCGAAACGCCCTCCGCCGCGGGCGGAACGGGTGCCGATTCACGCCCGGCCCGGGAGGCCGTGGACGTCGAAGCCGGGCTCGTCCGTCTCGAGATGGACAAGACTCGGACCAAGATGGACCTCGAGGAAAACGTCCGCGTCGCCGACGGCTATCACGCCAAGGCGCGGAAGTACATGCGCGAGGGGGATTACCACAACGCGATCCAGTACGGGAAGCTCGCGATCTCGTACAACCCGGAGGATGCTCGCTTCTATTTTCTCCTGGCCGAGTGCCACGGCCGCAATCCGGAGGGACGCTGGCAGCGGATCGCGGAGCAGAATTACATCAAGGCGACCGAGCTCGATCCCTGGAACGCCGAGTACCGGATGCACCTCGGGCGCTTCTACAAGCGGCGGGGGCTGAATCTGCGCGCGCGCAAGCAGTTCGAGAGTGCCCTCAAGATCTCGCCGGGCCTGGACGAGGCAGCCCGCGAGATCGCCTCTCTCCACTGACGTATTCTTGACACCCCCCCCGCCGGTGCTATAATCGCCGGCTCATTGTGCCGGTATGTTCCTCGATCTCAACAAGATAGGGCCCGAGGGCCTGCGGATCGACCGGGCCATCGTGCTTCCCGAGCTCGAGGGGGCGGCGGGGGAGAAGCTCTCCCTGCCGCGAGCGCGCCTGACGGGGGAGGTGACTCGGGGAAAGCGCGGCTTCGATTTCTCGGGACGTCTCGTGTCCGTGGTGAGACTCCCGTGCAGCCGCTGCCTCGAGCCGTACGAGATGGAGATCGTCCGTGAGTTCTTTCTGCTGCTGGTTCCCGAGGGCACGGAAGAGGAACGAAGCGCCGAGTATGCCGAAGACGAGGAGGCCGTGCTTTTCCCCTGTCCGGACGGACGAGCCGACCTCGTCCAGATGGCGATGGAGCAGGTGTATCTGGATCTTCCCCTGAAGCCGATCTGCCGCGAGGGCTGCAGGGGATTGTGCCCCACGTGCGGGGCGAACCGGAACGTGGAGGATTGTCGCTGTCCGGGCGAAGCCGTGGACCCCAGGCTGGCGCCGCTGCTTCGCCTCAAGGACGGCCCGCAAGAGTGATTCCTTCTGCCGCGGCGCGGCTCGACCGGAAGCGGCGAGCCGTCGAGCGAGAACGGGGACGACATGCCGAATCCCAAACGAAGACACTCCAAGGCACGGCGCGACAAGCGCCGTACGCACGACGCCCTTCCCGAGGTCGGATTCTCCTCGTGCCCGAACTGCCACGAGAAGAAGCTCCCGCACCGGGTCTGCCCGCACTGCGGGCAGTACAACATGAACGTCGGGAAGGGGAAACGCGCTCTCCGCGAAGTGATCGAGCCGCCTGAGATCTAGCGGCCCGGAGTCCGTCGTTCCACAGCCCAGGAGACAGGGCCCATGTCATCCTTGAGCGCGGTGATCAGCGGGACCGGCATGAGTGTTCCCGCCCGGGTCGTCACGAATCACGATCTGGAGCGCATGGTCGACACCAGCGACGAGTGGATCACCGCGCGCACCGGAATCAAGGAACGCAGGATCGCGGGCCGGGACGAGGGGGTCTCCGAGCACGGCGCGCGCGCGGCGCGCTTCGCCCTAGAGGCGGCGGCGGTGCCTCCCGAGGACGTCGACCTGGTGATCCTGGCGACAGTGACTCCGGACATGCCGATTCCGGCCAGTTCCTGCGTGATCCAGGATCAGCTCGGCTGCCGCCGGGCGTGGGCGTTCGACATGCAGGCGGGCTGCTCCGGGTTCATCTACGCACAGTCCGTGGCCAAGCAGTTCCTGCTCAGCGGCCGCGCGCGTCACGTGCTCGTGATCGGCGCGGAACTGCTCAGCAAGTACCTGGACTGGAGCGATCGCGGGACGTGCGTGATCTTCGCCGACGGCGCGGGCGCCACGCTCATGAGCCAGGGAACCCTTCCGCGAGGCGTGCTCGCGTCGGCCATGCACGCCGACGGGAGCATGGCCGACTACATCTGCATGCCCGGGGGAGGGTCGAAGCAGCCTCCCACCGCCGACACGGTGCGCGATCACCTGCACTTCATCAAGATGCGCGGCAACGAGACGTTCAAGATCGCGGTCCGGTCCCTGGAGGAGGTCTCGCGGGAGGTTCTGGCCAGCGCGGGCCTCGCGCCCGACGATGTGGACTGGTTCATTCCGCACCAGGCCAATCGACGGATCATTGACGCCGTGGGCGAGCGGCTGGGCATCCCGGCGGAGCGCTCCTACGTCAACATCGACCGTTTCGGCAACACCTCCGCGGCTTCGATCCCCATCGCCCTGGACGAGGCGGTACGCTCGGGCAGGGTCGCATCCGGCGATCGAATCCTGATGGCCGCGTTCGGCGCCGGGCTGACCTGGGCCGCCTCCGTGGTGCGCTGGTGAGCCCCATCGCCTTCCGGTTCCCCGGCCAGGGCTCCCAGTCCCCCGGCGTCGGGCGCATCCTGGCCGCGCGCGAGGAGACGGGGAGGAAATCGTGATCGGAGGCCTCGAGGGAAAGGCGGCGCTGATCAGCGGCGGATCCCGCGGCATCGGACGGGCGATCGCGCTTCGCCTGGCCCAGGATGGAGCGGAGACGCTCGTGTGCGGAAGAACCCTGGAAGGCGCGTCCGGGGTCGCGGATGAAATCCTCGCCGGCGGCGGGCGCGCCCACGCGCTGGCACTCGACGTCTCCGACGACGACTCCGTAGAGGCGTGCGCGGCGGAGGCGCTGCGTCGCTGTGGTACAATCCCGCTTCTCGTGAACAATGCGGGGATCGCCCGCGACAATCTTCTTCTCCGGATGAAGAAGGAGGATTGGGACCTCGTCGTCGCAACGAACCTCACGGGAGTCTATCGGCTGTGCAGGGCGCTCGTTCCTTCGATGGTCCGAGCCCGATACGGGAGGATCGTGAACGTCACATCGGTCGTTGCCCGTCTCGGCAATCCGGGGCAGGTGAACTACGCGGCGACGAAGGCCGGCGTGGAGGCGTTCACCCGCAGCCTGGCGCGGGAGCTGGCGTCGCGGAACATCACGGTGAACAGCGTGGCCCCGGGGTTCATCGAGACGGACATGACCCGGGGTCTCGGCGAGGAAGCTCGCGCGCGGCTCCAGGATCAGATCCCGCTACGGCGCCTCGGAGTCCCCGAGGACGTCGCGGGAGTCGTGCGGTTCCTTCTGGGGGACGATGCAAGCTACATCACGGGAGCCACGCTAGAGGTCAATGGCGGAATGCACATGGCGTAGGCCGTGTCGACGGGCGTGCCCGGGGGCTGCGCTCGGAACGGAGGAGATCGTCGATGGCATCGGTTGAAGAGAAGGTGAAGCACATCATCGTGGAGCAGCTGGGCGTGGACGAGGACGAGGTGAAGGGCACCTCCTCGTTCGTGGACGATCTGGGGGCGGATTCGCTGGATGTCGTCGAGCTGGTCATGGCCCTCGAAGAGGAGTTCGGGCTGGAGATCGGCGACGAAGACGCCGAGAAGCTCACCACGGTGAAGCAGGTCGTCGACTACATCGAGGCACACGCCAAGCCCTGATCCGAAGGTCGCGCTCTCGTGAGAAGACGGGTTGTGATCACGGGACTCGGTGCGATCTCCCCCCTCGGGCTCGATGCCACGTCGACGTGGAACGGGCTGTTGGCGGGGCGGAGCGGCATCGCTCCCATCACGAAATTCGACGCCTCCGCGTTTTCCTGCCGCATCGCCGGCGAGGTGCGGGGGTTCAATCCCGAGGACTACCTCGAGCGCAAGGAAGCGCGCAAGATGGACACGTTCATCCACTACGCGGTCGCGGCGTCGCGCGAAGCGCTCGCGGACTCCGGGCTGACCATCGACCTCCGCAACCGCGACCGTGTGGGGACGTACATCGGCTCGGGAATCGGCGGACTGCCGCTGCTCGAGGCCACGCACCGCGAGCTCCTGGAGCGCGGACCACGACGTGTCTCCCCGTTCTTCATCCCCGGCATGATCCTGAACCTGGCCTCGGGCCAGGTCTCGATCCTGCTCGGCGCGCGCGGGCCCAACCTCGCGGTGGCCACCGCCTGCGCCACGGGCACGCACGCCGTCGGGGAGTCGCTGCGCATCATCCGCGACGGACTCGCCGACGCGATGATCACGGGCGGGACGGAGGCCGTGATCAGTCCCCTGGCCGTGAGCGGCTTCTGCAGCATGAAGGCCCTATCCACGCGCAACGAGGAGCCCGAGAAGGCCAGCCGGCCCTTCGATGCCGAGCGCGACGGCTTCGTGATGGGCGAAGGGGCGGGGATCCTCGTGCTCGAGGAGCGGGAGCAAGCCCTCGCGCGCGGAGCGCGCATCTACGCGGAGGTCGCCGGCTACGGGATGAGCGGGGACGCCTACCACATCTCCGCACCCTCGGAGAACGGCGAAGGGGCGGTGCGTGCGATGAGCGCGGCACTCCAGGACGCGGGCGTGGAGCCCGCTCGGGTTGACTACATCAACGCACACGGGACCTCGACCCCTGCGGGAGACCGCGTGGAGACGATCGCCGTCAAGACGCTGTTCGGAGAGCAGGCGTACCGTCTGGCGTTCTCGTCCACGAAATCCATGACCGGGCACCTTCTGGGAGCGGCGGGCGGTCTCGAGACGGCGGTGGCGGCCCTCGCCGTCTATCACGACCACGTGCCGCCGACCATCAACCAGACCTCCCCGGACCCGGAGTGCGATCTCGATGCGGTGCCCAACGAGTCCCGCCGGATGACGGTGCGCACCGCGCTCAACAATTCGTTCGGGTTCGGGGGGACCAACGCCTCGATCCTGCTGTGCAAGCACGCCGCCGGGTAGGCGGCGGAGGGGGACGGATGAAGCTGCTCGTCGCGATCAAGCACGTTCCGGACACCGAGGCCAGGGTGCGGGTGGCCGCGGACGGCGTCTCCCTGGAGGAGAACGGCGTGAAGTTCGTGATCTCGCCCTACGACGAGTTCGCCCTGGAGGAGGCCCTGCGCATCCGTGAGGCCCGCGGCGGGGAGGTCGTTCTGGTCTGCGCCGGCCCGGAGGGGGCGGCCAGCACGCTCCGCCAGGGGCTGGCGATGGGGGCGGACCGCGCGGTCCACGTGTGCGACGACGGCTTCGACCGCGCCGATGCGCTCGCGCGCGCCCGGGTCCTGGCCGCGGTCGCGCGGGCGGAGTCTCCGGAGCTGATCCTCGCAGGCAAGTACGGGGTGGGCAGCGACGAGAATCAGACCGGTCCGATGCTTGCCGAGCTCCTCGACCTGCCGCACGCGGCCGCGGTCTCCAAGCTCGAGCTCGGGGAGGGAAGGTTCACGGCGCACCACGAGATCGAGGGCGCGGTCGCGGTCATGGAAGGCAGCCTGCCGGCGCTGATCACCTGCGAGAAGGGGCTCAACGAGCCCCGCTACGCGTCGCTCAAGGGGATCATGGCGGCCAAGAAGAAGACGATCGAGGTCCGCAGCCTCGCGGAGCTGGGAGTCGACCCGGCGGAGCTGCGCGAGGGCTCGCGCGTGGTGTGGGAGTCGATGGAGCTCCCGCCCGCGCGGAGCGCGGGCCGCGTGCTGGACGGGGACCCTGCCCGGGCCGCACGGGAGCTGGCCCGGCTCCTGCGCGAGGAAGCGAGAGTGATCTGATGGCGAACGGAGTGCTGGTCTTCGCGGAGCGCCGCGAGGGGGCGCTGCGCCGCCCCGCCCTGGAGGCGGTCGGCGCCGCCCGCCGCCTGGCGGCGGTCCTGGGGGGAGGGGTCGATGCCCTGGCGTTTGGGCCCGGAGCGTCCGGCTGCGCATCCGAGCTGGGAAGCCATGGAGTCGATCGCCTGTTCGTGACGGAGGAGCCCCATCTCGAGCTGTACGCGCCCGAGGCGTACGCCGCGGCGCTCGCCGACACCGCGCGCGCGTCCGGTGCGGCGGTGGTGCTCCTGGCCGCGACCGTCCTGGGCAAGGACCTGGCCGCACGCGCCACGGCTCGACTCGACTCGGGGTGCCTGAGCGACGTCGTGGAGATCGAGGTGCGCGCGGACGGCACGCTGCGCGGCAAGCGCCCGGTATACTCGGGCAAGGCGTACGCGTGGGTGGCCGTGCCCAAGGCGCGACCCGCGCTCGCCACGCTGCGACCCAACGTCTTCCCGGTCTCCCCGCCAACCCGGCAGCAGGCGGCGGAGCTGGTCCGGGTCTCCGCCGCGCTGCCTGCGGACCGGCTGCGGGTGCGCACGGTGCGCCTGGAGAAGGCGGCGGCGCAGGAGCTCGATGTGTCCGAGGCCTCGATCGTCGTCTCCGGGGGACGCGGCCTGCAGGATCCCGCCAACTTCCGGATCGTGCGCGAGCTGGCCTCGGTCCTCGGCGCGGCGGTGGGAGCGTCCCGTGCGGCGGTCGACGCTGGCTGGATCTCCCACGGTCACCAGGTGGGCCAGACCGGCAAGGTCGTCTCGCCGAACCTGTACATCGCCTGCGGAATTTCCGGTGCGATCCAGCACCTCGCCGGGATGTCCTCCGCCAAGGTGATCGTCGCGATCAACAAGGATCCGGAAGCGCCGATCTTCAAGGTTGCGGACTACGGAGTCGTGGGCGACCTCTTCGAGCTGGTGCCCCAACTCACCGAGGAGATCCGCAAGCTCCAGTCGAGCTGAGCCGCCTGCTCTCTAGACCTCGGCATAGAAGTACGGCTTGAGGCACTGGATGCGCGCCTCGTAGTCGTCCGGATACAGGAACCAGGTCGCCGCCGCCACCGAGGACAGCAGGGAGTTCCCGTCCTGGGGCGTGAAGCAGTAGCCCAGGATCTCGGTCTGGTTCCGCACCGCGAGCGTGGGCAGCGCCACCACGGTCACGTTCAGGATCCGGCCGTAGTGCCCGTGATCGCGGCCGAAGGAAAACACCGAGTTCGCGGAGTCCTTGTACGTGACCGCCATCCGATCGTTGGCGTGGATCAGTTCCAGGAGCTTCTTGGTGTCCGTGCGCTGCTTGACCCTGATGTCGAAGAAGATCGTGTGCATGTACTGCGTGTTCAGCTTGATCGCGGACGAGAACAGCTCCAGGTCGTACTCCAGCGTGTGAAACAGGTGCCATGCGTCGCGCGCGTGGTGCGTGCCGAAGCGGGCGTCCTTGTGCTTTCCCACCACGGGCGACGGACAGAAGCTGCCATCCTGGGAGATGTCGTTCGCCCGCCGCATGCACACGAATCGCCCCTCGAGCAGGTTCTCCGGGCCGCCGTCCTGGAGCGCCAGGGTGTGGATCAGGATCGATAGATTGTGGGTGTTGCAGGAGACGATCTGGACGAAGCGGTCCTTGCCGCGCACGAGCGCCTCGTCGTTGATGCCGCGAGCGTACGGCTTGCCGAAGCCGAACTCGCTTCCCTGCGCGATGAAGCCCAAGGTGTTGTCCAGATACTTCTCGTAGAACTCGTTCTTGTTCTCCATCCCCACGCCCGAGGGGGTGCAGTCGATCACCACGGCCGCGCGCCGCAACGCCTCGTGCGTTTCGTAGCTGGGCTCCATGCCCAGGTCGCGGAAGCTCTTGGCCGCCGATTCGTCCACGCACAGCCGGGCGCCGCGTCGGATCAGGTTCGTCACCTTGGATCGGTCCGTGAGAAGCGGCGTGCGCTTGTGAAAGGTGATCTCCTCGATCCCCAGAGGCCCTTTCATCTCGCACAACAGCCCGATCAGGGGCTCGCCGATGGTCCCGGTGCCGACGACATGGACGACTGCGCCGCTTCTCATGAGTTCTCCTCCCCTCGAAGGACACAGAATATCGCATTGGAGCGCCGCGAGGTCAAACCCAAAGCGCGCATTCTTGACACGCTCCCCCGCACGCCCTAGAATCGCGCATCGTCAATCGGATCAATCTCTTGGAGCGACTCCTGTGAGCGGCAACGAAAGCTGCGCCATCCCCACCATGGCCGTGCGCGAGCTGCTCACGGACGAGGAGGCTGAGGGACTCGCCCTGACGCTTCTGGCGGGAGCGGATGGCCTGGACAACATCGTGAACCGCCCGCGGATCCAGAAGCCGGGCCTGGCCCTGGCGGGGTTCCTCGAGTACATCCATCCCGGGCGCATCCAGATCCTCGGCAAGTCGGAGATCAACTTCCTGAACGAGCGCGCCTCCGCCGAGCGCAGCCGGATCGTATCCCAGGTCTGCCGACAGGGAGTGAGCTGCTTCGTCGTGACGAGCGGGCTCCCCCCGCCGCCGGAGCTGCTTGAGGAGACGGAGCGTCAGCACGTGCCGCTGCTGCGCACCGAGCTGTCGTCTTCTGCGATCATCGACGCCCTCCAGCGCTACCTCGAGGATCGGCTGGCCCCGCACGCAGTGGTCCACGGCGTTCTCCTGGACCTCTACGGGCTGGGGGTTCTCCTGCTGGGGGACAGTGGCGTCGGGAAGAGCGAGTGCGCCCTGGACCTCGTCGTACGCGGGCACCGCCTGGTGTCGGACGACGTGGTGGAGATCAAGCGCCGCGGCGACGTGCTGGTGGGGACCGGCCCCGAGCTGACCCGTTATCACATGGAGCTGCGCGGGCTGGGGATCGTCAACGTGAAGGACCTCTTCGGCGTGGCCTCGGTGCGCTTGAGCAAGTTCGTCGAATTCGTCATCCGTTTGGATCCCTGGAAGCCCGGCAAGCGCTATGACCGGCTCGGCCTGGACGAGAGGGGCTACGAGATCCTGGGCGTGGCGCTCCCGTACGTGGAGATGCCGGTAGGACCCGGCCGGAATCTCTCGGTGCTGATCGAGGTCGCGGCCCGCAACCACCTCCTGAAGCTGAAGGGTTACAATCCCGCCCGCGAGCTCGCGCGTCGCCTCGGAGAACGGCTGCAGTCCGACCCGCACCCCGGGTCCGACGAGGAACGGGCGCGCTCGAGCGGGCCGGAGCCGGGCGACGGGGAGGCGTGAGCGGATGGACCGCCTGGTCATCATCAGCGGCCTCTCCGGATCCGGAAAATCCCTCGCCGCGCGCTGTCTCGAGGATGCGGGGTTCTTCTGCGTCGACAACCTGCCGGTGACCCTCATCCCGCCCTTCTACGAGCTGATCCAGCGCAGCGCCGCCCCGATCGAGCGTGCCGCGCTCGTGATCGACGTGCGCGAGGGGAGCTTTCTCGAGGGGTTCCCCGAGATCCTCCGCCAGCTGCGGGAGGGGGCGGCGCCCGTGACCCTGTTGTTCTTCGATTGCTCGGACGAGGTGCTGAAGAGACGCTTCAGCGAGACGCGACGGCCCCACCCGATGGGCTCCCAGCTCGCCACCCTGGAGGCGGCGATCCACAGCGAGCGGGCGGCCCTGTCGCACCTGCGGGACCTGGCCGATCGCATCATCGACACCTCGCGCTTCACGGTGCACGATCTGCGGGCGTTCTTCCGGAATGCGTACGGGAGCGCCCCCGGCGAACAGGCGCTCAATGTGAACGTGGTTTCCTTCGGGTTCAAGTACGGCGTGCCGGCGGAAGCCGATCTGGTGTTCGACGTGCGCTGTCTCCCCAACCCGTACTTCGTCGATGCCCTGCGCGCGCTCGACGGAACCACTCCGGAGGTGCGGAGCTTCCTGGACGGGCACGCCGAGGTCCGGGAACTCTCCCGCCGCATGCTCGACTTCCTCGCCTTCCTGATCCCGCTCTACGCGGCGGAAGGCAAGACCTACCTCACGGTGACCCTGGGCTGCACGGGCGGCAAGCATCGCTCGGTCGCCCTCGCGGAAGATCTCGCGCGCGGCCTCAGCGCGCAGGGCGTGTCCGCCTCCGTCCACCACCGCGACCTGGGGCGGGAGTAGGGGAACGGGATGGGAGCCCCGGGACTGGTGGTCGTGACCCACGGGCGCCTGGCGGAGGAACTCGTGAACGCCACCCGCACGATCGTGGAGGACTTCGATGCGCTCGAGGCGGTGTCGATCGGCTGGGACGACGATCCCGTCGACGCGCGGCGCAGGATCGAGGAGGCGATTCGCCGCGTCGATCGCGGCCACGGCGTCCTGGTGTTCACCGACATGTTCGGCGGCACGCCCACGAACCTGGCGCTGTCGTTCCTCGATGCCGGGCGGGTCGAGGTCGTGACCGGAGTCAACCTGCCGATGCTGATCAAGGTCACGAATCTGCGGGACGAGGCCGGCTTCTCGGAGAGAGCGCGTCGCGTCGCGGAGCAGGGTCGCCAGGCGATCCAGGTCGCCTCGGACTTGCTGCGCAAGGGAGAAGGCGCGCCGGGAGAGAAGCCGTGATCGAGCTCGAGGTGCAGATCTCGAACGCGCTCGGGCTGCACGCCCGTGCCGCGGCACGCTTCGTCCACCTCGCGAACTCCTTCCAGGCACGCATCACCGTCGCCAAGGAGGGGGTGCGCGTGGACGGAAAGTCGATGCTCGGGCTCCTGACCCTGGCGGCCTCGCGGGGAACGCGCCTGCGCCTCGCGGCCGATGGCGCGGACGAGGCGGTGGCGCTCGAGCAGCTCGCGGAGCTGGTCCGCGCACGCTTCGGCGAAGAGCACTAGTGGGAGAGACCCTGAAGGGGCTGGGCGTCTCGCCGGGCGTGGCACTGGGCCGCGTCTGGCTCGTGCGTCCCGATCTGGGGCCCGGGGCCCGTCCCGACGCCCCGGCTCGTAGCCCCGAGGAGGAGATCGCCCGCTTCTCCCAGGCGCGCCGGAAAGCGAGAGAGGATCTTCAGATCCTCAGAGAACGCGTGCGCGTGGCCCTCGGCGAGCACTACGCGGCGATGTTCGAGGCGCAGATCCTGGTTCTGGAGGACCCCGGCCTGCTCGCGGAGACGGAGGGCAGGATCCGCGAGCGGGGTCTGGCGGCCGAGGCGGCGCTCGCGGATGCGGTGGAGGAGTTCACCCGGAGATTCGAGAGCGTGGACCACGGCTTCTTTCGCGAGCGCGGGGGCGACCTGGGCGACGTGCACCGGCGCCTCGACCGGTTGCTGCGGGGGGAGCGATCGAGTCCGCGCTCGCTTCCCGGGGAGCCGCTCATCCTCGTGACGCATTCCCTCGGGCCGTCGGAGGCCGTGGCGCTGGTTCACGAGGGAGTCGTGGGGCTCGCCACCGACGTGGGAGGGCCGACCTCCCACACCGCGATCCTGGCCCATGCCCTGGGCGTCCCCGCTGTGATCGGGCTGCACGACGTGACGCGGCGCGTGACTCCGGGATCCCCCGTGGTCCTGGACGGACAGCGCGGCCTGGTGGAGATCGAGCCGGGTCCGGAGGCCGTGCGCAACGCGGCGCAGCGCCGCGAGGAATGGCTGGCCCGCGAGAGTGCGATGTCCTTGCTGAGCCTGGAGCCCGCGGTCACGCGCGACGGACAGCCGGTCGCGCTGCGGGCCAACATCGAGATCTCCTCGCAAGTAGACCTGGCGCTGCGCTGCGGCGCGCGCGGCGTGGGCCTGTACCGCTCGGAATTCCTGTTCGTCACGCGGTTCCCGCGCATCCCCAGCGAGGAGGAGCACTACCAGGTGTACCGCGAGATGGCCGAGAAGGTGGCTCCACACCCGGCGGTCATTCGCACCCTGGATCTCGGCGGAACCGGGTACGTCCCGGAACCGGAGGATCTCAGGGAATCGAACCCGGTCCTGGGCTTGCGCGCGGTGCGCCTGTGCTTGAAGCGCCCCGACATCTTCCTGCCCCAGCTGCGCGGCCTCCTGCGTTCCGCGAACCACGGAGACGTCCGGATCCTGGTGCCGCTCGTCACGACCCGCCAGGAAATCCTCGCCGTGCGTGCTCTGCTCGCGCGCGAGGTCGAGCGGTTGCGGGCCGAGGGCCAGTCCTGCCGGGGCGACATTCCGGTCGGCGCCATGGTGGAGACACCGGCAGCCGCGGCGATCGCAGACCAGCTTGCGCGCGACTGCGATTTCCTGAGCATCGGCACGAACGACCTGATCCAGTACACGCTCGCCGTCGATCGCGGGAACGAGTCGGTGGTTCACCTCTACGAGCCGCTGCACCCCGCGGTCCTGCGCATGGTCGAATTCGTGGCGCGCGCCGGTCGCTCGAGAGGAATCCCCGTGTCGCTGTGCGGCGAGATGGCGGGCGACCCGCGCTGGACCGGTCTCCTGCTGGGGTTGGGGCTTCGCGAGCTTTCCGTCGAACCGAGGGTGCTCGCATCCGTGGCCGAGGCGGTGCGCCGCGTGGACACGCGGCACGCCGAAGCAGTGGCGCGGCGCTCCTTGGAGGCACCCTCCGCGGAGGAGGTGGCTCGGGCGCTGCAAGAGGCTCCCGACGGGGACGGTCAGGAAAAGCGGAGCCACGGGGAGTGAGCCGATGCGCCGCCGGTACGGGCCCGGCGGCGGAGGGTGGGAATGGACGAGGTCGAACGGGTCGACAAGCCGTGGGGCTACGAGCTTCGATTCGCGCGGGCCGAGCGCTACGCGGGCAAGGTGCTGTTCATCCGCGCGGGAAGCCAGCTGAGCCTCCAGTACCACGAGCACAAGGACGAGGCGTTCTTCCTCCAGGAGGGAACCCTGGACCTCGTGCTCGGCCACGGGGCCGAGCAGCGGATCGTCCGCCTCGAAGCGGGTCAAGCCCGCCGGGTCCGGCCCCGGACCGTCCACCGATTCCGCGCCGTGACCGATTGCCTGCTGTTCGAAGTCTCCACACCCGAGCTCGAGGACGTCGTGCGGCTGGAAGACGACTTCGGCCGCGCGGGCACCTCGGACGAACCCCCGCGCCGCGAGACCTAGCCGGAGGAGCGCGCCCTCGGCTTGTGGCCCTTCCCGGGGTACCGTATACTTCCGCGCACGCGGCCGGAGGAAGGGGTGCCGGACGGGGTGGAGCGAACAGTGTCCGAGATCCCCGACAAGCTCTTCTACAAGATCGGAGAGATCTGCAAGTACACCGATACGCAGCCGTACGTGCTGCGCTTCTGGGAGAGCGAGTTCCCGCAGCTCGCGCGCGCCGGAAGGCGGGGCGGGCAGCGGGTCTACAGCCGCGACGAGCTGGATCTGATCCTGAAGATCAAGAAGCTGCTGTACGAGAACGAGTACACGATCGCGGCCGTGCGAGAGCTTCTGGAGCGTGAGGAGGGGGCCCCGCGGGCTGCCGGCGCGCCGGAATTGGGGGAGGCGTCGCAGCAGGAGGAGGGCTCCTTCGCGGCTGGCCCCGCGCCCGCGGAACGCGCCGACTCCTACAAGGCGTCTTACGATCTGGCGCGCCAGGAGATCGAATCGTTGCGCCTGCGCCTTGCCGAGACCGAGGAGCGATGCAGCGCGGCCGAGGACGCGCGCGACGCGGCGCGCGAGCGCTGCGAGCGCGTCGCGGCCAGGCTCGAGGGATTGCTGGAGTCCGTCACCTCGCGGGACAAGCGCGCGCGCCGCGCACGGCCCGGTTCGGCTTGACCCGGGCGATCCCGTCTTCTAAGATTCGGCTGCATCCAGACCCGAGGAAACCCCGGTCGGGGCGTGGCGCAGCCTGGTAGCGCACTTGCTTGGGGTGCAAGTGGTCGCTGGTTCAAATCCAGTCGCCCCGACCACAACTTCTCCGAACTCGCGAGTCCGCCGCTTGCCGAACACGGCCCCGCAGCGCAGCATCCTGCTGACCAACGATGACGGGTACGACGCACCCGGCCTCGCAGCCCTGGCTGCGGCCCTCACCGGGCTGGGCGAGGTGGTGGTCGTGGCACCCGATCGCGAGCGCAGCGGCGCCAGCCATGCCCTAACCCTGGGTCGTCCGCTGCGCCTGCGGGAGGTGTCCGCGGGCTGGCACCGCGTGGACGGGACCCCGACCGACTGCGTGCACCTCGGGGTCTTCAATCTGACCCGCGGCAGGCCGCCGGCGCTGGTGATCTCGGGGATCAACCGCGGCTTGAACGTGGGAGACGACGTGACCTACTCGGGAACCGTGGCCGGCGCCCTCGAAGGGGCGCTCCTGCATATCCCTTCCATCGCCGTGTCCCAGGAAGTCGACGAGCGGGAATCGGCGAACTACGCCACCGCCGCCCGGATGGCGCGTGCCCTCGCGGAGCGCGTCCTGCGCGCCGGCCTCGCGTCCGGGGTTTTTCTGAACGTGAACGTGCCCAAGGGCACTCCCCGGGGCGTTCGCATCACGCGCCAGGGCACGCGCTCGTATCGCCCGGCTGTCGTGGAGCGTCTGGATCCCTCGGGCCGCCCCTACTTCTGGATCGCGGGAGCCGACACCACACCCGCGGGCGAGCCCGACGGGGATCACGCGGCGATCGCGGAGGGATGCGTTTCGGTGACCCCGCTCCACGCCAACCTCACCCACGATCCGTCGCTCGAGCTTCTGCGCTCGTGGGCGCTGGGGCTCCCGTAGTGCGGGAGGATCTGCGGCGCGAGCGTCTCGGTCGCCAGCTCGAGTCCCGGGGAATCACGCACCCGGGCGTGCTCCGGGCGATGCGCCTGATCCCGCGCGAGCGATTCGTCGAGGAAGCGCTGCGGGGAAAGGCGTACGACGACGTCGCGCTGCCGATCGGGGAGAAGCAGACCATCTCCCAGCCGTGGGTCGTGGCGCGGATGACCGAGCTCGTCGAGCCCGACGGCACGGGCCGCGTCCTGGAAATCGGCACCGGCTCCGGCTACCAGGCGGCGGTCCTCTCCCAGGTCTTCGAGCAGGTCTACTCGGTGGAGCGTCTTCCGGCCTTCTCGGCCCGCGCGCGCGCCACGATCCGTTCGCTCGGGATCGAGAACGTCCACTTCAAGATCTTCGACGGAAGCTACGGCTGGAGCGAGTTCGCGCCCTACCGCGCGATCGTGGTGACCGCCGCGGTCCCGGACGTGCCGGCACCGCTGCTGCAGCAGCTGGAGGAGGGCGGACGGCTCGTCCTTCCCCTGGGGGCGGCATCGCGCAGGGAACAGGCTCCGGAGCAGGTGCTGCTCCTGGTGCGCAAGCAAGAAGGCCGGATCGAGCGCACCTCGCACGGCCCGTGCAAGTTCGTGCCGCTCGTGGGCCGCTTCGGACACGGCGGGAACTCCCGCGTTTGAGCCGCCCGCGCCCGGCAGCGTTGCGTCTCCTGCACAGTTCTTGCTACCATACGCCGGTTTCCCCGGGGTCGGGGCGTAGCGCAGCCTGGTAGCGCACCTGGTTCGGGACCAGGGGGTCCCGCGTTCAAATCGCGGCGCCCCGACCAGTTCGTGAAACCGCGGCGATTCACGAGGGCTCTCGCACGGGGCACGGATGGCGAATGGGAGCACCGAAAGCGAACGCCGGGGATCCGCCGTGCATCTGCTCGTTTCCGGCCGCGTCCAGGGGGTGGGATTCCGGTTCTTCGTGGTGCGCGCCGCCCGGGATGCGGGACTGCTGGGCTGGGTACGCAACCTCGCGGACGGGCGCGTGGAGGTCTGGGCGGAGGGTGCCCCTGCCGCGCTCGAGACCCTCGAGCGATTCGTGCGCAGGGGGCCTCCGCGCGCGCACGTCACGGGCGTGACGAGGACCGAGGAGCAGGCGCGCGGGGAGTTCGATTCCTTCGAGCACCGGATCTGAGGTGAGGTAGGTCGGCGATGCTGGTTGCGGATCTCAAGCGCACGATTCGGGAGGTTCCCGACTTCCCCAAGCCGGGGATCACGTTCTACGACATCTCCACGCTGTTCCGGAACCCGCCGGCGTTCCGCTCGGCGGTGGAGCGGATGCTGGAGCGCTATCGCGGCGAGAAGATCGACGCCGTGGCGGGGATCGAGGCCAGAGGCTTCGTGGTGGCGGCCGCGATGGCCTACCAGATGGGGACCGGGCTCGTGCTCTTTCGCAAGCCCGGGAAGCTGCCCTGCGACACCGAGGGGGAGGAGTACGCCCTCGAGTACGGCAGCGCGAGAATCGAGGTCCACCGCGACGCGATCACGGCCGGCCAGCGGATCCTCGTGGTGGACGACGTCCTCGCCACCGGGGGAACGGCCGCGGCCGCGGGGCGGATCGTGGAGCGGCTGGGAGGCAAGGTCGAGGGGTATGCGTTCCTGGTCGAGCTGGTTTCGCTGTCGGGACGCAAGAAGCTGCCTCCGTCGAGCGTGTTCAGTCTGATCCAGTACGGAGCGTGATTCTCGGGGCTGTAGCTCAGTCCGGATAGAGCAGGAGTTTCCTAAACTCAAGGTCGGGGGTTCAAGTCCCTCCAGCCCCACCACTGCGGCGGACGCCGCGGGAGCGATGCGCATGGCGAGGAAGGTGAGCCGGAAGTCACTCAAGCACGACGAGTTCGTGGAGGCAGCATTCGACTTCGAGCAGTGGATCGAGGAGCACTGGATGCCTCTGGCCTGGGTGGCGGGGACCGCCCTGGCGATCACGCTCGCCGTGTGGGGTTGGTCGTGGTGGAGCGGCCGTGCAAACGCGGAGAGCGCGCGGATCGTGGCGGAGGGTCTGCAAGAAATCCGCAGCGACGCCACGGCGGAGGCCGCAGCGGCGACGGATCCGGCGGGCCGCTACCGCGCGGCGCTGGCCTCGTTCCAGAAGGCAGCGGAGCGCGCCCCGCGGTCCCCCGCGGGCCAGGTCGCGCGGTTCTACGAGGGAGCCTCCCTGCTGCGACTCGGGAAACCGACGGAGGCAATCGCCGTCCTCGAGCCCCTCGCCGGGTCCGCCAAGAAGGGGTTCCTGGGGGACGCCGCGCGCGCCCAGCTGGCCTGGGCCTACGCGCAGGCGCGGCAGACGGACCAGTCGGTCCAGGCGTGGAAGGATCTCGCGGCCCGCTCCGATGCCGCGTATCCCGCGGATCTCGCGCTGTACAACGCCGCCGCGATTCTTGCCGGCGCCGGCCGGGGAGCGGAAGCCAAGACCCTCCTGGAGGACGTCACCACGCGCTTCCCGCAGGGGCCTGCGTTCCAGGACGCATCGAGGCTCCTGAGCAAGGTCGGGGGCAGCGTGGCGGCGCCGGCACGCTAGAATTCCGCGCGCGGCCTCAGAAGGGGATGTCGTCGCCCTCGAAGGGAGCCTCGGGCTCGGCAACGGCGTCCGCGCTGCTGGCCGCGACGGGCTGGCGGTCTTCGGGACGGCCTCCCAGCATCTGGACCCGCTGGGCGCGCACCTCGGTAGTGTAACGCTTGTTCCCCTCGCGATCGGTCCACTCGCGCGTCTGGAGCGAGCCCTCCACGTACACCTGGCGGCCCTTCTTCAGATACTCTCCGACGATCTCGGCCTGCTTTCCCCAGACCACGATGCGGTGCCACTCGGTGCGCTCCTTCTTCTCTCCGGAGGCATCGTTCCAGCGCTCCGTGGTCGCCATCGTGAAGTTGGCCACCGCCTGCCCGCCTGGGGTGTAGCGAATGTCGGGATCCCGCCCGAGGTTCCCCACCAGGATCACCTTGTTGACGCTCGCCATTCGTTCCTCCTTCCCGGGACTCTCTCCCGCCCGGGTCGCCATGGACTGGAGGAGGCATCGAGACCGTGCGACGGGATTCTTCGGCGCGGCTCCCCGCGGAGAGGCGCTGCCGACGGGCGAAGGCTACCACACTCCGGCCGGGGCGGACAAGAGGCCGGACGCCTTGAGCAACGTGCCCCTTTTTGGAACAATGCGCCGCGGCGTATGAGATCCCGTTCCAGATGAGCGAGCGCCGTGGCCTGCTGAGGGCCGTCGGCTCCATCAGTTCGGCCACCCTGGTGAGCCGCGTGCTGGGCCTCGCGCGGGACCAGGTGCAGTCCTACTACTTCGGTGCCGGCGCGGTCACCGACGCGTTCCTCGCCGCCTTCCGGATCCCGAACCTGCTCCGGGACCTGTTCGCGGAGGGGGCGCTGTCCTCTGCGTTCGTTCCCACCTTCACGCTGGAGAGGGCGCGTGGTGGGAACGACCGAGCCTGGCAGCTCGTGAACCGCGTCATCACCGCAATGGCGGTCCTGCTGGGGCTGCTGGGGATCGCGACCGCGCTCTTCGCACCGGCGATCCTGCGCGTGTACGTCGCGGGGTTCGATCCCCAGAAGATGGAACTCACGGTCACGATGACCCGCATCCTCTCCCCCTTCCTGCTGTTCGTCGCCCTGGCCGCCGTCGCCATGGGCGTGCTCAACACGTGCAACCGGTTCTTCCTGCCCGCCCTGGCCCCCGCTTGGTTCAATCTCGCCGCGATCCTGGGGGTCGTCCTGCTGGTTCCGCTGTTCCGGGCCACGGGGATCCCGACCGGGTTGAGCCTCGCGATCGGCGCCATGGTCGGCGGGATCCTCCAGTTTCTGGTCCAGGTCCCCGCCCTGCGCCGCGAGGGGTTCCGCTTCCGTCCGGAGCTGAACCTCCGTGACCCGGGCCTGCGGCGCGTGGCCGTCCTCATGCTGCCGGCGACCTTCGGGCTCGCGGCAACGCAGCTCAACATCCTCGTGGACACGGCGCTCGCCTCGGGGCTCGGCGACGGTCCGATCACCTGGCTGTCCATGGCCTTCCGGCTCATGCAGCTGCCGATCGGGCTGTTCGGGGTCGCCATCGCGACCGCGAACCTCACGCGCGTGTCCCGGGACGTCGCCGCCGGGGACCGCGACGGGCTGCGCGCGAACCTCGCGGCCTCGCTGCGCGCCGCCGCACTCCTGACCCTGCCCGCGAGCGCAGGACTGATCGCGCTGCGCGAGCCGATCGTCCGCCTGCTCTTCGAGAGAGGCCTGTTCACCGCCCTGGACACGCGCAAGACAGCGGCCGCCGTGCTCTGCTACGCGCTGGGACTGTATGCCTACTCCGTCGTGAAGATCCAGGTTCCGACCTTCTATGCCCTCGGCGATACGCGCCGCCCGGTCGTGGCTTCCGCCACCGCGGTCACCCTGAAGATCGCCTCCAACTTCGCGCTCCTCGCGCTCTTCCCGCTCCTGGGCTGGGACCCGTTCCTCGCGCTCGCCACCACCACGACACTCGCCGCATGGACGAATCTCTTCCTGCTGTCCCGCGGGCTGCGGGCGCACCTCGGCCCTCTCCAGGGCAGGGGCGTCGTGCCGGCCACGCTCAAGCTCGCAGGACTGTCGGCGCTCATGGGCCTGACCTGCGCGGCCGCTCACCGCGGCCTCGAACTGTGGCTTCCGGGCGGAGGATTCGCGGGCCTCGCGGCTCGGCTGCTCGCGGCGGTGCTGCTCGGCATCGCCCTCACCGCGTTCGGCGTGCGCCGCATGAATCTACCGGAGGGCGCCGCGCTCTGGGAGCGGCTGCGCCGGTTTGCGGCACCGCGGAGCACTGGGTAGAATCCGGGTTCCTCGGACCCCCGCGAGGAGGCCCCCCATGATCGAGGTCAGCGCGCTCGAAAAACGCTACGGCGACACCACGGCCCTCGACGGGGTTTCGTTCCGGGTCGGACGCGGGGAGATCGTCGGTTTCCTCGGACCGAACGGCGCCGGAAAGACCACGACCCTGCGCATTCTCTCCACCTACCTCACGCCGGACGCGGGAACCGCCCGGGTCGGTGAGTACGACGTGGCCCTGCAGCCCATGGAGGTGCGGCGCAGGCTCGGCTACCTTCCGGAGCACCCGCCGCTGTACCTCGACCAGACCGTCCAGGAGTTCCTGAGGTTCTGCGCCGCGCTGCGCGGTGTGCCGCGCTCGCGCCGGCGCGGCGCGGTCGAGGACGTGATCGAGCGCTGCGGCCTGGGCGAGGTGCGCGGCCGGCTGATCGCCAACCTCTCCAAGGGCTACCGGCAGCGTGTGGGTCTGGCGCAGGCGCTGGTGCACCGCCCGGAAGTGCTGATCCTGGACGAGCCCACGGTGGGGCTCGATCCGCAGCAGATTCGAGAGATCCGCAGGCTCGTCGCCAGCCTGGCGACCGAGCACACGGTGCTTCTGAGCACGCACATCCTCCCCGAGGTCACCATGACCTGTTCGCGCGCCGTGATCATTCATCGCGGGAAGGTCGTCGCCGACGACTCCCTGGAAGCGCTGTCGCGCTCGGGGGGCCTCGAGGAAGCCTTCCTGAGACTGATCGGGGAGGAACTGACCCTGCCCGCGGACGCGCCAGGAGATCCCGCATGAGAGCCGTGTTCACGCTGTGCGCGCGGGAGCTGCGTTCCCAGGTCAACTCTCCCATCGCCTGGACCGTCGGGGGAGGGTTCCTGCTCCTGGCCGGGTACTTCTTCTTCAACCTCGTGTCCCAGTACAGCGTGATGCTCAGCAACTACGCGGTCTACGCGCAGATCTCCCAGAACCCAGCGCTTCTCGAGCGGGTCAGCCTGAACGAGATCGTGATCGGCAACCTGTTCCGGAACCTCCTGGTATTGTTCCTGTTCCTGATCCCCGTCCTCACCATGCGCAGCTTCGCCGAGGAACGGAAGCAGGGGACGGACGAGCTGCTGCTCACGGCGCCGGTGGGGGCGGGCGAGATCGTCGCCGGGAAGTACCTCGGAATCGTGAGCGTTGCGCTGACCATGGTGCTCGGGAGCGGGATCTTCGTCCTGGTCCTCCTGCTCTACGGCAACCCGGAGCCGGGGCCGGTCTGGACGGGCTTGCTCGGCCTTTCCCTGGCGGCGATGGCCCTGGTCGCTCTGGGCATGGCCGTGTCGGCCGCCACGGACAGTCAGGTCGTGGCGGGGGTCGGCTCCTTCGTCCTGTTCCTGATGCTGTTCGTCGTCGACTGGCCCGCGGAGAGCGTGGGCGGCGGAACGGCCAAGGTCCTGAAGGCGCTCTCGCTCCCCGAGCGCTTCGACGCGTTCGGGAAAGGGCTCATCTCGAGCCCGGACGTCGTGTACTACCTGTCCCTCACCGCCCTCGGGCTGTTCACGGGCCGCGCCATCCTCTCCTCGCAGCGCTGGAGGTGATCCCGTGAAGCATCTCCACCACTTTCTCGCTCCCGCGGGCGTCGTGCTCCTGCTTTTCGGCCTCGTTTCCTACGCGCTCACCCTGCGCTTCGATCCCTGGACGGCGATCCACCTCATCGGCGGGGCGTTGCTGATTGCGGCGAGCATCTCGCTGAACCTGACGGGCTTCCGGCGAACGGTCGTCGAGCGCGGCACGCGGGAGCATGCGCAGGCGGTCACAGGCGCCGTGCTGTTCGGCGCCATCCTGGTGACGGCCAACGTGCTCGCGGCGCGCCATCCCTGGCGCTACGACGCCACGGAGAACAAGATCCACACCCTGACCGACAAGACCAAGGCGCTCCTGACTCACCTGCAAGTCCCCGTGCAGCTGGTCGCGTTTCTGGAAGCCGGCGACCCCATGCGCAAGGACCTGGAGGATCTGCTCTCGCGCTACGCCGCGCTCAGCTCGCAGCTGACCTGGCGCTTCGTGGACGCGGAGAAGGAGCCCCAGATCGCCGACCAGATGGGCGTGCGGCGCCAGGGCGTTGTGGTCGCGCGCGCGGGCGCGACGACCGCCCAGGCCTCGCCCGACGGACAGGAGCCTCTCACCGAGGGGGCGATCACGAACGCGATCCTCAAGGTGACCCGCCCCGGCCCGAAGGTCATCTACGAGCTCACGGGTCACGGCGAGCCCGACCTCGAGGACGTGCGGGACGCCGCCGGCCTGGGGCTGCTCTCCGAGGCTTTGCGCGCGGAGAACTTCGACGTGCGTCCGCTCCTGCTGTCGGCGAAGCCGACGGTGCCGGAGGACGCCGCGCTGGTGCTGGTCGCCGGGCCGCGCAAGCCGCTTCTCGTCCACGAACGCGAGGAGCTGCGCGCGTACCTGGCTCGCGGGGGGCGGCTGCTCGTGCTTCTCGACCCCGCCCTCGACGCCGGTCTCGGCGATCTTCTCTCGGACTACAGAATCCGCGTGGACGACGACATGATCGTGGACCAGCAGGAGATCCCGTTCCTGGGCGCCCGGCTCGGCCTGGATCCGATCATCGAGGAGTTCCTGCCCCATCCGGTCACGCGCGCGTTCAAGGAGAGGATCGTGCTGCTGCAGGCACGATCCGTGGACGTGGCCCTCAAAGGAGGCCTGCCGGGCGCGGAGGCGCACGCCCTGGCCGAGACCAGCGCCGCGGCCTGGGCGGAGCGCTCCTACCGGGAGATGCTGGCCACCGGGCGCGTCGCGCGGGATCCTGAAGACCGCCAGGGACCGATCTCGGTCGCGGCCGCGGCGAGCATCGAACCCTCGCCCCAGGGCGCTCCGGGGGGATCGGCGCCCCCCCGCAAGGGAGAAGGCTCTAGGCTGGTCGTGGTGGGCGACTCCGACTTCCTCCTAAACGGAAACCTCGATGCCTACTTCAACCGGGAGTTCTGCCTGAACGCCGTCGAGTGGCTGGCGGGCCGCGACGAGCTGATCGCCGAGGGTCCCCGGGGCCTGCGCCCGTCCCGGCTCGACATGACCGAGACGGACTTTCGCACCCTCTTCCGCCTCGGGGTCCTGCTCCTGCCCGAGTCCCTCCTGATCCTGGGACTGGGAATCCGCTGGAGGAGGCGCTCGCTTTGAGCGGGCGCGGGTTGCTCGTCCTCGTCGTTCTGCTGGGTGTCGCGATCGCGGTCGTCGTGTTCGTCGATCGGGTTCCTCGGGAGGAGAAGAAGGCCGAGACGCTCGACACACTCGTCCCGCTCAAGCTCGAAGCGGTTTCCGCTCTGGAGCGGGAGCGGGGAGGCGAGTTGCTGCGCCTCGAGCGGGACGGGCAGAGCGCCTGGAGGGTCGCGCGACCCGTCGCGGCCGAGGCCGATCCGCGGCAGGTGAAGGCCCTCTACGAGATGGCCCTCGGTGCCCGCATCCGGCGTGTCGTGGAGGAGAAGGCCACCGACCTGAACCCCTTCGGATTGGACTCCCCGGCGCTGCGCCTGCGTTTCTTTCCCAAGGACGAGAGCGCGGCCGCGGTGGAGATCGCCGTCGGGCGCTCCTCGCCCGTCGGAACGGGACGCTATGCCGGGACTGCGGCGGGGAAGGTGCTCCTGGTCGACGGCCTGGCCGGCGGGACGCTCGATCAGGACGCGGGCTCCTTCGTGGAGAAGAGGCTGTTCCCCGCGGAGCCCGACGAGATCCGCAGCATCTCGCTGGAGCACGGAGCCGGACGGCTCTCGCTCGTGCGCGACGGAGCCGAATGGCGACTCGAGGCGCCGGTCGCGGACGCGGCAGACTCCGCGAGCGTCGAAACGCTGACCCGCTCCCTGGGCCAGCTCGCCTTCTCGAGGCTCCTCGAGGAGCCTGAGGCGCTGACGGCACGGGCCGGCCTTTCACGACCCGCTGTGCGCGCCCGTCTCGAAGGAAGCGCCGCTCACCCGGCCATGGAGGCGAGCATCGCGGCGACGGGACCCGGCGAGGACCGCTACGCCTGCAGGGAGAACGGGCGCTGCGGGGTCGTCGCCGCGTCGGCGCTCCGCGACCTCGAACGCCCCGCCGACGACTATCGGGACCGCCGGCTGATGACGGCCGCCGCGGGGGAGATTCGCGAAATCGACCTCAAGTCCGGTGCGGGCGAGCTGCGGGTCGTCCGGACCGGAACCGGCGAGGATGCCGCATCGTGGTCGGTCCAGGAGGGAAAGGCAGAGGCGCTGAGCGCGGATCCGGCGAGGGTGGAGGCACTCCTGGATCGGCTCGGGTGGCTGCGGGCGTCGAGCTTCGAGGATCCGAGCCACGTGCCGAGCCTGGGGGTCTCGCTGGTCCTGACCGGGGAGAAGGGCGAGCTGGGCCGCCTCGAGTTCTCGTCCGAGGCCAGCCAGTTCCCGGCGAAGGAAGGGGAGCCTGCCCAGAGACGACTGTACGCCCGCAGCTCGTGGCGGCCCGGAATCCTGTTCACGGTCCCTGCAGACGGTCTCGGCTCCTTGCCCCGCTCGGCCGCCGATCTGACCCGGAAGGGCTCGGAGCCCGGTAGCTCCACAGGGACGCCGTGAAGGTCCTCCTTCAGCGCGTGTCCCGGGCCACGGTGCGCGTGGAAGGAAAGGCGGTGGGATCGGTGGGCAGGGGGTTCCTGGCGTTCGTCGGGGTCGAGAAGGCGGACACGGAACGGGACGCGGACTACCTCGCGGACAAGACGGTCGATCTGCGCGTCTTCCCGGACGAGCACGGTCGCATGAACCGGAGCGTTCAGGAGATCGGCGGCGCTGTGCTCGTGGTATCCCAGTTCACTCTCGCCTCCTCGACGCGAAGGGGACGGCGCCCGTCGTTCGATCGCGCGGCACCGCCGGAGCAGGCGGAGCCGCTGTGCCGACGCTTCGAAGAGCGCCTCGCCTCGCGCGGAGTGCCCGTGGCCAGCGGCGTCTTCCGCGCCATGATGGAGGTCGAGCTGGTCAACGACGGGCCGGTCACGCTGCTCCTCGACCCGCCTCCCGACGCGCCGGGGCGCTAGGATGGACGCGCCGGACGACCCCAAGGCCCCGCGCGGCGTGATCGCACGCTACCTCGACCATCTGAGCGCCGAGCGCGGTCTGGCATCCAACACGATCCTCGCTTACCGAAGAGATCTCGAGCTCCTCGCGCGCCATCTCCCCGGCCCGCGCACTCCGCAGCGAGCCCGCGCCCAGGACCTGCTGAGCGTCCTGCGGCGGCTCCGGGCCGAGGGGCGCTCTCCTCGCTCGCTCGCCCGCTGGCTCGTCGCCGTCAAGGGTTTCTTCGCGTTTCTGGTGCAGGAGGGGATCGCGCGCGAGGATCCGGCGGCGCTCCTGGAGGCGCCGCGCCTGTGGCGCTCCCTCCCGCACGTGCTGAGCGATCAGGAGGTCGAAAGCCTGCTCGCGGCCCCGGATCCCCTCGAGCCGCGCGGCGCGCGGGACGCGGCCATGCTCGAGGTGCTGTACGCCACCGGCCTGCGCGTCAGCGAGCTCGTGGGGCTGCGTCTCGCCGATTTCCACGCGGACGCCGGCTACGTGCGCTGCATGGGCAAGGGGTCCAAGGAACGCGTGGTTCCGATCGGGGCGGAGGCGGCCCGCGCGCTGCGCGCGTATCTGGGTGGCGCTCGGGCCGCGCTCACACGCTCCCGACGCTCCGACGCGCTGTTCCTGAATCGCGCCGGGGCTCGCCTGACGCGGCAAGGGTTCTGGAAGATCCTGCGTGCGTACGGGAGGAAGGTGGGAATCCACACGCCCCTTTCCCCCCACACCCTGCGCCATTCCTTTGCGACCCACCTCCTCGAGCATGGCGCGGACCTGCGCTCGGTACAGCTCATGCTGGGCCACGCGGACATCTCGACCACGCAGATCTACACCCACGTGAACCGGGAGCGCCTGCGCAGGCTGTACCGCGACTTCCATCCCCGCGCCTGATACGATCTCGATCGCGGCGGGCGCGGGCCACGATGCCGTCCCGCGAGGAGGATCCGATGATCCTCGTCACGACCCACCAGGGAGCGGACTTCGATTCGTACGCCGGGGTTCTGGCGGCGTCGCTCCTGCATCCCGGAGCCGTAGCCTCGTTTCCCGGCGCGAAGGAGCCGGCGCTGCGGAGCTTCCTCGAATCCTGCCCCGAGGCGAGCATGCCCGAGGTGCGGGTGAAGGACGTGAACCTGGACGCCGTCCGCACCCTCGTGCTCGTGGACACCGTCTCCTCGGAGCGGATCGGGCCCTTCGCGGCGCTCCTGGAGCCGCCCGGCCGCGTTCAAGTCATCTGTTACGACCACCATCCACAGGCGACGCCCCCCGCCGGGGCGGAGCTGCACGTGCGCGCGGTCGGCGCCGTCACGACGCTGCTCAGCTCCATCCTGCGCGACAGGGGAATCGTACCGACCCAGTCCCAGGCGACGCTTCTGGCCTTGGGGATCTACGAGGACACCGGCGGGCTCCTCCACGCGGGCACGACGGCCGACGATCTGAAAGCCGTCGCCTGGCTCGTCGAGAGGGGAGCGGACCTGGGGCGGGTCGCGCGCACGCTGTTCCGCGGCCTCACCGCCCTTCAGGTCGACCTCTATCACGAGCTGCTGCACAGCGCCCGCTCCCTGACGCTGCGCGGCCGCGAGGTGACGGTGGCGTCGGTCGCGACCGGCGTCTTCGTGCCCGACGCCTCGGTGGTCGTGCAGCAGTACGTCCAGACCACCGGAATCCAGCGCTTCGCGGGGCTGTTCCGGATGGAGGACCGCATCTTCCTCATCGTGAGATCCCGCTCCCGGGACCTCGACGCCTCTCGCGTGGCCGCGATTTTCGGAGGAGGAGGGCACGCGACAGCGGCGGCCGCGGTGGTGCACGGCAAGACGCTGATCGAGGCGCAGGACGCGCTGCTCTCCTCGCTCGAGGAGATCCTCGTCCCCGCGGTGCGGGCCATGGACCTCATGACCCCTGTTCTCTACCGCGTGGACGCGGACGCCAGCGTGGAATCCGCGGTGCGCCTGCTCAACCGTTACCGCATCAACGCCTTGCCCGTGATCGCGGACGGCGAGGTCAGCGGCGCCCTGACGCGGCAGATCGCGGACGTGGCACTGCAGCACGGCATGGGCGGCAGGCCGGTCCGCGATCTGGTCGTGGCCGGAGTCGACGTGGTCCCGCCTGACGCGCACCTGGAGACCATTCGCCAGAGCCTCCTGTCCGGGAATCTGCGCTTCGTCCTGGTCGGGAGCGGGCCGCGCGAGATCCGCGGAATCATCACGCGTGCCACCCTGCTCCACTACCTCTACGAAGATCGCGCCCGAGGCACCGGGACGCCGAGCGAGGCCGCGGAGGAGGAGGCTCTCTCCGGGGAGAACCTGAGCTCGTTGCTCGAGAAGGCCCTTCCGCGCGAGACGCTCGGCGTCCTGCGCAGCATCGAGGCCGCCGCCGCGGCCCGCGGGCTCAAGGCCTATCTCGTCGGCGGGGTGGTGAGGGACCTCCTGCTGCATCGCGAGACGAGGGATCTGGACGTCGTGGTCGAGGGAGACGCGTGCGCGTTCGGGCGCGAGCTCGTCGCGACCCTGGGAGGCACGATTCGCGTCCACGAGGCCTTCCAGACCGCGGCGCTGTTCCTGCCTGGCGGAACGCGCCTCGACCTGGCCTCGGCACGCACCGAGCACTACCGCGTTCCGGCCGCCCTTCCGGAGGTCTCTCCCGGGGGGATCCGCCAGGATCTGTTCCGCCGCGACTTCACGATCAACGCGCTCGCGGTGCAGCTGACCGCCCCGCATTTCGGCCGGCTCCTCGATTTCTTCGGAAGCCGCAGGGACCTGCGCCAGGGGAAGATCCGGGTCATGCACGGGGTCTCGTTCATCGAGGACCCGACGCGAGCCTTTCGCGCCGTCCGCTTCGCCACCCAGCTCGGCTTCGGGATCTCCCGGGAAACCGCGCACCTGATCCGCGTGGCCACCGAGGAGCGGGTGTTCGAGCGCGTCTCGCCCGTGCGCCTGCGACGCGAGGTGGAGCAACTCCTGGGCGGCCGGCGACCCGTGGCGGCGGTCCAGCTGCTCGCGGAGCACCGCCTGCTCGGCGCGCTCCATCCGCAGCTCAAGCCCTCGCGGCGCTGCTACGCACGGCTCGAGCGAGCCGAGGAGGCGCTGTCCTGGCACCGGCTCTCGTTTCCGGAGCAGAAGATCGCCGACTGGGTCGTGGCGCTCTGCGTGCTCGCCGAGGGGATGGAGCCGAGCGCGCGTTGCGAGATCCTCGACCGGCTGCGCCCGGGCCGGACCGCGGCGCGCATCCTCCGGGAGGGCCCCGAGATCGTGCATCGCATCCTGCGCGGCCTGGCGTTGCGCCGCTCCCTCCCGGCCAGCCTGGTCGTGGAGACGTGCCACGGCGAGCCGGTGGAGGCCCTCCTGCTGTGCATGGCGCTGGCCGGACGAGAGGAGGTGCGGCGGGCGCTGGCGGAGTACCTCTCCCGGCTCAGGGACGTGCGCCCGGACATCACGGGGAAGGAGCTGATCCGCGCCGGCGTCCCGCAGGGCCCGCGGGTGGCGCTGGGGCTCCGGGCGGCCCTGCACGCGAAACTCGACGGCCGCGCGCCCGACGGCGCCGCTCAGCTCCGGGCGGCGCTCGCCGCCCTCGCCCAGGGCGAGGAGTCTTGACAGCGGGAGCGCCCTTCGCATATCCCTAGGCACCCAGCATTCTTGGGCAGGGAGCCAGCGTGGGCGAGGAAGACTTCGAAGAGCCGATCAGCGACCTCGAACGCAGGATCGAGGCGCTCTCCGGGATGGAAGGCGACGTCGGCATCGAGCGCCAGCGGGCGCGGCTGCAGGCGGAGCTGCACGCGCTGCGCACCAACGTGTACGCTTCGCTCAGTGCCTGGCAGAAGACTCTCGTGGCGCGCCATCCGAGGCGTCCCTACACGCTCGACTACATTCACGCCCTCATCGAGGGCTTCGTGGAGATCCACGGGGACCGCAAGTACGCTGACGACCCCGCCATCATCACCGGCTTCGGCGTCTTCCGCGGACGCAGCGTGTTGGTCGCCGGTCACCAGAAGGGCAGAGACACGAAGGAGAAGATCTTCCGGAACTTCGGCATGCCGCGTCCCGAGGGATACCGTAAGGCGATTCGCGCCATGTCCCTCGCAGAGAAGTTCCGCCGGCCGATCCTGACGTTCATCGACACCCCCGGAGCCTATCCCGGGATCGGCGCCGAGGAGCGGGGCCAGGCGGAGGCGATCGCGTACAACCTGAGGGCGATGGCAAGCCTCCGGGTCCCGGTGATCGTCACCGTCGCGGGCGAGGGAGGGAGTGGGGGAGCGCTGGCGCTCGGCGTGGGGGATCGCGTGAACATCCTGGAGTTCGCCGTCTACTCCGTGATCAGTCCCGAGGGATGTGCGGCGATCCTGTGGCGCGACCCGTCCAGGAACCGCGACGCCGCGCGCGCGATGAAGATCACCGCCCCGGACCTGCTGGCGCTGGACGTGGTCGACGAGATCATCCCGGAGGTGACGGGCGGCGCGCACGTCGACCCCGTGCGCCAGGCCCAGATCGTCGGGGACACCCTCGAGAGACAGCTGCGCGAACTCGAGGCGATGGACCCGGCGGCCCTCGTGGCGTCCCGCTACGATCGCTTCCGGCGCATGGGACGCCACCGGCTGGCAGGCTAGGCGCTCCTCAGCGCGGCTCTCCCCCCTCCGCGGACTTCAGGCCGGTCCAGAGCCGATCGAGGAATGCGGGATCCGCTTCCTCCCATCCCACGCCGGTCCTGCGCAACTCCTGCTCGAGCCGTGCGAAGCGTGTGCGGAATTTCGAGTTCGCATGCTCCAAGGCCTCCTCCGGATCGACGCGCAGATGCCGGCTCAGCATTACGATCGAGAACAGCAGGTCGCCGATCTCCTCACGTACGGCTCCCGACTCGCTGCCGACGATTGCGGTCCGCAACTCGCGGACCTCCTCCTCGACCTTGGCCAGCACGTCCTCCGCCCGCGCCCAGTCGAAGCCGACCCGCGCCGCCTTGGTGCCGAGACGCTGGGCCTTGAGCAGCGCGGGCAGCGCTCCCGGCAGACCGGCGAGCACGGAATCCTGCTCCCGCGAGTCCGGGCCCTCGCCCTTTTCCCGGCGCTTGATCTCTTCCCACTTCCTCAGGACATCCGCGGAGGTCGGGGCATGCTCGTCGCCGAACACGTGGGGATGCCTGCGCACGATCTTCTGCGCGATGCCGCGCACCACGTCCGAAGCCTGAAAGTGGCCTTCCTCGGCGGCCAGGCGGGACAGGAACACCACCTGGAACAGCAGGTCCCCGAGTTCCTCGCACAGCGCGCCGCGGTCCCCGAGGTCGAGAGCCTCCACCGCCTCGTAGCACTCTTCCAAGAGGTAGCCGCGGAGCGTGGCGTAGGTCTGCTCCCGGTCCCAAGGACAGCCACCCGGCTCCCGCAGTCGATCCATGATCCGGACCAGATCCTCGAAGCTTCTGGGGTCTTCCATCTGCTCCGCGCTCCTTGACTTGGCCCTTCGCGGGCCGCATCTTTCCCCCCGGGTCGGCGTCGCCGCATGTGGAGGACTGCCTCGCGTTCTCGTTTGTGGGGCCGTGAAAGCCAATGGTACCATCCCGCCTTTACCGGATCCGTTTTTGGAGCGTTCGGCGGGCGGGAGGTCACGATGTCCCGACAGGATCACGAGACGGACAGGCACCTCGACAAGGAGGGTGGGCGGTTCAAGATCAAGGACCGGAGGCATTTCACGGCGGCCGGGGAGCGGCGACCGGAGATGACGGACGAGGCGGAGGAGGCACAGGGGAACCTGGCGGCGCAGCCCAAAGAGGCTCCCAGCCCGACACCGCCTGCCACCGCGGGCTTCGAGAGACGCCCTCTGGACGAGCCCGAGGGGGTGGACTTCACGATGCTCGTGAACGCCATGGCCCAACCGGCCCTGCTCTTCCTGGGGGAGATCCCGCATCCTGCGACCGGCGAGCGCACCCTCGACCCGGAACAGGCCCGGATCCAGATCGACATGCTCGGGTTGCTGGCGGTCAAGTGTCGGGGCAATCTGAGCGCCGCGGAGGAGAAGCTCCTCGACCGCGTGCTCTACCAGCTGCGCATGCTTTACGTATCTCGGGCCCCGGGAACCCGCTAGAGCGGATTCCCGGTCGAGCCCCGCGCTCGCGCGCGGCGCGGCCCCGCGGGGTCCGCGCCTGGCTTGTGGCTGCGCTCGCCGCGGCGCTCGTCACCGGCGCGCTCGCCGCGGAGCCCGAGACGATCCGAATCCGCGCTCCCGAGCCGGAAGCCGCCGCCGAGGAAGGAACGGGAGCCGACCTGCACACCGAGGCGCGGCGCGGGTTCGACTACGAGGCTTTCACGGGCCGCCTCGAGGCGCTCTGGTTCCAGCGCAAGGCGTTCCTCGCCGCGGGGCGCGACGCCGATGCCGAGAACCAGTCCCAGCTGATCCGTGCCTTCTGCGCGGAGGAGGGGGTTCGCAGCCTGGACGGACCCGCGGGCGCGCTCCTGCTCGAAGCCAAACGCCACCTCGAGGAGGGAAATTACGCGCGCGCTCTCTCCGCACTCGATTTCGCGGAGTTCTTCAGCCCGGGCAGCTCCAAGGTGCGCTTCGCGCGGGCGGAAGTCCTGTGGAAATCGTCGCAGGGGATGCTCGCCGCCGCCGGAGAGGCCGTCGCCGCAGTCCGCGCCTCGCTGCTGGAGCAGTGGAAGGACCTGGCCCTGGTGAACCACCTCGCCCTGGCCCTGCTGCTGTCCCTGCTGGCGTGTTCCACGTTCTTCGGGACTCTCATGGCCCTGCGCTACCAGGGACCCCTGCGTCACGAGGTCGAAGAGCGTGTCCGCAGGATCGCCGGGAGCGGGTGGCCTTCGGTCGCGGGCTGGACGATCCTGCTCCTCCCGTTGCTGGTCTGGATCGGCGCAGGCTGGGCGGCGCTCTACTGGACGATCGTCACCTTCCGCTTCATGCGGCGCGGCGAACGCGCCGCCGCGCTGGCCCTGCTGGCCGCCGTGGCCGGCGCCGTGCCGATGCTCCGCGTGACCGTGGCGCTGCGCGGAATGACCGAGGATCCGATCGTCCGCAACACGCTCGCGTCGGCGGGCGGAGCGTACGAGCCCGAGCGGCTCGTGAAGCTCAAGCAGCTCGTCGAGTCCCATCCCGAGGAGCCGACCTACCGGTTCCTCCTGGCAGGCATGTACAAGAGCGGCCGCTACTTCGAGGAGGCGTACGACCAGTACAAGGAGGTCCTCGCCCTCGACCCGGGCGCCTACCAGGCTGATCTCAACATCGGAAACGTGTTCTTTCAGCTGGGCCAGTATGGCGAAGCGTTGCTCCACTACCGGAAGGCGATCGACATGCGGCCCGACTCGGTGCTTGCCTACTACAACGCCTACGTGGCGCAGTCCGAGTCCTTCCGCTTCAAGGAGGCGCAGGAGTACCTGGACAAGGGCAGCGCCGTAGATCCCGGCGGAATGTCCCGGCTGCTGTACCGAACCGGGCGCGACAGCGGGAGGCCGGTGGTGGTGGATGCGACGGTCGACCTCGGATCGCTGTGGCGCGCCGCGCTCGAGGGCCGGCGGCTCACGGGGATCGAGGGCAGCGCCGAAGGTCCGAGCCCCTCGGGCTGGGCCCTGCAGCTCCGGGGATTCCTCAACCCGCTCAGCATCCTCGCGCTCCTCGCCATGGTTCTGTGCCCTCTCTCCTGGCTGTGGTTCGGGCGCGCGGAGCCGGCCCGCGCGTGCATCCGCTGCGGCCTTCCTTTCTGCCCGCTGTGCAAGAGCGAGCGGGAGAAGGGGCGCGAGTACTGCACCCAGTGCCTGCATCTCTTCGTCCTCGGCGACGGGCTCGCCGCGGAGACCAAGACGCGCAAGCTCTACGAAGTGGAGCGCCACGGCAAGCTCTCCCGCCTGGGCAAACGGCTCGGCTCGTTGGTCGTCCCGGGGGCGGCCCAGCTGCTGCGCGGCCGGGCCGGGCGAGGATGTCTGCTCGCGCTGGCCTGGCTTGCCGCCCTGACGGTCGGGCAGCCCCTCGTCCTGGGATTTCTGGGGCGGATCTCGGGGCTGGACTTGAGGCTCGATCTGCTCCGACCC
>Ga0316622_100000078_pt1 | contig 43443 bp, 40 predicted proteins | sample OWC_Aug_OW2_C1_D_FD_207646 | JGI IMG/M metagenome (GOLD analysis project Ga0316622, IMG submission 207646) | Wetland soil microbial communities from Old Woman Creek delta, Ohio, United States - OWC_Aug_OW2_C1_D5_C | ecosystem: Environmental > Terrestrial > Soil > Wetlands | place: USA: Ohio... | reverse complement strand
GCATTGCCGTGCTCGTCCGATGCGGGCTGAAACTCCGCCATGAGCCGGCACCCGGCGTGCGGGTTGAGCCAGGTCATGACCGGAACCCGGTCCACCGGCTGACCCGCCGCGGTCGCCCGCACGCGCTCGCGCGAGGTCATCGCGCTTTTCACGGCATCGGCCATGGCATTCACCCCGAGACTCCCAGCTTGCACAAATGATTTCAAGCGCGCTCGGTCCCGCCCCGATCGTCTGCGCATTTCGGACCGCCACGGCCCGCGACCAGTGGTTCGATTCGCCTGGTGCCGTCGGATTCGCAGCGATCGCACGATGTCCCACTCCGGTACTGGGGGGCGCTCGCGCCTGAGTAGCCGGCCGCCGCACGTTACGGTATGCAGTTGAACGAGTTCGTGCGGGTTTCAGGCGCGGCTGGCTTCCGGCCGGTCTGCGTGGGAAAGAGCGCAATGAGGCGAGGTGGCGGTCCCGGCCGGCCGTCCATTCACCTGCCTCGATAGGAGCGGAACATGGCCGTCGGACAATTCGACACCATCGTCATCGGCGCGGGCGTCGCCGGCCTGGGAGCCGCGGCGCTGCTCGCCAGGGATCACGGCCAGCGCGTGCTGGTGCTGGAGCGCGCGCCATTCATCGGCGGGCGTGCTTTGTCGTATGTCGGCCGCGGCAACACGGTGCACGCCGACGGCATCGAAATGGACGCACAAGACTTCCGCAAGTCGCTGCCCTTCGCGCAGTGCCACCTCGGCAAGTGCACGCCGGACATCGAGACGATATTCGCGCGCGGGCTGCTCGACGGGCGCACCTTCGAGGCCGGCGGACACGGGCTCTTCTGGGGCAACAACGGCCGCATCGGCTACCTGATGCGACACCTCGGCGCCGATCATGACCTACCCCTCAATCAGGGCTTCGCCTTCGTGCAGTGGGCAGGCGAAGGCAAGCCCGGCAAGATCTTTCAGGTCGGCAAGGGCAAGCCGTACCCGTGGATGAGCGAAGAGGGTTACGCCGCCACCATGGCGCAGCTGCGCGCCATGAGCCAGCTGACCTTCGAGGACATGGCGAAGGCGATGAAGGTCTCGCTGCGGAGCTGGCTCGAGCAGCGCCACCTGCATCCCGAGGCCTACGAGTACCTCAAGGTGCTCGCCGCGTCGCAGACCGGGCAGGCCGAACCGGGCATGACGCCCGCGGGTGACTTCCTCGGCTACATGGCAATCGCGAAGGACATCAACATGAACCTGGTCAGCGGATCGGTGGCCACGGCCGCCGAGCCCGGCGCCATGGCGATCCCGCAGCACTTCGAGAAGATCCTGCTCGCGCACGGCGGCGAGGTGCGGCGCGCGACACCCGTGGAGCGGGTCATCATCGAAGACGGCCGCGTCCGCGGCGTGCAGATCAAGCCCGACGACACGGACCGTGAGCAACATCGCACGATCCGCGCTGACAACGTGATCTGCACCATCCCTCCCAAGTACATCTTCAACGTGCTGCCGCGGGAACCCTTCCCGGCCGAGTGGGTGAACCTGCTCCAGGAGAAGTTCTGGGGTGCGGGCTTTCTCACCGGCTGGTGTGGCACCAAGCGAAGCCTGTGGGAGACCGCCGGCATCGCGGACAGCAGCTTCATCTACATGCCCGGCATCCTCCGCGAGGGCTACGTTGGTGCGGTCGATATGGTGATGTGCGACTTCACCGCGTGGGGCGGGCACAATGCCAGGCGCGCGCCGGCGGGCAAGCACGATTTTATGTTCTCGACGGCGCTCACCGACGCGGAAATGCGCGACCGGACGAAGGTGAACCGCGTCATTGAAGTCTGCGAGGCCTGGGCGCGGGCCCAGTTCCCGAGCTTCGACGAGGATGTGGAATTCATCATCTGGACACCGTCACCGGAGGCCTACGGGCTGTGGCGACCCGTTGGCGAGGACCGGCCCGACGTCAAGTCACCCTGGGTCGACGGGCTGTACTTCGCGGGCGACCAGTACGGCGCGCGCCTGTGGGGCGGAGGCGTCGACGCCGCGGCGCTCTCGGCGGTGCTGTGCGTGGACCACATGGTGGGCGCGCACCAGGAGGAGGCGATCTTCCCCGCCTATCACCGCGGCATTCCAACCCTCGCCGCCTGACGCCCCATCGCGAGGGCTATTTGCTCCTTGCGAAAGAAATAGGAAATGAATCACCGAGTCACAGAGCGCACATCGCTGGCTCACGCCCGCGATGTGCGGTTGGCCGGCCCGTTACCTTAACCCCTCGCCAATCTGCTACACGCCGCGATATCCCCGGCCACGCTCCGACGTCACGGACACAGGCTCTGGGTGCCGCGTCCTACTCGTGGCACGGGTTGGACCAGCGCAGGCCAGGGAAGCGTGCGAAGTCCGTATCGGTGGAGTACAGAACGTAGCCACGCTCCATGGCAAGGGTGGCGAGATGAGCATCGGTGGTCAGGTTTCCCGCCGTCCCCAGTCGTTCGAGGTTCTGGCGCAGCTTGCTCAGGTGACCATCCGATGGATGCGGTACGTGAACGTGCGGCAGTTCCAGCCAGCTCTCGATGCGGTCCAGCACGTCTTTCACGGGGAGCGGCCGTGCCAGGATCTTCCGGTTCGTCGTGATGCGGATGAAGCCGAGCAGCGTGACCCACGCGAGCCCGACCCCCTCGGTTCCCGCCAGGCAACCGTCCCACCACCGCCTGGCCCGCTCATGCACCGCGGAGTCGGAGTTATGCGCGTGGACGAGAACGCTTACGTCGGGAAGAATCACGGGTCTTCCTCCGCCTGGATTCCACGAAAGCCTCGGCTTCCAGCTCGTCAGCCAGCTGGTTCAGCTTGTCGAGGTCGATCCCGGGTTTGAATCCAAAGGAATGGGGAACGGTTTTCGGGACCGCCCCCGTCCGGCGCTGCGCCGCCTCGCCGAGGCCCGCACGAATCGTCCGGTTCACGGCTTCCTTGAAGGAAATGCCCAGCTCGCGTGCCCGCTTCGCCAGCACGCCGGCGAGGTCATCATCTAACGTCAGCGTCGTACGCACGTTCAGATGCCGTAGATGACAGAAGGATTGATGTCAAGACATCATAAGTTATCAGTGTCATCCGGGCTGTGCGGCGATGCCACCGCCTGCTTCGCCCGCGCCGTGGTACGGGGTGAGCGGACGCTGTTCCTTGGCGCCCAGGCTAATTCTGGACCGGGGCTACGTCAGGTTTACGCTCGCGCGAAGGACACCAATCGGTACCTTTACAATCAGCCCCAGAGCCGACGGCCCGCTGACTACGTGGCACCGTCGAGTCGAGATCGAAGTGGCGCCCCTCCCTGCGATGTCGTAGGATTCGGTGCCGGGGAGGCCGCGATGACGAGACTGACGCGCATCTGGCTGTGCACACTGTTCAGCATGGTCGTGGCGTTCTGCGGACGCGCCCAGGCAGTCCCCACCCTGGCGGAGCTGCCCGAGCCGCTGCGGCCGTGGGTCGACTGGGTGCTGCACGGGCACGAGGACGCCCGCTGCCCGTTCCTGTCCGGCGCCGCCGATCAGCGCCAATGCGTCTGGCCGTCACGACTCGCCCTGGACCTCGACGAACGCGCCGGCCGCTTCACGCAGCAGTGGCTGGTCCACCGCGACGGCTGGGTGCCCCTGCCGGGAGGCGACCGGCTGTGGCCGCAGGACGTTCGGATTGACGACCAGCCGGCAACGCTCACGCAGCTCGACGGCGCACCACGCGTTCGCCTGCCGCGCGGCCTGCACACGATCACGGGCACGTTCGAGTGGGAGGCGCTGCCCGAGTTGCTGCCAGTTCCGCCGGCAACCGGCTTGCTCGCACTGACGATTCACGGGCAGCGCGTGCCCTTTCCCAATCGCGACCAGCAGGGACGCCTGTGGCTGCAGCAGCGCGAGGCCGCGGAGCAGGAGGAGAATCGTCTGGACCTCGTCGTGCATCGCCGCGTCGCCGACGAGATTCCGTTGCAGCTCGTCACGCGCATCGACCTGCGGGTTTCCGGGGCCGGCCGCGAGATGCTGCTCGGCAAGGCGTTGCCCGAGCAGTTCATCCCGATGTCGCTCGACAGCGCCCTGCCCGCTCGCCTCGAGCCCGACGCGCGCCTGCGCGTGCAGGTGCGCCCGGGTGATTGGACCATCGAGCTGGCGGCCCGCCACGAGGGCCCGGTCACCGCCCTGACCTTCCCGGACCCCGACGGGGTCTGGGATGCCGAGGAGGTGTGGGTCTTCGACGCGCGCAATCAGCTGCGCCTGGTCAGCGTGCAGGGCGTTACCGCCGTGGATCCGCAGCAGACCGAGCTGCCACCCGAGTGGAAGCAGCTCCCCGCGTACCGGATGCGGCCGGGCGACACCATGATCTTGGTGGAGAAGCAGCGCGGCGATGCCGATCCCGCACCCGATCGGCTGAGTCTGCAGCGCACCTGGTGGCTCGACTTCGATGGCGGCGGCTACACGCTTCACGATCAGATCACCGGCACGATGAGCCGGAGCTGGCGGCTGGAGATGACACCACCCGCGGTGCTCGGCCGGGTCGCGGTCGCCGGCCAGGATCAGTTCATCACGCGGCTCGGCGAAGCGCCGGCCGTCGGCGTTGAACTGCGGCAGGGCACCGTGCAGCTCGATGCCGACAGCCGACTGGTCGGCGCTTTCACCGATCTTCCCGCGCTGAGCTGGGATCAGGACTTCCAACAGGTTGCGGGACAGCTGAACCTGCCGCCCGGCTGGCGGTTACTGCACGCCAGGGGTGTCGACGATGCCGCCCCGACCTGGGTGACGACGTGGACCTTGCTCGACCTCTTCGTGGTGCTGATCATCGCCATGGCCGCCGGCAGGTTGTGGGGCTGGCCGGCGGGTATACTCGCGGTGCTCACACTCGGGCTCACCTACACGGAACCCGCGGCCCCGCGCGCGATCTGGTTGGCGGTGCTGGCCACCGAGGCGCTGGCGCGCGTGCTACCCGATGGCCGGTTATCGCAACTGAACAAGCTCGGGCGGCTGATCGCGCTCGCCCTCCTGCTCATCACCTCGGTGCCGTTCATGGTCCACCAGGTGCGCCAGGCGATGTACCCGGCCCTCGAGTCGCCCACTGGCGCGGTGCCGCTCGTCGTCGCCGGGATGGAGGGAGCCCTGCGCCAGTCCGCGCCGACGTTCGCGGATGCCGAGAGTCTCGCGGAGAAATCAGGAGCCGAGGCAACCTACGACAAGCGGGCGCGGCTGAGCCTGTATCGGCGCGAGCTGGATCCGAAGGCCGTCGTGCAGACCGGCCCGGGTCTGCCGTCCTGGCAGTGGAGCGCGGTGTCGCTCCGCTGGCGCGGCCCGGTCGAACGGGCGCAGCGGATCCAGCTCATCTTTCTTCCGCCACGCGCGAACGTCGTCCTCGCCGGCCTGCGTACCATCCTGCTGGCAGCGCTGCTGGTCGTTGTGCTCCGCGCGTGCGCGGTGTCGCTCACGCGCTCCGGCGGCGTGCGCAGCGCCGCGGTGTCACTGGTGGTCGGCACACTCCTGGCGGCCAGCGCGGCGCATGCCGACATCCCGTCGCCGGAGCTGTTAAACGAGTTGCGCAGCCGTCTGCTCGAGCCGCCGGACTGTCATCCGCACTGTGCCTCCAGCCCCCGCCTCCAGCTCGAAATCACCCGCATCGCCCTGCGGGCGCGCATGGCGGTCGACGTGGCGGCGGAGACGGCCGTCGCGCTTCCGGGCAACGCGTTGCACTGGATCCCGGAGACCGTGCTCGTCGACGACCAACCGGCGCCGGGCCTGATGCGCGCCGCCGACGGCGTGCTGTGGTTGCAGCTGTCACCCGGCAAGCATCTGCTCCTCATCCACGGGGAGCTTCCCGATCGGGACCGTGTGCAGATCCCGCTGCCGCTCCGGCCACATCGGGTCGAGGCGCGCGTGGATGGCTGGCGCCTCGATGGGCTGCACGACGACGGGCAGGCGGACGACAGTCTCCAGCTCTCGCGCATCCGCGCCGAGGGCGACGCGTCCGGCGCCGCGCTGCAGCCCGGCACCCTGCCTCCGTTCGTGCGCGTCCGACGCGACCTTCGCCTCGGCCTCACCTGGCAGGTGGTCACGACGGTCGAGCGCGTCACGCCCGTCGGCGCGGCCGTGGTGCTGGAGGTGCCGCTGCTGGCGGATGAGTCGGTCACCACAGCCGGCGTGCGCGTCGTGGAAGGCAAGGCGCTGGTGAACATGGCGCCGCAGGCCGCCGAGGTATCGTGGCGATCGATCCTGCCCGAGAAGGCGATCCTGGCGCTGCGCGCGCCCACCTCGTCGTCCTTCACCGAGATCTGGCGCCTCGATGTGAGTTCGATCTGGCACGTCACGGCGGAGGGCATCCCCACCATTCAGACCGGCGGCACGGCCGAGACACGCATCCGCGAGTGGCGGCCGTGGCCGGGGGAGACCGTCACCATTGCGGTCAGCCGCCCAGGCGGCGTGCCAGGGCAGACGTTGACCATCGACCGCAGCGAGGTGAAGGTGAACCCCGGGCTGCGCGCGACGGATGTCAGCCTCACGTTGAACGCGCGCAGCAGCCGTGGCGGGCAGCACGGCATCACGCTGCCGGAGGGCGCCGAGTTGCAGTCCGTCACCATCAACGGGACGACCCAGCCAATTCGCCAGGAGCAGCGGCTCGTCACCTTGCCGCTGGTGCCGGGCAGTCAAAGCGTGGAGCTTACGTGGCGACAGCGCGGCGGCATTGCCAGACGCTTCGTCTCACCCGAGATCAATCTGGGAACAACGAGTGTGAACACCGACATACAGATCGCCATGCCGGCCGATCGCTGGACGCTCTTCGTCGGCGGGCCGCGGTTGGGACCGGCGGTGCTGTTCTGGAGCCTGCTCGCGGTGCTGGTCCTGGCAGCCGTGGCGCTCGGCCAGGTGCGGCTCACGCCGCTGCGCACGTATCAGTGGTTTCTCCTCGGCGTCGGCCTGACCCAGGCCCCGATCTCGATGGCCATGCTGGTGGCGGGCTGGCTGCTGGCGCTCGGGTGGCGCAAGCGCCACGGCGCCGGCTCGAGCGATCGGGCGTTCGATGCGTTCCAGCTGCTACTCGCGGCGTGGACCGCCGTGGCCCTCGTCGGGCTCGCGTGGTCGATCCAGCAGGGACTGCTCGGCCTGCCGGAGATGCAGATCGCCGGCAACGGCTCCGGCGCACGGCTGCTGCGCTGGTATCAGGACATCGCGACCGACACCCTGCCGCGCGCCTGGGTTATCTCGGTGCCGCTGCTGGTGTACCGCCTGGCGATGCTCGCGTGGGCGCTGTGGTTGGCGCAAGCGCTGCTGGGCTGGTTGCGCTGGGGTTGGGGCTGCTTCACCGACGGCGGGCTGTGGCGGCCGCTGCGGCCGGCGGTCGTGCGGGTCGGCCACCGACGGGCGGCGAGCTCGGAGTCGCCAGCGCCATAGAAGCGTTGCACGGGTCCACGGACGCGGCTTTCTGGTGGGCCGTGCCCACCCTACGGACGGCAGGGATTCTCGCCGCCGAGGGCGTCCTCCGCCGCAATGAACCCAAACGTCATGGCCGGACCGATGGTCGCGCCGGCGCCCGGGTACGATCGCCCCATGACCGAGGCGGAGCAGTTGCCCGCCGCGTAGAGCCCGGGGATCGGCTCGTCACGGTTGTTGAGAATCCGTGCGTGGACATCGGTCCGCAAACCGCCCTTCGTGCCGAGGTCGCCGGGGAACAGCGGGACGGCGTAGAAAGGAGGCCGCTCCAATGGACCGAGATTGGGATTGGGGCCCGGCGTCTTGCCGGAATAGAAGCGGTCCTGCAAGCTGTCGCCGCGGCCGAAGTCCGAATCCTTGCCACTGACGGCGAATTGGTTGAAGCGGCGCACGGCATTGGTCAGGCCCGCGGGATCCACGCCGATCTGCCGCGCCAGCCCTTCCAGGGTCTGGTCCTTCTTGAAAAAGCACTCCTTCAACTCTTTGCGCAGGAACATGTCCGGCTTGGCGCTACTCGGCAGCAGCGGCCCGCAGGCGTACCGACTCCGGTAGCTGCGGTCGAAGATGAGGAACGCGGGAATGGCGGGAGCGTCGGGCGTGTTGGCCGCGTACATGCTCTTGACGACCTCGTTGTACGGGCTAGCCTCGTTCATGAACCGCTGGCCGCGTCCGTTGACGACGATGCACCCGGGCAGGTTCTTTTCGAAGATCACGATCCAGGCGTGATCCGTGGCCGGAAATGGGGCGACGACGCAGGGGCACCACCACGCTTCGTCCATGAGATCGAGAGTGGCGCCGACGGCCGCGCCCAAGCTGATGGCGTCTCCGGTGTTGGAATCGCAACCCATCGTCCAGTCAGCGCCGATTGGTGCGCGCTGGTACCGCTGGCGCATTGCCGCATTGCGCTCAAAACCGCCGGCCGCAAGCAGGACGCCCTTCCTCGCCCGAATGCGGAGCAGCTCGCCTTCCTTCTCCACCACGGCGCCAACCACGGCGCCACCCTCGGTGAGCAGTTCCTTGATGGACGTGTTGAGCCACAACGGGATGCTACGCTCCATCAAGGAGAGGCGCAGGCGGCCAACCAGTGCGCACCCGAGCGTCAGGCCGGTGGCGCGCGACGTCTGACGCCGCGCCCGGAGGTTGGTGTAGTACGCGACAAGGCCCCGCAGCATGAACCAGGCAAGTGGCAGCCCTCCGGCCAGCAACTGCTTGGCGTCGGCTATCTTGAACGTCAGACGGCCTCCCAAGGCCAGCTTCCCGCGCGGAGGGAGCCGCATCCGCTGGAACTCGGCGCCCAGCTGCAGCGCGTCGAAGAGGGCCGGCTCGCACGAACGCCCTCCGGGTCTTCCACCTTCCACTTCCGGGTGGTAGTCGGGGTACGTCGTCAGACATTCGAAATGCACATGCGAAGAACCCGCCAAGGTTGCCATCATGCGCGGGGCCGTTTCGAGGTACGTCTGCAATCGGTCCGTCGACGCGCTGCCGCGGGTGACGAGCTCGAGATAGCGCAGCGCCGCTTCGGGAGAATCGGTGATGCCATGCCGCGCCATCAGCGGGTTGTTGGGCACCCAGACGACGCCGCCGGACAAGGCCGTCGAACCACCAAAGACCGCGGCCTTCTCGATCAGCAGCGTCTCGGAACCCAGGTCATGGGCGCGCAGCGCCGCGGTCATTCCCGCCGCGCCGGAACCCACCACGAGAAAATCTACGGACGCATCCCAGGACGTCATGGCAACCTCGTGCAGGGAGGCACGCGAGCACTGATCAGCGCTTGATACCGTTTGAACCGGCGATCTGGGCGCAACCTACTTCTTCGCCCGGACGACAGGGTTGGTGATGGCGCGATTCACGCGCCGCATGAGGCGCGGCACCTGCATGCGCACGAAGCTAGCTGCTGGCGTCGGGTCCGGTCAAGGAGGATTCCCTCGTCTGGAACTGGGCTCCGGCGCCGGCCGTAATCCGAGAGGGAGGCGTCGAACGGTCGCTGCCGACGACGGCCGTGCGAATTGACAATCGTCATACAGATGATGGAAAGCTGTCCCGCCCACCAATCGGGAAAGAGGAGTTGTGAGATGGCTGATTACGATGCGATCGTCGTCGGGGCGGGGCACAACGGCCTCACGGCCGCGACGGTGCTCGCCAGAGCCGGGTTGCGGGTCCTGTGTCTGGAGAAGACCGGCTGGGTTGGTGGCATGGCCGCGACCCAGGAGCTTTTCAAGGGTTTCAGACACAACGTCGGTGCCTGGGCCTTGCTGGTGCTGCACGAGGAAATGCGCAAGACGCTGGAGCTCGACAAGTACGGGTTCGACGTCATTACGCCGCAAACCTCGTATTGCGTTTTCGGCTCCCCGGAGGACACCCCCTTTCTCGCCCACAACGACCCGACCAGGGCGATCGAGCACCTGATGAACGACCACGGCCCCGACGCGCTGCAGGGGCTGATGGGGCTGTTCCAATACTTGCAGGCGTTTGGAGACCTGATGAATGCCTATCGCTTCAGGGCGCCCGACTCCATCGAATCCCTGATCGCCGCTGCCCCCGATGAACCGACGCGGGAGATCCTGCTCACGTGCTTCAACGGCAGCGCCATCGAGGTGATTCGGAAGTTCTTTCCGGACCCGGTGAAGCACCGGTGCATCACCGCCTCCCTGTCCGCGATGTCCATCGACGGCACCCACATGGGCCCCTATTCCCCGGGCAGTGCCTGCTCCATGGCGTACCATTACACCGCCAGCGGCGGCGCCAACCTCTTCATGATGGCCAAGGGCGGCATCGGCACGCTCTCCGAAGCCCTGTTGCGATCGCTGGAGCATCATGGCGGCGACGTACAGTACCGAGCAGACGTACAGCGGCTCCTGGTGGAAGACGGACGGGTCACCGGTGTGCAGTTGCGCAACGGTGAGACGATCTCTGCCACGGCGGTGCTCTCCAGCCTCGATGCACGCGGCACCTTCGTCGGGTTGGTCGGCGAGGACCATCTGCCGTCCGAGTTTGTCCACGCGGTGAAGGAGATCGAGTACACGAACGGCTACATCCAGATTCACCTGACCCTCAAGGAACTGCCCGAGTTCACCGGACACCTGGCGTTCGCCAACGAGAACAACATCCGCTGGCTCATGAGCTACCTCCCGTCACCGGAGCATCTCTCGCGCTGCTGGGAGCAGTACCGGGCGGGCACGGTACCGGACGATCCGGTCAGCTACTACTACATTCCGAGCCTGGTGGACCCGAGCTATGCCCCGGCCGGCTACCATACGTGCACGTTCTTCGCCCACTACTTCCCCGCCAACATCCCGCAATCGCGGCACGACGAACTGCGGAAGGTGATGGCGGACCGGGTGATCGGCCAGATGGTCAGGTACGCCCCGAACTTCAAAGACGCCATCATGGATCAGGCCATCTTCACCCATGAGTACTTCCGGGCGAAGTTCGGCATCACCGCCGGTGACTTCTGTCACGGTCTGCTGCACCCAGGCCAGATGTGGAACCGGCGGCCGGTTCCGGGATGGTCCAACTACCGAACGCCGATCAAGAACCTGTACATGTGCGGCTCGGGATGCCACCCGGGTCCGGGGGTCACCTGCGTCCCCGGCTACAACGGCGCCAGCGAGCTGTTGCGGGACATGGCAGGGATGAGCTCCCTCCTGGCGAAGGAGGCTGAGGGAGAGGAACCAACTGGCAATACGATTAGACCGCAGCCGGCTGCGGAACGGCCGGTCTGCGCTCGGCGATGAAGACGCCTTCTGCGTGCGCGACCGGAAGCCGGATGACGAACCAGGCGCCACATGGTTGGCTCGTGTCGAGCGCGATCTCGCCGCCGTGCGCGACGATGATGGCGCGTGCGATGTACAGGCCGAGGCCGGTGCTGCGTCGGCCAGCCGCGTCAGCGCCCTGTTGAAAGCGCGTGAAGAGCGTCGCCACCCGCTCGGGGCCGATTCCTGGTCCGCTGTCGCCAATCGTGACGGTGATCCAGCCAGCCTCCGCCGCGGTTCGGCAGACGATGGTCCCGCCCTCGGGGGTGAACTTGACGGCGTTGTCAACCAGGTTGGCGAGGGCGCGTTCGAGCTGCGGCGGATCGATGAAGGCGGCGGGCAAGTCGGTCGCCAGCTCCAGGTCCACCTGCAGGTGCTTGAGATCGAGTGCCGGGCGCGCCGCATCGACGAGATCTTCCAGTACCTGATTGAGGGGGGCGGAACGCTGCACGACTCGCACCCCACGGGACTCGATGCGGTTGAACTCGAGGAAGTTGACCGCCAACTCCTGCATGCGATGCAGGTTGACCATCACTTGGGCGATGAGCGTGTGTTCGTCCACCCGGCCATTCAGCTGATCGTACAGCCGACCCGCCGCTTGCTGCGCAAGCCACAAGGGCTGTTTGAGGTCATGGGTGATCACGGAGAGGTATTCCATCCGACCCTGCGCGCGTTGTGCCGCCGCCACGGCCGCCGCACGGTCACGTCGGAAGCGGTCGACCAGGAAACCGTAGAACGCGCCGGCGAGGAGAAAGAAGGGCACCCGGAGCAGAACAGCGGGTCGAAGCAGCACACTGGGATCATGACGGCTCACCAGATAGAACAGGTAGGCCATGCTCGCGCCGACCGGCACGAGCACGTTGAGCAGCAGGCGATCGCTGACGGACGCGAGAAAGATGATGGCGAAGTAGAAGACGAAGACGTCCGCATCGGTCTGCGGAATCAGGTACAGGGCGAACGATGTCATGGCGGTGTCGACGAGCACGAGGCCGACGTCGAATGCCGCCCATGACAGGACACGTGCGGGCAGGGTGGCGACGACCACGTTGCTCGCGAGGTACAGGATAACGAACAGGAGATACCACCAGCGCGCCCCCGTCCCTTCAGCGCTGAACAGCAGCAGATAGCCGATGCCCAGGGTCAACCCGGTTCGCACGAGGAGGAGCAAACGGCGCTTGTCCCTCGCCGACTGGGCATCGGCGCCGTCGAGCTCATTCGGGGCGCCCGCAGCATGGTGCCCCGTCGGTTCGTGACGAGCGGGTACGAGCGCCGGCATCACTCTTCGCCGATGATGTACTCTCGGCCGGCCACGAACAGGACCCCGCGGCGGAAGGCGACCACCCCAGATTTCTTCTCCCAATTGAGGTGGATCACCTGCCCCTGCAGAATCGCCTCGCAAACGGACCCGACGGCTGCGGCATCGACGAATCGACGCAGCCGCTGCTCGATCCGCTTGTGAATCCGCGATTGCGTTGCTGTCATCGGATCATGATCCTTCCGGGGGCGCGATTCCGACCGCGAGCCACCAGCGTCACGCGAAGCATGTCGCGTGCCCGACTTCCACGTGAACGCTTCGTGTGCGCCGGTCAGCGGTTGCGTTCGCGGCGGTCGCGAGGGCGCCTGTCAGGCCGCAGCAATGTCTGCGGCAAACCGACGCAATCGTAACGGGGGGCTCCGGCGCATGCGTCTCGCTGCCACAACACCGTCTGCGCCAGCTCGCATGCGGATGCATTGGGCGGGGGCATTGGGCGGGTTTGACCGGAGGCGTGGCAGCGGCTACGAGTCCACAGTCGGGAGCCCAACGTGTGGAGTCAGAATCCGGCATCGAAGGCTTGTTGGCCCGTCGTTCTGGACTGCCGACGGTGAAGGGGAATGGATCTCTCATACTCAGCCGCTGAGGAACGCTTCCGCGCCGAGCTGCGCGCCTGGCTGGCCACCAATTCCCCCGGGCCGGAACCGAAGCGGCTCGACGAGTGGGTGGCACACGGCAAAGCGTGGCAGCGCCGCTTGTATGAGGCGGGGTGGTGCGGCATCCATTGGCCAGTGGCCTACGGTGGGCGCGGCGCCTCGCTGATCGAGCAAATCATCTTCCAGGAGGAAATGGCGCGTGCCCGGGCGCCGCTGCTGATCAACCTCGCCGGGCTGACCATGGGCGGCCCGGTATTGATCGCGCACGGAACCGAGGCGCAAAAGCGGCGGTACCTCCGACCGATCCTCACTGCCGAGGAGATCTGGTGCCAAGGCTTCTCGGAGCCGAACGCTGGCTCGGACCTGGCGGCGCTCCGCACCCGCGCCGTCTTGCATGGTGACGAGTTCGTCGTCACCGGACAGAAAGTATGGACGAGCTTCGCCCGCTATGCCGACTGGTGCATGTTGCTCGTGCGAACCGATCCCGACGTCGCCAAGCACCGTGGGATCACGTTCCTCCTCGTCGACATGCACAGCCCGGGCGTCACCGTGAGGCCACTCCAGCAAATCAATGGCGACGAGGATTTCAACGAAGTGTTCTTCGAAGACGTGCGCGTGCCGCGGGCGAACGCGATTGGTGCGATCAACGGCGGCTGGGAGATCGCCATCACCACGTTGATGCACGAACGGCAGACGCTCACGTTCAGTCGCCAGCTGCAGTCGAGCGTCGCCCTCAGCGACTTGCTGACGACGGCGCGGCGGTTGGAGCGGAACGGACAGCCCGTCACCCGCGATCCGCTCGCGCGGCAAAGACTCGCGGCCGCCTACATCGACAGCCAGGCGATGAAATACACGGCGCTGCGCAACCTCACCCGCGTCCTGCGCGGCGGCGTTCCCGGTCCGGAGGGATCGATCGAGAAGCTCTTCTGGAGCGAGATGTACCAGCGCATGCTGGAGACCGCATTGGAGCTTCTCGGTCCGTACAGCCAGCTTCTGGGAGACTCCCCGCAGGCGGTCGACGACGGGAAGTGGCTGCATTTGTTTCTCTATTCCCGCGGCCGCACGATCGCCGCCGGCTCATCGGAGATTCAGCGAAACATCGTCGCGGAGCGTGTGCTCGCGCTCCCGCGAGCACGCTGAGCACACCGTCAGTCAGCAGTTGCGCCTGAACAGAGGAGGCGAGCGGGGCGAATCGGGGTATGGAATCCCCACCGTGGTCGCCCCGCCCATCTGCTCGCGAGTGCAGCCGGTTTGCTCCCGAAGGTGACGCCTGCTACGCGGGTTTCATGAGCCCCCGGCCGACGCGCGTCGTGACCGATTCGATGCTCGGGATGACAATGCCCGACATCGATGTGTGGTCGGAGCGGGTGGCGGTCGTCTTGGGCCAGAACCCGAGCATGTTCACCGGGCCGGGAACCAACACGTATCTCGTCGGAACCAGCCGGCGGCCGCTGTTGCTCGACACCGGACAGGGCCTGCCGCAGTATCTCCCCCTCCTCGAGCGCGGGTTGCGGGAGACTCGGGGCGGCGACCGCCTGCAGGAAATCGTGTTGACCCACGGGCATCCCGATCACGCCGGCGGTGTCGACAGCATCCAGGAACGATTCGGCCCTCTGCGCGTGTCGAAGAAGCCCTGGCCGGAGCTGGACGGTTCGCTGCCGATCACCGTGATCGAGGATGGGGGCGAAATTGAAGCCGACGGGGCGACGTTACGGGCGCTCTGGACGCCGGGCCACGCGCGTGACCACCTGTGCTTCTACCTGGTCGAGGAGAAGGCGTTGTTCACCGGGGACGTTGTGCTCGGTGCCGGAACGACCGTCATTCCCCGCGACGGCGACCTCGCTGATTATCTCAACTCCTTGCGCCGGATCCTCGAGCTCGACCTCTCTGTGATCTACCCCGCGCATGGTCCCGCCATTCATGACCCGTACACCAAGGTCCAGTCCTATCTGGCACATCGAGCACTTCGCGAAGAGCAGATCCTGAATGGTCTGCGTGCCGGGTTGCGGCGCATCCCCGATCTGGTCCGGCACATCTACACCGACGTTCCCGAGTTCCTCCACGCCGCCGCGGCGCTCTCCGTCGAAGCACATCTGCACAAGCTCGAACGCGACGGCCTGGCACAGGCGTGCGACGGGGAGTGGGAGTGCCGCTGACGCGGCAAGTCCATAGCCAAGAGTCGCCAGTTCACAGTTCACAGCCGACGGGTCGCCGAGACAACTCTCGACTCTCGACTGTCAACTCTCGACCGACGCGTCAGGCTCGTTCCGAGCAGCATAGCCGGACGAGTTCCCTGATTTGGGGGGCGCTGGCGGTTTCCAGGTGGTGGACGACGTCGATGACCTTTTCCATGCGCTCCTTTCGCAGCGTGTAGCGGGTCTCGCGGCGGAACTTCTCCTCGACCATCTTGCGCCGTTCGTCGAACGGCCGGCCGGCGCCGCCGGCCGGCACCTCCTGCTCCATTTCGAAGAAGCGACCGTCTTCCAGTTCAATGCGTACCCGCGCGCCGAAGGACATCTTGAACGTCCCGAGGTCGGCCGCTCCCAGGTCCAATCCGTATTGTTCCTCGCCATGCTCGGTGGTGACCGTGAGGAGCGAGCGTTCGCGCATGCGGCGCGCCATCTCCTCGTCGAGCGTGAGATGAACTTTGGCGGCGAGGTCCCAGATGGCGGCGTCGCGGATCCGATCCCGCGTGAATTGGCGCGGCGATAACTCCCTGTCCATCAGCGCGGCTGCCGCGTTGTATGCAACGGAGAAATTCAACGTGGTCGCGATACTGTCCGGGCCCTTGACGTAGGGCGCCGACAACGCATCCATTCCGATCGTGAGTGGTCCGGCGGCGATGTGGACCGCGCGGATCTTGCGGTGGTCGATGTGATGTTGGCGGACGAGCGCGAGGAGGCAATCGATGAAGGTGTCGATGTAGGCGCACCCAGGGTAGAGCTTGTAACAGAGCGTCTCCGTGAGCCACACCTTCCCGAAGCCCTCGAAAGCCCCGAGGAGCGGTTGCCGCGCGAAGACCTGCAGAAACCCCTGATCGCTTTCGAAGATGTCGGGGGCGCCCCGCAGGCCGTTGGCGGCCAGCTCCGCCGCCTGTACGCCGGCCGGAGCGGTGAGCGACGCCAGCAGGGCCTTGGCGTCGGATCCGAAGAACGCTGGCTGCAGCGGAAAATTCGGCTGGAGCAGTGCAACGCCGATGGCATGCGCCATCTGTTCCTGTTCCAGCTTCATCAGCTTCGCGGCAATCACCGCGCTGCCGACGAGGTGAACAAAGGTCCACATCTGACCATTGAGCGGGCCGAGCAGAGCGCAGGCGCCGACTCGCCCTTCCACTTCGTTGGCTGCCACCTGGGCCAGGAGGAAATCCTGACCGCCGATACCGATCTTCTCCGCCAGCGCCAGCGTGACCAGGACCGCGGAGTGGCCGGTGTGCGCAGCGAAGAGGTAGTCATCGTAGTCGAGGGCCATGCTGAGCGCGGCGTTGCCGAAGATCGCATGGTGAACTGACGTCCGTTCCCCCGAAGGAATCAGCGTCGCTTCCTTCGTCCCGGCCCACTCCTTCACGGTTCGCGAGATGATCCGGCCCGATTCGCTGAAGTGGCCCGCGTGGACCGCAGCGATCATGCTGAGGACCTGGTTCTTCGCCTCCTCCACCACCCGCCGCGGCACATCTTCATACCGGACCGCTGTCGCCCATTCCGCGATACGCCCAACGATGCTTCCTGCGCTCATATCGACGCTCTCCCGATCATGCGAACTGAATCGTATAGCCGATAACGAGCAGGCGGGGAACCCGTTTTGTCGGACCTCGGCCCCCGAGGGAGGAGGCGGTTCGTAAAGGGGGCCGGTTCGCCCCTGTCCGCACCATCCCTCAATCCGCACCTGCCTGGCGTCACTGCGAATAGTCGGATCATGAACGAACCAGCCCCTCAGGCAATACCGAAAGCCAAGTTACTTACTCCGAACACCCTCGTTTCATGCTTCAGGATGAGCGAGGAACATCTCCTTACAGATGTATAGCTTCGACTGCGCAGCTTATCTAGATAGCCCGAACCGGGCACAACCGCTGCAACCACTTGTATTAGTCATGCAATTAGGCCATAAGAACTCAACTTGTCCTGATACAGGGGGAACTCTCGATGGCGACGAAGACAAAGGTGAAAACGCGGGCGCGAACCGGTCAGATCGGTAAGGAGATCTTCGAACAGGTTGAACACATGGTGGGCGAGCAGAAGCTGAGCCGCACCGAGGCGTTCCAGCGGATTTCGGAAAAAACCGGGCGGCGCTTCGGCACGGTCGCCGCGAACTACTACCGCGTCGCGCGCCAGCGCGGCGCAAAGCTGGCGCCGCGACGCCGGCGGCCGGGTCGACCTCCGGCAGTGAAGCAAGGGGTAAGGGCTCCACAGGGAAAGCAGACGCTGACGCGCGCGCTGGCGGTGGTGCATGAGCTGACCAGCTTGCTACGACAACAGGAAGCGGAGTTCGCCAAGCTGCGGCAGGAGAACGACCGGCTCGCGGAAATTCGACGTCTCATCGGTCGCCTCTAGCCTTAGCAGCCCGTTGAAAAAGGGATTTCCGCTCCCCCTTCGAGAGCCTCAGGGTGAGCGGAAATCCCTCTGGCGCGAGCAGTTTCCCGCTCATGCTGAGGCTCCCGAAGCATGAGCGCAGCCTTTTTCAACGGGCTGTTAGGCCAGCGGGCCGCCCACCCAGTCGCATTCCGTCAGAGCCCCGGGAGAGGGGCGGCGCTCACCGGTCGCGCCCACCGCGTTTCGGCGTGACCACGCCTGCGGGAAGTTCGCCATGCGGTCAAGAGTCCGCTGGCGCGCGCCATAGGCTCTTGTCCTGAGCGCGGAAAGCTCCTACGATTCCCGATTCGCATGCGTGCCATACTCCTCGCCATCGCTTCAGGGGGCTTCATCGGCTACATCCCGGTGGCGTCGGGTACCTTCGGGTCGATGGTCGCCATTCCGCTCTTCTGGCTGATCGATCCGCTCCAGCGGGTATCCACGCCCGGGTACCTCATGGTCTATGTCGTTCTCGTCCTCGGTGCTTGTTGGGTCGCCGGCAAGGCGGAAGCGCTTCTTCAAGAGCACGACAGCCACAAGATTGTGATCGACGAGATCGTTGGTTACCTGGGAGCCACCCTCTTCTTACAGCCCACGTGGCGGAACGCACTGGTTGCGTTCCTGATCTTTCGCGTCCTCGACGTGGTGAAGCCCTTTCCGGCTGGCTACGTTGATCGGCGGCTGACCGGAGGATTCGGCGTGGTGCTCGACGACGTGATCTCCGGAATCTACAGTAACATTGCCACGCGGCTGGTGCTGTTGGCTATATGATGGTTGTTGGAACAGCCTCATTGTTGCTCCGGCTCCGCCACGGGTAGGGGCGCCGATGTTGGAGCGTGCGTTCATTCTCAGCACTGGCGACGAGCTGACCACCGGGCGCACGGTCGACACCAACGCCAACTTCATTGCCGACAAGCTCGTGGCAATCGGCGTCGACGTGGTTGGCATCCTCGTCGTTGGTGATTATCCCGACCGGCTCGCATGGGCATGGCGCCAGGCGATGCAACAAGCCGAGATGGTCATCTCCACTGGGGGAATTGGACCGACCGCCGATGACCTGACGACGGAGACCGTCGCGACGGTGACCGGCCGCAGCTTGTGGCTGAGCGAGGAAGTGGCCGATCGCATCCGACAGCTGTTCCAGGCGATGAGCCGGCCCATGCCGGAGAACAACCTCAAACAGGCACGGTTTCCGCACGGCGCGACGATCATTCCCAATGCGCTCGGCACGGCGCCCGGGTTCCGCCTGGCCTTCGCGAGCGAGTGGGGGCCACGGCAGCTCATCGTCATGCCGGGTGTACCGCGGGAAATGAAACCGATGTTCGAGGACCAGGTGCTCCCCTGGCTGCGCGAGACGCGCGGAGCGCAGGACATCTACCTGAGCCATACGTTCCAGACATTCGGAGTCAGTGAGTCCGGGCTCGATCAGCTGGTGGCCGGTGCCGTCGATCCGGCCGAAGGACGGATCAGCTTTCGCGCCGCGTTTCCGCAGATCTCCGTCCGGGTGACCGTTCATGGACGGCCCGCAGAGGCGCAGACGCGCTTGGAGGCGGCGGCCGCACGGCTTCGCGAGCGCATCGGCGATTACTGCTACGGCGAAGGCGACACGTCGATGGAGGAGGTCGTCGGCCGGCTGCTGGTGGAGCGACGGGCGACCCTGGCGGTGGCGGAGTCGTGCACCGGTGGCCTCATCGGGCATCGGCTCACCAATGTACCGGGAAGCTCGGCGTACGTCGTTGGAGACATCGTCGCCTACAGCAATGCAGTCAAGGCCTCGATACTGGGCGTGGGTGAGGCCACTCTGGATTGCCACGGCGCGGTCAGCACCGAGGTGGCCACCGAGATGGCCGCTGGCGCGCGCCGCCTGACCGGCGCCACGTTTGGCCTCGCGACGACGGGTATTGCCGGCCCGGACGGCGGCACGCCCGAAAAGCCGGTCGGGACCGTCTGCCTTGCCCTCGTTGCTGTCGAACGCACATATGCGCACCGCTACCAGTTGTGGGGAACCAGGGAGTGGGTCAAGACCCTGACCTCGCAGATCGCCTTGGACTGGGTCCGGCGCGCGCTTCTGGGCTCTGATCCGACCGCGTCGGGCTTTCGGCGATGAGGGGCCGCAGCGCATGGAGGCGAGAGCGAAGGGGGAGCCATATGGACGCGAGGCGGCGGTCGGGACCGCCGTGACGCCGGATGTCTGATGTATCACTGTTGATCCGCCACGCGACACTTTGCGTTTCGCGTTTTGCGCCTTCCGTGGTAATTAGCTGCATGAACTCGGCGGATGCCACCCGCCTCCGTACGTTTCTGGCGGTTGAGGTTGCCGCTCCGATCCACGCCGCGCTGGTGGAGCTGAAGAACGAGCTGGCCAGGGTTGCATCGGCGGTGCGTTGGGTGCGCGACGACGGACTACATGCCACGATCAAATTCCTCGGATACGTCGCCCCCACGCAACTGGAGGCTATCCTGCAAACGCTGACGCCGCTGGTGCGATCGTTCCCGGCCTTCACCGTGCGCGTGCACGGCTTGGGGGTCTTTCCGACCTTGCGCCGCCCGCGGGTGATCTGGGTCGGCTTGGACGGACCGGAGCTGCCGCAGCTGGCTCGGGTGATCGATCAGGGAATCGTCCCGCTCGGGTTCCCGCCCGAGGCGCGGCCGTTTCAGGCGCACCTCACCCTTGGCCGCGTCCAAGGGCCGCGCGGGTGGTCGCGGCTCGAGGAGGCGTTGAAAGCCCGCTGGATCGACGACTTCGGCTCCTGCTCGATCACCGAGCTGATTGCCTATCGAAGTGACTTGCGACCTGAGGGCGCAGTCTATACGAAATTGTGGACAATCCCTTTTGAGGAAAGTAGAAGAGGAGTTCCTGATGGGCCTGGACACTAATCGCGAGCGCGCGCTCGACCTTGCCGTCGCCCAGATCGAAAAGCAATTCGGGAAGGGCGCCATCATGAAGCTCGGTGCCGGGGCGTTGATGCCGGACGTCCCCGTGCTGCCGACCGGATCGTTGGGCCTCGACATCGCCCTCGGCGTGGGCGGTCTTCCGCGCGGGCGCATCATCGAAATCTATGGGCCGGAGTCTTCCGGCAAGACCACCCTCGCCTTGCAGGCGATCGCCAGCGCTCAGCGTGATGGCGGCATCTGCGCCTTCATCGACGCCGAGCACGCGCTCGACGTGCACTATGCCAAGAAGCTCGGGGTCAAAACGGAGGACTTGCTGATCTCGCAGCCCGACTGTGGCGAGCAGGCGCTCGAGATTGCCGAGACGCTCGTGCGCAGCGGCGCCATTGACGTCCTCGTCGTCGACTCGGTCGCTGCGCTCGTGCCGCGAGCGGAGATCGAGGGCGAGATGGGCGATCCGCAAATGGGTCTGCAAGCGCGGCTCATGTCACAAGCGCTGCGGAAGTTGACCGGCACCATCTCGCGTTCGCAGACGACCATGATCTTCATCAACCAGATCCGGATGAAGATCGGCGTCATGTTCGGCAACCCCGAAACGACGACCGGTGGCAACGCCCTGAAGTTCTACTCTTCGGTCCGCTTGGACATCCGCCGCATCGGCGCCATCAAGCAGGGAGAGGACGTCATCGGCAGCCGGACCCGTGTGCGCGTGGTGAAGAACAAAGTGGCTCCGCCGTTCAAGGAAGCGGAATTCGACATCCTCTATGGGTCGGGCATCTCGCTCGCCGGCGAGCTGATCGATCTGGGCGCGGAGCGCGGCGTGCTGGAGAAGAGTGGGGCGTGGTATTCCTTCGGTGGCGACCGCATCGGTCAGGGACGAGAAAACGCCAAGGAGTTCTTGCGCGAGCATCCAGATGTCGCCGGCCAGATTGAGCAGCGAATTCGGGTCCAGCTTGGGCTCGGGGGCGCCGCCGACGACGCGGGGAAAAAGGGGGCCGTAGGAAACTGAACGCGACGCCGCGGGTTTCCGCTGTGACCGCTGGCCTCGACTCGGAGAGCAGACGAAATGGAATTGCCTGAAATCCTCGCTGAGGCCGTTCGCAACGACGCCTCGGACGTCCTCTTGAAAGTGGGCTCCCCGCCCGCCTTTCGCCTCGGGGCCGATCTCTTGCCCTTGGAGGGCGCCGCGGAGCTGACCCCCGAGAGAATGCAGCAGATCGTCGGTGAGCTGACCGACGATTTCCGCCGACAGCGGCTCGAGGCCGAAATGCAGGTCGACTTGGCGTACGAACACCCGGACCTCGGCCGCTTCCGGGTGAACATCTTCCGCCAGCGCGGTCTGCTCAGCATTGTCATCCGCGTCATCAAGACCGACATCCGTAGCATCGCGGCCCTGAACCTGCCGCCGGTCGTCGAGCGGCTGTCAAGCGAACGCCGCGGGCTCATCCTCGTGACCGGGACGACCGGGAGCGGCAAGAGCACGACCCTGGCGGCCATGATCGATCACATCAATCGCACGCGCCAGGCGCACATCATCACGATCGAGGATCCAATCGAGTATGTGCACCGGGACCGGATCTCGTTCATCAACCAGCGCGAGATTGGATACGACGCGACGGGATTCGCCGCCGCGCTCAAGGCGGCGCTGCGACAGAACCCCGATGTCATTCTGGTGGGCGAAATGCGCGACCTGGAGACGATCGAAACCGCGATCATGGCGGCGGAGACTGGCCACCTGGTCATGAGCACGTTGCACACCCTCGACGCCCCGGAAACGATCACCCGGACGATCAGCGCGTTCCCCGAGGATCAGCGCGAGCAGGTCCGGTTGATTCTTTCGAGCGTGCTCAAGGGAATCATCAGCCAGCGACTGATCCCGCGCGCTGACAAGCAGGGGATGGTGCCGGCCGTGGAGGTGCTGGTGTCCAGCGCCCGGGTGCGCGAGTACGTCGCCGACAAGTCGAAATCACCCGAACTGCGCGATGTGATCGCCCAGGGATACACTTCGTACGGGATGCAGACGTTTGACCAGTCGCTGATGTCGCTCTTCCGCAGCGGTCTGATCACCTACGACGAAGCCCTCCTCCACTGCAGCAACGTCACCGACTTCGAACTGAAGGTGCGCGGCATCGCGTCCACCAGCGACTCCCGCTGGAGCGACTTCGAGCGCGAGGACGGGACGGACGAAGCCGAAGACAAGGACAAGCTCGATATCGAACGGTTCTGATCGGGCCTCAGTCCTGCCCCTCTCAGCCCTGTCCTCGGTGTCGCCATTGCCCGCCGGGACTGCTAGAAAAGTTGATAGTTCCGGAAGACGAGAACGGACCCGGCTCGGGCCGTGGACTCGCGACTGTAGACTATGAGCTAGTGTTTATGACCGGCGCGGAGATACGCAGGGGTTTCCTGGATTTTTTTGCGGCACGCGGCCACGAAGTGGTGCGCAGCTCGTCGCTCATCCCGGAGAAGGATCCGACCTTGCTCTTCACCAACGCCGGGATGGTGCAGTTCAAGAACGTCTTCCTCGGCTTGGAGCAGCGGGCGAATCCGCGCGCCGCCAGCGCGCAGAAGTGCCTCCGGCTGAGCGGGAAGCACAACGACCTCGAAGAAGTGGGGCGGGACGGTTTCCACCACACCTTCTTCGAGATGCTCGGCAACTGGTCGTTCGGCGAGTACGGCAAACGCGAGGCCATCCACTGGGCGTGGGAGCTGCTCGTCGACGAATGGAAGCTGCCGGTCGCGAAGCTGTGGGCCACGGTCTTCCGCACCGATGACGAGGCGGCCGAACTCTGGCGGCGCGAGACGACGGTCGATCCGACGCACATTCTCCGCTTCGACGAGAAGGACAACTTCTGGGAGATGGGCGAGACAGGGCCGTGCGGCCCCTGTTCGGAGATCCACATCGACCGCGGCGAAGGGGCCTGCGATCGGCCTGGCCCCGGACATGTCTGCGCGGTCAACGCGGGCTGCGCGCGGTACATCGAGCTGTGGAACCTGGTGTTCATCCAGCACGAGCGCACCGCCGACGGGTCGTTGCACGACCTGACCGCGAAACACGTGGACACCGGCATGGGCCTCGAGCGCATCGCCTCGGTGCTGCAAAGCGTACGTTCCAACTACGACACCGATCTGCTCCGCCACCTGATCCGCTTCGCCGAACGGCAGGCCGGGAAGCGCTACGGCACCGACGAGACCGACGACCTGGCATATCGCGTCATCGCCGATCACAGCCGCGCGATCGCCTTCATGATCGCCGACGGCGTGGTGCCCGGCAACGAGGGACGCGGCTACGTCCTGCGGCGGGTCCTGCGGCGCGCCGCGCGTCACGCGAAAGCGCTCGGCTTCGGCGAACCGTTTCTCTATCGCATGATCGACCCGGTCGCGGAGACCATGGGAGCGGCGTACCCGGAGATCGTCGAGCGCCGCGCCTACATCGAGGATGTGATTCGCAGCGAGGAGGAGCGCTTCACCGAGACCCTCGACAAGGGTTTGGCGCTGCTCGAGCAGGAACGCGCCGACCTCCGGCGGCACGACCAACGGGTGCTGTCGGGCGAGGTGGCCTTCCGTCTCTACGACACCTACGGATTTCCGCTCGACATGACCGAGGACATTCTCCGCGCCGACGGCATCCGCGTCGACCACGACGGCTTTGACGCGGCGATGGAGGCGCAGCGGCGGCGGGCGCGCGAGGCGCGGAAGACGGGCCTCGAGGTGATGACCATTCGCGGTTCGCATACGTCGCGGTTCGTTGGCGACCGCACGTACGAGTGGGAGTCGGAGATCCTGGCGCTTGCGGTCGATGGCGAGGAACGCCGCGAGGCCCGGGAGGGCGACCGTATCCAGCTCATCACCGCGGAAACTCCCTTCTATGGGGAATCCGGCGGCCAGGTCGGAGACCGTGGCGTTGTGGAAGGGCCCAGTGGGGCCCTGGTCGACATCGTCGACGCCCAGAAGCCGCAAAGCGAGCTGACCCTCCACCTCGGCAGGGTCGTGCGCGGTACGGTGACGACGGGCAGCCGCGTGCGGCTGCGCGTGGATCGCGAGTTTCGCGACGCCGCGCGCCTGAACCACTCGGCGACGCACATCCTGCACGCGGTTTTGCGCCTGCGGTTGGGTGAACACGTGCGCCAGGCGGGCTCCTTGGTTGCGCCGGAGCGCCTGCGCTTCGACTTCACCCACACGCACGCGCTCGACGAGGCCATGCTCGCCCGCATCGAGCAAGAGGTGAACACGCACATTCGCGAGAACGCCGAGGTGTATACGAGCGAGATGGCGTTCGAAGACGCCATCAAGGCGGGCGCCCTCGCGTTCTTCGGCGAGAAGTACGGCAACCGGGTACGGGTCGTGCGGATGGGCGACTTCTCAACTGAGCTGTGCGGGGGTACGCACGTCGCGCGCACCGGCGACATCGGGGTGTTCAAGCTTCGAGGCGAAAGCAGTGTCGCCGCCGGGGTGCGCCGCGTCGAGGCGGTCACCGGAACCGGCGCGCTGGCATGGATTCAGCAGCGCGAGGAGTCGCTGCGCGAGGCGGCCGAGTTGCTGCGCGCACCGGAAGACGAGCTTGCCGGCCGCATCGAACGCCTCTTGGCCCAGCAGCGCGAGCTGGAGAAACAGCTCGATCGGCTGCAGCGGAAACTGTCCGGATCGCAGAGCGGCGATCTGCTGGCGCAGGCGCGCGACGTGCGCGGAACGCGGGTGATCGCCGCGGAGGTCGAAGGCGCCTCGCCGGAACGGCTGCGCGAGCTGGCCGACCAGCTACGCGACCGCCTGGGCTCGGGCGTGGTCGTGCTCGCGAGCCAGCAGGACGGTCGTGTGAACCTGCTCGCGGCCGTGACCAAGGATCTGACTGGCAAGGTCCACGCCGGTAAGCTCATCGGCCAGATCGCGCCGATCCTCGGCGGCAAAGGCGGCGGCCGTCCCGAGCTGGCACAGGCGGGGGGCAAGGATCCCACGAAGATCAAGGAGGCCCTCGCCCGCGTGACCGAACTGGTGCCGTAAGTGGAACCGGAGCACCGCACTCCCCGCGACGACACGCTGGAGATCCAGTTCGACGACCACCGTCGGTTCCATGAGCTGCTCGGCCAGCATGACGAGCACATCAAGACGGTCGAGCGCCTCGTCGGCGTGCGCATCGGCATCGCCGACACGACGCTGCTGGTCGCGGGGGACCCGGTCGAGCGCGAGCTCGCCGCGCGGATCCTGACCCAGCTCTACGGCCTCATCGAGAACGAGCTGCCGGTCTATCTCAGCGACGTCGAAGCCGCGGTCCGCATCCTGAGCCGCGACCGCAGCGCGAAGCTGAAGGACATCTTTCTCGATACCATCTACATCACCGCGAACAAGCGGGTGGTGACGCCGAAAAGCGTCGCGCAGAAGGCGTACATCGAGGCGATCCGCAACTACGACATCGTCTTCGGCATCGGCCCGGCCGGAACTGGCAAGACCTACTTGGCCATGGCCATGGCGCTGTCCGAGCTCGTCCGCAACAACGTGGCACGCATGATCCTGACCCGGCCCGCGGTGGAAGCGGGGGAGAAGCTCGGCTTTCTTCCCGGCGACCTTGCCGAGAAGGTCAACCCGTATCTCCGGCCGCTCTACGACGCCCTGCACGACATGGTCGATTTCGACCGCGCGCGGCGCATGGTGGAGCGCGGCACCATCGAGGTTGCCCCCCTCGCCTTCATGCGCGGCCGCACGCTCAACGATTCGTTCGTGATCCTCGACGAAGCTCAGAACACCACCGGCGAGCAGATGAAGATGTTCCTCACCCGCCTCGGCTACGGCTCCAAAGCCGTCATTACCGGCGACGTAACGCAGATCGACCTCCCCGCCGGCAAACCCTCCGGCCTCAAGGAAGCCCAGGCCATCCTGTCGGGCATCCCAGGCATCCGGTTCTGCTACTTCACCGAACGCGACGTCGTCCGCCATCCGCTCGTCCAGGACATCATCACCGCCTACGACCGCTCCGACGCTCAGCGGCGCTCCCCGGCGGACAGCGAGCGGAAGGACTGAGCCAAGGAGGGCGACACAGTGCCGGCCCGACGTGCTTGCCGCTGCATCGTGGCCGCAACTTGACCTGATGCTCCCGGCTCTCCTATGGAGACCGCATCCACTCGTGGTCGGCGCGCGATGCGGGCGCCTGGACAGACATCGCAGGAGGAGCCAGACATGAACCTCATCGAAGGGAAGGTTGCTATCGTCACTGGATCGGGCCGGGGCATCGGTCGTGCCGTCGTCGAACTTTTCGGCCGTCACGGCGCCAAGGTCGTGGTCAATGATCTCGACGCCGGGGTGGCGGAGGAAGCCGCCGCGGCCGTGCGCCAAGCGGGCGGCGAGGCGACCACCTGCGTCGGCTCGGTCACCGAAAAGGATTTCCCGGAGCGGTTGATCTCGACCGCGGTCGAGCGCTTCAAGACCCTCGACATCATCGTCAACAATGCCGGGTATACCTGGGACGGTGTCATCCACAAGATGACGGACGACCAGTGGTACGCGATGATCGATTGCCATCTCACCGCGCCATTCCGCATTCTGCGCGCGGCGTCGCGCTATTGGCGCGACTGGGCCAAGGAGGAGATCGAGGGGGGCCGCCGGGTCATGCGGCGTGTCGTCAACACGTCCTCGACCTCGGGGGTAGCGGGCAACGCGGGGCAGGTGAACTACGCCGCCGGGAAGATGGGGATCGTGGGGGTGACCAAGACGCTGGCGAAGGAGTGGGGGCGCCTGAACATTACCGTCAACGCGGTGGCGTATGGGTTCATCGAGACGCGCCTGACTGCTGCAAAGGACCAGGCACAGAAGACCGACGTCGACGGGCACAACGTTGAGCTGGGGATTCCCGAACGCATGCGTCAGATGGCCATCGCCTCCATCCCCCTCGGCCGGGCGGCAACGCCCGAGGAGGCGGCGGGCCCGGTGCTCTTTCTCGCTTCACCGCTGGCTGATTACGTGACCGGCCATGTGGTCCTCGTGACCGGTGGTTCGTACATGTGACCGCCGTGAGCCAGCGTTACTGACGCGGCGATCCAAGTGAGGGTGTCTTGGCAACGAAGTCCCCCAGCCCATCCCGCGCAGAAGCCGTCCGCGTGAAGAAGATCGTCGCTCGCCTGAACGAAGCGTACCCCGATGCCAGGCTGGCGCTGAATTTCTCGTCGCCCTTGGAGCTTCTGGTGGCCCTCATGCTCGCCGCGCAATGTACGGACACGAAGGTCAACGAGGTAACGCGGTCGCTCTTCACGCGCTATCGCGCCGCCTGTGATTACGCCGCCGCGCCTCCAGAGAAATTGGAGGAGCAGATCCGGCCCACCGGATTCTACCGCCAGAAGGCCAAGGCCATCCGCGCCTGCTGCCAGCAGTTGGCCGATCGTTTCGGGGGCGAAGTGCCGGCGAAACTGGACGACCTGTTGCAACTGCCCGGGGTCGGGCGCAAGACCGCGAACATCCTGCTGGGGAACGCGTTTGGCGTGCCCGGAATTGGGGTGGATACGCACGTGATGCGGCTGTCACAGCGTCTGGGCCTGACCCGGCAAACCGACCCGGACAAGATCGAAGCCGACCTCAGTGCACTGGTCAAACCGAGCGATCAGGTTCGCTTCTGTCATCTCCTTCAGTTCCATGGGCGGCGTGTCTGTGCGGCGCGGAAGCCAAACTGCCCCGAGTGCATCATTGCCGCGTTCTGTCCGTATCCCGAGAAGACCAAGCCGGTGCGACCGAAGGCGGGGCCGGTCCGGTCGCGCTGGATTCGGTAGCGGAGCGGGGAAACCCGCAAACCGGGGGGCGGCGGCGCGAATCGAAGTCACCCCGCCCCTTGGTCCCCCCCTTCTACCCGCTCCAAGTCCGGCCGTTTGGCGGACACGATTGGCGGACACGATTGGCGGCTTGGCAAAACCCGACCGGTCGCGTTATGAAGGGTTCAACGCTCAGCGGGAGGCGGAGGGCAAGAGCAAAAGGAACCGTTCACAGGCTGCACACGAGCTAGCACGTGTGAAAATCCGAACGAGGACACCCAGGCATCGGTCCGTCTTTGGCCAAGACGATTGAGTGCGTAACCGAGGGTATGAACCGAGTCGCGATCCACGACGTCCCAAAGCAGCAGGTGCTCGAGCACCTCACAGGGCTGGGACACCAAGTCGAGGTCGCGCGCCCGCAGGCTCGTTACGATTTCATCGTCGATGGCCGGTTCCGCTTGGCGCTGCGGGTTGCGTATCCCAGCTCCTCCAGTCGGCGCGTCCAAGTGGGCGGTCGACAGTACAACTATGTCTACCGCGCCTGGAACTTCAACTTCCATCACCGGGGCCAGGTCGGAGAGCGTTACAGCGATTTTTTCGCCTGCATCCCGCTGGTTCCGGGCCAGCCGCTCGAGGTGACCGAGATTTTCATCATCCCCTGGGAAGCGATCAGCGGGAAGACCTTCTATCTCCCCGATTCCCGTCGCAGCTACGCCGGCAAGTTTGCCGCTTACCGTAATGCGTGGGGCCGGCTCAGCGACGGTGCGGACGCGATTCAGCTGGTGCGGAGCTGAGCCGCTACCCAACAGTCGGGGTTCTCACCCCAGGCGTGAGTTGCTATGCTCCGGCCGTGGAACATAAGAAACACCGCCAGCACGACGAGGCGCACGTCGACTGTGGGATCGTGACCGTCAGCGACACCCGGACGGAGGCGGACGATGCCAGCGGCCGCCGGATCCGCGAACTGCTGGAGGCAGACGGGCACCGTGTCGGTTTCTATCGCATCGTGAAGGATGAGCCCGATCGCATTATCGAGGTGCTCCGCAATGCCCCCCCGAGCGTCAGGGTCATCGTGTGCAGCGGAGGAACCGGGCTGGCGAAGCGTGACACCACCTACGAGGCGATATCCCGTCTCTTGGAGAAGGAGATCAGCGGATTTGGAGAACTCTTCCGCATGCTGAGTTACGAGGAGATCGGCGCCGCGGCGATACTGAGTCGGGCGACCGCCGGTGTCGTCGGCGACCGGGTGGTCTTTTCGCTCCCGGGATCCATCCGTGCCGTGGAGCTCGCCATGACCAGACTGATTCTGCCCGAGCTAGGGCACATCGCCGGGCTCGTATGATGGGTACGAAACCCCGCCCTTCGGGAGCGCGTTCATGAAGGTTCGGCTTCGATTCTTCGCGTCGCTGCGGGAGCGACTGCGCCGCAGTGAAGGGGAGTGTACGCTCCCGGCTGAGGCGACGGTTGGGGATCTCTGGAATACGCTCTGCGGCGAGTTTCCCCAGCTCACCGAGCTGGGGGCGTCCGTTTCCTTTGCGGTGAATCAGGAGTACGTCGACCGGCAGCATCGGCTCGCCGAGAACGACGAGGTGGCGTTGATCCCCCCGGTCAGCGGGGGATGAAACGATTCCCAATTCGCCGCCCCGGACACGCCCCGACACGCCCCGGACCGCGCCTTGACCGCTCCAGACCCCTCGGTTAGCTTCGCGCCGGGATTTCACGGGCACATCATGGCTCAGCGTTTTCTCGCCGCCGCAATCCAAACCTGTGCGGGGTCCGACAAGGAGGCGAATTTCGGCACCGCCGAGCGACTGGTGCGCCTGGCTGCCGCGGAAGGTGCCTCGTTGATCGTGCTCCCCGAAGTGTTCTTCTGGCGTGGCGAACGGAACGAGGAACACGCAGCCGCCGAACCGATCCCTGGTCCGACGACGGAACGGCTGGCTGCGTTGGCACGCGAGCTCGGCGTGCATCTGGTCGGCGGCTCGATTCTCGAGCGAGCCCCCGGCGAGCCAAAAGTTTTCAACACCTGTACCGTGTTCGATCCGAGCGGCCGGCTGATCGCTCGATATCGGAAGACCCACTTGTTTGATGTCGACATTCCCGGCCACGTCTCGATCCGGGAATCGGACACCCGACGGCGAGGAGCCGAGACCGTGGTGGTACGGACCGATCTCGCCGCGATCGGACTCAGCGTCTGCTATGATTTGCGTTTCCCCGAGCTGTTCCGGCGGCTGACCTTGGGCGGCGCGGAGGTGATCTGCCTGCCGTCGGCGTTCACCTTCCCGACCGGCGCGGCGCACTGGGAGGTGCTGCTGCGTGCGCGGGCGATCGAGAACCAAGTGTACGTCGTGGCGCCGAATCAGTTCGGCCACAGCCCGAGTGGGATCAACGACTACGGCCACTCCGCCATCGTCGATCCGTGGGGGACCATGAGCGCGTGCGCGGGGAACACGGAGACAGTCGTAACGGCGGCGATCGATCTCGAGTACCTCGCCCGTGTCCGGCGGGAGTTGCCATGCCTCGAGCACAGAGCGTTCGTGCTGTAAAAGCGTTCTTCCGCGTCGTCACCACCGATGAGGCGCGTGACTGCATCCGCGCCGTTGCCCCGGTCGGCATCGAGACCGTCCCGGTCCGCGCCGCCGCCGGCCGCGTGCTCGCCAAGGAACTCGCCGCGCCAGTCGACCTGCCCCACTTTCACCGGGCCAACATGGACGGGTACGCTGTGCGCGCTGCCGACACCTTCGGCGCGTCCGCCAGCACTCCGGCGTATCTGAAGATCGCGGGCTCCATCGAGATGGGTCAGCACGTCAAACAGGCGTTGCGCAAGGGACAGGCGATGCGGATCGCCACCGGCGGCATGTTACCGCCGGGCGCCGACGCCGTGGTCATGGTCGAGCACACCGACGAGATCGGCGATGCGATGGTCGAGATCCATCGCGGCGTGTCGCCATGGCAACACGTGCTGCGCGTCGGTGAGGACATCGCCAAGGGGATGCCGATCTTCCCTGCTGGCCGGCGCCTCCGGCCTCACGACCTCGGAGCACTCACCGGAGTCGGGGTCACCCGCGTGGCGGTCTTCCAGCGGCCGCGACTGGGGATGATGTCTACGGGAGACGAGATCGTCCCTCCCCAGCGCTCGCCGCGTCCCGGACAGGTGCGGAACATCAACCAGTTCTCGCTGGACGCAATGGCGGCGGAGGCCGGGGCCGCGGTCAAGGATTACGGTGTCATTCCCGATCGACCTGACAAGTTACGCCGCGGCCTTGCCACCGCGCTGGCAGCCAACGACGCGGTGTTCATCTCGGGCGGAAGCTCGGTCGGCGTGAAGGATCTCACGACCGAGGTTATTACGTCTTTTCCGAGGTCGGCGATCATCTTTCACGGTATCTCCGTCGCCCCCGGCAAGCCGACGATTCTTGCCCGTGCCCTCGGCAAGCCGGTGGTGGGGCTGCCCGGTCATCCCGTCTCGGCGCTGGTCATCTTTGATCTGTTCGGCGCCCCGCTCCTGCGCATCCTCGGCGGCGAAGCAGCGGCCCATGTCTTCGAGCCCCGACGAGCCAAGCGCGCCCGTCTCAGTCAGAATGTTGCGTCGGAGCCCGGCAGGGAAGATTACATACGCGTGCGTCTCGAGAACGAGAACGGCGCCCTGGTCGCTCACCCGCTGCCCGGGAAATCGGGCGCGATCTTCAATCTCGTCAAGGCTGACGGGCTGGTGCGGATTCCGGCCAGCGCCGAAGGTCTCGACAACGGCGCCGAGGTCGAAGTGATCTTATGGTAGGGAGCAGAGAAGCGGGACCAGGGGTCGAGGCCGGAGCGGCAGGATGCGAGAATTGAGACCCCTGCTGATATGCGCACGCGCTATCTGAACAAGAAATCGCTGGCCGAGACCTTACAGCTGTTCGTCAACGAACTGCCGATCCGGCGATGCGAGCCGGAGCTGGTACCGGTCGAGGAGAGTCTCGGACGGATCACCGCAGCGCCGATCTTCGCACGCACCTCCGTGCCGCACTATCACGGCTCGGCCATGGACGGCGTTGCCGTGCGTGCGGAGGACACGTTTGGCGCCAGCGAAGCGTCGCCGGTCGAATTGGCCCCGGCGCCAGCGGCTGGCGTCGAATCCGGATCAGCACCGGGGATCTTTGCGCCGGTCGACACGGGCCAGGCGCTGCCGCCGTGGGCCAACGCGGTCATTATGATCGAGAACGTGTATCCGCTGGGCGCCGATCGCATCGCCATCCGTGCAGCAGCGGCCCCTTGGCAGCACGTCCGCCTGGTTGGGGAAGACATCGTTGCCACCGAGCCCCTGTTGCCACGGAGTCATCGCATTCGTCCGTTCGATATCGGCGCGCTGCTTGCCGCCGGCCACACCACGATTCCGGTCGCGCCGCGGCCCTCCGTCGCCATCATTCCAACCGGTTCCGAGTTGATCGAGCCCGGCGAGCCGGCGCCCCCGGGGGCAATTGTGGAGTTCAATTCCCGGGTCATCGCCGCGTTTGTCACTGAGTGGGGCGGAGTTGCCCGCCGCCAACTCCGTGTCCCTGATGACCCGGAGCGTATTCGGGCCGCGGTCGAAGCCGCCGTTCGCGATCACGACGTGGTCGTGGTCATCGCGGGCTCGTCTGCGGGCGAGCACGACTACACGGTGCACGTGCTCGGCAAGTTGGGAAGAATCCTCGTCCACGGCATCGACATCATGCCGGGAAAGCCTGCCATTTGTGCCGTGGTGGATGGCTCCCCGGTCTTGGGCGTCCCTGGCTATCCCGTCTCTGCCGTGATCGTCTGCCAGCAGGTACTGAAGCCGCTGCTGGCAAAATTCCTCGGCATGGCGCCCGAACCGCCGGAGACCGTGCGCGCCTTCGTGCCGCGAAAGCTCCCCTCGCGCCTCGGATTGGAGGAGTTCGTCCGGGTCACGCTCGGTTGCGTCGGTGACCGCATCGTCGCCAACCCCCTCGCCCGCGGAGCTGGGGTCATTACCACGCTGGTAGGGGCCGACGGTTTCTTGCGCATCCCGTCGCTGTCGGAGGGCATCAACGCCGGCGAAGAGGTCGACGTCGAACTGCTGCGGCCGGCCCGCGACATCGCCAATACGATCGTGTTCAGCGGCAGCAACGATCTCACGATTGGCGTGCTGCAGGACTGCCTCAAGCAGCGGGCCCCGGCGCTGAAAATCTCCGCCAGCAACATCGGCAGTCTCGGTGGCCTGGTGGCGTTGAAGCGCGGCGAAGCCCACCTGGTGGGAACGCACCTGCTCGATGCCAAGACGGGGACGTACAACCTACCCGATATCGCGCGCCTGCTCGGCAAGCAGCGCGACGTGCTCGTCGTCAATCTCGTCATCCGTGAGCAGGGGCTCATGGTGCCCAAGGGCAACCCGAAGCGGATTCGCACGCTCCGAGACCTGGTCAGCAAGGACGTCCGGTTCGTCAACCGCCAGCCGGGGGCCGGAACCCGCGTCCTGCTCGACTACAAGCTGGCGAAGCTCCGGATCAAGCCGGAGCGAGTGAAGGGATACGAACGGGAAGAGTTCACGCACATGGCCGTCGCCGTGGCCGTGGCCAGTGGCTTGGCCGATTGCGGGTTGGGGATCCGTTCCGCCGCCGTCGCGCTCGGGCTGGACTTCATCCCCGTCGAGCGGGAGGAATACGATCTCGTGCTGCGGCGCGATTTCGCCAAGGGCCAGAACGGGCGACTCCTCCTCGACGCCGTCCGCTCGCCGGACTTCCACCAGGCGGTGCTCCGGCTCGGCGGGTATGACGTGCGGTTGTCGGGAACGGTCAAGTGGCCGCCGCAAAAGGCCGTCACGGTCAGGCGGCGGCGGTCGGCATAGCGCGGTCTGCCGCGGCCACAGCAACCACGAAGCGGACCCGCAACTCCGTCGGCGAGGGAGGTCAGTTTCCCCCGTATTTGTCGTCGGCCTGGCTGATCAGGTGCTCGAGCAGCCGCGCCTCGGCGGCCTTCACGGCGATGGCTCGTAAGCGTTGTTGGACATAAGCCGTGAGCGGTCCCAGCGCCAGATAGCTGGCGATATTTGCGGGGGACAGCTCGTCAATCGCCGCCTCCATTTGGGCCATGACCGACTCGGGAACGGGGGCGGAAGCCACACTATTTACCGACTGAAGCGCGTCATGAAACCGCTCAGCAAATTGTCGTCTGGCTTCGTCCCGCTCCTCCGCCGTGCATTCCACATGAAGTTTGACCGCAGCCCTTTCAAACAGGCGATCAAACGCCCGAAGGATTGAATCCTGTTTGGTATCCTGGCTTTCGAACATGGGCGGAAAGGTAAGCACAAAAGTCGCCGGCGCAAGACCGCACAGCACCTGCGCCACAAAATCTCCGTTGACTCGGCGACTCGTGGCGCTACCATGCGTCGTCATGGACCCAACCCCGGTCCGTTCCGGCGCCAGGCGGTGTTGCCAAATTGCGGCCGTCGCACTCCTCGTTGTCTGCTGCGGCTTGATCCCAGTCGCCGACGGCCAGACGCTCTATCGCTGGACGGACGAGAAGGGTGTTCTGCACTTATCTGATTCAGCGCCCCCGAAAGGTACCAAGTTCGAGAGGCAGCGCCTGTCGCCAGCCGCCGCGCGGGTGGCGAGCAAGGCCGAAGCAAAGCAGGCAGCCAGCAAACCGGAGTCCGAGAATGGGAATGAGTCGAAGCGCCCGGCTCGCGTGGTGATCAAGGACAAGCACGTGAGACAGGAGGGCCCATCCGCGCGAGAATTCAGCGGTACCGTAGAGAACGTTGGAGACGTTCCCGCCCAAGGTGTGTACGTGGGCATCCGGGTGACCGACACCGGACAAGGCGACGAGTGCGTACGTGAGGACATCGACGTGAACCCGTCCGAGTTGTCGCCGGGGGAAACCGGGACCTTCGCGGCTTGGTTCGACAACCCGTGCTTCCTGGGCGAGGCCAAGGTCGACCTGACTCCGGGCTGGCAGGCAAAAGACTGATTTCCCCCAGCCACCGATCGAGCTGGATCTCGCCGTGGACCGGAGTCCTGCACCAGGAGGCCGTCAAGAATGCCTTTGCGGCACAGGCGCGCCTCGGCTATAAAACCTGCCGTCTCATCGGGAAGCGAAGGCAATCGTTCTGGCACACCGAAGCACCGAGCGTTCTGCGGCTGGAAACTCACGGGATCTGGCCGCCCAGACCATGCAACTTCCCACGGACGAATAAACGAAAGGAGGGAGGAGCATGGCTCAAGGAACCGTGAAGTGGTTCAACTCCGAGAAGGGGTTTGGCTTCATCCGGCGCGATGAGGGCGACGATGTATTCGTGCACTACAGCGCCATTGCGGGCGAAGGCTTCCGCAGTCTTGAAGAAGGCCAGCGCGTCGAGTTCGACGTCGTCCCCGGTCGCAAAGGGCCGCAAGCCGCTAACGTCAGCAAAGTCTGACCGACACAGGGAACGCCCCATCCATCCGGGTGGGGCGTTCGTGTCTTGAGACGGCAACACCGTGGCGCAGTGCGAGCTTTGCGAACTGGCGCGCACCACGAGCTGGTACGCAGAACACGACGACCCGTTTCGCTTCGTGATTCTCGACTGCGACTCGTGCGACGTACCCATGGCGGTGCTGGGGGCGCACCGCGCGCGACCGACGGATGGCGAGCGCACCGTGATGCAGAACGCCCTCGCTCGGGTCGCGGACTCGAAATACCCGCAGGGGTGGTATTTCGACGACCACATGCGCCAGATCCCTGACCATTACCATCTCCATGCCCGTCCGTTTCCGGCATGGTGGCCGAAGGGAGCAGGGTTCAGGGGGCAAGGGACGCCGTGAGCTCTCGGGCCCTGAACTACGCGACCCGCTCGCGCAGTGACTGCCCGCAGGACGCACAGAAGTTGGAGCGGGGAGAGACCGCATGGCCGCAGGCGGGGCAGAAAGCAATCCGCCGTGGCGGGCGCGCGCCGGGCGCTTTCTTCTCGCGCCGTGAGTGGGTACGCGCGTCCTCAATCGCTGCGATGGCCGCGATCGCCTGTCCTCGATACTTCTCCTGCAGGACGGCGTAATCCGCCTCGGATAACTTCCCCGTCCGCCAGTCAAATTCCGCTTCCTTCAACGCCGTGTAGGCCTCGGTCTTTTGTCGTTCCAGCGGCGACAGCGTGTCCGGTTCGGCATCGCGCCAACTCGCTTCCGTTTGGAAGAACGGCCAGGCGACGAATGCGCCAGCGGCGATGATCAGCAGCAGAGAAACGACCGTCGTCATGACGTGAACGTTCCGCCCCCGGAGGACACGTCACGGGCCCCGCCCGCACCCCAAAAGGCCCCTCTCGTCATGCCCGCGAAGGCGGGCATCCACGCGGGGAAAAACACGCCCCCCATACGCAACGGCTCAGACATCGAAGTTCTTCAGCTCGCGCTCGAGGATATTCTCATACGGCGACGGCCCGGCTTGATCAGCAGGCTTGGGTGGCGCCCCCTCGGCCGGCACCTGCCGGCGCGCTCTCCGCCAGCGCACCAAGGTGACGCCGACCAGCGCCCCCCCAGCGGCGAGCGCCAGGAACGGCATGATCCACGCGGTCAAATTGAATCCCACGGTCGTCGGGGACGACAGGATCTTTTCACCGTACTTGTTCGCAAAGTACGCGAGAATGGCCTCCTTGCTGAGACCCTGCGCCATCTGCGTCCGAATCTCCTGTCGCAAGGGAATGGCGGACGGGCATTGCAGGTGGTTGCAGCTGGCCACCGTCAGCCCGCAACCGCACTGACAGGTGAGCGACTCCTCCAGCTCCTGAAAGGTCGGTGGCGCCGCGGCCACCGCGGTTGACCCGGCAACGGTCAGCATCGTCAGCGCCGCCACTGAGATGGCGACGGCCTTCTGAACCGAGAGCCGCGTGCGGTTCCGGCCGGACCGAGGATCGCCTTCCCTTGTCAGCAGCGATCCCGACGATTCGAGCCTGAGTGCTCCGACACCAGGCACTAGCTCACGGCCTCTTCGGAGGGCGCCTGTGACGCGAATGCCCGAGCCCGCACCGCCACCCGCGACGGCCACATGGCGAGCACGGTGCCGAGCGTGATGACGACGCCGCCCATCCACAAGAATGAGATCAACGGATTCACGTACGCCAGGATCGTGACCATCCGCGTGTCTTCATCGTAGCTGCCCAGTACCAGGTACAGGTCCGAGCCAAGCGTGGAGCGAATCGCCACCTCAGTCGTCGGCTGCTCCGGCTTCTTGTAGAAGCGCTTCTCCGGTTTGAGTGTTTCCACTGGGCGGCCATCCTTCAGCAGCGAGACATTGGCGGTCATGTAGGCAATGTGCGGCGTGTCCCGCTCCTCCAGGCCGTTGTACCTCAGGGTGTGGCTGCCGACCTCGAACGTCTGTCCTTCGTTGACGGTCACTTGGCGCTCGACCCGAAACACCGACGTGCCGGTGATGCCAGCGAACGCCATCACCACGCCGAGGTGAACGACGTACCCGCCGTAACGGCGCCGGTTCTTGCCGATCAGGCGGGACAGCGCTTGCAGCGCGTTCTCGCCCACCATGGCCTGACGCGCACGGGTGCCGCGGTAGAACTCCACGACGATCGTTGCCAGGACGAAGAACACCAGCGAGAACGACACGAGCGCCCAGTAGCTCCTCACCCCCGCGCCAAACAAGGCAACACCGCCGATCAACCCGGCGATCACCGGCTTGGCGAAGTTCCTCTGCAGGTTGGCCCAGCTCGCCCGCCGCCACGCGATGACCGGACCGACGCCGGTGAGGAAGAGCAGCGCCAGCCCGAGAGGGGCGTTCACCTTGTTGAAGAACGGTGGCCCAACCGTGATCTTCACGCCCCGCACCGCTTCCGAGATGACGGGAAACATCGTTCCCCAGAACACCGCAAAGGCGATCGCGACGAGAATCAGATTGTTGAAGAGAAACGCCGATTCGCGCGAGAGGAGTGAATCGAGCTCGTTCTCGCTGCGCAGCTGCGGCAAGCGCCAGACGAGCAGCGCGATGGATACGACCACTTCCAGCGCGAGGAACGCCAGGAAGAACGGCCCGAGGCCCGATTGGGTAAACGAGTGGACGGATGAGATCACACCGCTGCGCGTGAGAAACGTGCCAAAGATCGTCAGGGAGAAGGTCAGCATGATGAGGACCATGTTCCAGACCTTCAGCATGTTCTTCTTTTCCTGGATGATGACCGAGTGCAGGAACGCGGTGCCGGTGAACCACGGCATGATCGCCGCGTTTTCCACCGGGTCCCAGGCCCAGTAGCCGCCCCAGCCCAAGACCTCGTAGGCCCACAGGGCCCCAAACAGGTTTCCGAGACCGAGAGAGAACCAGGCAAACAAGGTCCAGCGCCGTGTCGTCCGGATCCAGACGTCCCCGAGCTTCCCCGTCGCCAGGGCCGCGATGGCAAACGCGAACGGCACGGCGAAGCCGACGAAGCCGACATACAGCGACGGCGGGTGGATCGTCATCCAGTAGTTCTGCAGCAGCGGGTTCAGGTCGCGCCCTTCCACCGGCGTGAAACTCAGCCGTTCGAAGGGCGGCGTGACGAACGTGAGCAACAGGAAGAAGAACGTGGCGGTACTCATCAGCACCGCGTTGACATACGGCATCAGGTCGCGGTTCTGCTCCCGATTCTGCAGCAACACGACCGCCGAGAACGACGCGAGGATCAGCAGCCAGAAGAGCAGCGACCCCTGCTGCCCACCCCAGAACGCAGCAACGGTATAATACAGCGGCAGGGTCGTGCTGGTGTAGCTGGCGACGTACTCGATGTTGAAATCGTGGCGGACCAGGGCCTGCAGCAAGGCGATCGACGCGATCAGCGCCATCCCCCAGACCGCGAGCGCCGCATGCTCGGCGCTGGCAATGAAATCAGAGCGGCGCCACCAGGCGCCGCCGAGCGACATCACGACGCTGTAGAGGGCGAGAATGAGTCCAAGGCCAATGGCGAGGGCACCGACGTCGATCATCGGATGAAGACGAGCGGCCGCTCACTGCGCGGCCGCGGGCTTCCTCGCATTCGCCTGGGCTTGGTCGGTGCCGGGCTCATACTTCGACGGACAGCTCGTCATCACCGTCTGCGCCCGCAGCGTGTCGTCGATGTACTTGCCTTCCACGATCACATCACGCCCTTCGGCGAACATGTCCGGCACGACCCCGGTGAACTCGACGGCAATCAAGCCAGCGGCTTGAGCGCCCCCGCCCTCAGCGAAGTCGCCAAGGGTGAACTTGAGCTCCGTCCCCTTCGCCGATGTCCGTCGCTGCACGGAACCGGTCGACACCCGACCGGCAACCCGGACCCCTTGGTTGGCCATCTCCGCCTTCCGCGCCTGGAACTCTTCGACGGTGAAATAGTAAACTGACCCTTGCTCCACGCCCGCGTACATCAGGTAGCCGAGGGCGCCGACGAGCAATACCGCACCGATTCCAAGTTTTTGACCGCGCTTCATTGTTCTGGGAATCAGGCTAGTCGATTCTGGGACCCCCTTCAAGACGGGTGCCTTCAGACGGGTGGTTTCAGGGCCCGGGCTGCATGTTCCAGCTCGGAGAGGGGGGCCCGGTCAGCCTCGTCCCGCCGTCGCCCGTCGCCCGTCTGCCCGCCCGCAGCGCGGTGCCTGACCCGAATGCAGGACCGATCGCTACTGGCTGTCATCCTGGGCACCATGGCGGGGGCCGACGCAGACGCCGCGGCGGGAAGACCGGATGAACGCCAAGAGATGGGCGACCTCGGGCGTGCAGGGCTCGGACTCGAGCTCGGCCATCGCCAATCGCAAATTGCGGCGGGTGCGGAAGAGGCAGCGGTATGCCCCACGCAGGGCCCGAATCTGATCTGCACCGAAACCCGCGCGCCGCAGGCCGACGACGTTGACGCCGCGCAGGGTGTGGGTTTCATCCATCATGCAAAACGGCGGAACGTCACGGCTGGCACGAGACAGCCCGCGCAGGAACGCCAACCGGCCAATGCGAACGAACTGGTGAACGACGCAGTTCCCCGACACGAAGACCCGATCCCCCACTTCGACATGCCCGCCGAGCAGGCTTCCGGACGCCATGATGATGTGGGCCGAGAGCTGGCAGTCGTGCGCGACGTGTGACTGTGACATGAAGTAGTTGTCGTCGCCAATCACCGTCTCCCCCCCCGGCTTCGAACCGCGGTGAATGTGACAGTTCTCGCGAAACACGTTGCGGTCGCCGATGCGCAGGGCACTCTCCTGGCCCGTCGACGTCAGGTCTTGCGCCGTGTCTCCGAGCACTGCCCCGTAATGAATCACGTTGTCGGCGCCGATCAGCGTGCGGCCAGTGACCACGGCGTGCGCCAGCACCCGCGTGCGCGCGCCAATGACGGCGGGCCCATCGATGATCGCGTACGGGCCGATCTCCGCGCTCGGGTCGATCTCGGCGTGGCGGTCGATGATGGAGGTCGGGTGGATGGGCATGGGCAGCGCCGAGCGCTCAGCGGACCGCGGGTCCCTCGGGGCGCCGGGGTGCAAGGTCATCGCGACTGTCGCCGCTGGATTCCTCAAGGCTCTTCCGCATCGTCGCTCGGGTCCTTCAGTGCCGAATTGTCCGTGCTTTCACCGGGGATGCGGTAGCGCTCGTCTGCCCATTGGCCGAGGTCGATCAGCCGACACCGTTCGGAGCAGAACGGGCGGTGGGGGTTCTCCTGCCAGACGACCGGCCGGCGGCAGGTTGGGCAACGGACGACGGTCCGCATAGGGGTATCCGAGCCGACAATAGAAAGCGGGCAGCAGCATTGCAATCTCGGCTGCGCGGTTTCCTGGAAAGACAGCGCCCAGCCACCGTTGACACCCATGGTGCACCGACTAGAGTGCGGGCGGCACATGGCTAGCCCGCCGAGCTTCTCCGCCTTCGCGCTGCGCCTCCTGGCGTATCTGTTCGTGGCGAGCCTGCTCTTCTCGCTGGGCGGGCTGCACCAGCGTTTCGGTCCGGTCCAGAATCTCATGGCGTCAGCCGTCAACGCTGGCGCCAACGCCATGGGAGCCAACGCCTCGGTCTCGGGATCGATCATCAGGCTGGACCGCGCCGCGCTCGAAATCAACCATGAGTGTACGGGGATCTTCGTGCTGCTCGTATACGCCACGTTTGTGGTCGCCTATCCCGCCTCGTGGCGCCAGCGCGCGTCCGGCGTTGCGACGGGATTCGTGGTGCTGATGACCATCAACATCGCTCGCCTGATTGTCCTGACGCTGATTGCCAGTCGCTACCCGGACTGGTTTTCATACTTTCACGAATACTTCTTCCAAGGATTGTTCATCGCTCTGCTCGCCTTCCTGGCGTCGATCTGGACCGAACAGGTGCGCCGTGCCGCGATCCGCCATATTTCTCGCTAAGTTCTTCCTGCTCGCGGCGGGACTGTTCGGCCTGTGGTCGTTCGCGGGGCTTGGGGACGCCTACAGCCGCCTCATCATCACGGTTGCGAATCCCTTCGTTTGGGCGGTCACCGGCTTCAGCGTCGCGTCGGTCGTCCCCACGGTACGAGGCCTCGATGTCTTCATCCGACACGGCAGCGAAGAAGTGTTGTTGCCGCTGCAGCCACGCGAGCTGTTTTCCGGTGTGCTTCCCTTTCTCGCACTGATGGGGGCCTCGAGTGGGTTGTCCGCGGCACGCCGACTGGGCGCCGTGGCGATTGGCCTGGCCGTCTTGTTCCTCTTTCACATCGGCCTCATGTTCATTGGCCCCTACCTGGCGACCGCCCACGAGGCCTGGGTGAACACCATCATCGACATCGTCTACGGCTTCTACGGCCTGGTTGGCTACGCGGCCCTACCGTTCCTGTTGTGGTTCTGGCTGACGCAGCGTATCAGCCCACGCGCGTCCTGACGTCGCCGCCGTTCTCGCTCGCCATGGCCTATCCGGCAACGTGACGTGCGGTCACACACGTCACGTCCCATCACCGCACCATTGAGCCTCCGCTCTCATCAGGCGCGCTTCGCGGCTTCCCTCGGCGACCTCTTCGATTTCGTCAACTCCGCAACACCTCCGGCTCTCAGCCGGTCCCGCGCGACCTTGCTTCCATCATGGCACAGTGAGTGCAAGGAGAGCCACCGTGCCGCGCCTGCAGTGGCGCCGGGGACAGCCGCATAGACATTCTCCGTTCCTCTCTGAATCGAACGCATGACGACCCCGGCGCGCAGCCTTCCGATCGCACTGATCGTGCTTGCACTTTTCGGCGGCCCACGGCCCACGACGGCACTGGCAGCTGACCGAGCGAGCGGGCCCGCGGCGAGCAGTCGGTTGCTCGTGCAAACGAAGGCAGGGGCAGACGCGACGGAGGTCGTCGCCGAAGCGGGGCGACGTTCGCGTTCCGCGCCCATTCGCCTCCGGCGGGTTCACGGTGCGAATGTGCACGTCCTGGAGGTCGGCGGGGATCACCTCGAGGCCATCGAGGCAGCGCTGGCTGGCGACCGGAGAGTCCGCTTCGTGGAACGCGACCAGGTCGTCCCGCCGGCGCAGGTCACGGGCGATGTGTATGCTCCTCCCGGCTACCATCTCCCACTCATTGGCGCTTCATGGGCCTGGAGGGTTACCACCGGCAGCGCAGACGCGCCGATCGCGATCCTCGACAGCGGCATCGATGCCACGCATCCGGATCTCGCCGACCGGGTGCTTCCCGGCTGGAACGTCTATGACGGCAACGACGACACCCGCGACATCGTTGGACACGGCACGCTCGTCGCTGGCGTCCTCGCCGCAGCCCGCAACGACGCGGCCGGCCTGAGCGGCGTCATTCACGCGACGCCTATCCTGCCCGTTCGCGTCACCGATGAGGATGGCAACGCGTACCACTCCACGCTCACCGAAGGGTTGGTGTGGGCAGCAGACCACGGCGCGCGGGTGGCGAATATCAGCTTTGCGGTCTTCGGCGGCCATGCGCTGTCCAGTGCGGCCCAGTATTTCGTCAATCGCGGCGGGCTCATCTTCGCCGCCGGGGGGAACGACGGCACCCGGCACGACGAGGATGCCAACGATTGGATCGTTTCCGTCGCCGCCACCGGCCCCGACGATATCCGTGCCGAGTTCTCCAGCTCAGGTCCGTACATCGACCTCGCGGCTCCGGGTGTCGAGTTGATGAGCACGACGGTCGGCGGCGGATATGCTCACGTTTCAGGCACCTCCGTCGCCAGCCCCGTTGCCGCTGGGGCCGCCGCCTTGGCCTGGTCGGCCAACCCCTCTTTGACCGCTGGCCAGGTTGAAGACTTGCTGAAAGGCTACAGCGAGGATCTCGGCGCGCCAGG